>Ga0265797_10002756_pt1 | contig 29056 bp, 32 predicted proteins | sample P2T30metagenome_FD_192433 | JGI IMG/M metagenome (GOLD analysis project Ga0265797, IMG submission 192433) | Plant litter microbial communities from East Loma Ridge, Irvine, California - P2 T30 | ecosystem: Environmental > Terrestrial > Plant litter > Unclassified | place: USA: California...
GGGGACGTGGAGGAAGAGGTGGCAGAGGTGGTGGTAGGGGAGGAAAGGCAAGAGCAGTGGATGATTCAAACGATGCAACGACAGACGTTTGAGCACAACACCAGCATTAGTGTGAGAAAGGTGAAAGAATTAAGAGTCTCCACACGACTTTGTCGCGGACTCGTTATATTTTTTACAGTTGGATAAAGAAAATTATGTATGTACGTAAGTAATAATACAAGAGGTATATCGCCAAAAGGCCCTGCGCCGAAAAAATGCATCTAAGTAATAGAAATGCCTCCAAAAGAAAGGGAAAAAAGGAAGAGAGGAAGGACAAAAGAAATTAGCACATGTCATGCTGTTGTGACTTTTCGCTCAAATGGCTCAACCGCTTTTTCTGCCTCGCAGCAGCCTCGGCAAAGTAATCCCTTGCAACAACACCCTCGTTCTTCAACGTCTCGCTGGTCGGACGACTGGCGCCCGTAAATTGCGGAGGATAGAGACCAGGAGAGTGAACATGTTCCGGCTCCGTGATAATGGCATACGAGTGTCCGCCACTCGTCTCCATGCGATCGACATCCGACGAGCCACGCACCTCATCACCATCATCGCCACTAGGGCGCGACCTCTGTCCAACGGTGCGAACAGTCAAGCGACGACCGACACCGCAGGCTTGTTCCTCTTCAAGTCGGATGACACACTCAACTGCCTTTTCGTCTTCGATGACCTTGGGATGGCGCTTTGCGAAGTAACGAGCGTACTTGTACAGAGACCAGTAGCAGCTTGCGACGTTGACGAAGGTCAAGACAATCTTGTACGGTAGGTAGTACACATACATGAGGACCCAGCCGACGCGCTCGTTCTTCTTGCGGAGGTGGACCTCGTTGAAGATTATGACGTTGATTAGGTACATGACGATTGTGGCAGCGAGAAGGTAGCCGCAGAAATCAGGTCGGACAATGAAGGAGATGGGTAGGATAAAGGGTGTGAGCAGGTAAAGGAGGGTTTCGTAAACCTGAAGAGGTTTGTTAGCATGCGGAAATCGAAATGAATAGACGAGTTTTCAAACTTACTTCTTGGAAGACAAAGATCTTGGTGCCGATTTCCCACCACCCGAGCTGCCAGCTACCGAGTATGTAGGCCATGTTGTAATACATTCCGTTTACGAAGAAGAAGTTCCATCGCTTGAAACGTTGGCTGAAGATTGTCATTTCACCGAAGCCGCCACGCGAGCCGCCACTGGAGACGAAGACTGCAGTCGGAGTTTCTGTCTCAACAAAGACGTGAGAGCACATCTTGATGCGCGATCCCAGTTTGCGGGCTACGTGGCCAAAGAACCAATCCTCGGAAACGCTAAAGCCAGGATGCTCGTGGAAAGTTTGGACGAGGAGTTCGCGGTCCCAGAGAGAGATGGCACCGTGGGGGAAGGTCGCTGATCCAACTTTGCCGGCAAACTCGCGCTGAATGCCACTGAGTTTGTACTCAAGATCCTGAGCTTGCTGGCAAAGGTTTCCTTTCGATGAGTTGGGCCCGACACTTTTGATCGTGTAGCCAATGCATTTTACTCTGTCGGTCAAGCGCTCGGTAACGACAGGGAAGTTGTCAGGAAGAGCGCAGTCGTCGTCGATGAGGAGAACGTTCTTGAAGGCCTTTGCGGCGTAGCAGCCGACGAATTGAGCGACGATTTTTGAGCCAATAGGTGACCAAATGTGGTTTACACCGTATGGACGGCAAACCTCTTCAGTGTTGTCGAGTGGTGTGGGGCTGTTTCCGTTGGCGATGACGAAGATGTGAGAAGGAGGGAAGATCTTCAAGGCGGCTTCAAGTGTGTTGGCGATGAGTCCTGCAGACTTGTAGCATGGAATCATGAGGCAGGTGTCCGCGACATTAGACTGAATCTTACTCTCGCCGGTGTATTCGGGAGTCGGAGGGTCTCCCTCGAAGAGGATGAGAAGAGGAGCGAATGCGTAACTAGAGTCAAGTCAGTATGAAGTCAATGCTGTGAAGGAAGCTGGAAGACTTACAATAGCGCGATGCCAAGCGTGATACCGAATCCACCGGGTAGAACAAACTTGGTTTCTACAATCCAGTACATCCACCAGACGGCACCTCTCCACAAAGGCATGCCGATAAGAACAAAGTACACGAAGAGAACCAAGAAGAGGTATATGGACCACTCGAATGTGTTTTGCACCCACGGCTTTCGCTGGATATCAACGCCCTTCTTCTTAGCCTTCTCGTAAGTTCCGTACATGTCGCTCCTCTTGAAGTAAGACGCGTTCGTCATGCTTCGCTGGAGAGCATCAGGCACTATGCGGTCCACAATGGTTCGTACGGTTCCTTTCCGTTGTGGCATGCCTTCGTGTGCAGCCGCTGGCTGTCGGGGCAAGTCGTCCAGTGACGTCCGGGCCGAGTTGTTCTCAGTTGCGAAGGGGTTACTCCGGACAGAGTGTGCCTTGGATGCAAAGGGATCACTGCTGGAGTATTTCGACGACGTGCTGGGGCTCCTGTGAAGGTTCTCACGCGAAGGAGCCCGGCTCATGCGGGGAGTCGATAGGATATCATTCGAGCCCTGGATGTAGGAGAGAGTTTTGTAGGCTCGTGTGTTTTCCTCCTCTTCAGCAGGTGACGGTAGTCCTCCACTCAGATATGAGTTCCTCCTGCCACCGTTGCTGAACCATGATAATCTGCTCGTCCGTTTTCGTTCGCCCTGTGTATCTGTTCGTTCGAGCCTGGCAGAGCCTTGGGTGCCATTTCGGTGTAGACCAGCTGAGTCTTGAGTACGATTGCGTCGTAAGCTTCCCATCCGCTCTGTGTCGAGGAAGGGGTTGTCTTGTGTAGGCTCCCATCCACCTGCGTGTGTGGTGTGTGCATTATCCCGTTTCGATCCGAGTTTACCAACAGTGCGTAGCAGGTGTGCGGGAACTGTAACATCTTGGGTAGGAGAAGGGATGATCTCGCTGGATCGACGGGAAGCAGCAGGTCTATCAAAATACTCTGCACCGTCGGACGGCCCGGCAGATCCAAATAGACGTGGTGAAGGAGACGCCATTGTGAAATGTAAACGCTAAAGATGAACCAAAAGAATGGATGCCTCCGGAGAGTGCTTGTTTCTGGGGGACAGCGAAGGTAGTATACCCGTCAATTGCAGGGGGGCATCTCCAGGTATTGTACCTAGTATTTCTACTCGGGTACTCGGACGGCCACATCGGGCGATCCGCCTCTTGAAATCTCAGATTTGTGTCACTGGCCCACATGGTAGACGGTGCGCCCACCCCAGCGTCGATCGCCTTGGACTCCTTCAGGCATATTCGAAAGCGTGTTGAATTATGCGCCACAGACGTTAAGGGCCAGGCCTAGCCCCAAGGGAGGGTACGCCGCTGGGATGACGACTCAGTCTAGCTAGCTCCCGTAGTATCTTAGCTAAATGAAGGGTTTGGGTTTGAAGCGGCGTCGTTTGAATGGCGCCGACCAGGCTCGTCAGGCTATGGTTGTGTGGTTGAGATGCATCGGCGGCGTGTACTATGGACCGATGATGACAGATACGCAGTCATCCGTGTAAACTTGTGCATATATCACATTAATAGAAACAACAACAACTGGGTCCACAAATCGGTGTGCAAAGAGCGGATATGCAGCAGTGCCGGTGGCAGCATTCACTGTAGGCCCGCACCCAGCTCGTGCTTGGACCAGGTTGCTGGAAGGACCACTATTTGACAGCATGCCTGACAGATCGACAATATAATGTCAGGACTGGGGCTGGGGCTACATCCCAGATCGATGTAGTACTGTACGAAACTAGGCCGGGGGGGCGGTTGACTAGGCATTTCGGGGATGAATGGATGGTTCGAGACGTAGGCTTAGGCGCTGTGGCCACGGTACATGCTGTGTTCGAACGGGCAGTCTAACGTTGCAGACTGAACGACTGGAAGATTTCGCGAATTGACACACTAGTGGTCCTGCATCGGAGAAACTCCTGGGCCAAAGTGCGTGCACGGAGATTTTGTAAGCGCACACAGCGCTTAGTCGGAGGCGTGACGGAGGTCGAGGCTACGATTCGTCGGCCTGAACCATCGCCTGGCTTGAGGCTGATGGGAGAGTAGCGGCTGAAGAGATTTCATGCGCACTTTGACTGGGTCGATGCAGGTCCCAGGGTGAATAGCATCCGCCAAGGTGCCACACGTGGACCGCTGTTTCGGTGAGACTCTCCGCTACGCTTGTGCCGGTACTAAAAATGCATCGTGTCGACGAAACACCGACGGCGCCGCGGCCATGGAGCGTGGCGACACCTGGAAGCCTCGTAGAACCACTTTCGAGACCCACATTACGCAATTTCGCGGGGTTTCGCCAACTCTCTCATACTTTGGAGGGCTGACGCTACTCGTAGCGCAGCTTGTCAGCGCGGGCTCGGTGCCGGGCATCAACATGTTCGAGGCCCGCACAGGGTCTTGATTCCAACTACCGTCATCAAAAGAAAATACTAGACAAACGGTTCTCCGGAGGGACGTGATATTTGTCAAGGTGGTGGTGCTGGCAGACTGCTCGTACGAACAGGTGAGTGGTGGAGGAGGAGGAAAGGCTGAGGCTGGAAGCCATAGAACGCCGCTCCCGCCCGGCCCGCATCTGATGCCGCGGTCATTTGTTACGTCAGGCCCGCGATATCCAAACTGGCTTCGCTGGCTGTTTGACCAGGTCTCAAGAGTCATGCTCGATCCTTGATCCCAAGTAGACCGCATACCATCCATCCAATTTCCACGTTCCACAAAAAGTCATGACTTCCTACGCCTCTCAATACCCGGCCACTATCGATTTTGACCTCGAGTACAAGAAGTTCTTCGAGACCTTCTACGCCGCCTCCGACGCGCCCGGAGCTGAAGCGCACGAGGAATACACCAAATTCTTCACCGAAGATGCGACGCTAATCATGGCTTCGAAGAGGGTCGAGGGTCGTGCAGGTTAGCCGCACTTTTGCTTTTCCCATCGAGCCCTTGAGCCTGTGCACAGCATGACCCTGTCGCGACCCCAAAAGTCTATTTTTCTTGCGTCGGCGCATTGGCTAATCCTCAGCTATGCTTAGAGATCAGATCCCTGCGCGAGGCTATGTGGGAGAAGGTTGCTAGCAGAGCGCACGAGCCGGTGAAGATATTTCCGTTTGGGCCCAACGCAGACGAAGCTATGCTCTACGGAACGGTCAAGTACGGCCTTAAGGCAGGGGGCGAGTCCAGCAAAGACTGGGCTGCCAGGGCGCAACTGGTCAAGGATGGTCATGGCAACGTCAAGTTGAAGTTCTACCAAGTATACCTGGTGCGGCATCCCCATCCCCCTTCCGTGTCGGTATGTGTGGAGTCACGGCTGATGACTTAATCTAGGATACTGCAGCGTGAACCGGGTTGTTGGTAGATCTTACGTTGATAATGCGACTGCTATAGGGGCCTCTCTTGGCTTGGTAGTTTCAAATAGACCCGGTACGCGGACATGACATGGCCGAATGCTACCTCGTGTTGGATGAGGCAACATCCCAGCGACAGTTCGTATTCCGTCGTGAGGCTGTGCTTACTAGGTTCTCAAAGTTATGAAACGCCCGCTATGGAACTCGCCCAAACGCCAGTATATTGAGCCACATGTTAAACATGGAGTTTATCCGTATGGCTCACACCTACCATGACCGTATCGTCTCGCCTGCTCATGAAAGAGACGGTTTAAAGACCCGTCTCCAGCCACCCGCAAAATTGGTGGACATGCTATGACCGCCACATTTCCCTCCCAACGCTACCTAGTCAACTACAAAACTAAGGAGACCCCTTTTAGCTAGGGCCCGGCGGTACGGCAAAACAATATTCTCTTCTCCCTCGACGTGGCGCGAAATCCGAGGCTCCCTAAGCGCAGCACGTCATTCACGCTGATGTTTACGATCTCCGACAGATGCTGTTGCCGCTATTTCCGTCTAGTTGCATCACACCACAGTGTTGTGGGCAATTGAACTGCTCCTCATCCATGCCTACTGGCAAACAAAGAAGCACCAACGCACCCAATATGCAGTGTAACGTCGGGTGCCTAGAATACCGTCATGGCCATGGACGAGAACGACCAGCTGAACACGACGAAGCGGTCACCATCGCTGAGATGTTTCGAGCGTCGGACCAAGGCTGTGCAGTCGTATTGCACACTGCACTAGAGCCCTACGTCCGTTGCTAATGGCGCCGATGCGGACGTGGAATCCAGCCAGAAAGTCGCGATGACCCGTCTCTACACGAGAAAAAAGACGGCGTATATTACCCAAAGTGTGCTTTGTGAGTGACGGAACTATGTGGTGGTGTTTGTTCTGAGCAGCTTCTTGTGACGGCGCTGTACGCTGCAGTGGTGTTGTCGACCCCATGTCTCAACTTTCTCGGTTGCCAAAAAGCTTCGAAACGCCTTTACCCCTGCCAACCCCGGAGACTTCCGGCAAGTAGCATTAGCTGCTCGATTGCTTAAACATCGGCACCGAGACACTGAAAACTTGGTACTGGTACCCCGCAATTTCGACTTTTTTTTCTTGGCTCCACTTCCAAATCATTGTCTCCCAAGACTGGCCCGCTGCGGACTGACATCCACAGGTCTCATTTCTATTTTCATTTACCGTTATATTGATACTACCACGTCCTTCTTCCATCAATCAGCAGTACAGCAACTGCCCGGCTAGCTCAATCGGTAGAGCGTGAGACTCTTAGCACTCACGTCCTAACAGACACGATTACTCAGTACATCTCAAGGTTGTGGGTTCGACCCCCACGTCGGGCTGTACGTTCTTTTTTTGCAGGTGTAGGGTGGTGGTGGTGATGGTGGGTGTTTTGTGGTGAGGAAGGGGAAGATGAGGGATTCTTTTACTTTTTTATCTTTTTTTTTACAGAATTACCAGCACACTATGCCTCAAGACACAGTATACACAGCACTTTAACCCCCACGTCGGACTGTACGTTCTTTTTGCTGCCTGAGGGTTGTTGTGGTGGTGGTGGTGCTGGGTGGTTTGTGATGGGAAGGGGACGTTCAGGGGATTTTTACATTTTTTGTTATTTTTGAAAGTATCAGCAACACGCGATACCTTAAGATACAGTAATTACAGTACCTCAACCCCTACGTCGGGCTGTATTTTTTTTTGGCTATTCTGGAGTAATCTTATGTAAGGGGGCTGGCGGTGGTCAAGATGAAGGTTCAGGAGGGTAGGTTTTTTAAAAGCATCAGCAACACGCGATACCTCAAGATCTAGCATTCACAGCACTTAGGCCCTTACGTTGGGCTGTACATTTTTTTGCTGGAGAGTAGGGGTGGTGATAGTGGTGGCTGAGGTGGAGTATCGTTTTTTTTTGAAGCATATCGCCAACACGATCCAGCACTCTAACAGGTGCTCGACTCGAATCTGATGTGGTCTGTACTATGCATGCACAACTGGATGTTACAAGCACGTCGACCGCAGTTTACCCGTACTCAGCCCGCACCAGTATTTTTGCTATTTCCGAAAATCACAGACCACATCTAAACACATTGTTGCTCTGCCGCGCATCTTTAGTCGATTGGACATTCGTGTAAAAAGCCGAAACGTTCCATGCGCACGTGGTGTTTTGTGGCAGCCTCATTTGGAGTCTTTCCGCGTCTTGACCGACATTCCACAACCGGGGAAGACCAAGCTCGTGGTGACAAGCCTGATAGCGAGCACGGATACGCGTGATGAGAGGTCGATGCGTCATCGCAGGCAGCCCGGCCGATTAGCGAATTCTCACTGGCTGTCAGTAGAGCGAGTAGCTCAGGGGCGGAATTACTAAAGCGAGACGAAAGAGAGAGCAACTCGACCATCCTAGCAATATGACGAGACAAATAATAAGAATGGAGGACAGGCATATTGCTCATCAATCTTGACTCGTATCACAGTCGACCAGTATCTTTTCCAACGGCAGACCTAGTCTACTCCAAGACCCCCAAAAAGCAACAAAGATACACCAAAAAAATAAAATCCCCCCAGAAAAGAACAAACCCGTTTATATTTACATTTGATATCCACCCAATCAAAAAAAACTGAACTGTCTCACATATAGCAGCCCTATTTCTAGATACCCGTCTATATATACTACAAACAAAAAGAAAACTCACATGCCCATTTTGCCCCCACTCTCGGTCCTCTGCATGGGAATTGTAATGTCCCTTTTCACAATACGGTTCCATAAACAAGTACTTATATCATAGCACCATCGCCCCGATAACACTCTCACTCTCCACAACACAAGACTGCTGTGCAGACCGGTATATCTAGTAAGAGTAATCAGCACATCAGCAACACTAGTCAGTGGCTCATGCAATCCGTCCACACTCCATTTCCGAAGTAACCCCGGCATCATCAACGCAGATTAGAAATGGGTTGGTTAGAAGTTGGAGGTAATAATTGCTCCGGCGCGTATACACGGCGTTTCTCTCCCGCACCGTAGACTGTAGATGGTAGCAAAATTGTCCTAATTTACAACAAAGCGGCAGAAGACGTCTAGACCTGGGATCCATGGCAAGTGTTATTTTGAGCATTGTAGCTGTCTGACCATAAGAGATGAGAGGTAGGTTAATCGGTGGGTACCATATGTCCTAGACTCGTAACAAGATACCATGCGTGTATTGTGCTTGAGTTGCGGGTAAAGGGGAGTACTAAGAAGAGGACAGTTGTGAGGGACTGATGAATACAGTGGAAAGCTGACAACACACTTTACTCGACTTTATGGAACAGATTACATGCCACACAAGAGCTCAAGTTTAGTAGGAATCTGATTCACCGTCTTGCATATACTCACGTGAAGTGATTTAAATGCAGCAAAGAACACGATTATACTCGGATGTGAGGAACCATTTGAAAAATGATTACAGATTACTAGTATACTGCACCGCACCGCACCACGTCGCAGTAAAACAATGTATAAGACGCTTCCTCCCTCGCACAAAAAGTACGCTATGCAACGCTGGCTAAGACAAACCTGACGCTCCCTCCAAAAATGCATGACACCAACTCAAAAGATAATACAACTAAGAAAAAAACTACCAGCAATTAACCGAATATCTCTACGCGCCCAGCGCAACGAGTCTACTCTTGATATCCGTCGGCCTCATCATCTGATTGATAACAACGCTAGAAATACTGCCCATGCTAACCACAGAAACATAACCAGGCGCTACCTCGTCCGCCAAAACTTGCACACACTTCATCGCCTCATCTTTTGATATCGGGGACCGGATCGAGCCTTGTAGTGCCTGCAACAGCGTGGTTGTGGAGAAAGATACGCGCGCACCAGGCCTGTTAGCGCAGAGAAGGGAGAGGACACCGAGGACCTCTGGGGTACGTTGGAGCGCTGCTTTGCGTTGAAGCTCAGCGGGTGTCGGTGCCGCGGGACCGGCTTTGGCCGCTTCTTGCTTTGCGAGGATACGGTCGAGAAGGTTGGTTTTGCGGACAGCAGCAAACTCTGTGATTTTGGCTTGTGCGGGTTGGCTTGTGCTGGGAGTGGGCTCGTTCTCCTTCCCAGAGGATGCTCTTGTCTTCTTCTGTGCACGACCTTGCTGCACGCTCTCCTTGAACTCTCTCAATCGTTTGCGGCCCTTTTCTTGTGCGGGAGCGAGAGCAGTGAGAGATTCGCAGGCGGTGATGTCGGCGAGGGGGAGCTGGGCCAGGAACTTGGACATGCTGGTGTCGTCGAGGAATGTCTCCATGCATGCTTGCTTGACATCGGTCTTCTTCGGGCGTCCTCGTCCGCGCTTGGGTGCTGCAATCGGTCGGGCCATCATCTTTTGTGAGGTGCACCATTGCGACCACAATGTGTCCAGGCCTTCTTTGAACATGTCCTGTAGCCCTTGCTCGTTCATGTGCGTCATCCCACCCATCATCGGGCTATCGTCCTTGATCTCGATGCATATCTTGCCGCGGCCATAGTCGGAGAGGTAGTAGGGGTTGTCGTGGCCGGATGGGCCGTGGTTCAGGATGCCGATGAGCAGCCGAATGTCATCGTTAGTGACCTTGCGCTGTCGCCAGACCAGTGTAGTCGATGCAACCAAGTCTCGAAGATCGGCGGGTGTTGAAGTACCATTGTGCGCATAATGCAGTGAAAGCGCTGTCAGAAAGGACGAGTGTAGGGCGAGGAGGTTGACGAGCTCAGCCGGGAGCTGACCGGGAGCAATGGGTGACATTATTGATGACCAGAGTGAAATTGATACAAGGATGAGATAGCGGTACCGATGTCGATGAATGATATGCCTTGGGTATGTCGGGCAGAGGAATGGTTGAGTGTTTAAGAGCCGAGGGGGTAGAAGGGCACGACCGACGCGCGCTTCCCCTGCGCGTTCGTGTCGCGTTTCCGCCCCACTAATTTGAGACCTTGACGTGCCGTTGCTCCACACTACCGTCATGCCTCCACCACCCACTTTTCCAACAAGACTTGCTTTTACCAACGCATTGAGCGAATGTACTTTGTTGTGATCAAAAGCGCCGCTGTACGTTGCTATCGCTTCTGCTTTCTACCTTCACGCATTGGACTGCAGACTTTAACAATCAGTGAGTATCAAGTCGTATTGAGATGAAAAGATATGCGCCTCTAGACTCCGATGCTCATGCAAGGCCCCGCAAGCAGCTCTTCTCTTCCCGCATTAACATTACATGACTAGTTTCTACATTTGTCGCCTACTTTCCGCCGAACCATCCGCCGAACCATGACGATGTCTTGGCGGCCTTGTCTTCCACGACGGCATCGAACTTGTTTGCGGCAGCGTTGACCTGCTTCCCAGCTGCATGAAACTCCTTCTCAGCTATGAGTTTTGCATCCTCATACTGCTTCTTCGCATTGTGGCTGTAGGCATCCAACTTTTGCTCGGCCTTCTTGGCTTCCGCCCTGGCTTGGTCGGCCTGTAACATGTCAGAGGGTGTCACCCAGATCTCAGACTATGATGGACGTACGTATTGCTCGGCGCGGGCGCGCACTGCCTCGTAGCCCTCCTCGCCAGCCTTCTTCAATTCCTTGTCCTGTCCGGGGTAATCGCCTCTTAGCTTGCGCGCGGCGGTCGCAGCATCGTCTGGATTTATCGTTAGCCAGTGTTGCCGTTTGTACTTTGGATATACACACGCTCAGCCTTCTTCTCTGCAAGCTTTGGGTCACCTCCCGCGCTGTAGAGGTAGTAGGTGACACCGCCAACAGCAGCGAGACCACCGTATGTGGCGAATCTACGAGACATGGTTGACGTAATTGATGATTTGTGTATATGTGTATGACTTGGTTGAAGTTGGAAAGGCAATTCAAGCTGTATGCTTTGCGAATTAGAGATGATAATGAAGATTCAGATGCAGCGAGAAGGGAGGGGAACCTTGAGAGGCTTTCAAGGCAGCGCATCCGTGACGTCACGCTATTGCAGCGCCAGCACGGGCTTTGGACTGCGGCGCGCGAACCAGATCGCCAGCTAGCCTGCGTGTGAACAATTGAAGCCATGACGGACCTGGCCCACACCACGTCTGTCTACTCTACGTCTATTTCTCGTGTTTGTTTATCGTATCTAGCGCAGTATCATAGCATCTCTCCTTGTTGCGTCGCCGTTGCATCTGTGCCTTGCCGTGCGAGTCAACACCGCCTTGCCACGCCCCCTAATACCACGACTGCTCCTACTCCCGAGCACACTTCAGCTAGCCATACGAAGCGTACTGCGCCTGCCCAATCCCATCGACCTCATGCATTCACGATAGCAACGGCCCCGGCCTCCGAATTTCCATCCCTCCCACACGACGCTGGGCAACATGGCAGATCAGCAAATAAACCTCGTGGACCACACGACAAATGGCGCCAACACGCCGAGTACGCAGCCTGAGCAACGGCAAGCCAGTCCAGACTCGCACATCGACGTCCTCTACGAGAACCAGCGCGGTTGGTTTGTCTTCGGCATACCCCTCTTCTCCCACAAGGCGTTGTGGAACCTGAGGATAGACCCTGCGCCCTGGCAGGATGCCAAGTTGAGGCCGTCCGCTGTCAACATCACGAATGCTCAGGTGCCTGACCCTAGCTGGGTCTGGGATTGGAAGAGCTGGTATGTCGACATGAGTCTGGATGTCGACGAAGAGGGCTGGCAGTACAGTCTCCTGTTCAAGGGCTCGCCATGGCATGGCAACCACCCCTGGTTTCACAGCTTCGTGCGGCGGCGGCGCTGGCTCCGAAGGCGAGTCAAGCAGCGGCTACCGCCCAAGACAAAGGCGAATGCGAGAGAGCGCATGTTTGGCGAGACGTTCAGCATCGGCACTACACTAGCCAGGTCCACGACGCTTGGTACTGGCAGCGGCTTGCTGGACAGCACTCAAGTCTCGCTAGACGAGGAGATCGGAAATATCCCGACCTTGATGAAGAAGTTGAAGGCGGCAGCTATTGATCGCGAGAAGATAATTTACATTCACAAGTTCATCGACGACGGAGGCGAGGAACTACACTACCTTGCGGAACAGGTAACCCATCATGCCCGCATCTTTACCATTCATGACTGACTTGTGCAGATACCCGCCATCATGTCCATGCTTATATTCCAAAACTCGCGCCGCCAGCTCCTCTCTACACTCATGGACCGCTTTGAGGCGGCCAAAACCCACCGCGAACAACACGAAAGAGAGCATAAGCCCGAAGGCGACGCCGAGCAACGACGAATCAACAACCTGCTTAAAGCTATCGAGGCGGCGGACAATGAATGCAAGAAATTGGAGTATTGGAGCGATATTAAGAATCTGACTGAAGAGGGCAAAGCAGGCAATGCGACAGATCCGAGCATGGGGTGGGACGAGAAGTGGCAGGGTATCGATGTCAGCGGTGCCAAGCATCCCGAGTGTTGAAATGGATAGCATGATTTGGAGTTTGGAAGGCAGTGGGCGTTGTGGGGAAACTTGCTTTCCGAGTTTTAGCGTTTTGGGTCAGTCGCAGTTTTTCAGCATTTCCAGCGTCGCATCACCATCACTTCTAGTAATGTAACGAAGACGGACTTGTACAAGGTTTTCTACATGTCACTTCATGTTCCTCACTCGTATGGGTCCCTTGATATGCTCCAAGCTCTCAGCCTCCACTATTTCGCCCTTCTGCATGACTTCAACCTCACCAGCGATACGCTTCTCCCACACTATCTCTCGTATAGCATCCATCGTGTCCTTCCATTCAGGCGTGTTGAGTGTCTCCAACTCCTGTCGAGACAAGGCCCGAGCGATCTCGGACGGGCAGATTGTTTTGGGCCAAGCCCTTGTGCTCAGCAAGCGGTCGGCGTGGCGCAATATGACTTCGCGCTGGGCATCGTCGAGAGCCATTGGGCTGGCCGGGCGATTTCTTCTGCGTGGTGTATGGATCGGGACAAGAATCTTGACGTGTCGTACAGATACCCACAAGGGAAGGATCTGGACATGTACGCTAAATCGACGTCCGATCTGCATCCAGGTCCGATTCACCCTCTAGCCAATCCTCGGATGTCAGAGCGCCCAATCGGCGCGGCTGCCCAAAACAATTCGACAGAAATATTCTTGTTGCGCGCGTCCCCTCCCTTGGAATCGACACTTCTTCGGAATCTAGCGATCGAGTAGCTAGTGTTGGCGGAGTTCGCTTTTGCTATTTGTCCTGTCATGCCGCATCGGTTACCCCACGCTCTCCGAGAGCTAGTCGCAGCGGGGCAGCTCTTCTCCCCATCCCGATCGCAACTCTTATCAAGCACTTCATTCCCGAACTCGGCCTCCGCGTTATCCGCGTCTTGGTTGCTGAATCGGATATATCCCGTGCGATCCTGTCACACCGGCCACAAAACACCTGGACTGCACGCTACAAACACACATCCTATCGCTACTAAACGACACTTTTCGTGGCCTACAATGACTGGAAAGGAAGAATCAAAGGAGGTGCGCAAGTACCTGCAGCAGAGCCATGACCGCATCTTCGAGAACAACAAGAAATGGGCCGAGGAGATGAAGGCGAAGAAACCAGAGTTCTTTTCCGACCTGAGCGCTGGCCAAGCGCCCGAGTATCTATGGATTGGTGAGTTATGCTGTGTGAATCAGAAGCCCCGAGTTGGAGCTGGAGCATGCCACCACCTCACAGAGCAAATGCTAACGAAACTTTTACAGGCTGCTCCGACTCGCGCATTCCTGCTGAAGCCATTACGGGTCTTGAACCTGGTGAGATGTTCATCCACCGCAACATTGCCAACCTCGTCTGCAACATTGACCTCAACGTCATGTCTGTAGTAAACTATGCGGTGCGCCATCTCAAGGTCAAGCACATCATCGTGTGCGGGCACTATGGCTGCGGCGGTGTCAAGGCCGCCATGACGCCCAAAGACATGGGCCTCTTGAACCCTTGGCTCCGAAACATCCGCGATGTCTACCGTCTACACCAAAAGGAAATCGACGACATAGTTGCCAGCGGCGGCACAGAAGACGACAAGTACAACAAGTTGGTCGAGTTGAACGTATACGAGCAGTGCCGGAACATTATCAAGACGGCGGCGGTGCAGCAGTGCTGGGCCGAGAATGAGTTCCCTGTTGTGCATGGGTGGGTGTTTGGGTTTGAAGATGGACTTTTGAAGGATCTGAAATTTGACCATGAGGGTCAGTTGAGGGATATTCAGAAGATTTATAACCTGACGGATGCGGCGTAGATGAAGGTGGGTTTGCAAGGAGTAGTGGCGTAGTGGAGTGGAAAAGTCATAGTAACGGGACTAGACGTGGGCGGACAGACGGCTAGTATATTTTACCTAGTTTACTAAAAATACAAAATTCTACCATTAACACAGTTAGTTATCCCGTCGTTTCTGAATCAGTAATGGCATGTGGCGACAACGTGTTCATCCACGTTGCCAATCAAACTGTCCGCCAACGTGGGGAGCAAGCATTCATTAAGACCCCAATATAAATCAGTGGAGCCCTTAGCTTCCCATACACATCTATCATCTCCTCACAGCCGCGCACACCCCCCGTAACATCCTGGATTCCACTTTTTAACCCACCCAAGACTCACTACACACCGCAACAGCCAGTCCACCAAACACCAATGACATCCACACTCCTACCTCTTCTCCTCCCCTTTCTCTTACAAGTGTCATGCGTAACCGCAATATCACCATACATCTTCTCTAACAGCACTTGCACACTAAATGACACCATTGCTCCTGGTCTGCCTTTTCCATCTGGTCTACCGAACATGCCTGGCCCTGCTACTGTCAACATACCAATCGTACCCGGTTTATTAGCAGCCCCCTCTCCCTCCCCGTCTTCAACAACAAACCCAATACCTCTCACTATAACAATAATCATACAACCCGGCGACACGCTGGAAAAGATAGCAAAAGCACACGATGTGGGTATTTGCGATGTTGTAAAGGCGAACGCGATCGACAACCCGGATATGATTATTGCGGGACAGACATTGGTTCTACCGACGGAAACGGGAAATAGAGACGATAGGAGTTGTCTGTCTTCGGGGTACATTGGAGTGTAGTAGGGTATTTCTCTACAAGTAAGAGAGAGGGGAAAACGACATGCTTTATCAATATCCCATTGCATTTACTAGTACTCTAGTGGAATGAGAATCTTGGTTCCCCTCCATCTCATGCCATATTGTGTCGTGCCTTCCTTCATACATACAAACAATCAACCCATGCCGCGTTAGTTGATCTCCTTATGCGGGAACCACTTGCTCGCTTTGAGGTTCTTCTCCTCTAGCGGCACATCAAGCACACCCAACCGCCTTATTTCTCCCGCACTGGGTGCATCATCGCGTTTTATGTTTGCTTCGGCTTTGCGGTAGGCGGCTTGGAGGGCGAGGGTACGTGCGGCCTTTTGGAGGATGGGCGTTAACTTTATCTACTCTCTTTCTTGTAATGGGGAAGCGGAAAAAAATACGTCGAGGCCAAGGACAGAAAAGATGATATCTATGGGAAGGTACGCACCTCCTTCTTGTGGTGCAGACACTCGTAGTAGTCCTCAAGGACGGGCGCGCATTTCGCTTTGCCAGAGTCGTCCTCGGCGTTTGTGTTGGTCGTGTAGCAGGCGAGGACTTCTTGCCAGAAGGGGAAGCAGCGAGATGGGCCTGGGGAGGATGTTTGTTAGCGTTTGATTGGCGAAATAGGGTGGAGATGAGGTTTGGGGAGCCGTTAGACTGCGGTGGAGAGCTTGAATAGAGACAGCAGAGACGTGCGGCGCGCCTGGAAGTAAATGAACGGCTGGCGGAATTGATGAGTGGAAAGTGTGGTCCTTGTATCTTGGAGCATACTTCGGGATTTGTGTTGTGTGGTTGTATCTATCGACCCTTTGCAATGTCATCGTTGTCGCAATCGTCGTATGCATGCTGATACCCTGGCTTTTGCTGTTTTGCGGAACCGGAAACCCGAGCCCTCCAGTCTCCTTGAATTTTTCATAACTCCTCAGCCATGCCTGCAGTTTTCGTATCGTGTGTTCGTAATCATTGCTCTCCACAGTCGCTCCAGATTCGCTCGTCGTTGTTGTGCCATTGCGCTCGTCTCCAAGCCTCTGCGGGTCTCGCAAGCTCCTCCAGAATCGGGCAGTTTATTCTCTATACGTACCGCCAGCAAGTCCGTATCCTGAAGCCATTGTCGCGGTGTAAATGTGGGGTTCTTGAGTCGCGACTTGCAGTTGCTCGCAGGTGAGGACAAGCTTGTGTTACGTCAGCAATGCACGGACCTGTCTCTCAGATGGCATCTCCAGACGGCTGGAGAAGGCTTCCTTTCTTCTATTGCGCTCCCCTTGATTTTGTATGTACCGGTAGCGAACCTGCTGATATCATTGATTCTCTGATTTGACAGCTCTCGAGAAGGCTGTTCTTGCCGTCGTTTGTTTATCCCGGCAGGCATCTTGCGTGACTGACGAGGCTGAATAAGGGCATCTCCTTCGCTTGTCGCCCTATCTTCATACGGTATGCGGGGCGCGACGACAGCCATAATATTAGTCAGCCCCAAGGCAAGAGTCTGTTGCATTGCCCACGGTATTTGAAATCATTGCATTCATCCAGAATTCGCATCTCTGCTCCCTCGTATTTCTTCCATCTCTGGGTTCCACGCGTCGTCCGTTCAGCCGTGCTTGGACTTCAATGGAAGTTAATCAGCCCTCCAGACTTGTCTCGGCCTCCGCTAGCATCTCGAACAGCTTTCGCAAAATCAGCCGACGTTTGAGGGGTACTTCCAGTACATCCATAAGCAGAAAGTTTTGCAGATGTAACCCACAAACAATCGACGCCAGTGCGGATGTGACATTCGTCACACCTTTCTATGCCCTCACTGAACATCTTGCAGCCTCGGCAGAGAACGGATGCCCAAATTGCAGTTTGATCGTAGACGCGATCTTGGCCTACACTGATAGCTTATTTCTAGACCCTGGTTACCATGTCGATATATACCTGTCACAAACGAGACGCACAATCGAAATAAAGTTCCAGAGCAGAAGCGGACATAAGCGTGTGCGCCTTGCGAGTAGGTGTCTTAGACAATAGTGTGAACGCAGTTTGAACTCACAGCGTACGTAGACCACCAATCACATCAACCGGAAGAGAAACGAATCAGGAGTGATCCTTTCGCCTGGGACATCATTGGACCTCGGGCACTGTCGAATGACACCTCTTCTGACGAAACAATGCGTCTAATTGCAACATGGATCGCGGATTGCGAAAAACATCATGGATCCTGCAAAAGGGAACCGGCCGGTGTACTTCCAAAGAGAATTCTCAAAATAACGGCTGACTATATCTGTCTTCGGGAGGACTGTAAAGGTTCGGCTAAATATGCATGTGTTAGTCATTGCTGGGGCCCAGAGGGCCCGGCGATCAAGCTCACAAGTCATACTGTGAAGAGTTTAACACAGAGCTACGCGATATCTGAATTACCCAAGACATTCCAAGATGCGGTGCAAGTATGTCAGTACCTCGGCATATCTTATATATGGATTGATGCGTTATGTGAGTCCAACGGCTCTCGTGCGGTAGGCGGCTAATCAAGTATATGCAGGCATCTTGCAGGATAGCGAAGATGATTGGGAAGAAGCCGCTGCTACAATGGCCAGCATTTACGAGAATTCACATGTCACAATCGCCGCTACGTTCGCCCAGAATAGTAACGATGGCTTGTTCTCGAATCGGGCTTACGCGATTCACGCGAAGCGCCTAAAATGTCATCCTCATCTTCATGTCATGGAGTCTGTACAGCCCTTCCCCCAAGGCCCACACATAAAGGAAAAGGATGGATGGGCACTATTAACTCGCGCTTGGGTGTATCAAGAACGTAGGCTCTCCCCTCGCATTATCTATTTTGGTAAAAACCAAGTATACTGGAAATGTCAAAATCATTTTGCTTCAGAGGATGGTTGCGAAGACATTGTATTGTCTGGAAACCCGGATATCCCCATCAACTTGGATGAGTGGAGAGAACCTCACTCTCTTAGTTGGCACGCATCCGTTGAGGACTATACCAACCTCAAACTAACATACGAAACCGACCGTTTGCCGGCTATTGCAGCTGTAGCTGAGCGAATGTCGCAAACACTGAGAAAAGATGACGTGTACATTGCTGGTGTATGGAAAAACAGCATTATCTCTGATATGTTATGGTGTTCCGATCAAGGCCATTCCACACCTAGCCATCGACGAGAAGCCCCTTCTTGGTCTTGGGTCTCATCTCACGGCACAGGAGTTAGCTATGTTCGTACCAAGAGACGTTCAGACACGGTGGAATTAGTGAGTCTAGATTACACTCTTGTGGGAGCACCGTATCTAGGAAGGGTGAGAAACGCTAGCGTCGTACTCAAGGCACCCACATTGACCATTACGGATTCGGAGGAACAGTCCCGAGTAAAAGTAAAAGATTTAAGAGAAGATCCCAATAATTACTTTCCTGATATCCTTACACAGAAGTATGGACCAAAGTTCTCTACAGTGTCGCTAGACTTTCCTACCAACGAGTTGCCTGGACTTGGGTTTGCACCGGTGAACATTTTCACCGATTACGACATTACAACTGCCAGCCCTCCTTTCGAAACAGATACCGCCCTGAAAATCCAGATCCTTCAGCTCGACCAGGCTTTTATACAAGGGTTAGTCTTGCGGTCACTACCAGGGACCTCTAGAACTTACGAGAGATTTGGGTTGGTAGTCATGCATGGATGTGCATGTACAGGAAAGCAGGAAACGTGCGAGATGGCGAGGAGGTTCGTGAAATCACTGCCTTCAGAAGAGTTGAAAATTGTGTAATCCGGCGATTGAATTGCTACTGGGGACAGTACCACAGTCTCAGCATCTGCATTAGTGTTCTTTGGCTTCAAAACATCCTTGAGACGGAAAAGGCAAGAGAAGAGAAGGTAGAGGTTCAGGAGCTGCTCGAGGACATACTGGAGGGAAGTACTTGGAGTTTACGATGATACCATGGGCATCATGTCATACAGCATGGGTGAAAAGTAGGGTATACATTCTACCTAAAGCTAAGCTACCATTTTTTCTTTATTTTCTACGGATCTTGTTATACAGCAAAGAGAAGGTCATCCTAAACGGAGAAAGGTAGCCAACCTACCAATCTATATGCGAAAGCCAAGGCAAAAAGTAAAAAAATAAAGTAAATACTGCAAGAGATATTCGAGAGACATTTTCGTTCGCACTTCGCTCGCACTCGCTTCAATGAACACTCTATCAGCTCCGTCATCTTGTGGAGCAATAATGTGTACAGACTTTACCTCGTTCCTGATTCTTGATATGGGCCCTGTATCCTGGGAAGCTCAGACTTTCCTTTGCTAGATTCCAACGTGGCCACTCTCAATCATAGATGTCATGGCCATGGTAGAAGATGAGCAGCGTCATCTCCGCATTGAAAAGTCATGCTCTAAGTCGAGCGCTTAGGCTTAATCATACGACCAAGCTTTACTTACCCGCATATTACTCGCAGGCTTCAATCATCCTAGTCCTGCTCTAAGCGGGAACGTTCTTCCCATAGACACGGCGGATGTAACCAGCCTCATCGGGCTTCCAAACTTTCTTGCCTGACGACGTCATCTTGGTCTTAACGCGCGCCGCTAAATCCGCCTCCACCTTCTTCTTCTCGTCCCACTTGGCCTTCTCCTGTGCTGCCTTGTCCTTGGCCGCCTTTATGCGCACCTTGTTCCGCTCGGCAGTGAAAGCCGCCTGCCTCGCTGCCTCGGCTTCCTCGCGGTTCTTGCGATCGAGGTAGTCGAAGTGGGCCTGGATCTTGGCCCTTGCCAACGCCACCGCAGTACCGAAGCGTTGATTGGATTGCGAATACTCCTTGTATTCGACCGGATCTGGAATTCGGTTTTCAAAGTCGAGCTTCGCGATGTAGTTCACGAGCTTCTTGAAGAGGGACTCGCCTACCGGTGTCTCGACGGCAGTGAAAGCGTCAATGTCAGCATAGCTCGGGAGATGACCGGAGCGAATGCGTGCCCAGTACCAGTTGAAGATGTGCTGGGTGTAAATTTTCATGCCGAGGTACTCGCCCACGCTGCAAAGCTGCAAGTCCTTGTAGGTGGACTTGTACGATGACAACATTCGAGGGTGCTGCTTCCAGGTGACTAGGTTCTTGAGGTGTTGGACTAATTCAATGACCATCTCACTATCAAGGTTGTCAGGCAGTGCGATTTCACTCCGTTGGTTGACAGTATTGGTGGTGACCAAATCCTTCTTAGTAGACGTCGCGTGGAAGAGGGCAAGGGGCAGTTCAATGTCGAGGTGACACCAAGAATCGCGAATGTGCATCTTGGGTCCCTTAGCGAGCAGCTTGCGGTCAGCATAAGAGAGGCTGTAGATGCTGATGTCGTTTTGAGCGTCGGAGGGGGACTTGCCGCCCGGTACGCTCACAAAAGCGTTTATGAGCATAGTGGACGCTGTGGTGGGAGAGAAGACTGTAGTTCTCTTGTTGTTCTTGTCGGCGAAGATCTGAGAAAGAGGTTGTGGTGCCATTTTGATAGTTGATTTCAAGACTTGGGGTGTGTGTGTGCAGAAAATGTCGTAGATGCTTGTCGAGCGCAAGCAAGCGGAAAGTTTGGGGGTGTTGGTAGTTGAGTTGAGCTTGAATGGATGTTCAAGGTAAAGTTGAGTTAGTGTCAATTAGCTGTGGTAGAAGGAAAGCTTTCTTGGGGTGGTAGAAGGAGGTATTATATACGGAGTGGGGTGGCACTAGTGTGGAAGTGGATATAAGTTACCGAATATGACCAAAGAAAACCTTCTCTTCCATTCACAAGAGTGGTAAGTAGAAGTGTTTGCTCATATAAAAAGTGGGTAAGTCAAGTGCGCGCCAGTTGCTCGTTACGCTTAATCGCGTCATCATGTGATGCCTGACCCATGAAGCTACTGAGTGCTAATTGGATATGGGGTAGCCTAATCGAAAAGACCCCAGAAGGCGAGAGAACGCGCTATATAGAGCATTATGTTTGTGCAGAACAAGGGGATGATAGGCTACAAGTGATTGCACAAAGTGGACGGGAGTCGGTGCGTGACCTCAACGTCGTGTTAATCCCAACCAACGAGACCCATTCAAATACAAATGACGTATGCTATATACTAGATGAGGTAGATTTCAGAGTGAATTACCTGGCTCAACGGCCAGCGGCAATCCATGGTTGAGGGGAGATCTCTGTACCAACAAAAGTGGGACTTAAGCGAAGATTACAGTTACATCAGGATATCACCTTTCTCAACTTTAAACCATGTAATTTCAGAGCTGTGGTAACAAAACCATTCCGTTGAACCTAGATTGGAAAGTTCGGTCTTATTGGGCGTGTCTTTGACTTCACCGCGTAGAATGCCTATCACACACAGGATCCACAAAAGAGACTGAACTCCAAAAAAGACTTCTCTTATATGAAGAGTATGTTCTACGTGAAAGAATTTGGCTATTCCTCACAAAAAGTGTGTAAGCTAGTCTGAATCCTTTCTCTATCATGTATGATATTTACATCCCGTTTAAACATGCTTGTCAAAGAAAGCGATGACAAGTTTATAAGCCTTCTCATACTCAGCTTTGACCTTCTCGTTGTCGAGGTCTGTACGTGCGGTCATAAAGCCGTGGACTTGGTCATCGAAGCGTTCAAAGTGCTTAGGGACACTTAGGCCATCCCTGAACTTCTTTACAACCTCCGCATCTTCGTCATGCGAAGAAATCATGAGATGAGGCATCTCGATGCTAGCTGCTTCATTCGGGCCGAGCATTGCCGGGTGGCACTGAGCACCTGCCGCAAACTTGCAAAGCTTGTTGGACGTGACGACGGAGACTATCTTACCGCCCCAGCAGAACTATGAGCATCTTGATTAGGCCAAAACACTGTTTCATGTCCTTCTGAATTTCGTAATTACTCCTAGGATACCCCAAGACTTAATGCTGGTGTAATTTTTCCTAATCGCATCGACGAGCCCGGGAAGCTTGCCCGCTGCGGTCTCAAGGTTGCCTGTCGTACCGAAGAAGGTGCCTAGCGGTCCTTCTATACCCTGAGCCATCCAGATCATCTCAGCCAGCTTTCCGTCGAAGAAGTCGGGAATGAAGACTTGGTACCTGCCCGGATGCGCAAGCAGATCGGCGCCCTGAACAGTTTGCTCGAAGTAGCCGAAGATGTCGTAGACGACAAAGATGGCCTTGGAGGCATCAGAAGGGCCAGTGACATCTACAGATATGTGAGTCATATGAGAAAGACTATTGTGAAATGCGTGTTGTTGCTGCGAGGATCTTACACATCTTGGTGCCACCAATGGTCTCATAGCGACCTTTGGGCTTGTAGCCTTTGGAAACAACGGGCGGGATGGAGCAGCATGCTGGGGAGTATTCGGACATGGTGGCTTTACTGTCGGATTTCTCCTCTAGCGACTTCTCCTTGGAAGGAAAACAGCCCATTGTTCAAATACTGTGCCGATTGTGTATGAGACTAGTGAGAATTTGGGGGTCAGCGCATCAGTTCTAATGTGGATTTTCGAAACAAATCGAAGTTCTGGTGTGTTGGGTACAGTGTAGTCGTTGATGTAGATGTAAAAGCGATATTTGGTAAAGTAGATAGGATGGCGAGCCCTTTATGTACTTATTCTTGAGCATAAAGGCGTCAGATACAGCAGCTTTTAGGGAGACTCACGGCGGGCTTATCGGGACTTACTTCTGGTATGGGTTGTATGTAATTGCAGCGAGTCACAGCACTAGGACGGGGATATCGGAATCAGCCTTGCAATTACCCTTTGCTGCTGAGATATGGGGCCACAGGCACGAGAGTAAGGCTGCGTCGCGTTACAGCTGAGAGTCAGAGTGCTTTTTTCTGTGTGGTACGGCATGTGTGTCTAGCCGCGAGACCCGAGGGCGTGGGTTCAAGTAGGCTGGCCGCAGACAAGACTCACTTAGATAATGACCCCTTTGTTTCCGACTCCACGCCCAGCGCCACAAAAACCATAGCGGTCAGATATCTGACCGATTCCACAGGCTCTTTATTTCCCGAACCCTTGCGTAATAGCACAAAATAGTAACGGTCAGGCCTCTAAGGACCGGTGAAGTGCTACCATTCTCCCAGAACTGTCAAGCCGTATAGACCAAACTTAGCTCTAAAGCTGTACCGCGATATGAAAGCAGCAGGGAAAATCCCAAAATCCGGTAAAATACACCATAAAGCCTTTGAAAACAGTGGAAAATTAACTGGGTACATTGACGACATTGGCAGTACTGTGCGGCTTCAAATTTATGATTGAATACAGCAAAACCAGCATATACACAGGGACTCTATATAAATTTCGAGCCAATATGTACAAGAGAATAGGATGTCCCAACAAAAAAACACAAATTCCGTCTATCGCAAGAAAACGCCAAGAAACAAGCCCAAATGACAAGAGCATGCTAATACAGGAAGATGATAATAGGAACAGTTATATACAAAAAGCTAACCTGCCTGCGTACATTCACTGAGTAAATACCGCATTCAACTGAGTATAAGGTGCTGGGATAGCGCCTTAACTGCTTTCTTATATTGCTGTTACTACAATACCGCGTTGTGAAAATCTGCTGTTAAGCATCAATATCACTTGTAAAACAATAGATATATTCTTTTACGCCACGCCAGCTTACTTATACATATTTTACTAGATTGACGTAGTAGAAAAGATAAGAATCTTAGATTTCTTAGCATTACTCGCCTAGTTGTAGCCCAAAGATCACCTGAAGTAGATGATAAACCACACTGAACTCACCAGCCCTACTCTACAAACTGCGTTTTTCGCCACAAGTGAAATACTATAGGTCCACTGAAAGTTTCGCGCCATTTATTCATCTAACGCTGTTACATCTAATGACTCGCAGTCTCTGCATGATAAATTCCCTTGCTATTTTTCCCTTCATTGCTACACTCACCTTGTAGTATTTTACTTCTACCTTTCATCATTCGTACAGTTCCCTTGTAGTGTTTTTTCTCTATTTTCCACATTCGGTACAACCTACGATGACTATAATTGACACAAATTCTCGCCCTGCTCTCGAAGAGCAGAAGTGACCTGGAGGATTCCAGCACATCCGGGATCTCGGCCGCACCAATCGAACCAACCTCATACAGGGAGAGAAGTTGCAGTTCGTCAATTTTCAGGGTCAGGCCCTCATGTCAGGAGAGCGCATAGTTGAGATGCCGGCCCTTCTTTTCAAGACTGTTTCCGCGAAGCACCATTTGATTATCGACAACAAAGTCACCATCCCCAAGGGTATTAGCGAGAACGCCGTAATATATCTCGTCTCCAGATGCTGGTGCTACCCACAGTTGCCAATGTCTACCAGCTACAGCACGTCGTGATGAAGGATGTCAACGGTCAGCTCGTCGAGGATTTCGTCAAGGATCTACACCTTGGCTGCGCGATAGACTCTTTGGGTATGAGCTCATTCACACAGGCTCTGTTCAACAAGTTCTTCATCCGTATCAACACTGCATTCCCTGGAGTTACTGCTCTCAACCTGATCACGACCCTCAACAATCTGACCGCCAATAAGCTCCTCAATTGCATGACAAACACTATTGCGACTAAGATTTACGAGGGGACATTCATTGATAGCGATGATTTCAAGGTTTACTACCTGCCAACTAATGCTCGTCTATCAAAGGCTGTCTATGATACCATTGCAAAGCTTGAGATCGCCTCTCAGAAGCAGGCCAATGAAAAGGCATATTTAAAAGAGCGCCAGGCTGGAGGTGAGCGTCAGGCCGCTGTAGCTGCTGTAGCTGCGGCGGCGGCAAAGAAGGAGGCTAAGCTTAAGGAGGCTGGTGAGTCTTACCGCCAAAAGGTCTGTGAGGGCAAGAAGAACTCCACACAGTTTGAAGCTCTCTACGCTTGGAAGGTGATGGGGAAGCGCGTCGCTACTAAGCCTGGTGTATAGGCGAGCACTCCCTGGTCTTGTCGCAGTAGAGTGAACTCGATGAATTTCCCGTAGTGGGTTCGACTAGCCGATCATGTTCACTCTTTCCATTTTGTTTTAGATGACGATTGCGTACTGGATGGCATTGCAACTTCTTGGCCCATAAATACCCATGCTACGATCCATGCTAATCTTGGAAGTTGTGACAACCCTTAGAGTAATTCAAGATATCTAATTAGCGGCACAATCGCTGTCTATGAGCTTCTGTTCAACAAGTACAGGTTGTTCTGGACTCTCATGAAGCCAATTGCCTCGCTATCCATCTGCAGTGAAGGCACTGAACCATGTTCATCGCATGAAGTACTCCAAACCCCCAGCAACACCGGTTTCATCAGAGGCTCTCTCGTCTCTACTTGGTCTGATTAGACAGGGTCCTCACGATGAGCCAAGTGGATGGCGCCGTCAGAAGCTTATACAGAAGGTCGCCAATGCCGCCCATACGTCCTTTCCCCAACAGACCCTTAACCGGGATCATATCACGTCTCTGTCGAACATGAACAACGAAGCTAAATGTCGAAGGAGAACGAAGGCAGAAATAGTCGGCAAGGACAGGGTAATGACCTGGGAGGATATCATAGTTCAACGAGCGAAACGTGCTGAGCAGAAGGCGGCTACGGAAGCCAAAGGCAAGTAAAAACATGGTCCGAAAACCGAAGCGCTCAGCGACAGCGGCGGACAAGCCTTCAGAGGCTGTAGAAGCAGCGGAGGTGGCGGAGGCAGCAGCAAGAATGGTGAGACCGCTATATTAGAGCCAACGACAGCTCTAGAAGCGCAAATGATTTGAGGGAAGTGCTATAGCTGAGAGAATTGCGGCAGCTGCTTATAGAGCCCCGGTGGCACGTATGTATTAGTCGAAGGCAGGTTGGCATAATCATCAACAAATGTCTCACGTATGATGACGGCTTTCCCCTCGAGTTTGATCACCATGCCTGCCTATTACGCCCGCCGTCTTGATTATCGTACCCGCTTGCCCTTCTTATGCCCTTATTATTTTCCTTGTGCTAACTTCGTATTCTCACTGTCGCTGTGGTTGTGCACATCGTCGTGGCGGTCGTGGCCTGTTATAATTCTTACGCAGACGCTGTAATGTCTATCCTAGCGTTAGGGAACGCACTGTGTGCCGCAAAGAATTTATTAGACGCGCATATTATGTTGTGTGTGCATGTGTGTAGGTTATTCGGTAGGTCGACCTCTGCAAGTGCGGTGCGCTTTCGGTTTCATTTCATTTGATGGCGCTAGGTGCTGCCTTGGAGGCTTTTGCTACGGCACAGTATGCTGTCTCGCAGCAGGGGTGCCTAGCCGGATCCGGCAAAACAATCATCCGCTACTCTCTCAAACCGCGGGGGATTGCGCGAAATGCCACTTTTCTAACCACTGTTCATCAGCCTCACTTCAAAGTCAAAGCGATTTTAAATAATGGTCATGAAGAGTTGCCACTCAGTTCGGCTTGGGACCTTTCCCCCCGCTACAAGGCGTTCTCCGAGGACGATGATGAGGATGGCAATCCAATATCCCTATACTCATCTTTTGGCTAGTCAAAGCTTCGAAAATGCGAATTAAACTAGAACATTATAGAGAATGTTTGCAACGTCTTCCAGATGAGGATGTGTATCCTAAGGCTCCTTCGGACATTACAGTAATTTCGCCTCCGATCGGCAAAACTCTCTTCCTCAAAAGGCCAAAACTACATCTAGACTTCTTAGGCACAGGCCTATTACCAAAACTTATGTTACACAAAGCTGAAACAAAAGAGCTTCTTCTGCGTAACCCACATCCACACATCGTCAGGTATCATGGCTGTTTGATCAAGCGTGGTCGTATCATCCTGACCGTCCAGTGAAGTGCGCCGGAGAAACTCAACCTCGGTAGGTTCAGGCACACAGTTATAGAGATTTTCTTTGTACATTCGAATAAATTAACGAACGTACAGCTCCATGTCAAGAATCTGGGCTGCCTGGTAGACTTCGATCATGGTAGACTAAGAGGCAGGAAGGCCAACACCAACTATTTGCTCGAGGCGCGCAGGATGGCGGTGACCCACTGCATGAGGATCGTGACCGCATTGTTGTTGACTGACTATTGGGTGATCTTCACAGAGGTTGCGTCGGAGTTATTGGAAAGGTAATTCCGGAAGACGGATGAGATGACTACCAAAGCTAGCTTGGGAACAACGGTGAAATTTGTGAAGCCGTCATTAGAGATAACAACGACGCTGCTTGTGGATAGAAGTTCTTGCGGGTTGAAGGTGAGTATGCGCGAATGTCATGACCGTCGCGGAGTGAGCCCATGGATTCGATAGTGTTGCGGACCTATACACGGTGGAGAAGGGTGGCACGGTGACCGGAGAACTCGAAGTTAGCGGCCTCGATAGCAGCGGTGATGGCGTTCATTACTGCGGTTCGTGTTTTGGAAAGTGTTTTGGAGATGGGTTTGAGTGTACGTTCAAGGTAGTGGAATACAGTGGTGTTGATGAAAAGTAGAACAAAGTACGGCTATTGTATAGTTTGACGAGAGCAGCATCCTTGGTTCACAGCGAACCACGACCGTGTCCACACAGGCAAAAATTTTGTATGCCAGATTTCACATGAGATCTTCAGAAAAAATCTATTAGTACCTGACTAGAGGAGCTCCTTTCCTAGTACCACTGTGGGACCACACTGTGGACACGACCAATTTTTATGCTTGAACTCCCTTATTGAAGTTTGAACTTAACAAACTTATAGTAAAACGGAATTGCTGGTCTTATCACACATAACAAGGTGTTGCCATAATTCTTCGAGTATCTGAATTTGTCGTTTTTTTGTTCTTAGGTATAAAATACTTACGCTCTAACTATCCACCCACTGATCTGCATTCAGAGTCATCTTTTCAGTTCATTCAGGATACTGTACAAGCTGGCGGAAGCCTGCAGGTTTTTCGTATCTGATATTTCATAATACCTAAAACAGCTTCTTCGTCCCTATGGAAACAAGAATCTATAATATATACGCTCATACTCACCAGTCGCCATGGTGTTCAACCGTAGGTTACTAAGGTAGTCTGAAAATCTTCCCTTAGTGGTTCATGTTAGAACTTCACTCCAACAAAATTCATTCGGGTTCGCTGTGTACATACATTTTCGCCTGGTTCACGTCCATGCATAACGGTCGCCAGGCTTTCATTCACTTACCCTCATGGTACTGACGTCCCGCAGCGTATATAATCTACCCCACATTCTTCTGCTCTCTCTATTCAACTCGCTTGAACTATCTCAACCCTAAACCGAAACTATCAGATCAACTCCTTGGAAGAATCCCTGTCAACCAACTCCTTCGACCAACTCCTTCGATCAACTCCTTCGTTCAGCTTTTTCGATCAATCATTTCAATTCGATACTCTCTGATAGACTCAAGTCAAACTACCGACTTGATGTCTGCATTCAGTAACGACACCCGCGTCTCCACACCCCAGGGCAACAACAGCCGCCGCCACCGCCACCGTGCAAGCCGTAAACAAGAGAGCTATATAGCCACCCTGTCCCCCGTCACGCAAGTTCAGAAGGTCCTTGCCGACATCAACAACTTTGATGGCAGCTACCACTTGCGCAACTGGTCTGCCAAGGCACGCAAGGAGCTTGCCCCAAACGTCACCATAACGCTCGAGCTACTCCATAACGGCT
>Ga0265797_10002757_pt1 | contig 29044 bp, 29 predicted proteins | sample P2T30metagenome_FD_192433 | JGI IMG/M metagenome (GOLD analysis project Ga0265797, IMG submission 192433) | Plant litter microbial communities from East Loma Ridge, Irvine, California - P2 T30 | ecosystem: Environmental > Terrestrial > Plant litter > Unclassified | place: USA: California...
TACTACAAAAAGGCAGGTGTAACTTCTTCAGGTAAGATTAATTGGGAGCGTTATGCCCCTGGAGTTTCCGATCGCTTCAAAATTAATACACGGGATTTTCTTGATAAGGCAAAAAAAATAGGCCGGAAGATCCCGAACCTACCGTATCTGCTTTCTCAGGCTGGGTTTATAGTCTTTACGGGCATGATGGAACAGATGATACTGCTCTAGAACGCGGTTTTCAGGCAGAAAGGATAGTATCCTATCTACATAAGGGTGTTAACGATCATCCTATAGGTAGCCGTTTATGGATATTAAGTTCAAGTGAATTATTTGCGCGTGGTGACGCATGGCGCCAAGTTCATCAGGGAATTCATCTGCATAGTAACTATGTTCCTTTTTTCGAAATTGATTCTCTTGTTTTACATGGGCAGCCTATGAGAGGATCTCCAGATTTGGTATTTCGAAACATCAATTCAGGCCAGGTGCTGATTGTTGAAATAAAACTTTCTAAGATGAAAATTCCTTCAAATTTATGGCCCAACGTTTGGGCTCAGCTGTGGTGCTATTCGCAAATAGCTATAGCCAAGAATGCTCCTGAAGTTACTGTTACCGGCGAGGTTTGGGCAGAGGGGATATTTAACTTGAGGCGCCGATCCCCTGTAATGTCACTTGTTCTACGCTCGGTCGTTCGGCGCAACCCTAGGGAAGCTGCTTTTGATCGATTCTTCCGAAGTCTATTTGAAATATATAGTGGAAATTGATGTAAAAAATTGCACCTTCTTTGGCTGGTAAGAGGGCGGGGTCACCCCTCCCCTTCGCTTCGGGCGGCCAGCAGCACCTCATACCGCGCCTCGAGTCGCTCATGAGCTTTCTGCATCTGCTGCAGCTGAGCCGCGGCACTGTCGGCCTGCGCGCGGAACCCTGCGCTTTCCTCTTTGGCCTCCGAGCGCTGCACCCGTAGCCGATCGACCATATCGCGACTCTGGGCCAGTTCGTGGGTCAGTCGCTCGGTCTCCAGCCTGGCGGCATCGCGCATCCGGCTGGTTTCCTTCATCAGGTGATTGGAGGTGCTCTCGAAGATATCGGCCTGGCGGCTGACCTCGGTGCGCAGTGCGGCGTTTTCCTCCTGGTGCACGGCCTGAAGCCGGGCCAGCTCCGCAGCATGGGTGGCTGCCAGTCGCTCCTGCTCCGCTTGATGAGCCGCGTCGACGCGGTCCAGTGCGTCGCGGTGGCGCTGGTCTTGTGTTTGATACTGCGCAGTCAGCTCGGCCAGCTCCGCTTTGAGAGCTTCGTGCTCTGCCTGCCCGCGGTCCAATTGTCCATTGAGCCGCTGGACCTGCTCGGTGAGCAAGATGATCTGCCGCTCCTGGTCCGCAAAGCGTCCCGTCGCCTGCTCCGCCTCGACCCGCGCTTCTGTAGCCTCTCGCTGCGCCTGCTCGGCCACTTGCTGGTAGTGCGATCGCTCGACCGCATAGGCCGCAGTAGCCTCGTTCAGCGCCAGATCCCACACCGCGTCCAGCGCCTGTCCCACGGCCTCGGGGATACCCGGCCGCTTCAGCCGGGCATTCAGCAAGGGGCCGGTGCGCGCCCAGAACTGCTTGACCTCATCCCCCACCACGTTCGGCGAGGCGCTGACCCCGTGCTCCTCGGGGATCCGCCCCCGGATGGCGGTCACCGACACCTCGGCCCCGGCCTCGAGCAGCTGCCCGGCGTAGTGGCGCACCAGGTCGCGGGTTTTCGGCAGGCCGCTGCGCGTGGCAGAAGGTGTATTCACGAAAGTGCTCCAGGGTGACGGGTTAAAGAGCTTTTTAATCTGCCCGGTTTTGCAGGGCCCGGCCTTTGTTTTGGGCGCCAGACAAGCGAAAACGGCAAAAATAGATGCGTTTCAACATGATTATATATCTACTGCAAACAATATTAAAAATATCGGTATAAGAAAAAATTCGTGATTACCTCCGAATATCACGAATTTAATCTTCAAGCGCGAATTCTTGAGAGCACTTATTAATACTTCAATATAAGGATATTGATATTAAAAGACTGACGCGCATGCTAAGCCGCTTACCCAAGATTAATATCGGACGGAACGAGAACCTATAGTTCCCACTGAGGGCCTAAATAAACAACAACGTGCCATTTAAAGCCATCTCAGGGACAAGCGAGCACGGGTTTGCGATCACGCGCTGTGGCTGACGGGAACTGTAAACAAACAAAGTATGAACCGAATAACATGGACTACGCCCGTCCCTGCCCAAAACGTAGTCGCCGAGCTCAACGCCTAAGGCATCGCGGACAGGGCACCCACCAGCCAGCGGGACCTGGCGGCGGTGCAGGAGGCGTTCAATACTTGGCGGGAGCAGAGCACACGACCGTTGTGCCAGCTATCGCTAATGCTGGCGCAGACGGCCAATCACTGAAGGCTCAGAGGTTCATCACATCCACGAAGCGCGGGGTGGCGCTTTCGTCGATGCGCAGGTCGGCGAAGTTGAACAGGTCACGGTCCGCCAGCTGGGACGGCACCACGTTCTGCAGCCCGCGGAAAATGCTCTCGGTACGGCCCGGGTGCTTGCGCTCCCAGTCCACCAGCATGTCCTTGACCACCTGGCGCTGGAGGTTTTCCTGGGAGCCGCACAGGTTGCACGGGATGATCGGGAACTGCTTCATGTCCGAATACGCCTGGATGTCCTTCTCGGCGCAGTAGGCCAGTGGGCGGATGACCACGTTGCGGCCATCGTCGGCCAGCAACTTGGGTGGCATGGCCTTGATGGTGCCGTTGAAGAACATGTTCAGGAAGAAAGTTTCGACGATGTCGTCGCGGTGGTGCCCGAGCGCCATCTTGGTCGCGCCTATTTCATCGGCGAAGGTATAGAGCGTGCCACGGCGCAGGCGCGAGCACAGCGAACAGGTGGTCTTGCCCTCCGGGATCAGCGCCTTCACCACCGAATAGGTGTCCTTCTCGAGGATGTGGTACTCCACGCCCAGTTCCTTGAGGTAGGCCGGCAGCACATGCTCGGGGAACCCGGGCTGCTTCTGGTCCATGTTCACCGCCACCAGCTCGAAGCGGATGGGCGCAACCTTTTGCAGGTGCAACAGCACGTCCAGCAGGGTGTAGCTGTCCTTGCCGCCGGACAGGCACACCATCACCTTGTCGCCGTCCTCGATCATGTTGAAGTCAGCCACGGCTTCCCCGGCCAGGCGGCGGAGGCGTTTTTGCAGTTTGTTCTGGTTGACCGAGAGGGTGCCCATGATGAGGAAATCCTGATACGTGCCGACAGCGGAATACGAAGGCGCGCATTCTACCTGCAAACGGCCGTGGAGCGTAGGCCATGGGGCGCCACTGGCCGAGCCAATGAGCAGGATCGGTGACGAGCGGCTCGGCAGCGCAAGCGCACCCGAGGCATAATTGCGCTTCGTGGAGCCAATACCTATGTCCGACCCCCTCCTTGACCGCGTCGAAACCTGCTATGAACAGGCCGAGGCTTTTTTCAAACGCCCGTTCAAGCGCCCCGTGGTCAGCCTCAAGCTACGTGGCCAGAAGGCCGGCGTGGCGCACCTGTACGAAAACAAGCTGCGCTTCAACAACGAGCTGTACCAGAAGAATACCGAAGACTTCCTGCGCCAGACGGTGCCCCACGAGGTTGCCCATCTGGTCGCCCATCAGCTGTTTGGCGAGCGCATCCAGCCCCATGGGGAAGAATGGCAACTGATCATGCGCGGCGTGTACGAGCTGCCGCCGCTGCGCTGCCACAACTACGAAGTGAAACGCCGCCAGGTGAAGCGCTATATCTACCGCTGCCCGTGCGCTGATGGGGTGTTCCCCTTTACCGCGCAGCGCCACGGCCTGGTGCGCCAGGGCCGCCGCTACCTGTGCCGGCGTTGCCGCCAAACGCTGGTCTTCAGCGGGGAAACACGGGTGGAGTGAGGCCATCGGCTAACCGCGCCACTGCCAGGCGGTCGAGTTTCCATCTGCACGCTCCACCACAACATGGCAAACATGCGCCCCGATGTATCACAGTCATCAGGGACCTTGCCATGACAGCCCAATTGCTACCGTCTTTCTTCGCCCACGTGAGCGCCACGAGCGGAACGCTCCATTTCCTTGAAAGCCTTCACGAACGCCCTACCTTACTCAAGGCCGTGGCCTATGAGGGCGTGCCCGCCGTACAGGAGCACGAGATCGGGCATCTCCTCGGGCACGTCCCCGAGGCCGTTGCACATGAAGCGCTGCATTTCTACTTCGAAGGAACGCGCGAGGCTTACAGGTTATACCCCGTCACCGAAGCACGAACAGGGCAAGGGCTGTTCTGGGAGCACGGCACGCTCGGCGCGTTCGACCTGGAAGAAGACGGGCCTTTGCCGACCGAATTGATGCTGTTGACTGCCGACGGCGAGCCACGGACTCAGCCACCCTCCACGGGCGAAGCGGTGACCGTTCAACTGGCTCGAGACAGCAGCCTTCCCCTGACGCTGGGCACCCCGATCGAACCCGGTTACTCGCAACCTTGTGAAAGCGCGGGCGAGGCCTTGTTGCTTGAACTCAGGGCTGTAGCCCCTGCGACCCTGGGCCTCGATGAAGCATTGGACGACGCTTGACCTCGATGTCGTGACAGTCAGGGCTGACTGCCCTCCTCCTGTCCGTTGACGTACAAACCTGAACCGGTATTGGAAAGGAATCTCCCATGGCCACTCCCCGGCAACAATCCGTCATCGCCGATGTGCTTGCACCATCCGGCGTTTTGAATTTCCTCGGGCAATTGCATGGCGAACCTGCATTGCTGAAGAAAGAAGTCCTGGTGCCAAGAATCGGCACGCCCAGGTTTTTACGCGGCCGCTCGATTGGCCGAGGCTTCGGCGGCTCAGCAAGAAGGACAGTGATGTTCAATAGCAATGCCCAACGCAGACAGGATACCTTTGAGAAACAGGTTACCTATCAGGATGAATCCCACTTTCTCGGCCACCTTGCCCAAGGTGAAAACGCCGAGCCGTTACGGATTTACTTCCGTTCGGTACGCGACGGCTATCGGTTGTACCTGCGGTCCGGGCCACGTTCGGGCCATGCCCTCTACCTTCACAACTCTGGTTGCGTCGGTGCGTTCAAGGTAGTGCCGGGCGGCGCGGAGCCGACGGTATTCCAGCTATTGAACGCGAATAACCAGTACGTATCGCCGCTGCATTTGCTGCACGACCACGTACGTGTGCGCCTCGCCGTGGAAGGTACGAAAGCGCCGTTACGGTTGCGCCGTTATGCACACAGCCCTTTTACCTACCTTGGTTGCGCTGGTGACGGTGAGCCGTTCGACTTTTCGCTACACACCGTAGAGCGCAATGCTCCCTGGTTATCTCAGCCAGACGAGGTATGAACAGGCATCCCTTTGCATGACAAAAAAAGCCCGGGCAATGCCCGGGCTTCGTTTACAGCAACCCCACACCTTACAAGCGCGAACCTTCGGCCACTTGCAGGTCATCCTTGGGCTGGCTGAGGTCCAGCGGGGTACCGCCGGAGGCCAGTTCGCTTTGCAGCGCGGTTTCATCCAGCTCGCCTACCCACTTGGCCACTACCACGGTAGCGACAGCATTGCCCACCAGGTTGGTAAGGGCGCGGGCTTCGGACATGAAGCGGTCGATGCCCAGGATCAGCGCCAGGCCGGCAACCGGCAGGTGGCCAACCGCCGACAGCGTGGCCGCCAGCACGATGAAGCCGCTACCGGTCACGCCAGCGGCGCCCTTCGAAGACAGCAGCAACACGGCCAGCAGGGTGATCTGATGGGTGATGTCCATGTGGGTGTCGGTCGCCTGAGCGATGAACACAGCCGCCATGGTGAGGTAGATGGAGGTGCCGTCCAGGTTGAACGAGTAACCGGTGGGGATTACCAGGCCAACGACAGACTTCTGCGCGCCCAGGCGTTCCATTTTCACCAGCATGCGCGGCAGGGCGGATTCCGACGAGGAAGTGCCCAGCACGATCAGCAGCTCTTCACGGATATAGCGCACCAGCTTCAATACGCTGAAGCCATGGGCGCGGGCGATGGCGCCCAGTACCACCACCACGAACAGCACGCAGGTGATGTAGAAGCACAGCATCAACTGGCCCAGCTGCACCAGCGAGCCCACGCCGTAGTTGCCGATGGTGAACGCCATGGCACCGAACGCGCCCAGCGGGGCAAGCTTCATGATCATGTTGATGATGTTGAACATCACATGGGCGAAGCGATCGATCAGGTCAACCAGCAGCTTGCCGTACGACCCCAGCCGATGCAGGGCGAAGCCGAAGATTACCGAGAACATCAACACCTGAAGGATATCGCCGTTGGCGAAGGCGCCCACGATGGTGTTGGGGATCACGTTGAGCAGGAAGCCCACCACGCTCTGGCCTTCACCCTGGGTCACGTAGGTTGCGACCTTGGAGGCATCCAGGGTAGCCGGGTCGATGTGCATGCCAGCGCCGGGCTGAACCACGTTGACCACGATCAGGCCGATGATCAGAGAGATGGTCGACACGATTTCGAAATACAGCAGCGCGTAGCCGCCGGTCTTGCCGACAGCCTTCATGTTCTGCATGCCGGCGATACCGCTCACGACCGTACAGAAGATGATGGGGGCGATGACCATCTTGATCAGCTTGATGAAGCCGTCACCCAACGGCTTGAGCATCGTACCGGTCTGTGGATAGAAGTGGCCAAGCAGAACGCCGATGATGATCGCGACGATCACCTGGAAATACAGAGACTTGTAGAGCGGCTGACGGGTCGTCATAGCAGTTTCCTCAAGCGTGCCGGCGAGTGTCTTCCGGACACCACGACACATGAAGCGAGAACCCTCCTGGCTGGAGAGATTTGTTCTTGGCCTTCAGCCCACGCATACCCACGGGGGCGGCCTGGGGACACTATCGCAAGGCTCATGCCAACGTGGCGAAGCGCGCGTGATCTCTGCCGATACGGCACGTGCAAGGAGTATAGGAAGCTAATGCCACAGGGCAAGCTGGCGGATTCTCGCCACACCGCCCGCCGGGACCCGTTGCGCTGGCGGATATCCGCCATCACTCCTTGGGGAAACTGATACGGAAGCGCGCGCCACCCAGCGGCGAGTCCTCGATGGTCAGGGTGCCGTGGTAGCTACGAATGATGTCATGGGCCACCGCCAGGCCGATGCCTTGCCCGGGGTGCTGGCGGTCCAGCCGCTCGCCCCGTTGGAGGATGCGGCTGCGCTGCGCGGGCGGGATGCCAGGGCCATCATCCTCGAGCAACAACTCCAGCCGCTGGCCGATCACGCTCAGGCTTACGCTCACATCTTCCAGGCACAAGCGCCAAGCGTTCTCCAGCAGGTTGCCCAGCAGTTCCATCAAGGCGCCCTCCTCGATCGGCAACACCCCGGGGGCCGCGAGGGCGATATGCAATTGCACAGGCTTATCCGGGTACACCTTGCGCAGGCTGGTGGCCAAGCTGTCCAGCACAGGCCGCACCGCTACCTGGCGGCGCACCAGCCCGCCGTGGCGAACATTCGCCCGCTGCAGCTGGTAGTCGATCTGCTGGCTCATGCGCGCCACCTGGCCGCGCAAGATAGCCGCCTGTTTGCCCTCTTCGCTGTGGGGGTGGCCGCTGGCCAGGGTTTCGCCGATACCCTGCAAGACGCTCAGCGGGGTTTTGAGGCTATGGGCCAGGTCACCGAGGGAATTGCGGTAACGCTGGCGCTGCTCGCCTTCGCTGGCCAGCAAGCGGTTGAGCGACCGGGTGAGGCGCAGCAGTTCGCTGGGGTGGCGCTCGCTCAAGCCCTGGCGCTGGCCGGCTTCGATTTCATCGAGCTCATGGCTCAATCGGCGCAGGGAGCGCAGGCTCCAGGTCATGCCGCCCCAGAACAAGACCAGCAGGGTAAGCAGCGCCGCGCCGAAGCCCAGGTACAGGCGATCACGCAAGGCACTCAACGTGCGTTGATACGGCTCCACCGACTGCAGGGCGACGAAGCTGAAGGCCGCGTTCTCGCCACCGAGCAACCGGACCTCCACGTCATATACCCACCAGGCCTGGCCATCGGCGGCGGCGAAGCGGGAAAACCGGCTGCCCTGGCCGTCGTAGCGTGGCGCATATTCGGGGGTGGGCGCGCCGGGGGTACGCCACAATAACGCCCCCTGGCGGTCGAAGATGTAGCCAAGCGAGCGCTCGCTGCGCGCATCGAAGCGCTCATCCGGCACGGGCGCCGGCATGCGCAACTGGCCTTGCTCCAGCCGCGCCGCGGAGATCAGGGTAGTCACCTCCGTGGCCAGGCGCTCTTCCACCGACTCACGCAGGGCGAGGCTGAAGGCGCCTTGCAGGGCCGGCAGCAGGCCCAACATGAACAGCACCGCCAGCAGCGCCCCGGCCAGCATCAGCCGCAGCCGCAGCGAGCGGATCATCGGCAGCGCTCGGTAAACAGGTACCCCAGCCCACGCACGGTATCGATAGGCCGAAAGCCGTCCGCCGCTTCCAGCTTGCGACGGATGCGCCCCACCAGTACCTCGATCACATTCGGGTCGTGCTCGCCATCGTCGGGATACAGTTGCTCCATCAGCCGTTGCTTGGCCACCACTTGCTGGTGATGGCGCATCAGGTATTCCAGGATGCGGTATTCGAACGCGGTAAGGGCCAGCGCCTCGCCTTGCAAGGTGGCCTGCTTGCGGTTGAGATCCAACGCCAGCGGCCCGGCGACGATGGTGGGCTGGATGAACCCGCTGGCGCGGCGCAGCAGCGCGCTGAGGCGGGCTTCCACCTCTTCGAACTGGAAGGGCTTGACCATATAGTCGTCCGCGCCCGCCGCCAGCCCTTCGACCTTGTCCTGCCAGCTGCCCCTGGCCGTAAGTATCAGGATGGGAAACGCCAGGCCCTCGCCCCGCCACTGCCGGATCAGCTCAAGGCCGGACAAACCAGGCAGGCCGAGATCGACGATGACCAGGTCGAAGGCCGTGTGCGCCGCCTGCTCAAGCGCGCTTTGGGCATCGGCCACGGCCTCGACGATGTGCCCGCTTTCGCCCAGACGGGTGTGCAAGTGATGACGCAGCAGGGCCTCATCTTCTACCAGCAGCAGCTTCATGGCAGGCTCGTGTCCACTTACAGATCGATCGAAGGGCGCCAAGGGTAACCCGCCAGCCATGGCCCGTGCCATCGGCCCGGGTGGCCAAAGCGCGGCAACCGGGCTTAACTGAAGCCGGCCCATTCACGCTCGGAGGCTTCCATGCGCCTACTTTACGCACTCGCGGTGCTGGGGTTCAGTACCTTTGCCCACGGGGCGATCCAGACCCACGAGATCCCCTATCAAAGCAGCGACGGCACCCGGCTGATCGGCTACTACGCCTACGACGACGCGAAAGCCGGCCCGCGCCCGGGCATTGTGGTGGTGCACGAATGGTGGGGGCTGAACGACTACGCCAAGCGCCGCGCGCGGGACCTGGCCGGCCTGGGGTACAGCGCGCTGGCGATCGATATGTACGGTGAAGGAAAAAACACCGAGCACCCCAAGGACGCCATGACGTTCATGCAGGCCGCGCTCAAGGATACCGCCGCCAGCACCGCCCGCTTCGACGCCGGCCTGGCACTGCTCAAGCAGCAGCCGCAAACCGACCCGGCGCGCCTGGGGGCAGTGGGTTATTGCTTCGGCGGCAAGGTGGTGCTGGATGCCGCCCGCCGCGGCGAGCCCTTGTTGGGCGTGGTGACGTTCCATGGCGCCTTGGCCACCGCCACACCGGCCACGCCCGGTAGCGTGAAAGCCGCGCTGCTGGTGGAGCATGGCGCGGCGGACAGCATGGTCACGCCGCAGCAGGTGACCGCCTTCAAGCAAGAAATGGACACCGCGGGCGCCGACTACCAATTCGTAAGCCTGGCCGGTGCCAAGCACGGCTTCAGCAATCCGGACGCCGACCGGCTCAGCCATAGCGAACACGGTGGGCCGGACATCGGCTACAACAAGGCCGCGGATGCACAATCCTGGGCGCAAATGAAAGCGTTCTTCGCCGAGCGCTTCAAGTAACCCCGCTTAGGCGAAGGCCTTGGCCAGGCGCCGCAGCCCCTCGTCGATATCGTCCAACCCGGGCGCGGCGAACGATAGCCGGAGACTGGCCATGTCCGGTTCGCTGGCGTAAAAGGCACGGCCTGGCACGAACATCACACCGTGTTCGATTGCCCGGTCGAACACCGCCTGGGCATCGCTGCCATCGGCCACCCGCCCCCACACGAACATCCCGCCAGCCGGCGCCGCGACTTCCAGGCGCCCACCCAGCGCGGCGATGCCGGCAAGCATGCGTTCGCACTTTTCACCATAGCCCTGGCGCAGCGTTGGCAGGTGCCGCTCCAATGCGCCACTGGCCAGGTAACACGCCGCGATCTGTTGACTGATCGGCGAGGTGCACAGGTCAACGGTTTGCTTGGCGATCACACAGCGCTGACGAATGGCGGCGGGCGCCACCATCCAGCCGATTCGCAAACCGGGGGCGACGATCTTGGACAGGCTGGACAAATGAACCACACGGCCTTGCGCCCCGGGCACCTGCCCGGCCAGCGCCAGCAGCGACGCAACCGCCGCCCCGCTGAAACGCAGCGCCCCATAGGGGTCGTCCTCTACCAGCAGCAAGCCATGCCTTGCCGCCAGCGCCAGTAGTTCAAGCCGGCGCGCCAAGGGCAGGCAGGCGCCGGTGGGGTTGGCGAAGTCCGGCACGCAGTACAGCAGGCGAAAGTGCCCCGGCGGCGCGGCCTCGAGTTGCCGTGCCAGGGCAGCCACGTCCAGGCCTTCGCTATCGCTGGGCACGCTGGCCAGCGAGCACCCGGCCAGGCGAAAAGCTTGCAACGCGGCGGGATAGGTCGGGCGCTCCACCAGCACCGTGTCGCCGGGGCTCAGCAGCACGCGGATCAGCAGGTCCAGGCCCTGCTGAGAGCCTGTGGTCACTATGAGATCGGCCTCTGCCACAGCCGCGCCGCGCCGCGCCATGAGCGCCGTCAGTTGTTCGCGCAGCGCCGGGCTGCCCTCGGTAGCGCCATACTGCAACGTGCTGGTGGGATTTGCCATTGCCTGGGCGCTGGCTTCGGCCAGGCCTTGGGCATCGAACAGGTTGGGCGCCGGGTAGCCTCCGGCGAAGGAAATCATCCCCGGCCGCGACAAGTACTTGAACAGTTCGCGGATCGCCGACCCGCCCGGCGCCTCGAAGGCTGGATTGAACCGATACCCTTGCCCATCTGCTTGCATGCCTGCCTCCCATTCAAAGGCGCAGTATCAAGCGGGCACGGGAGGTGTAACAAACGAGCAATGGGCAGGACGTCATGCCATGGAGGCATGAATGCCCGCGCCCTTTGACAAATCAATTGGCTTGGCGATACTGGGCCAAGTTATATGACAACCGATAACGACAATAACGGGAGCACCCATGACTGCATCGACCCCTGACAGCTTTACTCCTCGCCGGCTTCTTCTCACCGGGGCCGCGGGCGGCCTGGGCAAGGTATTGCGTCAAACCCTCAAGCCTTACGCCTCGATGCTGCGCCTGTCGGACATCGTCGCCCCTCAGCAAGCGGGTGAAAACGAAGAAGTGGTGATCTGCGACCTCGCCGACAAGGCAGCCGTCGATCAACTGGTAAAGGGCGTAGACGCCATCCTGCACTTCGGTGGCGTATCAGTGGAACGCCCGTTCGAGGAAATCCTCGGGCCAAACATCGCCGGCACCTATCACATCTACGAAGCCGCGCGCCGGCATAACGTGCAGCGGGTGATCTTCGCCAGCAGCAACCATGTGGTGGGCTTCTACAAGCAGACCGAAACCATCGACGCCCTGGCCCCGCGCCGCCCGGATGGCTATTACGGCTTGTCCAAGTCCTACGGCGAAGACCTGGCCACGTTCTATTACGACCGCTATGGCATCGAAACCCTGAGCATCCGGATCGGCTCGTCGTTTCCCGAGCCCCAGAACCGCCGCATGATGTGCACCTGGCTGAGTTACGACGACCTGACGCAGCTGATCGTGAAAGGCTTGAGCACTCCGGACATTGGCCATACCGTCGTGTTCGGGATGTCTGATAACCCGAAGGTATGGTGGGACAACCGCCTCGCGGCGCACCTGGGCTATGAGCCCAAGGACAGCTCCGCGCGCTTCCAGGACAAGGTCGAGGCCCAGCCCCCGGTAGCGGCGGATGACCCGGCGGCGCTGTACCACGGTGGTGCCTTCGCGGCACAAGGCCCTTTCGAGGAAGCCTGATAGCTGCTTGCCCGCGCTGGGCCGCGCCGCGCCGCCGCGGTTTCAGCGCGCAAGGCTTGCGTGTGGAAGCGTTTGCCCCGAAGCTTGCTGCTTTTGCACGCCTGCCATGACCCGTATCCGCGAACGTAACCGCGAGCTCATCCTTCGCGCCGCCAGCCAGGAATTCGCCGACAAAGGCTTCGCCGCCGCCAAGGCCAGCGATATCGCCGCCCGCGCCGGCGTGCCCAAGCCCAACGTGTATTACTACTTCAAATCCAAGGAGGGGTTGTACCGCGAGGTGCTGCAGAGCATCGTGCAGCCGTTGTTGCAGGCTTCGGCGCCCTTCAATCCGGAAGGCGAGCCGCGGGAGGTACTGACGGCGTACATACGGGCCAAGGTGCGTATCTCACGGGACCTGCCCCACGCCTCGAAAGTGTTCGCCAGCGAGATCATGCACGGCGCGCCGCACTTGCCGGCGGATCAAGTCGAGGCGCTCAACGCCCAGGCGCGGCACAACATCGGCTGCCTTCAGCAATGGATGGACCGTGGCCAGATGGCGGCGCTGGACCCCCACCACTTGATGTTCAGCATCTGGGCAGCCACCCAAACCTACGCCGATTTCGATTGGCAGATCGCTACGGTGACAGGCAAGGCGCACCTGAACGCGGACGACTATGAAGCCGCCACCCAGACCATCACCACGCTGGTGCTGGCCGGGTGTGGATTGTAGGCCCCGAGCCATCGCGGAACGCATGGCCGAGGCCGGTCGCTACCAGGCTTGGCGCAACGCCTGCGATGGGGCTCAAGGCCTGAACACGGCCCTCAGGCATTCGTCCCCTTTCTCCTTGAACAGCTTGTAGCCTTCGGCGCTGTCTTCCAGGTCCATGGGGTGGGTGAGCATCCAGGAGGGGTCGAGTTGGCCGTTCTGGATCGCCTCGAACAACCGGTTGGCGTAGCGTTGCCCGGGTTGCTGCCCCGCACGCAGGGTGAGGCCCTTGTTCAATACCGCGCCCATGGGGAATTTGTCCAGCAGGCCGCCATACACCCCCACCACCGAAACCGTCCCGCCCTTGCGGCACGCGCGGATAGCCTGGCGCAACACGGTGCCCCGCTCGGTGTGCAGGCGCATCAACTGCTTGGTCTTGTCATACAAATAGTCCACCTCCGTGCCATGCGCCTCCATACCCACGCAGTCGATGCAGCTGTCGGGGCCGCGGCCGCCGGTGAGCTCGAGCAGCGCCTGATGGATGTTGGTGGTTTCGTAGTCCAGCGGGATGGCGCCTACCTTGTTCTCGGCCAGGGTCAGCCGGTCGGTGAGACGGTCGATTGCAATCACGCGCTCGGCGCCCAGCAGGTAAGCGCTGGCGATCGCCATTTGCCCTACCGCGCCGCACCCCCACACCGCCACGGTGTCGCCGGGCTGGATGTTGGCGTTGTCGGCGGCGAAATAACCCGTGGGCGCGGCGTCGGAGACGAACACTGCCTGCTCGTCCGTGACGCCGTCGGGCACCTTGAACAGGTTGACGTCGGCATAGGGCACGCGGATGTAAGTGGCATGGCTGCCGGCATAGCCGCCGAAGGCATGGCTGTAGCCGATGATGCCGCCGCACGGTTGGCCGTAGGCCAGTTCCGTTACACAGGGGTTGGGGTTCGAGTTGTCACAGCAGGAGAAGTCTTGACGGCGGCAGTGCTCGCATTCACCACAACCGATGATCGACACGGTAATCACCCTATCACCCTTGGCCACGGAGTTCACCCGCGCGCCCACTTCCACGACTTCGCCAAGGAACTCATGGCCAAGGATGTCGCCCGCGTGCATCGTGGGCACATAGCCGCCCAGCAGGTGAAGATCGGAGCCACAGACCGAGGACAGCGTGACCTTGATGATGGCGTCCTGCGGGTTGAGCAGTATGGGGTCTGGAACAGTCTCGACCTGCAGCCGATTGGGGCCTTGCCAGGTTAGTGCGCGCATCAGTGAATGCCTCCTTCGAGCGGCTCGGTCGCCACGGGCTCATCGGCCTGGGCCCGATGATCGGGGTGGATGAACAGGAAGTCACGCTCGCCATTGCGGGGCCGGGAGGTCGCGATCTCGCCGGTTTCCAACTGTTGTTTCAACGCGCGCAGCAGGTAGAGCAGCGCCTTGTGGGTGAAGCGGCTCACCAGCGTGGCCACGGCATAACCCGGCGCGCCTCTGGGGGGCTCGGTGGCCAGCACCAGTTTGATCTCGGTGCCCTGCCCTTGCGGCGCCTCGGTGAAGCGCGCGTCGGCTTCGTGCTGCCACACGCCTTCGCCCGGGGTGTTCCAGCGCAATGCGCGGCCAGGGTCGGGTTCGCTCTGGATCAGGGTCCAGCTGAAGGTGCGCTCGCCCGGGCCACGCACCGTCCAGCGATAGGAGTCTTCGCCTACCTGCTCGATCGAATCGACCCAAGGAATCAGCGGCCCGATGTTGGCCGGGTTCCGGCACCACTCGATCACCTCGTTCAAGGGCTTGTTGACGGTAATGCTGCGGCTGACCAACTTGGTGCTGGCCCAGCCGGTTTCCGCCTCCCACTCTTGCTCCAGGGGGGTATGCGCCAACGCGGCCTTGAGTTGGCAGCGGCCTTGATAGCCACGCCACAGCGACCAGCCGCCCGCCAGTAACTGCAAGGCGCCACCGATCCCGCCGGTGCGCAGGCCGTTGATCAGCAAGGCGCTGCCGCCGGCCACGGACAACACCCGTTCAGGTTGGCTGAGGTTTTCATCGGTACGGCTCGACTGGGCGGACGCTAAGGTCGGACGAATCGCCATGGCGCTTCCTTCTTTGCAAGGGCTTTCAAGAAGGATCGGCCACAGGCGGAGGCGTTCCATCGGCGCGGCGATTTCCGGATGAACAGTGGCGCGGCTGCCGCGACCCGTTGAGCTGAGCATTCGCTTCGCTGGCGCGGTCGTATGAAGCGCTAATACAGAGGGCCTGATTGTGAAGATTGCGTGCCTTGGATGGGGCTCTTTGATCTGGAAACCGGATAACCTGCCGGTTGCCAGCGAGTGGTTCGGCGACGGGCCACGGTTGCCCGTGGAGTTTTCCCGAGTGGGCGATTCAGGTGAACTGGCCACGGCGCTGTGCGCCAATGCCGAGCCGGTGCCTGTGCTTTGGGCGTGGCTCGCGGCGCCCACCCTGGAAGCCGCCTGCGCTGCGCTGAAGGAACGCGAGGGCATACCAGCAGAGCGCGACGATGGCATCGGCAGCCTGGCCATTGGCGGCCATTGTGCTGGCGTCATCAGCCGATGGGCCCGGGAGCACGGCGCCCAGGGTGTGATCTGGACCGGTTTGCCGCCACGGCTCAACGGCGTCGAGGGCCGCATACCCACGATCGACGAAGCGGTGGCCTATCTGGCCTCGCTCGAGGGCGAGGTTCGCCAACACGCGCGGCACTACCTCGAAGCGGTACCCGCCCAGATCGACACGCCGTATCGCCAAACCATCCGCAAGCTATGGTTGTCCATTGCCAACTGAACCCGAGGATCAATACAGATGAAAGCCGTAATCGTGCGTGCCCCCGGCGGGCTGGATCAACTTCAACTGGTCGATTTGCCAGACCCCGGCCAGCCCGGCCCCGGCGAAGTGCGAGTGGCCATCCATGCCACTTCGCTGAACTTCCATGACCTGATGGTCGCCAACGGCAAAATCCCTTCGGCCGATAACCGCGTGCCCATGGCCGACGGCGCCGGGGTCGTGGAAGCCGTGGGCACCGGGGTGACCGAATTCAAGCCAGGGGACTGCGTGGTGTCCACGTTTTTCCCGCACTGGCCGGCCGGCCCGGCATTCACCGCGGTAGGTAACTTTGCCGCCACGCCGGGAGACGGTATCGATGGCTTCGCGGCCGAATACGTCGTACGCCCCGCCAGCGCCTTCACCCATGCCCCTCGGGGCTGGAGCCATGCCCAAGCAGCCACGATCACCACGGCCGGCCTTACCGCCTGGCGCGCGCTGGTGGGCGACGGAGGGCTCAAGGCAGGGGAAACGGTGCTCACCCTCGGCACGGGCGGCGTGTCCATCGCCGCCTTGCAAATCGCCAAGGCGATGGGCGCGCGGGTCATCGTGACCTCGTCTTCGGATGAGAAGCTGGCGCGGGCCAAACAGCTGGGCGCCGACCATGGCATCAATTACAAACAGCAGCCGGAATGGGCCAAGGCGGTAATGGAATACACCGGCGGCCAAGGGGTGGACCACGTGGTGGAGCTTGGCGGCCCGGGCACCCTAGCCCAATCCATCGCCGCCGTGCGCGTGGGCGGGCACGTCTCGCTGATCGGCGTGCTCACTGGCCGCCAGGGCGACGTGCCAACGGCACTGTTGATGGCCAAGCAGGCGCGCCTGCAAGGCCTGATCGTGGGCAGCCGCCTGCAACAACAGCAGTACGTGACCGCCCTGGAACAAACCGGCATCCGCCCGGTGATCGATCGCAGCTTCCCGCTTGAAGCACTGGCCGAAGCCTTCCGCTTCCAGGAAAGCGGCGATCACTTCGGCAAGGTCGTGGTGGAGCTGAAATAAGATCGACCTGTAGCAGCCTGCCTTGGCGGCAACCGGCCCGGCAGGCCTTGCGCATAAGCTCAGCACATTTGGTGCTTTCGGGGCCCGGGCCTGTTGGCTATAGTCGCCGACAGGCCAATCGCCACACCGCTAAAAACGACACCATAGGGACCGCTTCGTGAATAAACTGCTTGCCGCTTCGCTGCTCTGCGCCGGGGCGCTGTTCACCACCGCCGCCAGCGCGGCGCCCACCTTGCTGAACGTGTCCTATGACGTGATGCGCGACTTCTACAAGGATTACAACGCCGCGTTCCAGAAGCACTGGCAGGCCGAGCATAACGAACCGGTCACTGTGCAGATGTCGTTCGGGGGATCGAGCAAGCAGGCGCGTTCGGTGATCGACGGCCTGCCCGCCGATGTCATTACCATGAATATGGCCACCGACATCAACGCCCTGGCGGACAACGGCAAGCTGGTCCCGGACAACTGGGTCACGCTGCTGCCCAACCACAGCGCCCCCTTTACGTCGGCCACGGTGTTTATCGTGCGCAAGGGCAACCCCAAGCAATTGAAGGATTGGCCCGACCTGCTCAAGGACGGTGTGCAGGTGATCGTGCCTAACCCGAAAACCTCCGGCAACGGCCGCTATACCTACCTCTCCGCCTGGGCTTATGTGCTGAAGAACGGCGGGGACGACGCCAAGGCCAAGGCGTTCGTGGGCAAGCTGTTCAAGCAGGCGCCCGTGCTTGACACCGGTGGCCGCGCCGCCACCACCACCTTCATGACCAACCAGATCGGCGACGTGCTGGTGACCTTTGAAAACGAAGCCGAAATGATCGCCCGCGAGTTTGGCCGCGATCAGTTCGAAGTGGTGTACCCCAGCGTCTGCGCCGAAGCCGAGCCTCCAGTGGCGGTGGTCGACAAGGTAGTGGACAAGAAAGGCACCCGCGCCTTGGCCGAGGATTACCTGAAATACCTGTGGTCCGCCGAAGGTCAGGATATCGCCGCCAACAACTACCTGCGGCCCCGGGACCCGGCGGTGCTCGCCAAGTACGCTGACCGGTTCCCCAAGGTGGACTTCATGTCGGTCGAGAAGACCTTCGGCGACTGGCGCACCGTGCAGAAATCCCACTTCGCCGATGGCGGCGTCTTCGACCAGATCTATCAGCAATGAGCCTGGGCGCCCGGCTTGATCTTCAGCCGGGCGCCGGGTAATTTGTACTCATCCCATACGTCTATCCCGCCGCGGGGCCTTTCTCTGGAAGGCCCCCGCGGTAGCGTTCCTGCCTGCCTGACACCTTCCTGTATTCACTCGCCCCGGTTGGGGGAAACCACATGACCACTGCTCACTCCCCCGCTGTGCCGTACCGGCCAGAGGTCGACGGCCTGCGCGCCCTCGCCGTACTACCCGTGGTGCTCTATCACGCGGGCGTGCCACTGTTCTCCGGCGGATTTGTCGGCGTCGACGTTTTTTTCGTGATCTCCGGCTACCTCATTACTTCGATCATCCTTGCCGAACTTGCCTGCGGGGAATTCTCCCTCATCAGGTTTTACGAGCGGCGGGCGCGGCGGATTCTGCCGGCCTTGAGCGTAATGATGCTGGCCTGCCTGCCCATGGCCTGGCTGTGGCTGGACCCGCTGGACCTCAAGGCCTTCGCAAAGAGCCTGGTCGCCGTGCCGCTGTTTTCCTCGAACGTGTTGTTCTGGATGGAAAGCGGTTACTTCGACGGCGAAGCCGACCTCAAGCCGCTGATCCATACCTGGACGCTGGGCGTGGAGGAGCAGTACTACGTGCTCATTCCGCTGTGGCTGATGCTCACCTGGCGCATGGGCCGGCGGTTTCGCGTGCTCAGCCTGGTGGCGATGGCTGTCGCCAGCCTGGCGTGGGCAGAATACGGCACGCGGCACGCCAGCACCGGCGCGTTCTTTCTGCTGCCCGCCCGGGCGTGGGAACTGCTGATGGGCTCTTTCGTAGCCTTTTACGCCAGTCGCTACCCAGGCCATGCCGAGGGTGGCGGGGCCGGGCGACAATTTCTGGCCGCGGTAGGGCTTGGGCTGCTGGCCTGGGCGTTTTTCACCTTTGACCATGGTACGCCGTTTCCAGGCGTGCACGCCCTGGTGCCTACGCTGGGCGCGGCCTTGCTGATCCTGTTCGCCGGCACGGGCACTTGGGTGGGGCGTCTGCTGGCCACGCGGCCCTTGGTGTTCATCGGGCTGATCAGCTACAGCGCCTACCTGTGGCACCAACCCATGCTGGCGTTCGCCCGTAGCCGCAGCCTGGTGCCGCCGCCGCTCACCGATATGCTGCTGGTGGCCGGCGCGTCGCTGGTGATCGCCTGGCTGAGCTGGCGTTACGTGGAGCGGCCGTTTCGCCAGCGCCAAGGCTTCAGTCGCCAACAGGTATTCAGTTACGGGGCGCTGGCGTCGGCGCTGTTCATGGCTGTGGGGGTGGGCGGATACCTCACCTACGGTTTCGCGCGGCCCGCGGTACCCGACCCCAGCCTGGCTCAAGCCTTCGAAGATCCCACCGTGCGCGCGGAATGCGACCGGGACTATAGCGGGGATGGCTGGGGCATCGGGCTGTGTTTCTTCGGCGCGCCGTCCAAGGCCGGCGCGGCGGATGTGGCCGTGTTCGGCGACAGCCACTCCGAAGCCATGCTGCCGGCGTTCGATGAAGCCGGACGACACTTGGGGCTGAGCGTGGCCCACCTGGGCGTGGGCAGTTGCCCGCCGTTGCTGGGCGTGGACGTGGCGGTGGGCAACTACGGGCCGGGCGCCTGCGCGGCATTGGCCCAGCGGCAGCTGGATTACGTACGCAAGCACGGTATCAAGCGGGTGGTGCTGATCGCCCGATGGAGCCTCTACACCGATGGTGGCTATGAACAGCACGAGATGACGCGGTACTTCCTGGTCACGCCCGAGCATCAGGCGCGCACCCGGGAGAACTCCCGCGCGGTGTTCGACGAAGCGTTCGAGAAAACCGTGGATGCCTACCGGGCGCTCGGGGCGCAGGTGGATGTTATCGCCCAGGCGCCTCAGCAGTTGGCCACCCCCAAGTACGTGTATTACCGCCTGGCGCAAAAAACGGGCGCCAACCCCGAGGAGAAACAACAAGCGCTACGCGCCATTTCCATTTCGGTGGCCGAGCATCGCCAGCTTCAGCACTACACCCGATCGCGCTTCGAGCGTGATCAAGCCGAGGGGCGCTTGCGCCTCGTCATCCTCGACGGCCGCCTGTGCGACAAGGAACGTTGCCTGATCGGCGACGCCGGCTCGTTCTACAAGGACAGTGATCACCTCAACGGGCACGGTATCGCGCTGTTCACCGAGGACATGCAGCAGTTGCTCGCCAATCAGGGCATCGCTGGCTGCGATCAGGGGTGCTGGCGGCCCAACCCGGGCGGCACGCCCGTGCTGTCGGTAGGCTCCCAGGGGCCATTGGGCGTGGTGGCCCAGCCCCATCCGTTGTTCCACCGATAGTAGGTGCGCTGGCGGTAGTACACACCCGGCTGGTTATCCAGCACATACACCCCAAGGCCCTGGTCCCAGTGGCTGGGACCGCTGGGCGGCGGCGCGAAGCTGGCCGAGGTGCGCGGCGCCGGCCGGGCCGCTGGCGTGGCGGGGGTGGGCTTGCTTACCCCAGGCTTGGTCGCCGGCACGGTTTGAATCGGCGGTAAGGGTTGCGGCTGCGGCTCGCTGGCGGGCCGCTGAACCGTACACGCCCCAAGGCCCAGCGCCAGCGTCAAGAGCGTGAGGCGGGAAGTGGCGATCATGAAATGGGGCATGCTTAGTGTTCCGGGCTATCGATAGTGAGGACGTAATCGGCGGAATCGCCGCCAGCGGGTAAGCCGGTGCCGGTCCACTCGCCTTGAGTCGGCTGGCCAGAGCGGCTGACGCGTGCCATCACGTGGACCTCGCCGAACGCGGAGAGTTTCAGTGCGGGCTGCATGGCATCGGCATCGCTGAGGGTGATGTTGGCGGGAAGGTCCGCCACCCGCAGGCGCTTTACGGCCAAAGGTATGGGCGGGCCGTTCACGGCCCTGGCGAACACGAACACCGTGTCCTGGGGGCTTACCCGTGCCGCCACCGCTGGCGCCAGGCGCAGCTGAACCCGCAGCGCGCGCCCAGCGACCTCGCTGCCGCCTTCCTGGCGCAGCGCCGCGCGTGCCCGATCGATACCGGTTTGCAGCGCCGCGCGGGCGGGATCATTCGGGCCCAGCCCCGCTTGCAAGCGTTGCCAATAGGTGACCGCCGCCGCCCAGTGCCTGCCCTCGAAGGCAGCGATACCCAGCAGGCCCAGGCTGGTGCTTTCGTTGGGATTGCCGCGCAAGGCTTCGTCCACCAACGCTTGAATATCCCCCGACCACTGCCGCCCTGCCGCGAAATACATTGCCTGCGCCCATTGGCCCAGCAACTCGGGCGGCCGCCCGGCCAATTGCGCGGCACGCTGCAACAGTGGCACCGCCTCGCCGGCGCGGTTCTGCGACAGGTAGGTACGGGCCAGCAGGTACAACGCATCGGGTGCGTCGGGCTGGGCCGCGACGGTTCGCTCCAGCCGGGCGAGCATTTCCGCCGGCGAGCTGGCGGGTGTCGCCAGTTCACGGCTCAGGCTCAGCCGGTCCAGCGCGCCCACTTGGAAGTAAAGCGCCAGCGCGGCCACGGGTACCAACAGCATCACCGCCAGGGCGACCCGCCTTCCGTCGCGCCTGCCGGGCGGCGTTACCTGCCCCGGCGCCGCCTCGGCATCCACATCCGCGAGCAATGCGCGACCCGCCTCGGCTTTCGCCGCTTCCCATTCTTGCGCCTGCAACCGCCCCGCCTCGAACTCCCCTTCCAGCAACGCCAGGCGTTCTTCGTAAACCGCCACGTTCACCGCGCGGCGCGGGCCGGCCGCTCGCTGCCGTACAGACAGCAAGGGCCAGGCCAGCAGGGCGCAGGCGATCAGTAGCAGGGCAATGGCCGCCCCCCAGAAATCAATCATCGTCGGTGCTCTTGAGCAAGGTGGCCAGGCGCGCCTGATCGGCGTCGTCCAGGGTGGCGGCAGGGGCCGTGGCATGGCGGCGGCGCAGCAGTATCCAACCCAGGCCCGCCCCCATGGCCAGCAGCAGGCCGGGGCCAAGCCACAACAGCCACGTGCGCGCCTCGAAGGCGGGTTTGTACCGCACAAACTCGCCGTAACGGTTCACCAGGTAATTGACCACTTCCTCGTCGGACTTGCCCTCTGTCATCAACCGATGGATTTCCCGCCGCAGGTCGGCCGCGATGGGGGCATTGGAATCGGCGAGGTCCTGGTTCTGGCATTTGGGGCAGCGCAGTTCCCGGGTGAGGGCCGCGAAGCGTTCGCGCTGGGTGTCGTTGTCGAAGCCATAGGTGTCGATCGCGGCGTGCGCGACCGTAGCGAAGGCCAGCGTGAGCAGTAGCAACAAAGCTCTCATTGGCGCGCCTCGCTTTGCAGGGCCTGGTAGCGCGGCGCGAGCTCATCGCGCCATACCTGGTCGCTGACGATGCCCACATGTTTGTAGCGGATCACCCCTTGGGCATCGATCAGGAAGGTTTCCGGCGCGCCATATACGCCCAGATCCAGGCCGAGCGAGCCCTGTGGGTCGCTCACGTTCACCTGATAGGGGTTGCGCAACTGGCGCAGCCAGCGATTCGCCGCGGCGGTGTCATCCTTGTAGTTGATGCCATGGATGACCACCCCCTGCTCCGCCAGCCGCGCCAGGGTCGGGTGCTCGTCCCGGCAAGCCACGCACCACGTGCCCCACACGTTCACCAGCGCGGGGCGACCCAGCAACGCGGTGCGGTCCAGCGGTTGGCCGCCTTCGAGGGACGGCAGGTTGAAGGCGGGGAACGGCTTGTCGATCAGGGCCGAGGGCAGCTCGGACGGGTCAAGGTACAGGCCCCGATACAACACCACCGAGAGGCCGATGAACAGTACCAGCGGAATGGCCAGCCATACGCGCTTCATGACGTTGCCTCCAACGGTTCACTGGCCCGGGCCCGCTGGCGAAGCTTGGCGCGGTAACGGGAATCCAGCGCTGCCAGGCAGCCGCCCAAGGCCGTGAGCAGCCCACCCAACCAGATCCAGCGTACGAACGGCTTCACCTGCAAGCGCACCGCCCAGGCACCGTCGGGCAAGGGCTCGCCCAGCGCGACATACAGGTCGGCGAACAGCCCAGCGTCGATCCCCGCCTCGGTCATTACCGAGCCCTGCGCGGTATACAGGCGCTTCTCGGGGTGCAGCACGCTTTCAGTGTGCCCGTTGCGGCTCACTTCGATGATGGCCCGGTCCCCTTTGTAATTGGGGCCGCGCATGGTTTGCGTGCCGCGGAAGATGAACGTATAGCCGCCAACCTCGGCACTGTCATTGGGGGCCATGCGCAGGTCGCGAGCGGCGTCCAGCTGGGCGGAAAACACCACGCCCACCGCCGCCACCGCCAGCCCAAGGTGCGACAGCTGCATGCCCCAATAGCCGCGGCGCAATTTCATCACACCGGCCCACCCTTGGTGCCGAAGCTTGTCCGCCAGGTCGCGCAGGCCGGCCAGCACCACCCAGGCCGCCAGGCCCGTGACGGCCAGCAAGGGCCAGCGATCCAGCCCGCCGAACAGCCCGAGCGCCACGCACAATGCCACCGCGGCCAGCAGCGCTGGCGTCAGTAGCCGGGCCAGCCAGGCGCCGGGGGTGGTTTTCCAGCGCATCGCCACGCCAACGCCCATGGTCGCCAGCAGCACGCCCATGATGGGCACGAACAGCGCGTTGAAATACGGCGGGCCCACGGACAAGCGCGCGCCGGTCAAGGCATCGAGCAGCAAGGGGTACAGCGTGCCCAGCAAAATCGTGGCCGCCGCCACCACCAACAGCAGGTTGTTGACCAGCAGCAGGGTTTCCCGGGAGGCCCAGGCGAAGCGCGTGTGGCTGCGCACCACCGGCGCGCGGACGGCGAACAGGGCCAGCGAGCCGCCGGTGACCAGCAGCAGGAAGATCAGGATGAACACGCCGCGGGTCGGGTCCGAAGCAAATGCATGCACGGAGGTGAGCACCCCCGAACGGACCAGGAAGGTGCCCAGCAGGCTGAGGGAAAACGCGGCGATCGCCAGCAGCACGGTCCAGCTCTTGAACACGCCCCGTTGCTCGGTGGCCGCCAGGGAATGAATCAGCGCGGTGCCCACCAGCCAGGGCATGAACGAGGCGTTTTCGACCGGGTCCCAGAACCACCAACCGCCCCAGCCCAGCTCGTAATATGCCCACCAGGAGCCGAGGCTGATGCCGGCGCCCAGAAAGCTCCAGGCCACCAGGGTCCATGGCCGTGACCACCGCGCCCAGGCGGCGTCCAGCTGCCCGCCCAACAGCGCCGCGATGGCGAAGGCGAAGGCTACGGAGAAGCCCACATAGCCCATGTACAACATAGGCGGGTGCACGATCAGGCCGAAATCCTGCAGCAGCGGATTCAGGTCCCGCCCTTCAAGGGGCACCTGGGGCAGAATGCGCGAGAAGGGGTTGGACGTGGCTACCAGGAACAGCAGGAAACCACTGCTGATCAGCCCCATCACCCCCAGTACCCGCGCCAGCATGGCCGTGGGCAACTGCCGGGAGAAAATCGAAACGGCGAAGGTCCAGCCGCCGAGGATCAGCGCCCAGAGCAGCAAAGACCCTTCATGGGCGCCCCATACCGCGCTGAACTTGTAGTACCACGGCAACGCGGTGTTGGAGTTTTCCGCCACATAGGCCACGGAAAAGTCGTTCTGCACAAAGGCATGGGCCAGGCAGCCGAAGGCAAACAGCAAAAAGGCAAATTGCCCGCACGCGGCCGGCCGCCCCACGGCCATCCACACCGGTACGTTGCGCCAGGCGCCCAACAGCGGAAGCACGGCCTGGGCCAACGCCAGGCACAACGCCAGGGCAAGGGCCAACTGGCCCAGTTCAGGAATCATGGCGTGGCTCCCAGGCGGCCGCTGTCTTTGAGGGCCTTGTTCACTTCCGGTGGCATGTACTTCTCATCGTGCTTGGCCAGCACTTCATCGGCTTGCACCACACCGCTGCCATCCACGACACCCAGGGCGACGATGCCCTGCCCTTCGCGAAAAAGGTCCGGGAGGATGCCGCGGTAGTGGATGGTCACCGAGCGATTGAAATCGGTCACCAAAAAACTCACGTCCAGGCTATCGCTGCTTCGCGCGAGCGACCCCCGTTGCACCATGCCGCCGGCACGGATGCGCTGGCCTGCCGGCGCTTCGCCAGCGGCGATCTGGGTGGGGGTGTAGAACAGATTGATGTTCTGCCGCAGCGCGCTGAGCGCCAGCGCCGCGGCAATGCCCACCCCCACCAGCAAGGCGAACACGATCATCAGGCGTTTCTTGCGAACGGCGTTCATGGCGGGCTGCTCCGGCGCGCGCGGCGGGCTTCGGCGGCCAGCAGCCGTCGGCGGGCAACTATCGGCGCCGCCAGGTTCCAGGCCAGTACCAGCAGGCAGCAGCCATAGGCGCTCCACACGTAGAGGCCGTGTCGGCCCATGGCCAGAAAATCGCCAAAGGAGGCGAAGCTCATCGGGTTTTCCTCGAATCGATGCTCAGGCCCAGCGCGGCCTGGGCCCATTGGCTGCGCCCCTCGCGGCGCAGCAGCTCGGTGCGCATGCGCAACAGCAATACGCAGCCAAAGAACAGGTAAAAACCCGGTACGGTCAAGGCCAACGGCAGCCACATCTCGGCCGGCATGGCGGGCTTTTCGGTGAGCGTGAAGGTCGCCCCTTGGTGCAGGGTGCTCCACCACACCACCGAATACTTGATGATAGGCACATTCACCACCCCGACGATGGCCAGCACCGCGCACGCCTTGGCGGCACTGTCGCGGTTGCTGATGGCCTGCCCGAGGGCGATCAGGCCGGCGTACAAAAACAGCAGAATCAGCATGGAAGTGAGGCGCGCGTCCCACACCCACCAGGCGCCCCAGGTCGGCTTGCCCCAGATGGCCCCGGTTACCAGGGCCAGCGCGGTCATCGAGGCCCCTATCGGCGCGGCGCTGTGCAGCGCAACGTCGGCCAGCTTGATTTTCCACACCAGCGAAACCACGCCGGCAATGGCCAGCAGTACATAGCAGGATTGCGCCAGCATAGCGGCGGGCACGTGGATATACAGGATGCGCACACTGTTACCTTGCTGGTAGTCCGGCGGGGCGAACGCCAGGCCCCACACCATGCCCACGATCAGCAATACCGCCGCCGCCACGCCCAGCCAGGGCAACAGGCGCCCGGCCAGCCCGTAAAACCGGGGCGGCGACGCCAGCCGATGAAACCACGCCCAGCTCATACGCTGTTCATTTCCCATAGGTAGTCATTCATTGAGGCTTATCCGCAGGCCCGCGATGATCGCCCAGGGCGCAAGGGTGATCGCCAAGGCCGCCAGGCTGGCGAGCCATAACACGAAGCCCTGAACCGCCAGCCCATCCAGTGCTGCCCTGAGTGCCCCGCTGCCCAGGATAAGCACCGGTATATAAAGCGGTAGCACCAGCAGCGCAAGCAATAGCCCGCCGCGCCGCAAGCCCACCGTAAGCGCGGCGCCAATGGCGCCCAGCAGAGTAAGGACGGGCGTGCCCAGCGCCAGGGTTATCATCAACGTGGGCAGGCTAGTGGACGGCAACCCCAGCATCACCCCCAGCACAGGGGCCAGCACGCACAGCGCCAGGCCCGACAGCAGCCAGTGCGCGTCACCTTGGCCACCACCGGCAGGAGCATGCCGTGCGGGCTCAGCGCCCACTGCTCCAGCGAGCCGTCTTCGAAATCTTCCCGGAAGAGGCTGTCCAAGGACAGCAATACCGCCAGCACGGCCGCTACCCACACCAGCCCGGGCGCCATCCGCCGCAGCAAAGCAGGGTCTGCCCCGACCGCCAGGGGGAACAGGGTAGCCACCACGGCGAAGAATACCAGCGGGTTGGCCAAGGCGGCGGGCCGGCGCGCCAGCAGCAGGCCTTCGCGACGTAGCAACCGAGTGAAGGTTGCCATGCCTCCCGCGTTCAAGCCGCTGCTCCCAAGCGAATGTCTTGGTAACCGGCCGGGCGGCGGGCCACTTCATGATGAGAGGTAAACACCACTGCCCCGCCCTGTTCGCAGTGCTCGGCCAGCCGGGCTTCGAGCGCGGCCATGGAGGCGGCGTCCAGCGCGGTAAAGGGTTCGTCCAGCAGCCACAACGGCGCGGGCTCCAGGTACAGCCGCGCCAGCGCCACCCGTCGCAATTGGCCGGCGGACAGCCGCTGACAGGGTTGATCCTCGTAACCGCGCAAGCCCACCTGGGCGAGCGCGGCATCGATGGCCGCCACCCCTGCCGGCACGTTCAGTGCGCACAGCCACGCGAGGTTTTCCTGGGGGGTAAGGCTTGGCTTGAGCGCCGGGGCATGGCCCAGCCACAACAGGCGCGCGGCCAGCACCCGGGCGGCGTCGGGCAAGGGCTGGCCGTTGAAGCGCACCTGCCCGGCGGTTGGGGCCATCAGCCCGCTCAACAGGCGCAGCAGCGAGGTTTTGCCGGCGCCATTGGGGCCGCTGATCTTGAGCATGTCACCGCCGCGCACGCTCAGGCTCAGCCCTTCGAAGAGCTGCCGCCCGTCGCGTTCGCAGGCCAGTGCCATGGCTTCCAGATGAACCGTCACAGTGAACCTTATAGGCGGCCTGGCGCGGCGGGGTTCAAGTCCCCGCGCGCCGGGCCGATAGAAATAAGCAACGAAGACCGTACGGTCGCTGCCCGGGCAGCGGGCGATTATACACAGAGGCGCCCGGCTCCGGCTTGCCGCCGGCTAACAGGCCGCGACACTATTTCGGGTCCGCGAAACGATGACAAATGAAATCAGCGGTATTGCCGCCGCTGCCAGCCTCGCCGCGGCGTCGCGCTCGGCCGCCATCAGTGGCGAGCTGCTCAAATTGCTGCAGTCCGTGGATGGCCTGCTCGAGCCAGGGCAAACCGCCAAGGCCGAAGTGCTCTCCATCAAGCAGCTGCCCGGCGACTTCCAGTTGCTGCTCAAACTCACCCTCGACAGCGGCCGCCAGGCCACCGTGCAAGTGGGCGCCTCGCAACCGCTGGCCATCGGCACGCCCTTGTTGGTCACCCGCATGCTCTCTGATCAACTGTCGGCAAGCCTGGCCGGCGCGCCGCGCACGGGGCTTACCGAGCTGGACACCAGCCGCCTGCCGGTGGGGACCTTGCTGCAAGGTAAGGTGGTAACTTCTCTGCCAGTCGCGGCCGGGAACGGCCCGCCGGTGTACCGCGCCATGGTCACCCTGCTCAACAGTGCCATCGCCGGGCAAACCCTCACCATTGAAAGCCCGCAACCGTTGCGAATCGGCAGCCTGCTCAGCGCCCAGGTGCAAGGCAGCCAGGCCCTGAGCGTGGTGCAGTTGGGAGGGCGCCTCGATGAACTGGCCGTTACTCAGCAGATTACTACCCAGAGCAGCCGCCAAGCGTCGCTGCAAAGTTTGCTGGCGGTGATCCAGGCCAGCCAGAGCCAAAACAGCCTGCCGGCGGAAGTCCGAGCCAGCGCCAGCGCACTGTTAGCCGCGGTTCCTGACATGGGCGATCTGCAAACGCCGGACGCGGTCGCCAAGGCTTTCAATAACAGCGGGCTGTTCCTCGAATCCGGCTTGCTCACGGGCAGCCTGGAAACCCCCGAGGTTGACCTCAAGGGCGCCCTGCTGCGGCTGGTGGCGCAAATCCTGCCCAACTTGCCCGGCAACCAGCCTCCGAACCCGGCCACGTTGGCAACCATGGCCCTGGCCGCGCCCGGATTCATCCGCAACGCCCTGGGCATCCTTGGCCAAGTGGGGCCACGCTCGCAAGAGGCGCCCGGCTTTCCGCTGGCCAGCCGCACCCTGCACAAAGGCGAGGACGAGGGCGACCTGCACTCACTTCTGCGTTTGGCGTCTGCCGCCCTGTCGCGGGTGCAAACCCACCAGCTGGCCAGCCTGGAGCAAGGCAACGCTGGCCCGCATGGCCTTCAGCAGCACAGCTGGCAATTGGAGATCCCCATGCGGGCCTTCAACGACATCGTGCCAATGCAGGTGCGGGTGCAGGCGCAGGACGAACCCAATGACCGGGAACGCGAACTGGAGCGAGACGCCGAGGGCAACCCCTTGCCGATGCGCAAAGTCTGGCGCCTCGATCTCGCCTTCGACGTACCGCGTCTGGGGCCTCTGCACGTGCAGGCACAGCTGTTCAACAGCAACCTTTCCAGCCAGGTGTGGGCCGAAAACCCCGCGACCGTCAGCGTGGTACAGCGCGAGCTGCCATGGTTGCGCGAACGCCTGCTTGCCGCCGGCCTGACCGTTGGTGAGCTGGATTGCCACAATGGCCGCCCACCCCAGGGCAACCGCACCCGCCTCGAACAACGCTGG
>Ga0265797_10002758_pt1 | contig 29038 bp, 32 predicted proteins | sample P2T30metagenome_FD_192433 | JGI IMG/M metagenome (GOLD analysis project Ga0265797, IMG submission 192433) | Plant litter microbial communities from East Loma Ridge, Irvine, California - P2 T30 | ecosystem: Environmental > Terrestrial > Plant litter > Unclassified | place: USA: California...
CTCAGCCACTCTTGCTGCTATCAAGGACTACCACAACACATGGACTTCGCTCCCACGCTACGATGCCGAGTCAGGTTTCACCACATACCACGCTGGCGGCACTGGTGTACCTCCTGAGACCGAGGCCTCTCATTTCGAGCACGTCTGCGAACCATATGCCAAGAAATATGGCATGACCTTCAAGGAGTTCGTCAAAGCATACAACTACGGCGAGGTGAAAGAGCCTGAGCTTGATTCATACTTCGTCCACGATCGTGCTGTCCGTGAGTCCGGCCACGACACCTCTTACAGGCTGGAGAACAAGGCCGCCGATCTCGCCACCGTCGACCTCAACAGTTGTTTGTACAAGTATGAGATGGACATTGCACGCACAATCCGCAACTTCTTCAACGACAGCTTGGAAATTCCTCCCGAGTGGCGTGGCGATAAGCAAAAAGACAGCACTCACGAGACGTCTTCTTCCTGGGACCGCAGAGCCCGCAGGAGACGTCAACAGATGGACAAGTGCATGTGGGATGAAGAAAAGGGCATGTACTTCGATTACGATATCAAGAAGAAGCAACACACCGGGTACGAGTCCGCGACTACCTTCTGGGCAATGTGGGCAGGTGTCTGCACGCCCAGACAGGCGACTGTCCTGGTTGAGAAAGCCCTGCCAAAGTTCGAACAACTGGGTGGCTTGGCATCTGGTACGGAAGAGTCTCGTGGCCCTGTCGGTCTCTCTCGCCCCAACCGTCAATGGGACTACCCTTACGGCTGGGCACCGCAGCAAATTCTGGCGTGGACTGGTCTACTCAGGTACGGTTTCGAAGATGACGCACAGAGGCTGGCTTACCGCTGGATCTACATGGTCACCAGAGCTTTCGTCGACTTCAACGGCGTCGTTGTCGAGAAGTACGATGTCACCAGCCCGTCTGATCCTCACCGCGTGACTGCCGAATACGGTAACCAGGGCTCTGACTTCAAGGGTGTTGCTACTGAAGGGTATGTCTCCTTTACCTCTGCTAATTTATTGAATACTGGCTAACAAGTTACGCAGATTCGGATGGGTTAATGCCTCATACGTCTACGGCCTCAACATCGTTGACACTCGCATGAAGCGTGCCCTCGGCGCCATCACCGACTGGGAGACATACAAGAAGGCGACTGCTGGCGAGTACATGCTTGAGAACCCTCAACTCAGCGAGGAGGCCGACAAGACGGTCCGAGCTGCTGTCCGTCGTGCCTCCATCATTCAGGCTGGTGCGATGACGCCGCAATTCAAAGCACCTGGTGCCGGACAGAACGGAACCTCCGCGGTACTCGATGCCCACAGTGGCCCGCACGATGCGAGTGAGCACGCGAGCGGTTAGAAGGCGCATCTAGCATCGTCGACTCACACGCCGGCGCATGATGGACATGGCGCACTGCTGCCGTTACATTCGATAGCCAGTTCCAGGGCATCTGGCGACAACCAGGTCAAGCAGCCTGTGCCACATGGACTGTACGCAAACGCACGCCGCGGTTCTGGTGACGCAAACGTTGTACCTGAAACGACTCATTCACACGAGGCGCGCCCAAGGCCGCAACATGCACACTCGCACCATCACGAGCAGCGGGCATCTCGAGCGGAGCGACGAAACTCGCACTAACGCCTTTCTCATGAATCTGCCTATAAACACCGATACCCACGACACCTTGCCAATCACATTCCTTCACGATATATGGAACTCTACCCAGCACCTGCGTAGGCTCGCGAGCGACTTCGGGTCTCCAATCCAGGGGGTCGATGTGCTTCGACGCTGATCCTGAATTACTTATCTCCTTCGAACCTCATTGCATCCCCGATTTCCTTGTATAGATGTCAGAGAGAAAAACTGCATACAACTCAAATCCTGCGGGGGGACCACCTTGGTTTTGTCGATAGATATATACAGTGAAAGACTTTTCCTACCAATTCTCCTGAAATTGCTTGATCTCACGTGACTGTATCTCTTGATTATTATTTCATATTTCCCCAACGAAATCGTATTGACGTTCAGCCAACTAATCAATCACTTTCATCCTCAAGAGTCCTTCACTCGGTGGTGGTGCGCTTCGAGGCGATCGCCGCTGCAGTACCCTGAAAGCACTTGACCCCACGATTTGAAGCTTGGGCGATGGCAGCAGCAGCAGGCCACTTGGTCTGTCGTGTGCCTCGATCAACTTTAACTTGGAGACCAAAGCAACACTCACACAACACATTTCCTTGCATTTCCCCAATCAAGCTACTTTCTTCTCTGTCATACCAGAGCATTGAAAAACCCATTGCAACTGTCCAGTGGTGCAAGCGTCCTCTCCCTCACCTCGATCCCTTTCGTCTCGTCACCACACTCCTCAGACCGACCCCCACATCGATATTGCCAACATGTCTGCACCAATGGAAGCGAAAGTGAAGAGCGTCCTCTCCGGCGATACTCTGGTCCTCCAGAACAAGAACAGACAGGAACGCACTCTCAGTCTGGCCTTCATCAATGCTCCGCGTCTGAACAACGATGAGCCAGGCTCGTTCCAGTCCCGCGACTACATCCGCAAGCTGTGCGTTGGCAAGACCGTCCGCTTCAGCGTCCTCTACACCATCCCTCAAAAGACCGGTGGCGCTTCTCGAGACTACGGAATTGTCACGCTTGCTAATGGCCAACTGCTGCCCGACGCAATTGTCAGTGAAGGCTGGGCGAAGCTCAGAGACGACGCCGATAGGAAGGCCGAGAACCCGCAATCGACTGAGCTGCTTGAAAGATTGGAGGCATTGGAGGCACACGCGAGAGCCGATGAGAAGGGTTTGTGGGCAACAACGCAGCAGCAAGAGATTCAGAACGCAAGAGAGCTACCGGACACCAAGGCCTTCTCTGAGCAATACAATGGCCAGCCCATCGATGCAATCGTCGAGAGGGTTCTGAGCGGAGACAGGCTCATTTGCAGACTGATGGTCACCCCTACAAACCATGTGCAAACTACTGTCCTCGTCGCTGGTATCAAGGCACCTGCAACTGCTAGGAAGAACCCTTCGGACGGAACCTCGCAGCCTGCGGAGCCTTGGGGCAATGAGAGCCAGAATTTCGTCGAGGACAGGATTCTGCAGAGGGGTGTCGTCGTGAGGATACTCGGTGTTTCACCCAACCAGCTTCTTGTTGGTGAGGTCAGACACCCTGTCGGAAACATTGCTGAGTTCACGCTCAAGGAGGGCCTCGCGCGCTGCGTTGACCACCACTCAACATGGCTCGGCGCCGAGATGGGCAAGCTGCGCCAGGCTGAACGCTCCGCCAGGGAGCGCCAGGCTGGTCTGTTCGCAAACAATGTTGCACAGAGGAAGACTGCGGGCGGCGAGGTCGAAGCTGTCGTCTCACGAGTCTTCAGTGCCGACACCCTTTATATTCGCAACAAGAACGGCGCCGAGAGGCGCGTTAACTTGTCTAGTGTCCGCCAGCCTAAGCCTACCGACCCCAAGCAATCACCTTTCGGCACTGAGGCCAAGGAGCTCTTGCGCAAGAGACTTATTGGAAAGCACGTCAAGGTTGTCATTGATGGCAAGCGTCCCGCAACCGAAGGATACGACGAGCGCGAGATGGCTACTATCACATACAACGGCAAGAACATCGGTCTCATGATGGTCGAGAGCGGCTACTGCTCAGTCATCCGCCATCGCATGGACGATACCGACCGCAGCCCTATCTACGACGAGCTCCTTGCCGCTGAGGAGACTGCACAGAAGGAGGGCAAGGGCATGTGGAACCCCAAGGCACCAAAGCCACTGCAATATGTTGATCACAGCGAGAACCTCGAAAAGGCCAAGCGTCAAATGTCTCTTCTGGCCAGGCAAAGGCGTGTTCCTGCTGTCGTCGATTTTGTCAAGAGCGGCAGCAGATTCACCGTCCTCATTCCTCGCGAGAACTCCAAGCTTACCTTTGTCCTTGGTGGTATCCGCGCGCCTCGTTCGGCTCGTGGTCCTCAGGACACTGCTGAGCCCTTCGGTCAGGAAGCACACGACTTTGCCAACAAGCGTTGCTTGCAGCGTGATGTTGAGATTGACGTCGAGGACAACGACAAGGTTGGAGGCTTCATCGGCACTCTGTGGGTCAACCGCGAGAACTTCGCCAAGCTCCTTGTCGAGGAAGGTCTTGCATCTGTCCACGCCTACAGCGCTGAGAAGACTGGCAACGCCGCTGAACTCTTTGCTGCTGAGAAGAAGGCAAAGGATGGCAGGAAGGGTATGTGGCACAGCTGGGACCCGTCTCAGGAGGCCGCTGAGAACGGCGAGGACTACGAAGAGGCACCTGCCGACATCAACGGTAACGGAGACGCCCTCCCTGCTCCCAAGCGTGACTACAAAGATGTCACCATCACACACGTCGATCCTACTACTGCTCGCCTGAAGGTTCAGCTCCTCGGCGCTGGCAAGGTCAACCTCGACAGCATGATGAAAGACTTCGCCTCCTTCAACCTGCAACCCGGTAACTCGCAACCCCTCCCTGGCCCACCCAAGGCTGGCGACGTTGTCTCCGCCAAGTTCACCCAGGACGGCCAATGGTACCGTGCCCGCGTGCGCCGCAACGACCGCGACGCCAAGACCAGCGAGGTCGTCTACATCGACTACGGCAACAGCGAGTCGCAGCCTTGGAGCGCCCTCCGCGTGCTCAACACCGAGCGCTTCGGCGTGCAGAAGCTGCGCGCCCAAGCCGTCGACGCCGCTCTGTCCTTCGTCCAATTCCCCACTTCCCCCGAGTACCTGGCCGACAGCGTCGCGTTCTTGCACGAGATCGCCGTCGACCGCCAGCTCGTGGCCAACGTCGACTTCACCGACGCCCGCGACAACAACTTGCTCTGGATCACGCTGCTCGACCCGCAGGCTAAGAACCAGTCGGAGAGCTTGAACGCTGAGATTGTTAGCGAGGGCTTGGCTATGGTTCCTAAGAAGCTGAAGCCGTTTGAGCGCGCTAACCCTGCGCTGCTGCAGGATCTGAAGGAGCGCGAGAGCGTTGCGAAGAACGAGCGCAGGGGTATGTGGGAGTACGGTGACTTGACTGAGGACTAAGCGTTTTGCGCTGTCCGTTGTTAGAGGAGTGAAAAGTGGTATGGGTCTGGTGGAGTGGCATCTTGTTCTGCGAACTTGTAGCGCACTTTGGAGTAGACTCTTGGTTGTGCATATGGTGTAGGCAACTTTGTTGTTGGGGCTGTAGCATTGCTTCTGCGATTGATATAAAAAGCGAAAACTGCTTACTCGTCTTTAAACTCACAGCCTGTCCCGATCTTTTCTGCTTGACTTGGAAATATATGTGGCATTAGGTCTCGTGGGTGTAAAGGCTGAGTCGAGAATATATGTACATGAGCTATGTAATTGACGGTCTTCCATATCGCGCTATGCCAGTCATCTGTTCTATAAACTCGGTACATGGACCCTATGGGTATGTCCATACGGCGGTGACCTCTAGACTCTATCATCCACTGACCCGTCGAACAAGCCATTGCGCCGTGAAGCTTCCCACGGCTCGTCACATTGACTCTACTTGGAGAGGATATTGAGACGTTTTTATGTCGACATACTCTCATGGGAGGGACCAGAAAATGCTAGCCGCGGATGCGATACCACTTACCCGTGTCTGGGCCAAATAAAGCAGGATTCCTATTCAAGAGGAGGTTAGGCAGAGCACACGGCCTTAGATTGCGCTGAACGAACCTTCCACGTTCGCGTGGTTGTTGACTTCATTTCCTGAACCAATCCAGGTTTGCACGGCACTTCATCTGCATGCTGCGAATCGTCCAGCTCTTGCTGGCAGCTAAATTGCTGTCTCGCTTTGTATAGGACGGCCCTCGTCATCACACGTGTATATCTCCAAAGCGTCCATGTCGCGACACAAGAACCACGCTTGCAGCAATCTTGAAGCGGCTGCCCAACACCATCCTTCATAGTTCTGTTCATGGCCGAGAAGCGACGCGTGAGACTCGATATCGAGGAATTTGACAGAGTATCATTGCCAGCGGCGTGGAGGCTTAGTGGCCGGCATGGGATATTCGAGCAAATTGCGGACGACTTCTTCGTCGATGATTAGGAAGAACCGATAGCGCGGAGACTCAGCCACTTCGGCGCCTCGTGTTTCGATCTATTCTTTGGCAAGACTCTTGATGCCTGCTGTTGAGGCTCCATCTAGTAGTGCTTGGTCTTGTGAGATATCGTTCCGAAGGCGTTTCCAGAGTTGCTGCTCTGGCTTGTCGTTCGATGCGTTTGTGATGTTGCCCGAACCGTCGTATCCAATTTCCTTGAAGCAAGCGTACCTCATGTACTCTTGAAGGACTTTTATAGCTTGGTGGAAGTCACCGTCGCTGCAACTGGGCGCATAGGCTGTTCTGTAGACGCGAAATCGCCAATGGTAGTCGTCGCGACCGGCATAGCAAGAGATCTCGTGACAATAACCATGTGCGTCGCGGTCTTCTTCGCCCTCGGGCGCTTCTCTTGCTTCTGTTAGATCTGTGGGCCTTGGTGGTTTGGGCTTTTTCGTGGGCATGGTGTTCGAAGTTGCGTTGGGTGAATCGTATCAGCTCAGCTCAATCGTGATGAGCGTGATGCCACGGACTCTGCGTATGTGATCTGGTGTGATCTGGTGATTGGACGCGAGTACAGCTTTCGGAGTCGTTGAAGTATGCAATGATCATATACACACGGTCCAGGCGATTTCTAGTCACACAACAGTAGAGAGTTGAAACTTTTCAAAGGCAGACAAATCAGATCCTTGTCGCACGTTGTGGCGCGAAGGAAAAGGTGCGAGTCAGCGGCATCGAAGGGGATGGCGACGAATTGTGAATGACAGGTTTCCTTCGTTACAAGAGGGATTTTTTTGCTGATGCATGACAGGCAAGAGAGACAGTGTCGTGTTCGTCCTTGTCGTTGGTCAATGATTAGGACCTGGAAAAGCAGGCATGGTCAGCAAAATTCATAGCTGTTGTCGTTCTTCGACATTGAAGACGATGCAAAGCACTCAAGACTTTCCGTAGAGAACTCATCAGACTGATTTCTACAGTATCGTAAACATGAGACTGATTGTCGATGTGTGATGAGGTTGTCACGATTGTTGCCGATGAGCGGGAATTGGAAAAGAGAGAAAGAACGACCCCGCTGCCTTCCAACTTCGACTTGACGATGTTCTTGGGCGCTCCCATTTTGACGAGATCATTTTCAAGTGTAGACAACGTACACATACATGCAAAAGAATGTATACCGCACAATTATCGTGTTTGAAAGTTGAGGCGAAAGCTTCGAGCGCTTGAGATGCTGTGCGTAGATCTGGGCTCCATCTTCATGGCGAATCCGACCTGCACAAAATTGTCGTCGCGAGATGTTGTGGTTTGGAAGACGTCGAATCAATCGCATCAACTATACCACCTCAATCGACATCCCGCTACAGGCTGATCCTTGTGTAAAATCGCAACTTCGAGGTCTTGCATACAGCGCCAAAGGCCATCCCAAGAACGATCAGGCGCGAAACCGACGCGTGATACGGACTGGTAGCCAGGCATGGCGCCACCAGCAGTAAATACCTTCTGCTCATCGCTAAAGACCTGCAGATTTGCTAACCTCTTCACAGACACCTTCGCCTCACCGGTTCCTACCAGGAGCACGCCGTCAGCCATCCCCAAGCAGATCTGCAAAACCACCTTCTCGCCTCATTCACAGCACGGCGGCCCATCAAGAGGAAACACCTGCTCCAGCAGCCATCAACACGCCACACTACTCGTCACGACCAAACCTACCTCCTTCTGCTTCTCAGTTTGCGCCAACGCCTCGCTTCTCCCTCGCAAAGCCAAAGCCCTCTACGCAGCAGCAAAACGCGGCCACTTCGCCACCACGGTCAAGTCTGGCACATGTTCTTCAACCTCCTCGCCCGAAAGAAGATGTCGAAGAGGCCGCTTCGCCTGATGCTGAAGCAGAAGCAGAAGATACGGAAATGCTCTTGACGACTGAGCACGATGGAATCATTCAGCCGTCAATTGAGCAAGACCCAGAGCATCATCAGCATCAGCATCACCACCACGACACCCCAGCAACCACCGCCGAACTACCCTTCTCCCCCAAACGCCGCCGTCTAGACCCCACCACCTCACATCAAGAGCACCCAACCAGCACGACCATCACTCCTCACCCTCGCTTCACACACCCCACCCCAAGCATCTCAGCCTCAATGCCAGCACCAGGCTCAATATCCCGCCCTTCCTTCCTCCGCCCACCAACACCGCCTCTCCCCGCTCCCTTACCGCAAGCCTTCTCGCCGCACCGCCGCGGCGCAGCTTTCGTACCCGGCGGCACAGCCTCCACAGTACAAAGCTGGGTCGTAGCGGCCGGACAAAGTGCTGCGCAGGGCAGGAGACAGCAGCAGACGTATCAGTATCTGCAGCCGCAGAGCGAGGGGTGGGGGTTCCGGGTGAGGGTTGAGAGGGCGGAGGAGATGGAGGGTGGGGGGTGGAGGGTTGTGGGATTGAGGGATGATGGGAGTGGGGAGGGAGTGAGGTGTTTGCTGCTTGGGGAGGGGAAGGGGGATGTGAGGGTTGGAGGGACTGTAGGGGTGAAGGGTTTGGGGTGGAGTGTTGACGTTGATGGGCAGGGGGAGTGGTGGGTTGGCGTTGGGTGGGAGGGAGGGTAAGCTTGTATCTATTTACTAGTCGTCCGATGTCAGACGAAGAAGGTAGCGTTCTTTCGATGATTAGATGTCGGATGATTATGACATGTTGCTTGTTTATTTGCCACGTTGCGATGGAGAAAGACACCATGGCCCACGCGCGTGGTGATTGTTATTAGGCATTTTGTCTTGCTTTGTGATTGCTGTTTAGGGCGATACTTCCACGAGACACACGTTGCGTGGGTGTTCTAGATTTCTGGGCAGTGCAAGGAAGGGAGAATGAATCCGTCATGCATGGAATAAACATTCTTCGTTCTAGGGGCAACGGCGGTGGCCATTATGAGTAGTTATTGTATAAGTATGTATACTGTATATATCTAGGGTATAGAACAAAAATAAGCTGAAAGGAGGCTGGGATGCCGTGACCACCGCACAGTAGTCTCGACTGCAAAGTGCAGCCAATGGGATCGCCATCCAAGCTATGATACAAAAACCACACTTGTTTGAATCAACGATGACGCCGGAGATGTAGCCGTGTTGACGTATTGACGTATATAATATTGCAATCGGCCCCAAGCACAAGCGAATGAGGTGTCTCACCGACAAGTCGCATCCCCCCTTCTGCATGACGGATGCTGGCCTGCAGGAAAGTCTCGGGCTCGCACGCCTGTCGTGGCACGCCACGAGGCTGCCTGCCGGCAAGTGATGTGACAGAACAGTGCTTGTGGTGGTGGCTGGGAAAGATGCTTGCACTTGCATTTTCGCATGCAGACGGGCGATGGAGATGGTGAAGAGGCTTTAGTTAATCGGGCACATGTCGGCGATGGGACGTATGGAGTGACTACGCCCGCTCAACATTATGATATATGAAAATGGAATTGCTTGCTTGCCTGGCAGGACAACACCGCTCTGCGACGTGCCCCGAGCGGTCAAGGGCGAGGAGTGGAGCTGATCTCCAAAACCAGGATTTTGGGCACGCCCGAGCACAGCGATCCTGTGGGCTTGATCAAGCAGCGGCGGCGGCTGTTTGAGGGAGGGCTCAGCCGGGGAGAGTGGTGCGCAGGACAGAGCTGGGTAGATGCATGGGCACGCAAGCGGAGACGTGAGGCGGTTGTTGTGTGGACGGATGACGGGTGCCCGTTCGCATGCGCCGATGCAGTCAGTAGTCACATTGGTGTGCGCGAGGCTGGCACGTCAGAGGAGGATAGGTTGCAGCAGTAGTAGGCGATGCTGCGATGCGATGCAAGCGAGGCGCCGCTAGATACATACATATATGGGGTGTGCATACACGTGGGACGAGGTTGCAGTGAAGTCGGGCTGAGAGCGTTCTTTCCTTTCTGGTTCGCATCACGCGTCGTGTAAGTGAGGATGTCCTTCAATGCTCCATTATTAGGCGGCATCCAGTAGTGGTAGACGGATCGAGGCGCGCGGCGATTGAAGGACAAGGTTTAGTTATTAGGGTTTTAGTGGAGACGTGCTAAGTAACGGGTTTCCCTTGACGACCGCTCCCCGCCACCGTTTTCGAGACGGCCGTGCCAGCGTGTGAGCCGGGACGTTTTCTGTGTCGTCTTATCGTTGCGCGCGCGGCTGGCAGCCCGACAGTGAGAGAGAGTCTCTGAGAGCAGCAGCACTCACTCCCATCCACTTCGTCGGCGCAGGCAAATTGCGCTGCTCGCCGTTTGAGTCTCGCCTTGCGCATCGTTATTCCTTGCCGCCTCACAAACCTGAAGAGATCAGGGTTGTTGGCACAGCACGCGGCTAGTCTCAACTCTCTCGACCACAGCTACAGCGCACCAAGCGAGGCGAGGCCAGCAGCAGCCAGCTTCGAATCTCCATCTCTGCTGCCACAGCCATCATCCCGGCTGGCACATCACCTGCGCTGCCCTGCCCTGCCCTTTGCCTGTTCGCTCCGCTGAGGCTAGCATCACCCATACAACACCGCAAACACCTTCAGGCACTCCCGAATAATCCCTACACACTCGCCCACTCACTCACTACACCGTCTGGAACACCACACCAGCCACTGTACCACTGTTCGCACATCGAACAACCTTCCGCAAACCGCTCCACGGCATCGCCCCGCCGTACCACACTCCACCATCTTTGTGCGACACTCTGCACCGGCTCGCCTCCCGCGCACCCACGAAACCCTCGTCGTCGTCGTCGTCGTTTGCACGCGCTCAATTCATCCGCTCACTGGGACATGTATCGACGCACACCGACTACCCAAACGACAATCCTAGGTTAGGATGGGCCTGGACACCCGACGTCCCCCACTCCCGGCGCCGACTGATATCAGCTCTCTGGACGACTCCAGTGGCTTTGGAACAGAAGTTGCGACGAACCTCACCTCCAAAACCGACAAGACGAGCCACACCATTCCCGAGGACGGCAGTCCCATCACCATTAGCACCCACCGCATACCCGGCAGCAAGAAGGAAGGCCGCCACCACCATCGCCAAAAGAGCCAGACGAGCTTGTTGATCGAGTACTTCGAGGCCGGCAAAGGTCCCGACAAAAGCAAGAACAAGCCCAGCGTCCGAGTACGGGTGACGCCAAGTTCGAGAAAAGGAAGCCGCGGACACGATGCAGTGCAGATCACTGGAATAGGAAAGGATCGCAAACCATCTTACTCTCGCCGCATCTCCCTCACCAGCAGGCGCCCCGAGGAGAAAAGTGTCGAGGGCACTGAGGGCACTGAGATCTCCCATTCATCGGAGAGCAACGTTTCTGGACGCCCGCCAGTGGAAGTCGAGGTACTCAACAACGTTAGTGACCTGTCGAGCGCTCGATCACCTGGCTCATTGCTATACGCGCCCATCGACTCGAACGTCTCGTCAATGCCCGCCGACAGTATGGTGGAAGGCAGTGCGCTAGACAGCGAGCTTAGTCGTGATTATGACCAAGAAGGAAGCATGACAGCTAGTGAGGCCGAGTATCTCAAAGCGCCTCAATACGACCGCAGCCGTAGTGCAAGTCAGGAGCGGATCACCCAGAAAGTCATGGAGAAAATAAATCAACAAAGCGGGAAGACTCGGAGATCAAGTCGTGATTACGAGGACAACAGTCACAGACGGCGACGATCGTCCAAGTCACACCATCTGGATGAAGATGCGGTCAGTGGTGTCGAGTCTAGCTTGCTCTCATCAAATCCGACAGCAAGTTACCGTTCACGTGGCTCCAGCGTCTCACAAGGATCTCGGATGACGAATAACCCCAAATTACTGGAGATGGTTGAAGACACCATCAAACGAATGATATTGCCTGAGATCAACGCTATCAAGGAAGACCAGAAGGTTGACAGGAACCACCGCGCATTTGAAGAGTCGAGGCGCGGCTCAATACCCTACAGCGATCTTGACAAGAGCAGCCTCAGTCGCAGCTTGAGCAAGTCATCAAGTACGCCTCAATTCACAAACCGACCCAAAGTTGTTCTCAACCGCGATGGCGACGATCCTGGAACTGTTCTTTCACGAGGCGACTCCGAATACAAGAAGAAACGCAGGTCCAGCAAAGACAGGCCATCTTCAAGCCGCAAGTCGTCTGGTCGACTGTCCGTTGAGGGCGAGAAATACTTGGATGAGGATGGCAACAAGGTCAAATCCAGCAAGAGCAGCCACCGTACGCGCGATGCGACCGCTGGAGCTCTTGCAGGCGGCATTCTCACAGCTGCGGCGCTCAAACATCACGATTCGCAAGGTGATGTTCACGAGCGGCGAAAGAAGAGGACTAAGAGTAAAGGAGCTCACGAACGCTCTTCGAGCTTTACCGAGACTGTCGACGAAGACTCGTACCTCAAGGAGAAAATTGTGCCTCCTATGCCAATGGCGAGCAGAATCAACGATTCGGAATTGACCCGCGATAGTCTCATGTCAGCGGACAGCAGAGATCCGGGAGACTCACTGCTCACCGAAGAAGTCCAGACCCCTGTACGGGAGGTCTCGAGACGGTCTATCGATGCTTCCATGTCACCTTCTTCATCCCGTACGCCAACTCGAAACTCAGTCTCGCGTGGCCTGGGAATGAGCCATGACAACACTAATCTGGGAAGCCCTGACAGCAACTCGTCAACAACCAAAGCTCGCATTGCCGCTCTCGCTGCAGCCGGACTTGGTGCCGCAGCTACCTCAAGAAGTTACAGCAATCGCCAACACGTTGACGCTGACGGCTATGGCAAGACCTCATCAAGGCCTTCGATAAGCAGTCCTGCTCAGAGTGTATCCAGTCTTCGCAACAAATACGAGGAGCCACTTATTCCCTCTCCGCTTAGACCGACGAGCGGAGCATCTCGCCCATCATCTGTGAGCAGATTGCGTGAAAGTCAAGAATCACCGCTATCCCTGCGCTCGCCTTCGCCCACCGGCAAGAACACGCGAACTCGCAAAAATCTCCGAGCGATGGACAGCAGTGGTGATGAGTTCACAACGCCCCTGGAACGACCAAACCCTGCGTTCATGCGCGATGGTGCGTCCACTCCGAACAGCGAAAGCGTCGACGAATGGTATGAACGACAGCACTTGGAGAACGATAAATATCGTGATTCACTTGACGCAACAACCAACAGGAGCTCTTACCAAACAAACCCGTACCCCGAAGACGACCATCGCTACTCTATGTACACGGATGATAGTCAGCTTGACGACAAACGTTTCTCCACCTTCACCCAGGACAGCCAAGCTGATTCGAACCGCCTCTCTGTGGCCGAAGAAATTCGTGGTGTCGGCGCAAACGCGCAATATGTCAATCATCCAGCTGGCCTGGAGAGCGCAGTCGCATCACTCGTCGATCCTTCTACTATGAGCAGTGGCATGATGGGTTCGTCAACAACCAACGACAGCACTGTCAAATCAAATGGTACATACGGCGAGCGGATGGCGCAGCATTCGCGAAACATTTCGCAAGACAACGCTGCCTCGTACAATGGATCCACGCTGAGTCAAACAGTACCCAGCCATGATCGCTGGGCTGCACTGAAGGGCCAAGCAGCGGACAATCTGGCAACCAACAGCCCTGATCAAATCGGTTCACCGCGTCACAGCGATACAAGAAGCGCGCATGGTGATCGACCGCAAAGTGGAGATTCAGTCAAGTTGGGCGCTAGTGGCCTTCCGGACATGAATGATCCTCTGCCTGAGATCGGTCACTTCGACGACACCAAATCAGAGTTGTCAACCAATCCATCGATCATTCAGGGCCCGCTTGGTGGCGATGCTTCCGGTAAGGAGACTTGGCCGTATACTCCTTCGCCTTCACAAGATGTGGTTTCACATGTAAGGCCAGGCAGCAGCTCCTCAAAGGGCGGCAACGTCAAGACATCAATGGCACTCGGCGCTGGCATCGGTGCCGCTGGCGCCATTGCCCTGGCTAAGAGCGCCCACAGCGATCAAGCTCACAGCAGCCATCTTACTCGCGTCGAGACGGAAGACGAGCACAATGGCAAACTCACGCCCGATATGCGTCGCTACCACGGTGCAGACATAGACCGCAATGCTACACCCACGAGCCCTGCCATGCTTCGCGACGAAGGATACGACACTGCACACGATCGCTCTGCTGGTGCTCTCACCCCCAAAGCAGATCAACACCAGTATGGCAGCGCAGATATCGAAGCTTTCAACAGAGCCATGAATGGACCCGGAGGAGGTGATGACCCATTCATGAGCGATCCGAGGCACCAGAGACACGTCAGTGGCGGTTCTCACGGCATGGCTTCGCCGCTGTACGACGCTTCGACTGGGAAGGGTATGGACCATATCCAGTCAAAGGACATCGTGGCTCTGATGGATCATCTGACTGTCCGAGATGCGCAACGCAACGCCCGAGACACTGAGATTCTTGTCAGCCTTGTCCGCAGCGCTGCCGAGATGCGTCAGAACTTCGAGGAGATGAAACACTTCATCAAGGACCAGGATCGCATGATCATGGCCAACACCGACCGCGATGCTGAACAGACTGTGCAGCGTGTCCTTGGCGGCCCACGCCCACAGCCGTTGGGCTCGCCACGTACGCCCCGTCAAAGCCAGACGTCGTCTGAGGACGTCCAGACTAAGAGGAAGGGCGTTCTCAGCCGTGCGCTGAGAGGTTTGAAGGGTAACAAGAATGCCAGTGCCAGCGATCTCGCCAGGATTGAGGATATGCTGATGCAAGTTCTTGACAATGTCGAAGACCTGAAGCACCAAGGCGTGATTCCTGCGCGCGGCCAGCCAATGTCTTCGTACACCAATGTCACCAGCGATAGCTTGGACTCGTACGAGAAGCTGCGTGCAGCCCCTGACTCGGGCTACGAGCCTGAGGGTAATGCTGGTACTGGAAGCACGCCGAGCCACTCTGGTCACCTCTCCGTTACTCCTAGAGGCGACAAGAGCCAATTCCACTCGGGCTACAATGGTCGACCTGGCTCCATCAACAGGGTCAGCACTGTTATGGAAGGTGATGAGGACGAGCGATCGGAGAGGTTCTATGATGACGACGAGGAGAGCTACCTGGAACCTCATGAGCGAGACATTCTCGACCATCAATACGAGCATGAGAAGAAGCTGCTCTCACCAGTACAAGGAGGATTGACGCCAACACAGACCCCTCCCCAGCGTGGCACTCCTGGCTCGCAAGGAAACGATATGACCCCCAGGACTGCTGACAAGGACCGTAAGCACAAGAGCAACAGCTCTTCCATCTTCGCAGCCATCCCTAAGATCTCGCGCTGGTCGAAGACCACTTCCAGCTCTGCTGCTCCCGATCTTACTGGCGTGGAAAGCCCGAATGCAGCGAGGAACCAGAGGCCTATCTCTCGTGGCAGCCGTGTTAGCTCCATGCAGAGCTACGATAGCGAAGACTTCATTCCTCACGATGATGACGATGACTACACATCTTACACCAGCACACGTGACGACCGTAGGTCCAACGCGAATGCGGAAACGCGTAGTATGCGCAGTCAGGGCAGTCGCCTCACTCGCACACCATCGCCGCTGATTCCCTCTGAGGCTTCACACAACCGCGACGACGATGATGATTATCACTACAGCCAACAGCAGACGAGGCAATTCCAGCAGCCGCAGCCGCAACACCAGCAGCAGCAGCAGTTCCAACGCTCGCCCGTTCAGCAGGTTGATGACTTCGACGAGCCTGAGTTTGATGACCCTAAGTACCAGGCTCATCGCAACTCACTTCTCCTGCAGCACCCGCAGCCGCGCCAGGGTCCGACCAGCCGTCACCAGAACACGCTCGAGGATCAAGCTCATGCGCAGATGATCGATGACGGGCTGACCAACAGCACACTGAGCCAGCAGACTGTCTCGGACTTCGACCCTGCCAACTGGGGTTCTTCTGGAGCCGCTGCCTTGAACAGGAACCGCTTTGCAACAGAACCAGCGAACTCGCCGCTCTCCTCAAAGTCCAAACCTGATGTCCCTCAAGCTCAGCCGGGCAAGCCACAGCAGGCCCCACCCAAGGTTTCATACGACCGCTACGACGACGATGAAGAAGAAGATGACTGGGAGCCGAAGTACAGCAACAGCGGCTTTGCACGCAACTACACCTCTGGCAGCGGAGGAGCCGGCATGTACTACTCCTCGCCGCTCGGCTCCGGTCACCTGCTAGAGCCCATCCAGGAAGTGCGATACTCGCTGGAGACGGACAGCGGACGTGTAAGTAATCCCTAGATCCAGTTCAGAAACATGTGAACAAAGCTGACTCGACATCAATAGCTCACTCCAGAGGTAACTCCCAAGCTGGCTTCCGCCCGTATGGTCGATGTCCGCGGCGCACGCCGTGGCATCACTGGTCCCAGGCCGATGGGTTCCAAGAGCCCTGCTCCCAACCCTGCTCAGCAGCAACAGGCAGCGGCTGCTAACGGCACTGTGAGGAGAAAGCCTGTGCGTGGCAGCCAGCCTAGCCAGGAGAGCTTGCAGAGCGAGACTCTCTGAGTGCATCTCACACTAAACCGAACAAAACACAAAAAAAAGGACAAGAAGAAGAGGAGGTCCTGAGGGTGTGTTCCTCTTAATAATTTCCGTTTTTCTTTTCAGGGGTGCGCGCGTGAAGAAGGACTGTTGAGTTTCGCTTTTCTGCGTTGCTGGTCCTCCGCCTCACTTGCGCGCCCCTACCTCATTGTTTGCGATTAACATTCTTGAAACTTCTTTGGCGACGGCATACTTTGGAAAACAACAACAAGGGTTTCCAGTAACGATTATGACGCAGCGTTGCTTTTTGATACCGGGGTTTCTTACTGCTTGCTCTACACACAGGCGAGGGTTGTGTTGGATAGACAGACGTGCAAAATGGAAAAATTGGCAGTGTACTTGGACCGTTTTCGTGTATTAGAAGAGCAGAGATGGGAGTATGAGTATGGTTGTATACGACCGCTTATCACAAGGAAGTCCTCTGTCTTGTTTAGTTTGGTTACCGATAAGATTTTAAGGTTCATGGACCCTTGCTGAACTTTAAGCCTTTGACGCGAGCGCGCGGAGAAGACGCCTTGGAAACAGCAACCCAACTACCAACATATAACCTGCAAGCGCCGGGTCGTTTTTGTTGTTCTTTCCGACGGTGTTTCCGTCGCGCCCTGCAAACATACAACAGCTTACGACTCATCGATCATATCCTGCGCCACCGCTCATTCTGTCTGGATCTCCGTCACGAAGCGAAACACATTCAGACCAGGCTAGCTACCTAGCAGCTAGCTGCAAGTGAGCATGGCCGACGAGGATTATGGCGACGACGACGCTTTCTATTTCGACGACGATGACTACCTCTACGTTGAGGACGACTACGCCATAGCAGTAAGTTCATATTCATTCATTCATCCAGCCCTCCGCCGGTCCCACACCCGAAACCGGATCCTTCGCAGCCCTCGGGAAGCTGCATGTCGCACCTAACCGCCTGAGCAACGACGAAACACGGCCTTGATGGCATGTGAGAAATCGTACGCAGAGAACTGACCAGTCTCTCCATAGGACGAATTAGCCGAAACACAAGTTCCCTCGCCCGGCTACGCAGGCGTCAACGACGAAATCGCCAACGAGAGCTTCGAGTACGACGTCTACGAATATTTCGGCGAGCTGGAATACGGGAGCGACAGCTATTGGGATGCGAGGATCAAGCACTTGGCAAGCGCGAGGGCGGGAGAGAAGAGGAAGAGCGGTGTTGATGAGGATGAGGCTGCGACCATTAAAAAGAGAAGGAAAGACGATGGGCTGGAAGCTAGGGACAATGTCGTCTTCATACCGTTTGAGAAGCGGCTTGCGCCTTTGCCGCCTAAGGTGCATGACGAGGGACAGTTTGCGCTGCTGCCGGATTGGAAGGAGAGGTTTCCTGAAGGGCTCGATGATGGTTCACCGACAAAGAAGCGAATGCCAGCCGACATGCGAAAAGCAGCAGAGGCAGAGGATGAGGAGGAGGACCGCAGCGGTGAGAGACCCACCGCTGACGACGAAGAGATGGAGGTTGACTCCGAGGAATACGAGGACGAGGATGATGCTGGAGCGGGCCCCGATCAAGACGTGATCATGCAGGTGCTGAGGCAAAAGCTAGCGGATAGCGGCTTAGGCGACGTGGACGAAAGCGTCTTCAAGGATGCAATAGCGAAGATGCTATCTGGCGAAGGAGACAGCGAGGATGCATTGGGAGGATTGACAAGCTTGTTGCTGGGACAAAAGGATGGAGGTGGGAAGGCTTTCGAAGGATTTCTTGCAGGTCAAGGCGTTGACGTCCACCGCGCCGAAGACGCAGAGGAAGAAGCAAACGAGGACGACGATGAGGACGACCAAGAGGAAGGCGAATCGCATGCCACCACTCAGAACACCGAATCAACAGCAACACCAAAAAGCAAGACAAGATCGAAACCTGCGTCAACAAGCACAGCAACTCCCAACCACAAATCGCCAACAACCCGCGGTAAATCAAAAGCCACCACTTCAAGCACGGCCACAACGACAGACACGACCTCAAAGTCAAAACCCCCATCGCCCATAGTCGTCCCAAGCCCACCTCCATTGCTGTTCAAAACCTCTCGCAAACGCAGAGCGCCATCTCTTGACGAGCCGGCACTGCCTCAGCCCGAAGCTCCCAGCACCAGCGCAAAGCCTGCGGCTAAGCGCAGGAGGACTCCTCGCGCTGAACCGCCTACGACTGAACCCGAAACCGCACAGTCTGTGGCCCCTGCGATAGGGAGACGAACGACTAGGAGCGCTGCGGCTGCTGGGAAGAGTGGACGATGAGGTGTGGATGACGTGAAGGTATGTGTTCGTTGGTAGAGCGAAGTGTTTGTTTGTAGGGCGTGTTTTATAGTGGTATAGGGAGAATCCATGCTTTAGGGGATCCAGCCAGGCACGCAGTGTTAGTAAAAATGGTCGCAGAAACATATTTAAAGTAAGAGAACAAACGGGTTGTCTCGCTACTGACTCCCAATTCAGTCTCAGGCAAACATCAGGGCCGAGCTCCGTGGCATTTGTCCTCGTCATGAAACCATACCAGCTTTATATGCCGACCTTATGGCATATGCTGGATACTCCCATCGAAAACAATCTGGATATCCTCAGCTTCGTTCCAGAATACGATCTAGAAGGATGCCTTACAGCTTTTACCACTCGGCTCGCATCGGTTTGCCGAAAATCGCACATGGAATGTTGCAATGTTATGCCGAAACGCCACTACAAACCCGCCAGTTTGGCACCTCTGCTTAACATTCACGATCGACAAATAAGAGCTAAGCTTTCAACGCGGAGTTCCATTCCTGCAATTTGCGAGTGGTATCAACAAGATGGTATCGCTCGCGTTGGACACTTCATATGTCGGACGTCCAATCCGGGAGCTTGCGACTTAGCCTCCTCACGACTGTAGGTCATTACACTCCTTAACATGCGTTCCTTCTTATTCCGAGTCCTATGGCTCTCGTCGGTCGTTACCGCTGAATTGATTACTATCACTGAGTGGCGCAAGTGCTCCACTTCAGCTGTTTTCCCGGCGCCGACTTTCGCTTCCAACAGTACGGTGTCCGCCGCCCCGAGCAGCAGCGGTAGCAGTACGTCTACTGCAGCGGCCTCTACCTCTTCGAGCCCACCCCGACTTGGATCTATTGGACCGGGCGCAGCTGCGTCTACTCCTCAACAGAACAAAGTCGACTTCCTGTTTTGGCTGGAGTTTGCCAACGCCATCAGAAGTCTATCAGGTGCCCAGCCAAGCGACAACACTGCGTTCTTCATCGGTAGCACTGCGCAGACGGGTCCATTGGCTGGCGACAATATTGCAGACGCCTACACCAATCAGGGGATATTCCAGCTTGGCAACAATCTTCTGAATGATTCGAGCATCTTTTACAGCCCTGGCGACACTGGATACATTGACGCATTGAGCAAGTGAGTTGAAACGTCATCTCCGAGTCCTTCGACATTTCTGACTTCTCACAGCTACCTGGACTACGTTGACTTGGTAATCAAACCTTGTACAATCACTAGCATGTCGATTTCTAACGTATGAGTGATAGGAAATCAAGCCCACTGCCAAGCAGGAGAACGATCTGTTGAACTGGAGCAAAGACCTAACAGCTGCACATGCCAACACCATTAGGCAGAAGAAGGCCGCTAAAGACGACTGGCAAGATGATGTGGACTTGGGCTTGACTACCAAAGACTTTGGAGGATGGCTTGAAGACGGCAACGGCCAGCTCTACACCACAGCTCTGAGCCGCGAAAACGAGATCCAGACCAAAATCGAAAACCTCCAGGGCCAGATCAATGGCGCGAAGGGTAACGCGTTGAAGACGAAGCGTTTGGGTATCACTAAAGCCGTCAGTGATAGGGATAACCCAGGGTGAGCTCGAGATCATTGACCAGTTCAAAAAAGCATACTGACATCGATAAGCTACAACATGGCTGCCACTTCCGGGAGCTCCAAATCTCTGTCCTTGCTCCAAAGGTGCAACGACGAAGACGAAGCTACCGCAGCGAGGGATTGCCCCGCGCCCAAACCTTTCAACGTGCCCCTGTATGACGCGCAAGGCTACAAGGAATTCGTCCAGGAAGCGCAAAGGGCGACCGACTACAAGCCTGACAACAGCATAGAGATCAAGGTCGACAGCAAGAAAACCACCTCGCAGTACGACTTCGGCCAGACTAGCGTTGGCGCGGATGCCAGCGGCGGGTGGTTCTCGCCCTGGAGCGTCAGCGGCAAGCACACCACAACATCGGAGACATTCAGCAGTACGGCTGCAGCTTCTTCGGTCAGCGTGAAGTTGACGTACGATGACATTCGAGCAATCACGATCCAGCCGGGCTTGTGGTAAGTCCAAACATATCCATAACACGCATGCATGACCAAAACAAACCGTCCTGCAAAAGCCCGTCATAGTGTTCAAATCGCTAACCCATCCTCTCTCCTCAGGGACTTCAATCCCAGCCAATTCAAACTCCGCTCCGACGCGCCCAAAAACCTGAAACAACTCATCAAGCCCACGCAGCTCATCGTCGCAACCCGCGTCGGTTACGAGATCACCGTGAGCGATTCTCTCGCCACGGCCATCACGAAGCACATCAAAGAAACGACCGCCGCGGGCGGCGGCTTCCGTATCTTCGGCATCACGATCGGAGCTTCCGCGAGTCACACCACCGAGAGCGAGACTCACGAGGCGACTTTCAGTGAGGCCTCGAAGACGCTGAAGGTTGTGCCTAGGGATGTTTATGGTGCGGCGACGTTGCTTGGGATTGTCGGGTCGAAGATTACAATCTGAGTTGGTGGATCTGTCGTCTTATATAGATGTGCCTCGATTTCAAGGAGATGTGGGTTCTCAGCGTGGATGTTGTGCCTTTTGTGTCGAGAACGTAACGCTACTGATGCCATCGTATCTACGTTTATTACACCTTTCAATTTTCCTTCGACTCGTGGCGGTAGATGTCTTGAATCTCTGCGTGGTGGCCTTGAATGTAATCGGCTGTCAAGAGAAACGAGAAAGAAGGTGAGCATGATGATTACTGGGCTTTTGATGTGTTTGTTGTGTATCAGATGCATCTAAACTATCGAACCCATCGTGCGATGCGTTTCTTCTTTTGACACAGTGACGTGCTCGTACCAAAACGCAGCGTCTGAGAATGTGCAGTGGCCACGAGTTCGAGCGCATGCGGCGTAACACTGGCTCGCCATCGATGCCATGCTGACCGTTTCTTTTCCTTCTTGCCAATCAAGCTGTATATTCCCACGCCTCCTCGGCGCTGAGCATGACCAAGAAACGCCAAAGCATACCACATTCGTATCGTTGAAATCATGCCTGATACCACAAAGTCTGCCGAGCGGCTTCGATGCCGGACGATACAACACCAAGTTTTGCCCGGTTCGCGTGATGCATCAGGTAAACCCACCGCCGAGACTGTCAAGACCACCGTTCGGAATACCGAAAAACTCGAACCAGTCGCCTACATTCAAAGTGGTGGGGACAATCGGTCCGCCGTACGAAGAATTGCTGTATTGGTCGTCGCTTTGCTGCTGGGCCGACATTCCTTGCAAATGCGCCCATGCGGCGGGATCCTGGTGATAGGACATGTTGGACGCCATGGGCTGGGTCTGTTGGTGTTCCAGAGGAATTCCCGACTGCGGTTGCATCTGTGGTGCAAAATGCCCTGGATGCTGAGGTGGCGGCTGTTGCCTTAATGCAGGATCGACCATGCTTTGGTTTGGACTTTGCATTTGCATAGGGAAGAGGCCGTTGGTCTCGGGAGGGAAGAGCTGATCTGGCTGGTAGTTTTGCCAAAGATCGTCTGAGATCTTGGGCGAGTTGCGGGTGTGCAGGAAAAGGTCGGGTGGTGTTCCTGGAATTGAGTATGGGTTGAAAGGCGTGGTAGGACGAGTATTGCTGCGGGATGCGCCCATGAAAGCGTCCGTAGCCTTCAATGGAGGGCCATCGTTAGTGGCTGACAATTGAGGCAGTTGTTGCGCTTGCGTCTGCTGTGGAAGCTCTCGCGAAGGTGTGATGGCGGGCGATTGCGGTCTAGAACGCTCGTACGACATTTGTGGTGCAGGCGGGCCGTTTGAGTAACCAAATTCCATCTCCTCAAACTTGCGCTTGTGGCTATCGTTGGATGACTCTGTTGGCGTGGGATCCTTAGTCTTGATGCCACTGTAGCCATTCGGTTTGTTCTTCTGGTGGCGTCGACCAGCAGCCTTTTGCAAACGCTCCTCAAGAACCTTATTACCGAGGATTGATTCGAAAAGGGTGTGCACCATCTTTGCTACCAACCAGACTTTCGAGACGTCTTTAAGCGCGTTCATGCAAACGGCAATTCGTTGCTGTGTTACCGACACAATCGACTGGTTCGATGATCGCATCTGGTAGACATGCATGATAAGGGCGGAGAACAAGCTGTACACACTGCACCTGTTGTCAGTAAAGTCCCACGCGCCAGTGACCGTCGAATCATAATGTTTGTCTTACATGAAAGCAGGCGTGTACCGCAGCTGATCGTGGGTCTGCAAGGCCTCCACTATTGATGTGATCATGCCAGCGGCTTGATAAGCAATGGTTCGTGATGGGTACGCCGGTTCTTCAAACATGCTTGGTTGCCGAGACTCTGCTGAGCCTGCAGGAGGCATGTGTGCTCTGTGAAGAAGGCAAAGGGTGGTGCTAAATAATGTAAGCTGGAGGTCAAATTGCCTGGAAAAGATGGACGTACTAGTAATTCGAGTGTAGCAGGGCTGACCAGAAATGATGTCGTTGTGGCTCCCAGCGGACTTCTGGTGGACAGTTTTGGAGCCAATCGGCGAGTGCCATGTCGCTGTGTGTCAGGTCGAGCGCGTTGTTTCTCCGCACCTTCGATGCTACAGAATATTGCTGAGAAAGCACCAGACCCATGATCTCGCAAAGTTTGACATAGTTCAAGAAAAACTGAACATGTATGGGGTCGGGCGGATATTCAGCCGGTCGATCGGGCTCGTCGTCGATGAAATCGTCCTCTGACACCATCTCGACATCGGAGTCTTCGATGTTGATGGATACCGGTCGCCCAAGAGCAACAGCGACCGATCGATCTCGGGTGAAGAGTGTCCACCAAATGCGTTTCCAGAGTCGCTTGTCGGCTTTGCTGAGTTGTGAACCTTCGATACTATTGCTTGTTAGCTCACCTGGAATCTAAGACTTTAGGATCCAGCAAATACCTTCTGTGCATGCCCGAGCCCTGAGCGACAATTACTGCCACTCTACTCCAGTAGAAAACGTTCTTGGTTACATCTTGCCAAATGTCAGAGTAGGCCGATAGCGGATTGCCAGGCACGCTCTGGTGCTTACCTGACGGGAAATTGTCAGCAGCGTTCATGAATAAGATAAACAATCATTTTCAGGCAGCTTTCAGCCGGAGCAAAGTGTGTCGTTGCAAGTGCCCCAGAATGAGCAAAGCCAAAGCGGCATCCCTCCTAAATGCTTCGCAAGATCTCCATTGGCAAATCTAGCAAACTAAGATGGAAACGAACATTTGAATAGAAAAAGATCACATACCTTCTGGGCCCTCCCACCACCACGCAAGCAGGATCAATGCCTGCACGATTGTGACTCGGTCGTCTTCGTAGTTCGCATCGTACAAGGCTTTTGCACGTTTGTAGAAAGTCATGGCTGCGGGCGTCGTAGAGCCGTTAGCGTCCATTAGTTGTGGGTTGCTGCATACCCTTGAACCAGCCAAGAGAATCGCCTGTAGAAGAAGTAATGAAGGAGGGTTCTTAGAATCGCGGTAGCGTCGCATGAATTTGCTCCGGTTGATGACTGGCACGACTGGAGCGATCCATTGAAAGTATGCGTCCACAAGTTCGTCGCAAAGGGCTCGGGGAGGCAACAGAAAAGCACCTCTCTGGTGCAGGATATCGATCTCGACATTGTCCAGCTCATTGACCCGCGCTCTTGCTCCTCGAACGTTCTCTGGCAGTGGATAGTGGACAACGTCGGTCGTGCCATGTTTGTCCTGAACAAGAAGAGACAGGTTGGATGATTCTCCAAGATAGGCCACGCGACCAGCTTCTTTGATAGGCGCCCGCGCGAATTTGGGCTTCATGTAGTGAAGATACGTGCTGTCGAGGGCGCGTTGCTGCGACGCGTACCCATCTGGCGCCTCCGTAGCTGGCAAGCCAGCCTGAGTGTTTGCGCCAATTTCGTCCGGCATACCCTTGGGTGCGGGCATAGTTGGACGACTGATTTGGGCTCCAGGGACGGCGGCAGGTGAATTCTCTGCTGAGGCATATGACTCTCGTCGCTCACTTTGAAGCGCATTGTCAGTTGTGCACACGCTTGACATCTCTTGTACCAATGCATACCTGTCCGACTCTTTCTTTCCCGACGTCTTCTTGCGCTTCGGTGTAGGGATCTTGCAATCGATAGAGAAGGCTACACAGTTGGTGCATGGTACTCCGAGGCTGGCGGCGTCGCATCGTACCTATGAGAAGAGTAAGTATGGTCGCAAACGACAGTCCAATGTGAGAATGATCGCACCTTTCGCGCATGGCATGTCTGAAATCAAGTTAGCAGGGTTCTTATAAGATCAGACGAGTTGGACTCACTTCGCAAGCTCGCGATGCGCGTTGCCTAGCAGGCGGTCAGCAATGTCTCCCACTAACAGCGATTCATATCCACGCACCTCCGGAAGCTAGGATGTCCAGGACTCTGTTCTTTCGGGACGTCACTGGCGGTGTTGCCAGGACTCAGGCCAGAGGGCGCGCCCATGTTGGCGATGGGTCGCGGGTCGTCCATGGTGGTCGGCGGTGCACGCGGTACGCTTGGATGGGCCGACGATGTGAAGAGTCGCGACGCGGTGAAGAGACGGCGGCCTCAGGTCGCGATGCAGGCGATCTCGCACCTTCAAAGACAGGCCAGACCAGAGTTCGTGTTAAGTGATCGCGACTAGGTATGGTGACCTTGATAATGCGGGGAGCAGGTCAAGGTCGACGCGGAGTGGTGGTGCTTCCAGGGCTCGGCAGCGGACGCAGAGAGTCGTGAATGCGCCGGCAGAGCGCAGGATGCGATGACAAGGGTAAAGATCCTGCCGCTTACTGCTGACTGGCAGGCGGGCGTGGGCCTGGCAATCTCGGTCGCGCAAGTGCTTTTCTGCGTCGAGCTGGCGCGTTCCGCTGGGGGGCGGTGGTGGAGTGTGTTGTGTGTCGAGCTGGGCCGCTGCTGTGATTTTGGACCGAGGCACACGTGCGCCTGGTCCCAGATCGCCGCTAGCGGAGGGAGAACCCGACGGGCCTGAGGTATATATCCTTCGAAGCCGCGATCAGCCACAAAGTTATTGCGCGGCCAGACAAATACTACAACAAATACCAAATATCTCTGCCGTGGTCGATCGGCACAATTGTCTGGGCGATAGGAAGAAGACAGTTACACTCGAGTAACCCATTGCAGCAACGACTACAAACGAACACACAAATATGGCAGCCCAGGAACCCAACCCCAACGGGCCTTCCACCTCCACCACAAACCCAGCAAACATCTTCACCTATCACTGCCTCTGTACACAGCTAAGCCTCGCTACGACTGCGCGCCTGGAAGCTCTACCAAAGCGTCAGCTCGATGCCGCAGCTATAGCCACATGTGGTGACTTTGCCTCTGCATCAAGGCCAACGCTCACCATGCAGGCACTATCCGTCGAAGACAAACCTACTGTCCTGAAACTCGACGACGGTTTCGAGATCAGATACGCTGTGCGTTGTACCAGATGTGGGCTTGCTGCTGGCTATCAACTTGACAAGAGTCAATTCAGCGGGACTGAGGCCCAAAGTGGTCCGCGTACGGATGTCGTCTATATCCTTCCCGGAGGACTTCTGACGACTGAGGAGATGAGAGAAGGACGCAACATGGAAGCTGAAGTTGGAAAGGTGGCGTTGGTGGCCACTTCATGAGGTGACATCTTGGTGCCCTATCAACCTGTCATCATCTCCATGACTTTTGGTCGTGTATGCAACCGCTACCACTGGCAATGCAATCTCGCTCAAAGACGGCGTGGCTGTCGTCTACAGAAAGCGGCTGGGTCGGAACCTAGCAATCCACCGGTGTACCAAGCCTTTGGCCAGGGCGACACCTTACGCGACAGAAGGACTCTTGCTTCGATTTCAGCCCAGCATGCCTTCAATGAGCGGTTCAGAACATGTACAGCGAACCTGCAGTGGCCAAAAATCTCGCGCCTCGGTATGTTTCCAGCAGTTTGAAGGTCTGTGGCTACCTGATTGGAGATTCCTGCGGACCACAACACTGCTCGCGTTCTCTGGAATTATCCGTGACATTAACGGCGGTCCAGCCATACCTCAAACAAGCAGATATCTGGGCCCGCTGCTCGACCAAATGTACACGGTTGCCACATATTATGCTTGGAGACACACTCTTAGCAAAGCAACACTGACCAGGGATGACAAGGACCATGATAGAGGAATTGACATCGCTCTAGACGCTCAATCGCTACGATGCCAACAAGCCACATTTGTACCATATCCCATCCCATCCCTTCTGGTCAATCATACTCTTCCCAATCTACGTCTAAGCGCCTTGTGCGAAGTTCTTCTTCTCGTGGTCCATAATGTCTATGGCAGAACTTGTTAGCGATGCTTCATAGACACGGCGATGGTGATAATCTTGTTCTTACCCTGGACCTTAGCCGCACTGGCGCTCTTCTCATCGAAATGGTATCCACACCACTCCTTCACCAACCTCCTCGCCAGCTCAAGACCAATGACCCTTTCACCCATGCACAGCACCTGCGCATTGTTGCTTAGGATACTCCTCTCCACCGAGAAGCTGTCATGTGCAGTCACAGCCCTGATGCCAGGAACCTTGTTCGCCGCAATCGCGACTCCAAGGCCAGTGCCGCAGACCAAGATCGCACGGTCTGCATCGCCCTTGGCTACCATCTTTGCTGCCTCGACAGCGGGGTGTGCGTATGAGGTCTTGTCGCTGGCCGACAGGACGCCGACGTCGAGCACTTTGGCTATGCGAGGGTCTTTCTCGAGGTCTGCTTTCAGTGCAGCGCGGTAGCCCAGGCCGGCGTCGTCGCCGCCGAGGACGATGGTCATGGGCTTTGCGGTGCTCATGGTCGCGGTGTCGTCGTTGAAAATGTGTAAACGAGAATGGCTCAAAGCTGGCTAGTATCGCAACCAACAGTAGCAGGATTCACCTCAACCGCTTCTCCCTCCGTAACGTGCGGTGCTTCGGTCCCTTTCGCTTCGTACTTGGCGTTGTTGCTCGCAATCGTAGTCTTGCAAGTCGCCGAGTGGGGCTCGCGGACGTCTGTGACTTTCACTTCTCCCGTGGAACGATCGGTGACTTTTTCGTGAAGGTACTCGTTCTGGATGTCGAGTTTGGATGTGAATTGGATGTTTTTGCTGTCGGACGGCGGCATGGTGGGCGGATGTGAGACGGGTGTGATGGGTACTTATTTGAGCGGCTCGGACAAATGTGGTCGCCTGTCAGAGTGAGCTCCGGTCGCTTGCTTGTTCTCTGGCAGTACCGGCTCAATCCAAATGGGATACTCGAAAGAGGGGTTGCAGGTGGTTTCGGCAACTGGGGGCGGGTTGCCGTGTAGGGAAATCCGGGACCCTTGGGGAGGAGGTTGTGGTGTTTGTCGGGATTTGATGTTGGAGATGCGGTGGATGGGCTATGATGCTTTCATTGATATCTTTGGAAGATTGTAGCGATGCAGTATTGAATCTTCCGGATGGGAAGCGCTGACTGGAGATGAATTGGTCGATATCGCAGTAACGTGAGGAGCCAGACTGAGAATCCGAGATGTTGCACGCCACTCGCCCACTGCAGCCGAACGACGTTGTGCAAGCCAAGTCCTTTCCAACACGCGGGGATGGACGTAAAGATGTGGACGTGCTTTCTCTCTCTGGATCTTCCCATCGTGAAACATCAAACCTTCATTGAGTACCTACTTGTACTATTCTATCTGGTGACTTGCCTCGGAGAACTGCGATCCGGCGAACCTCCTTATACACGGTACGGAACATGCATGTAAGGCATATTTCGATGGTGGCTTGATGTACCTCCTCGTCGAAGCTGGAAGTTTTAGTTGGCTCCGCCCGACCTTGTCCACGTACGGAGAGAACTTGACGTCTAGTCCAGGCTTACCATATTCGATATCGAATAAGAGCTACTAATCCCGTCAGCAGCTCAATTCAATGCAAGGCAAATGCGACGCGATACAACCTCTAAGAAGATTCATGTGCCACCGATCTTAACATTCTTGGTGTTGCTAGGTTTAGGATCTTGCACCGCCGAGACTGCTATAGCACGCGCAATCATTGTGGCATTATATGAGTATGTTATTCTTGATCGATGAGACATACGACCATAGGTCAGTGAAAACTGGGCATCCCGTCCGCTCTGCCATACATAAGCACTGAAACGGGCGACTAGTACTAGAGTGGGTGACCATCTTGGAATCCCGCCTGTTGTATGTTTT
>Ga0265797_10002759_pt1 | contig 29037 bp, 27 predicted proteins | sample P2T30metagenome_FD_192433 | JGI IMG/M metagenome (GOLD analysis project Ga0265797, IMG submission 192433) | Plant litter microbial communities from East Loma Ridge, Irvine, California - P2 T30 | ecosystem: Environmental > Terrestrial > Plant litter > Unclassified | place: USA: California...
ACGCCCGCCTGGCTGGGCATTACCCGGCTGCATCGGGAAGCCAACCACCTGTACGAAATCTACTTCAGCCGCGACACCGGCAGCGCCCGCTTCGAGCCCACCTTGCGCACGCACCTGCAAGACTATGCGCGGCTACATGGGCTGCCGGTGCGCCCGGTGACGGTGGAAGCCATCGGTGTGTTCGACACCGTGCCCGCCCTGGGCCTGTTGCGCGACGAAGAGCCTGACGACCACCGTATCGGCCTGTATGCGCACCGTGGGTACCATGCGATGTCGTTGGACGAACAGCGCGACGACTTCCGCCTGCAGCGTTTCTTCGCGCCCCTGCGGGAGGGGCAGCAATTGCATGAGGTGTGGTTCGCTGGGGTGCACGCCGATGTGGGTGGCGGCTATGGCGCCCCGGGCTTGAGCGGCTGCCCGCTGGCGCCCGGCCTGCCCAAGGCAGAGCAGCCCATCGGGTTGGAGGCCACCCCGCTGCGCTGGATGCTCGGCAACTTTGCCGACGACCACATTTTCGCGCCGGCCCCCTGGCCGAGAGAGTGCCTGGATGGCCGCTTGCATGATGAGTTTTTGGACAGCATTGGCCTGCGCCAGCGAGTGTTCCGATTGGCCGGGCTCAATCGCCGCCATCCCGTGGTGGGCGATACTGTGGATGGCAGCGTGCTGTGCCGCATGAGCATCACACTGGCCGAGGGCGTGCGCCATTGCGAACGCGAGCCCGATGGCCACTATCGCCCGGCCAACCTGGGGGACGACCCGCAGCGGCTGTTCAAGGTGCTTCCCCGCGCCTGCCCCGCCCCGGCCAGGCCAGAGGCCCAGCGCGAACAAACTGCCGACGCCCCCGTGACGCGCTGCGCCTTGCCCTGATCAGACGGGCAATTCTTGCAGCCACAGGCGGTTCTTGCCGCTGTGCTTGGCCCGATACAACGCCTCGTCGGCGGCTTGCAGCCAATCCCGTTCCGAGGCGTATTTGCGCGAATACGGCACCAGCCCTATGCTCAGGCTCGCCTGGGCGACGGGCGGGGCGCCGTCGGTCCAGTCGCCGAAGCGTTTGCGGATGTCATTGAGCTGGTCAAACGCCTGGCTCACGCTCACGTCGTAGAGGATCACGCAGAATTCATCACCGCCGTAGCGCCCCGGCACCGCCTCCGGCCCCAGCCCGGCGCGCAACAGGTTGGCCAGCCGGGCAATGATCGCATCGCCCACCAGATGGCCATGGCTGTCGTTGATGGTTTTGAAATCATCGATGTCCAGCAAGGCAAGGATCGCCACCCGCTGCCCGCTGCGGCATTCACGCCAGGTAACCCGCAGGCGCTCCAGCCAGGCGGCCTGGTGCAGCAGATTGGTCATGCCATCCAGGGTACTGATCAACTTGAACGCCCGCTTGTGCACCGCCAGTTGCACGGCCAATCGGTAACTCGCGCTGCCCACTGACAAGGGATAGAGCACCAGCATGGGAAGGCAGCTGAGCAGTTGCAGCTCAGTGGTGTGCGCTGCCAGCTCCAAGCCCGTGAACGCCAACACGGCGCCCGCGCCAATCGCTTGCAGCAGCGCGGTCCAACGCAACAGCGCCCAGCCGCCGGCCGCTACCGCGTTCATCGCCACCATCGCCAGCAGCAACACCGAGGGCAGCAGGTTGAGGCCCATCTGGCCGACCCACAGGCCGGCGAACAAGCCATCGAGTAGCAGGCTGCGGCGTTCGGCGGCATAGGGGTCGGCACTGGCCCGGTTGACCCAGTAAGCCAGCGTCGGCCAAATCAACGCGTTGAGCCCCATCAGCGCCCATACCCAGCCGCTGGTGTGGCCTGTGCTCAAAGCCACGGTGCCGATGAACAGCGCGCTGAGCACACACCCCAGCGACCGCGGGCCATAGATTCGGCGGGCAAAATCGCGGCCCAGTTCGCGGCGGCTGCTCGGCATGGCTTGGGTTTTCCTTGTTGCTTACAGGCTGAAGGCCAACGGGCCTGCGAGGCCGTGTGGTGTAGCGGGCAACTAAAGATGCTCGCGGGCGCGATAATGTCACTTTGATATAAGCTGGACAATGGGCACCGGGTTACATTCCCGAGCTTCCGACGGGCGTGCCAGAGCGGTCGCGCGCCTGGCCCTCACCCCGCGGCCGGCCACGCCACATCCTGCGCCGGTAATCTGTAAGCCCCTGCCCCTGCGGCGGTTAATCCCCTACACTTGCCCGCCGCCAACATCAGCGGACCCAAGGCGTGGCCAAGGCAGCAGTACCATGACGCAATCCAACAATACCCTCGCGCTCGGCTTTCTCTCCGGCGGCGGCGAAATGGGCGCACGTATCCGCGCCTTCGATTGGGCCAGCACACCCTTGGGCAGCCCTGTGGGCTGGCCCCAGTCGCTGCGGTCGGCCTTGAGTATCTGCCTCAATTCCAGCTTTCCCACGGCCATTTATTGGGGGCCGGAGCTGCGCCTGCTCTACAACGACGCCTGGGCGCCGATTCCCGCCGAGCGTCACCCCGATGTGCTCGGCCAACCCGCCAGGCAGATATGGCGGGACATCTGGCCGATCGTGGGGCCCCAGCTTGAACGGGTGCGCGATACGGGCGAGGGCTTCACAGCGTTCGACCAGCAATTGCCCATGGAGCGCGAGGGCCGGGTGATCGAAACTTACTGGGACTACAGTTTCACCCCGATCCGCGGCGAATCGGGCGAAGTGGCAGGGATATTCAACCAGGGCCACGAGACCACCCAGCGGGTGCTGCGCGCCCGCGAACGCGAAGCCGACCTCGCCCGCCAGAAACGCATGTTCGAGCAGGCGCCGGGCTTCATGACCATCCTGCGTGGGCCGGAACATGTGTTCGAGTTCGTCAACAGTGCCTACCTGGGGCTGTTCGGCCACCGGGATTTCATTGGCAAGCCGATCCGCGACGTATTCCCCGAGCTGCAAGGCCAGGGCTTTTATGAGTGGCTGGACCACGTGTACAGCACCGGCGAGCGCTTCGTGGCCAAGCACACGCCGATCATGCTGGCGTACGAAGGGGCACCCCGCGAGCAGCGTTACCTGGACTTCATCTACGAGCCCTTGACCGACGAAGCCAACCGGGTGATTGGGATCTTCTGCGAGGGCTTCGACGTGACCGAGGCCCACCTGGCCCAGGCCGCGCTCGCCGCCAGCGAAGAACGTTTTCGCGCCGCATTGGCGATCGACACGGTAGGCGCGGTGTTCTTCACCGATGAAGGCGTGCTCACCGCCGCCAACGAAGCTTTTTTGCGCATGAGCGGGTATAGCCAGGAGGACGTACAGGCCGGCCGGCTCGATTGGACGCTGCTTACCCCGCCCGAGTGGCACAGGGCCTGGCTACAGGCGATGGCCGAGCTCAAAGCCCATGGCGTGGCCACGCCGTTCGAGCGTGAACATGTGCGCAAGGATGGCAGCCGCTGGTGGTCGCTGGTGGCGGCCAAGCGCCTGCCGGACGGCACCTGTTTCGAGCTGGTGGTCGACATCAGCGCCCGCGTGCGCGCCGAGGAAGCACTGCGCGAACAAACCCGAACCCTCGAAACCCTGGACGGAATCAACAAGCTGCTGGCCGGGGACCTGGACCTTGAACGGGTGGTGCAAACCCTGACCGACGCCGGCGTGGCGCTGACCGGCGCGCGCTTTGGCGCGTTCTTCCATAACGTGCTGGACGAAACCGGCGAACACCTCACCTTGTTCACACTCTCGGGCGCGGAACGCAAAGACTTCGCCTCACTTGGCGGGCTGCGCGCCACGCCGGTGTTCGCGCCCACGTTCAGTAACGAAGGCGTAGTGCGCTCAGAGGATATCCTCGCCGACCCGCGCTATGGCCAACGGGGCCCGCACCATGGCATGCCCCCGGGGCATCTGCCGGTACGCAGCTATCTGGCGGTGTCGGTGGTTTCCAGGTCGGGCGAGGTGCTGGGCGGGCTGTTCTTCGGCCACCCGGAACCGGGCCGCTTCGGCGAGCGCCACGAGCGGGTAATGGTGGCCCTCGCCGCCCAGGCGGCTATCGCCATCGGTAACGCCCGGCTGTTCGCTCAGGTACAAACCGCCAACGAAACCCTTGAACAGCGGGTGGCGCAGCGCACCGAGGAGCTGACCCAGGCCCATGAGGCGCTACGCCAGGCACAGAAGATGGAAGCCGTGGGGCAACTCACCGGCGGCATCGCCCATGACTTCAACAATTTGCTGGCCGGGATCATCGGCGGCCTGGAAATCGTCGAGCAGCGGCTCAAGGCGGGCCGTTCGGACAACCTGGAGCGTTTCCTCAAGGGCGCGCAAGGCTCGGCTCAGCGCGCCGCCGCGCTCACCCAACGGCTGTTGGCGTTTTCCAGGCGGCAAACCCTGGCGCCCCGGCCCACCGATGTGAACCAACTGGTCACAGGCATGCGGGAGCTGATCGGGCGCACGGTCGGGCCCGCCATCGAGGTGCGGCTGGTCACCACACCAGCGCTGTGGCCGGCCTGCATCGACGCCCCTCAGTTGGAGAGCGCCCTGCTCAACCTGGCGATCAATGCCCGGGACGCCATGCCCAACGGCGGCTGGATTACCCTGGAAACCAGCAACCTGTGCCTGGACGCCAAAGCCGCCGTGGCTTACGACCTGCCGCCGGGGGAATACCTGCGCATCGCGATGATCGATACCGGCACGGGGATCGCCGGGACCATCATCGAGCGGATTTTCGACCCCTTCTTCACCACCAAACCCATCGGCCAGGGCACGGGGCTCGGGCTGTCGATGGTGCATGGGTTCGTGCGCCAATCCGGCGGCCAGGTGCGGGTGCGCTCGCAAGTGGGCGTGGGCACTACGATCAGCCTTTACCTGCCACGCCATGTGGGCGAACCGGTAATGGCCGAGCAGAACGCGGCCGTTGCTTCGATAGAAGCCGGCATGGGGGAAACCGTGCTGGTGATCGATGACGAAGCCACCGTGCGCATGCTGATGGTTGAAGCACTTGAGCACGCCGGTTACCGCGCCTTGCAAGCCGAGAATGGGCCCGCCGGGCTCAAGCTGCTGCAGAGCGAACCCCGGGTAGACCTGCTGGTAACCGACGTGGGCCTGCCCGGTGGCATGAATGGCCGCCAGGTGGCCGATGCCGCGCGGGTGGCGCGCCCCACGCTCAAGGTACTGTTCGTGACCGGCTTCGCCGAACACGCGGTGATCGATGCAGGCCACCTGGAAAGCGGCATGGCCGTGATGAGCAAACCCTTCCCGATGGCCACCCTGGCCGCCAAAGTGGCCCAGATGCTAAGCAGCCTGTAACGCCGCGCGTGATGCGCTTTCGGTGTGCGAGCACGGTAACAGCCGCCCGTCGAACGTGTCGAAACGGTGCATTCGGGGGGCAAGGCCGCCCGGCCTGGTGAGGCATTGCCTTGCGGCCGGGCAACTATCCTTCTGTTTTTCAACCATTCGCTCCACGCGCGCGCGAGTTGGCCTTAACTTTGCCTTAGGTTGTACATACAAGGATATACATTGCCTTGCGCGGGGCCACCGGGCGCGGTTTTTTTCATCACCACACAGGACCGAAACGATGCGACAGAGCGATAAACGCTGGGCCACGGCACTGCTTGCAGCCTGCCTGCTGGGCACCGGGATGGCCGAAGCCAAGGAATGGAACCATGTGAACATCGCCACCGAAGGCAGCTATGAGCCTTGGAACCTCACCTTGCCGGGGGGAAAGCTCGGTGGGTTCGAGCCGGAGTTGATGGAGGTGCTGTGCCAGCGCATGAAGCTTGAGTGCACGGTGAAGGTTCAGAACTGGGACGGGATGATCGCGAGCCTGAACGCCGGCAAGTTCGACGTGCTGATGGATGCGATCGTGATCACCGAGGAGCGCAAGCAGGTGATGGCGTTCTCTACGCCTTATGCGCGCACGCCGGCCAGCTTCGCGGCGATGGACGCCAAGTTGCTTCCCGGCATGCCGGGCAAGGCAGGCGCAATTACCCTGGCCAACGACCCGGCGCAGATCAAGCCCGCCATCGAGGCCCTGCGCAAGGCACTGGATGGTAAAACCATCGGTATCGCCTCCGGCACTGTGTACACGCCCTTCATCGATGAGTATTTCAAGGGCGTGGCCACGGTGCGCGAGTACAGCACTTCGGCGGACGCCATCCTGGACCTCAACGCCGGCCGGATCGACGCCGTGTTCGACGATGTGACCTTCCTCAACGCCACCATGGAAAAGCCAGACAACAAAGGCCTTGCCTATACCGGGCCGGAAATCGCAGGGCCCATCTGGGGCGAAGGCGAAGCGCTGGGCTTTCGCAAGGCGGACGCCGACCTCAAAGCGCGCTTCGACGCCGCCCTCAAGGACGCGATCGCCGACGGTACGGTCAAGCGCCTGAGCGAGAAGTGGTTCAAGGTGGACCTCACCCCATAACCCTTACGCCCTGAACGGAGGAGACTCACATGCCGCTTGTAGAACTGCTCGGCTTCAGTGAACACGGCTGGGGCCCGACGCTGCTTCAGGCGGCGGGCATGACCTTGATACTCACCGCCGTGGCGCTGCTGATCGGCGCCGTGGTCGGCGGGCTCGTGGCGATGGCCAAGCTGTCATCGCTGCGGGCGCTTCGCTGGCTCGGGGAGCTGTATTCACTGCTGTTTCGCGGCATCCCCGAATTGCTGGTGATCTACCTCTTCTATTTTGGCGGCGCCACCATGGTATCGGCGGTCGCGCACTGGTTCGGCGGGGGCGGCTACATCGACGTGCCGCCGTTCGCGGTGGGCGCGCTGGCGGTGGGGCTGATTTCCGGCTCCTACCAGGCCGAGGTGTACCGGGGCGCTTACCTGGCGGTGCCCAAGGGTGAACTGGAAGCGGCCAGCGCTATCGGCATGTCCCCCGCCCTGCGCCTGCGCCGGGTGCTGATTCCACAGGTGCTGCGCATCGCCCTGCCCGGGCTGGGCAACGTGTGGCAGATGAGCCTGAAAGATTCGGCCCTCATCTCGGTGATCGGCCTGGTGGAACTGATGCGCGCCAGCCAGGTGGCGGCGGGTTCCACCCGCCAGTACTTCACCTTCTACATCGTGGGTGGCCTTGGCTATCTGGTGCTGACCTGGCTGTCGGGCCGGGTATTTGCCGCCGCCGAAGCCCGTGTGCGCCGCACACGCCGCCCCCACACCATGCATTCCTGAGGGCCGGCGATGATCGATTTCGAATTTCTCGGTACTACCCTGCTCAAGCTGCTGGCGGCACTGCCCACCACGCTCGGGCTGTTCTTTGCCTCGCTGGCCCTGGGCCTGCTGTTGTCGCTGGGGGTAGTGGCCATGCGGGTGAGCCCGCGGCCCTGGCTCAGCTCCCCGGCGCGGGGCTACATCGCATTGTTCCGCGGCACCCCGCTGCTGGTGCAGATGTTTTTGATCTACTACGGGCTGGGGCAATTTCCCGAGGTGCGTCAAAGCTTCGCCTGGGTGGTGCTGCGTTCGCCTTATGCCTGCGCCGTGCTCTCGCTGGCCTTGTGCACCGCAGGCTACACCGCCGAGATCATTCGCGGCGGGCTGCTGAGTGTGCCGCAGGGGCAGATCGAGGCGGGCCAGGCGATCGGCTTTTCCCGCTGGCAACTGTTACGCCGGGTGATCGCGCCGGTGACCCTGCGCCAGGCGCTGCCGGCGTACTCCACCGAGGCGATTCTTCTGGTCAAATCCACCGCGCTGGCCAGCCTGGTCACAGTGTGGGACGTGACCGGGGTGGCCCAGCAGATCATCCAGCGCAGCTACCGCACCCTGGAGGTCTTCGCCTGCGCCGCGGCGATTTACCTGGTGCTCAACTTCCTGGTGGTGCGCGCCGTGGCCTGGCTGGAGCATCGCCTTGCCGTGCCAACCCGCCCCTTGGGCAGTGATGCCCCGGCGCGGCCCGCCACGCCCTTGCCTACCGATTCCTGACGTTGCCGGAGCCGTTCATGAGCCAGCCTGTACCCGCCACGCTCGAAGTGGCCAACATTCATAAATCCTACGGGGCCGCCCATGTGCTCAAGGGCATTTCACTCACGGCCAGGCAAGGGGATGTGATCTCGATTCTGGGGGCCAGCGGTTCGGGCAAGAGCACCTTCCTGCGCTGTATCAATTTGCTGGAAACCCCCGACGACGGCAGCATTCGGGTCGCTGGAGAGCAGATTGACCTGCAACGCCGCCACCATGGGTTGGTACCGGCGGATCGCCGGCAGGTGGAGCGCCTGCGCGCGCGGCTGGGCATGGTGTTCCAGAGCTTCAACCTGTGGTCCCACATGACCGTGATGCAGAACGTGATCGAGGGGCCCATGCGGGTGCTCAAGCGGCCGCGGGCGCAATGCATCGAGGACGCCGAGCGCCTGTTGCACCGGGTGGGCTTGTACGAGCGTCGGGATTATTACCCCGCCCACCTTTCTGGCGGCCAGCAGCAGCGCGTGGCGATTGCCCGGGCCCTGGCCATGGACCCGCAAGTGATGCTGTTCGACGAGCCCACCTCCGCCCTCGACCCGGAACTGGTGGGCGAAGTATTGCGGGTGATGCGTTCGCTGGCCGAGGAAGGCCGAACCATGTTGGTGGTGACTCACGAAATGGGCTTTGCCCGTCACGTGGCCAATCGGGTGGTGTTCATGCATCAAGGCGTGGTGGACGCCGACGGCACGCCGGATGAGCTGTTCGACGGCTTGCCGAGCGAGCGCATGCGCCAGTTCGTTTCCAGCCATCAGCAACGGAGCGGCCAATGAACGACCTGCAGCAGACCCCGCCCGGGGCCGCCCCCGCCGCGCCCGAGGCGCCGTTGGAGCCCGTGGTGATCATCGACAACACGCCGCTCGATTACCGCCAGGTGGTGCAGGTTGCCCGTGGCCGGGCGCGGCTGGAGCTGTCTGCCGCAGCTTGGGCCAGGGTAGAAAACGCCCGCGGCATCGTCGATTGCATCGTGGCCCGTGGCGAGCGCGCCTACGGCATCAGTACCGGGCTGGGCGCGCTGTGCAACATTACCCTCAGCGGGCCGGAGCTGGCCCAGTTGTCACGCAATACCTTGCTCAGCCATGCCTGCGGCGTGGGGCCCGCGCTGGCTGAAGAGCAGACCCGCGCGATCATCTGCGCCGCGGTGAACAACTACGCCCACGGCCATTCCGGCTTGCAGCGATCGGTGGTGGAGGGGTTGCTTGCGCTGCTCAACAAGGGCATCACCCCCTGCGTGCCCGCCCAGGGCTCGGTGGGTTACCTCACCCACATGGCCCACGTAGGCATTGCCCTGCTAGGCGTGGGCAACGTGTTCTGGCATGGCCAGGAGGTGCCCGCCGCCCAAGCCCTGCGCGAAGCCGGGCTGACGCCCTTGCAACTGGGGGCCAAGGACGGCCTGAGCCTGGTGAACGGTACGCCATGCATGACCGGGCTGGCCTGCCTGGCCCTGGCCGATGCCTGCAATCTGGCCGATTGGGCCGATGTGATCGGCGCGATGAGCTTCGAGGCGCTCAGGGGTCAGATGGACGCCTTCGACGAGGCCGTGCTGGCCCTCAAGCCACACCCGGGGATCGCCCAGAGCGGGGCCAATCTGCGTGCCCTGCTGGCCGGAAGCGAAGTGCTTGCCGCCAGCCAGGGCCTGCGCACCCAGGACGCACTGAGCATTCGCTCGATCCCGCAGATACACGGCGCCTGCCGCGATCAACTCGCCCACGCCCAGGTACAGATCGATCGTGAACTGGCCGCGGTGACCGACAACCCGCTGGTAATGGGTACGCCCCAGGTGTACCGGGTAATGTCCCAGGCCAATCCCCATGGGGAATCGGTGGCGATGGCCGCGGACCTCATGGCCCTGGCTATCGCCGAGCTGGCCGGCGTGGCGGAGCGGCGCCTGGACCGGTTGATCAACCCGCTGGTGAGCGGCTTGCCGGCCTTCCTCGTCTCACGACCTGGGGTGAATTCGGGGATGATGATCGCGCAATACGTCGCCGCTGCGCTGGTGGGCGAAAACCGCCAGCTGGCGCAACCGGCGGTGGTGGACAACTTCGTGACCTCCGCGCTACAGGAAGATCACTTGAGCTTGGGCACCAGCTCCGCGCTCAAGCTGCTCAAGGTGGTACAGAACACCACCCAGGTGCTGGCCATCGAATACCTGCTCGCGGCCCAGGCGTTCGAGTTTCTCAAGGGGCAACGCTTCGGCGTGGGCACCGGTTATGCCTGGCAATTGCTGCGCGAAGCCGTGCCCCCCTATGACGAGGACCGCTGGCTGGCGCCGGATATCGCCAGCGCCAGCCGCTTGCTGCGGTCGGCGCCGGCGTTCTCGCGGCTGTGACCGCAAGCGCGCCGGTGCCATAGGCCCTCAAGGCTTGGGCATTGGCTGCGACACGCCGCTTTCCACGCCGCCGGAGGCGTCATCCAGGGTGTCGGCGTTGCTGGTATCGCTGGCTTCGGATTCCAGCTCGTCGCTCGCCTGCTTCCAGTGCGAATGCGCCGCGCCTTCCGGGCGGCCCTCGCGTTCCCAAAGTTCATAGGCGCGATCCCGGATCCTGCTTTCTTCCACGGTCATGGCCGTATTCCTCGTTCATTGTGGTTGTTCCCAGATCGACCCGGCGCCGGGCTGGAAGTTGAGCGCAAGCGGTACCGCGCCGACGGCTGGCCATGCTCGCTACCCCTCACAACCTGAAACCGTGCCAGCCGATGAAATGTGCTGAACCCGTTGCGCTTGTGCAACTCCTATACAAAACGCAGCGACAGGAACACTTTTTTCATGAGCACAGCAGCGGCTTACCGCGGCCAAGGCACCCCTTGCCTCTCGGCCGAAATGGACATCGAGCAGTACCTGCGCGCCTTGGTCGACGCAGGCAAGGACCAGCTGCCGATGCCTGGAAGCGGCCATACGCTGCAGCGTTGGCGAACCCTGGCCCAGGTGGCCGCCATCGACCTGTCGTTGGTGAAGTTTTACGAAGGGCATACCGACGCGTTGGCTATCCTGGCCGAGCTGGCGCCCTGGCACGATGCGGGCAGCGGCCTTTGGGCGGTATGGGCTTCGGAACCCCCTGATGCACGCGTACGTGCCGAGCGACATGGCGACGGGCAATTGCGCTTGCGGGGCACCAAGGCGTGGTGCTCGGGCGCGGCGCAGGTGGAACACGCGCTGGTTACCGTATGGGGCACCGACGACGCGCCCTGGCTGGCGGCTGTCAACCTGCGCCAGCCGGGGGTGGAAATCCTCGGCGGCGCGTGGAAGGCGGTAGGCATGGCGGCCACGGGCAGCCTGGACGTGCGCTTCGACGGGGCCCTGGCCGATGTCGTCTGTGCCGACGGCGGCTACCTGCAACGCCCTGGCTTCTGGCAGGGCGGCGGTGGCATCGCGGCGTGCTGGTACGGTGCCGCCGCCCGGCTGGGCGAATACCTGCGGGACGCCAGCAGAGACGACCCTCATACCCTTGCCCACCTGGGCGCCGTGGATGCCACCCTCGCCATGGCGGCCGCCAGCCTGCGTGAATGCGCGCACTGGATCGACGCCCACCCCACGCTCAGCGCGGAGCTGCCGGTGCGCAGGGTACGGGCCCAGGTCGAACATACCGTTGAAGAGGTGCTGCGCCACGTGGGCCGCGCCCTCGGGGCAACCCCCTACTGCCGTGACCGTCATTTCGCCCGGCTCGCCGCCGACCTTCCCGTATTCATGCGCCAGAGCCACGCCGAGCGTGACCTTGCCGCCCTCGGGGCGTTGAGCCGTCAACCATCCCAGGCCGGAGACTGGCGCCTATGAGCGACGCCGAAAATCTTATACAAACCCAGGGCACGCCGCTTCAAGCCTGGAAGGCCTCGCGCCACCTGGCGGCGGTGCCGCCTATCAGCCTCGACGAGCTGGTGCCCGCCGGCCAGCGGGTGGTTGTGGTGGCGCCCCACCCCGACGATGAAGTGATCGCCTGCGGTGGCTTGCTGGCGGCGCTGGCCGAACGCGACCAGCCGCTGTTGCTGATTTCAGTGACGGACGGCGAAGGCAGCCATCCGGGCTCCCTCGACTGGCCGCCGCAGCGCCTGCGCGAGGTGCGTTACGAGGAAAGCGAAGCGGCCCTGCGCGCCCTCGGGCTGGCGCCGGAACGGCTAGCCTGGCAGCGCCTGCATGCGCCCGACAGCCTCGTGGGCCATGATGAAGCGGGCCTTGCGGCCTCGTTAAGAGCGCTGTTGCGCCCCGCCGACCTGGTATTCACCACGTGGCGGCTGGACGGCCATTGCGATCATGAAGCCGTGGCCCGCGCCTGCCTGGCCGCCGCCGCCGACGCCGGCGCCCAGGTGCGGGAAGTACCGGTATGGGCGTGGCATTGGGCAACGCCGGAGGATGACCGCCTGCCGTGGGAGCGTGCCCGGCGCTTGGCGCTGACCCCCGAGTGGCTGGCGCGCAAGCAGGCCGCGCTGGAGGCGCACCAGAGCCAGCTGCACCCGGACCCCACCACCGGGGCCGCGCCCGTATTGAGCGCCCAGGCTCTTCACCGCTGGCTGCAACCCTACGAAGTGGTGTTCCTATGACAGACCCCGAAGGCTACTTCAACACCTTGTACGACGGCGACCCGGACCCATGGGCCTACCGCCGCCGCTGGTACGAGAAACGCAAGCGCGACCTCACCTTGGCGTGCCTGCCACGCCAGCGCTACCGACGGGGCTTCGAGCCGGGCTGTTCGAACGGTGAGCTGAGCGCCGAGCTGGCCCAGCGCTGTGACCAACTGCTGTGCACCGACCTCAATGCCCAGGCCGTGGCTTTGGCGCAGGAACGGCTGGCCAGCCTGGAGGGCGTGGATGTGAGGCAGTGCTCCCTTCCCGAGGGTTGGCCCCCTGGCGAGTTCGACCTCATCGTGTTGAGTGAAGTGGGGTACTACCTCGCCCCCCAGGCATGGGAGCAGGTGGCCGAGCGCGCGGGCAAAAGCCTTGCCGCGGGCGGCACTGTGCTGGCCTGTCATTGGCTGCACCCGATCGAGGGATGCCAGATGGACGGTCATGGAGTGCATCAAATATTGGCGCGTCGGCTGGAACTTGAGCCCCTGATTCACCATCTGGAGAAAGACTTCATTCTGGAACTTTGGGGCCACCAGCCGGTTGGCTTCGATTTAAGCGAGGTGGTCGAATGATCGGCGTTCTGGTCCCGGTACATAACGAAGAGCAGTTGCTGGGCGCCTGCCTGAGCTCGGTGCTCAAGGCGGCCAAACATCCCGGGCTTGCCGGGGAACACGTGGAAATACTCGCGGTGCTCGATGCCTGCACCGACGGCTCGGAAGCCATTGCCACGGCGCTGGGCGTGCATACGCTGAGCGTGAACAGCCGTAACGTGGGCCATGCCCGCAGCGTGGGCGCCAGCTACCTGCTCGGCCGTGGCGTGCGCTGGCTGGCCTGCACCGACGCCGACAGCCTGGTGGGCGAGGATTGGCTTCACAACCAGCTCAAGTTCGGCGCCGAAGCCGTGTGCGGCACCGTGCACGTGGAAGACTGGGGCGGCCATTCAGCGGGCGTGCAGGCGCTCTACATGGCCAATTATCAGGACCGGGACGGGCACCGGCACATTCATGGGGCGAACCTGGGGGTGTGCGCGAAGGCCTATCGGCGCGTGGGTGGCTTCCGCCCCCTCAGCGCCCATGAAGACGTACACCTGATCGAGGACCTGGAGCGCAGCGGCGCTCGCATCGTGTGGACCCATCTCAACCGCGTGATCACCAGCGCGCGGTTCGATTGCCGGGCGCAGGGTGGGTTCAGTGATTACCTCAAGGGGCTGGCGGAGGGCGCGCAGTCCTGACAGTAGTTCTTAAACAGGTTGATATCAAAAAGCCGGCACTCTTGCCGGTTTTTTATTTCACTTCTGATACATCACAATAAACAAAACGCATACCTTCCTGACTTCAAAGGCATTACCCGCCTCCTCCCGGCGTACCTATATTCAAGCCCGCCGGGCACGTTCCGGCATTGCTTGCCAAATGACCCGCCTGGGGTCGCCGTGGCCTTACCCGACAACATCAAAACAGGGGTAACCACGGGCTTGGCCGCTGAATCGCGGGGCTTTGCACCCGTCGCGCACCGCTTCGCCAGAACTTTCGTTGGACGATAAAAACAACTAACTCTTCAAAGGATATGACCATGCGAATGAACACCGCAGCCAAGCCCTTCGCTCGCGCCGCCTTGTGTATGGCATTGACTGCCGCGCTGGGCACTGCCGCCCACGCCAGCAGCAAAAACAGTGACGATACCTTGAAGTTCGATTCCAGCACGGGCGGCACGGCAGGGTCGGTGACGGTATACGGCCAAACGGTGAAGTACACCGCCTACACCGTGGCCTATGTGGCCAAGCCCAACGACCCCGCGCAGCAGGTGATGACGATCTACATTCCGGCCACCGCCACCCAGGCATCGCCGATCTTCATGCCACTCAATACCGGCGGCTATATGCAGCTGGACCTGCTGAGCCCCAGTGATGTGACCACCGCTGACGAAACCGGCGCCAACCGCGCGGCGGCCATGGCGCTGGCCAAGGGCATCGTGGTGGCTTCCGCCGCAGGCCGTGGGCGCAACTCCACCCTGGCCATCGACGGCGTGACCACCGAAGTGGGCGACGGGCCCTCGGCGATCGTGGACCTCAAGGCTGCGGTGCGCTACCTCAAGCACAACGACAAAGCGATGCTGGGCAACGCCGAAAAGATCATCATCAGCGGCACCAGCGGTGGCGGCGCGTACAGCTCCCTGGTGGGCACCACGGGCGACAGCCCGCTGTACAAGAACTACCTGAACGAAATCGGCGCGGCCCAGGAAAGCGACGCGGTGTTCGCCGTGGCGCCCTATTGCCCCATCACTGACCTGGACAACGCCAACGCGGCGTACGAGTACTACTTCAACGGCACCGGCATTACCGTGGCCCACCCCAGCGGCGGCACGCTAAACCTGAGCACCAACGACCAGGCCCTCTCCACGGTGATGGCCAACCTGTATGTGCCCTACCTCAACGGATTGGACCTCAAGCACCCGCGCACCGGCGCGCCGCTCAAGCTCAACAGCTACAGCCCGGACGCCGTACGCGGCGGCAGCTATCGCAATTATGTGTACAGCGTGCTGAGCGATTCGGCCACGCGGTTCATTGTGCACAACGGTTACGTTAATACCGACGGCAGCCTCAACAGCGCCGGCCAAACCTACATGAGCACCGCCACCACCATGAACGGACTGGCGTCGGGCCTGGCGCCAAAAGACTTCATCACCTGGAATGCCTCCAGCCGTACCGCCACCCTCAGCAGCTGGAAAAACCTGATGCTGTTCATGAACCGGATGAAGCCGGTGGGCGCCTTCGACAACGGCTTCGCCAGCGTCACTGGCGAGATGGACGCCTTCAACACCGACCCCACGGTGCTCACCAACGACGTGACCGTGGCCAAGGGCTGGAACCATTTCGACGAAAACCTGGGCGACGCCATCGCCCAGGCCGGGCTCAAGGGCGTAACCGGTTACACCAGCTTGAAGGGCTTCGTTGTGAAGGATGCCGTGGCCAAGTGGGCGGCGATGATGAACCCCATGTACTACATTGTGAAAAGCCCTCGTAATACCGGCCTTGACGTCAACCCCTACGCTGCCCAGGCCTATGGCTCCAGCGAAGTGGCGCGGCACTGGCGGATCCGTGTGGGCTCCTATGATCGTGATTCGTCACCGTTCGTCAGCCTCAACCTTGCCACCGCGTTGCAGAACCGGGGTGCCGGCGTGAATTACCAGATCGCCTGGAACCAGCCGCATGCCGGAAACTACGACAACAGCGAACTGATCGCCTGGATGCTCAAGGTTGCGAAAAACGACTCGCGCAACGATTCGCGGCACGATTGATCCACGAGCCTGAACAGGAAGTAGCGACAGGGAGGCGCTGGCCGCTTCCCTGCGCGCCTAGCACTACAAGGGGAGCACGATGCAGGCAGCCGAAGCCAAGAGGGCCGGCGGTGGGGGGGTGGCGTTCGCAAGCGCGCCGGGGCGGGTGTCATGGGGGCCGGCGGGCGAGCTGGCGATCTGTGATTACCTGACCGCCGCGGGGCAGCTCAAAGCCGTGGACCATGAGCGCGCCCGCCGCTTGTATGTGGGCGCCGAGGGCAGCCCGCCACCGGCGGAAACCTTCACCGCGTTTTTGCTGCGCCTGGGCCTGGTGGCCGAGCGGGAACTGGCCCGCGCCTGGGCCAGCCTGTTGGGCGTGCCTTTGATCGATGCCGACCAGGCGCCGCCGGTGCTGGAGGCGCCGCCGCCACTCACGGTGCGTTTTCTCGAACATTTTCAGCTAGTGCCACTGAGCCAGGACCCGGACGGCACCTTGCACGTGCTGCTGGCCAACCCGGCCGACCCTTACCCTCTGGAAGCCATCGCCTACGCCTGTGAATGCCCACTGCGGGTGTCCATCGGCCTGCGCGCGGACATCCAGGCGATGATCGAACGCTATTACGGCCAGGGCCGCTCGGCCATGGGCGCCATCGCACAAGGCATGGGCAACGACAGCGACTCGCCGGACGACATCGAACACCTCAAGGACCTGGCCTCCGAGGCGCCGGTGATCCGCCTGGTGAACCTGATCATCGAGCGCGCGGTGGAATTGCGCGCTTCGGACATTCACATCGAACCTTTCGAAAACCACCTCAAGGTGCGCTACCGCGTCGACGGCCTGTTGCACGAATCCGAAGCCCCGCCCTCGCGCTCCACCGCGGCGGTAATCTCCCGGGTAAAAATCATGGCCCGGCTGGACATCGCCGAGCGCCGCCTGCCCCAGGACGGGCGAATCATGTTGCGCATACAAGGCAAGGAGCTGGACCTGCGGGTGTCCACGGTGCCTACCAGCTTCGGCGAATCGGTGGTGATGCGCCTGCTGGACCGCGCTTCGGTGCGCTTCGACTTCGCCAGCCTGGGCTTCGCTGGCCAGGCGTTGGAAAACTTCCTGCCGGTGCTCGAACGGCCACACGGCATCGTGCTGGTGACCGGCCCCACCGGTTCTGGCAAAACCACCACCTTGTACACGGCGCTGGCGCGGCTCAATACGCCCGAACGCAAGATCATCACCGTGGAAGACCCGGTGGAATATCAGATCGAGGGCATCAACCAGATCCAGGTCAAGCCCAGCATCGGCCTGGGTTTCGCCGGGGCGCTGCGGGCCATCGTGCGCCAGGACCCGGACGTGATCATGATCGGCGAAATGCGCGACCTGGAAACCTGCGCCGTCGCGATCCAGTCCGCCCTGACCGGGCATCTGGTGCTGTCCACCCTGCACACCAACAGCGCGGCGGGCAGTATCACCCGGTTGCTGGACATGGGTGTGGAAGACTACCTGCTCGCCTCCACGCTCAACGGCATCCTCGCCCAGCGCCTGGTGCGCCGGCTGGACATCGCCCTGCGCGAAGCGTACGAACCCCTGCCCGAAGTGATCGCCCAATACCAACTGGAGCGCTACACCGAGGCGCGGCCGATCCGCCTTTACCGGCCCCGGGCCGGGCTGGGCGCCAACGAGGGCTATCACGGGCGCAGCGCGATCAGCGAGCTGCTGGTGCTCGACGATACCCTTCGCGGCCTGCTGATGCGCCGCGCCGACGCCGCCACGCTGGAACAGGCGGCCCGCGCGCAAGGCATGGTCACCCTCTATGAAGACGGGCTGCGCCAAGCGCTGGCCGGGGTGACCACACTCGAAGAAGTGCTGCGCGTGACGCAAGGGGACTGACATGGGGCGCTACCGCTACAAGGCCCTGAACGCCGATGGCGCCGCCAGCAAGGGCGTGCTCGATGCCGCTGACGAGAACGAGGCGGCCAGCCAGCTGCAAAGCCGCGGCCTGCTGGTGCTGCAACTGGTAGCCACGGCGCACGCCACGGGCACGCGGGGCTGGCGCGGCTGGTTCACCCGGCCGCCGCTTTCCGGCGCCGCGTTGGCCCAGTTCACCCAGCAACTGGCCACCCTGCTGGACGCGGGCCAGCCGCTGGACCGCGCGCTGAACATCCTCCTCAGCCAGCCCGCGGATGCCCGCGCCCAAGTGTTACTAGCGCGCCTGCGCGAACAGGTAAAGGCGGGCAAGCCCTTGTCATTGGCCCTCGAAGAGCATACCGAGCAGTTCTCTGTGTTGTACGTGAGCATGGTGCGCGCCGGCGAAGCGGGCGGTTCGCTGGCTGGCACGCTCACCCAGCTGGCCGCCTACCTGGAGCGTGCCCAGGCCCTGCGCGGTGACGTGATAAACGCACTGATCTATCCGGCCTTCCTGGTCGTCGGTGTGTTGGGGTCGCTCGCCTTGCTGATGGCCTATGTGGTGCCGCAATTCGTGCCCATTTTCGCCGACCTGGGCGTGCCGGTGCCGATCCTGACCCAAAGCGTGCTGTGGCTGGGGCAAGGCGTTTCCGATTACGGCCTGGCGGCGCTGGGCCTCGGCGTGGCCGGGCTATGGTGGCTGCGGGCGCGCCTGGCCGAGCCGGGCCGTCGGTTACGCTGGGATCGCCGCCTGCTGCGGTTGAAGCTGGCGGGGCCGTTGTTGCAGCGGCTGGAAACGGCGCGGCTGGCCCGCACGCTGGGCACCTTGCTGCGCAACGGCGTGCCCCTGTTGGCGGCCTTGGCCATCGGCCGCGATGTGTGCGCCAACCAGGCGCTGCGTGGCGCAGTGGCGGCCGCCGCGGATCGAGTAAAAGACGGCGCGCCCCTGGCCGCTTCGCTCGCGCCCAGCCAACTGCTGCCGCCCTTGGCACTGCAAATGGTGCAAGTGGGCGAAGAATCCGGGCAGCTCGATACCCTGTTGCTCAAGGTCGCCGACGTATTCGACAGCGAAGCCAAGCGCGCCATCGACCGGCTGCTGGCCGCGCTGGTGCCCAGCCTGACCATTGTCATGGCCGTGCTGGTCGCCTTCATCATGCTGGCCATCATGCTTCCGCTGATGAGCCTTACCAGTAACATTTAAAGGCCCTCCTTATGAGCACACCGCGACCCCGCTTCTCCTCCTGCACTGAGCGCGGCTTTACCCTGCTGGAAATGCTCGCGGTGATTGTGCTGCTCGGCATCGCGGCCACCATCGTGGTGCGCCAGGTGGGCGGCAACGTGGACAAAGGCAAGTACGGCGCCGGCAAGGCGCAGCTGGCCAGCCTGAGCATGAAGATCGAAACCTATGCGCTGGACGCAGGCGCGCCGCCTAAAGCCCTGCAACAGTTGACCACCCGCCCCGCCGACGGGCGCAACTGGAACGGCCCCTACGCCAAGGCTTCAGACCTGCAAGACCCCTTCGGGCATGCCTTTGGCTATCGCGCGCCGGGCCAGCATGGCGCGTTCGACCTGATCTTTTTTGGCCAGGATGGCCAGCCTGGCGGCGAGGGTTACAGCGCCGACCTGGGCAATTGGGAGTAAAGGACGATGGGCCGCCAGGAAGGCTTCACGCTGCTGGAAATGATCGTGGTGATCCTGCTGGTCGCGGTGGGCCTGAGCGTGGTGTCGTTTTCCCTTGTAAAAGGGCTGGACAGCCTGCGCGGGCGGGAAGCGGGGCGCGACCTGAGCCTTGCCCTGCGCGCGGCGCGCGCCCGCGCGATCACCGATGGCCAGGCCAGCCGGGTGGAATTCGACCTGCCCGGCCGGCGCTATCAGGCGCCCGGCCAACCCGCCCATGCCCTGCCGCCGCGAATGAACCTGCGCTTGACCACCGCCGCCGCGCTGCGGGTGGGCCGGCATGCGGCGATCCAGTTCTACCCGGACGGCAGCAGCACCGGAGGCAACGTGTTGCTCGAGCGCGACGGCCAAACGTGGCGAGTGGATGTGGCCTGGCTGACCGGCGAGGTGCGTTGGCGGGAGGTCCGCCCATGAACCGTGTGCGACAACATGGCTTCACCCTGCTGGAAGTGCTGGCGGCCCTCGCCCTGCTTGCGGTTACCTTCTTTGTGGTGATGGGGGGCATTGGTCAGGCGACCCACGCCCTGCTCAAGGACCAACGCGCCACTCGCCTGGCGCTGGCCGCCCACACCGTGATGGACGCTTCGCTCGACACGCCGTTACGCCCGGGCCAGCAACAAGGCCGCCTCGACGACGGCGTGACCTGGCAGCTAAACATCGCCCAGGTCGGCGGCCATGCCCGGGCGCGGCTGTTTCGGCTGAACCTCACCCTTGAACTGGGCGGGCACGTGGAGCGCTTCAGTACCTTGCGGGTGCAGGGCGTGACGGGGCGCGGCGCATGACGCGAGACAGCCGGGGCTTCACCTTGATCGAAGTACTGTTGGCGATCAGCCTGATGGCCATTTTGCTGATATTGGTGGGCGCCGCGCTCACGGCCACCCGTAAAACCCTTGCCAGCACTGAACGCTTTACCCAGAGGCTGGATGAAGTGCGCGCCGCCCAGCAGTTTCTACGGCGCCAGTTCCAGCAGATCGTGCCCCTGCCGATCGACATAGACGCCTCGGGCACGGCCGCGGTATTTCATGGCGAAGCCAGCGAGATGCGTTACGTGGCCAGCTTGCCGCCGCACCTGGGCGGCGGGCTGTATGTGCAAACCCTGCGGCTGGGCAATCGGGAGACCGACCCGTGGCTGGAAGTGAGCTTTACCCAGCTCGGCGGCGCCAATGGCGGGCAGCCCTGGGGCGAGCCGCAGCGGCTGTTGGGCCAGGTGCAAGGGCTGCGCTTCACGTACCGCGGGCTGGACACACAGGGGCGCCCCTCCGGCTGGCTGCCCCGCTGGCCATGGCCGCAGCGGCTGCCGCAAGCGATCGACGTCACGCTCGCAAGCCAGGGGCCGATTGCCTGGCCACCGCTGCGGGTCGCTTTGCGCCTGCAACCGCAAAGCGCACAGGTGCCCAGCCTATGAACCGGAGCGGATCGCGTACCCGTCAACGCGGCGTTGCCCTGCTTATCACCCTGTGGGCGCTGGCCCTGTTGAGCCTGCTGATGCTGGAAATCATCGACAGCGTGCGGCTGGAAAACCGCCAGAGCCTTTACCAGTTGCAACAGGCCCGCGCGCAGTTGGCCGCCGAAGCCGGCGTCGCGCTGGCGGTGCTGCACTTGAGCGACCCACGGCGCGACCAGCGATGGCGCGCCAACGGGCAGGCTTATACGCAGCCGTTCGACGGCAGCCAACTGGCCGTGCAGGTGTACAGCGACATGGGCAAAGTGGACCTCAACAGTTCCTCCCCCGACCTGTGCGCGCGGTTGGCGCAAGTACTCGGAGCCAGTGCTTATCAGGCCAGCCGGCTTGCGGCCGGCGTGCGGGCGCGCCAGGCCGAGGCGGATGTCACGCCACTTCAAGTGCTGGAAGAAGCCACCCAGCTGCCCGGGATGAGCACGGATCTGTTCGAGCGCCTGCTGCCCTATATCACGGTATGGAGCGGCTACGACGAGCCTGTCGCCGCGCTGGCCTCGGCGCCGGTGCGCCTGGCGCTGGGGCAGGGCCTGGCGGCGACGAGCGATACGGTCGATCCCGGGCCGGTATTGAGCGTGAACAGCGAAGCACGACTGAACACGGGTGCGCGGGCCACGCTCAGCGCCACCTTTCTATTGACCCTGGACGGCGGCATTCAGGCCTTCCGCGTGTTGCGTTGGCAGCCATGACTTCCCTCAGACCTTTCCTCCCCGCAGCCTTGCGGCCCGCCTGGCTCGCCCTGCACCGGCAATGGCACACCTCGGTATTCCCCCGCTTCTTCGCCTGGTGGGGCCACCAGCTCATGGCCTGCCTGCCCGCCCGGCTGAGGGCATGGATCGGCCGTGAAGACGACACACCGCGGGTGTGCTGGCGGGGAGGCGGCCCGTGGCGTCACACAGAGGCTGGCTGGGTGCCCTGCGTGGCGGAGTCGCTGCCGGGGGGCGCCTGTCTGTTGCTGCTCGAGACAGGCCAGGCCTTGGTCAGAACCCTCACCTACCCGCCCGCCGCCGCCCATGACCTGGCCAGCGCCGTGGCCTTCGAAATGGACCGCCATACGCCGTTTCGCGCCGATCAGGTGTACTACGGCCTCAAGCGCCTGCCCGGCGCGCCGGTGACCGTGATGCTGGGTGTTACCCATCGCGAACGCCTGGATGCCCTGCTTGACACACTCGCCAGCCAAGGCTTTCGGCCAACGGCGGTCGATGTGGCGGGGCCCTCCGGCCCGCTGGGCCTGGACCTGTTGCCCCGCGAGCGGCGCGTGCCCGGCGGCAACCGCGCGCGACGGGTGAACGCCATGCTGGCCGCGCTGCTGCTGTGCCTGTGCCTTGGCATCGTGCAGTTGGGGCTCTACAACCGCGGCGCCGCGCTGGAAGCCATGCGCCAGGAAGTCAGCCGCCTGCGCCAGGAAGCCCGCGACGTGCAGCAGCTGCGCCAGCAATTACTGAATGGCCAGGGGGCCAGCCAATACCTGGCCGAGCGCCGGCGGGCAACTCCTGCGATCAGCCAGGTGTTGAGCGAGCTCACCCAGTGCCTGCCCAGTGACACCTGGCTCAGCCAGTTCAACCTGGACACCGATGGCCAGCTCACTCTTGGCGGGCAAAGCCCCCGCGCCGGCGACCTGATTGCTCGGCTAAAGGGCTGCCCGAGCGTGACCGGCGCGCAATTCCAGGGGGTAATCCAGCCCGATGAAACCACGGGCAAGGAGCGCTTTTATCTGCTGGCCCATTTGCGCAAGGAGGAACGCCGCGATGCGCCGACCGCTGACACCCCGTGAGCAACGCGCCAGTGCCTTGCTGTTGCTGTGCCTGGCGGTAGCGCTGGTGTATTGGGGCCTGCTGGAGCCCTGGCTGGTCGCACCGCGCCAGGCGATCGGCGAACAGATGGCCGACCTGCGCCAGGCGCAGCAACGCTATGCAGCCCTGCTGGTGCAGCGCGAAAGCCTGCGGGCACAGGTGGCGGCCATGCAGCCTGGGGCCGCTGGCGAAGATAGCCTGTTGGCCGGCGATGACCTCAGCAGCGCGGCGGCGGCGTTGCTGCAACGGGGGGCTGAAGTGGTCGCGCGGCATGCCGGCGAGGGCGCGGGCTGCGATTTACTTAACCGCACGCCACTCACCGACGCACCCGGCGCGGGCCCCTATCTTCAGGTTCAAGCCAGCTTCAACCTCACCTGCGCCATCGAGCCGGTGGAGGCCATCCTGTACGACTTGGAAAACGGCAAACCGGCGCTGTTCGTGAGCCAGCTTCGTGTGGAGCGCCCCGCCCAGGCCACCGACGAAGGGCCCGCCGGCCGGCTTGAAGTGCAACTCACGATCAGTGGCTTCGCCCACCCGCTGGCCACGTCCCAGGATGGCCGGGAAGAGGAAGCACCATGACCCGCGCTGATCATCAACGCCTCAAGCCGTGGCTGGCGGCGCTGGCCACCGTGCTGCTGGCGGTGCTGCTTGCACAGCTGGCAGGCCTGGGCCGGGAGGTCACCTGGCTACCGCCCCAGCCCGCGAAGGCCGACCCGCCCTCGGCCACCGAAGCCGCGAGGCCGCCGCTTCAAGCCTTCGCCAATACCTGGGAGCAGCCGCTGTTCAGCCCGGGCCGCCAGCCAGACGCCACGCCCCTGGGCGACGGTACCCCAGCCTCGCTGCAGGGCCTGGTGCTCACCGGCAGCCTGGTGACTGACACCTTGCGCATCGCATTGCTTCGCGACGCCGGGGGCAAGGCAATCACCCTGGCCCAGGGTAAGCGCCTGAGTAATGGCTGGACCCTCGAAAGGCTGGAGCCCACCGAAGCGTGGTTCGTGTTCGATGGCCAGCAGCAGCGCCTGCGACTGCGCCCCCAGGCGGGGCGCCCATGAATGGAAGCCAACGTATGCAATCGATTTTGATGGCGGCGCCACTGCCGCCTTTGCCAGGAGCAACCCTATCGTGACCCCGCGTTACCCCCTTACCTGCGTTGCCACTGCGTTGCTCGCCGGCTGCGTGTCACCCGCGTCCGACCTGCCTTCGGACAACGCCATGATGCGCGAAGGCCTGAACGGCACCGCAAGCCAGCGGCCACTGGTCACACCGCCTTCACCCAACATGCCTGGCACCGTCGAAACCTCGCCACGCTCGGCCACCGACAGCCAGATCATACGGGGCAGCGCCCGCTTCATAGCGCCTGCCAGCACCCCGGCGGCAGTGCCGCAAATCCCGGGCGAACCCAGCGTGGCATTCAACTTCAACGAACAGCCCATCCGCGGGGTGATCAACAGCATCCTCGGCGACCTGCTGCAAGAGAACTACACCATCGCCGATGGCGTGAAAGGCGACGTCACCTTCTCTACCGCCAAACCGGTGCCACGGCGAGAAGCCTTGCCCATACTCGAGACGCTGTTGTCGTGGACCGGCAATGCGCTGGTGCGCGACGGCAATCGATACAGCGTCGTGCCGGCGGGCCAGGCAGTGGCCGGTCGGCTGGTACCGGCCATGGCCATGCCGGCTCCAGGGGGCGGCCTCACGGCGCGGCTGTTTACGCTCGATTACATTTCCGCCACCGAGATGGAAAAACTGCTCAAGCCCTTCGCCCGCGATGGCGCGTTCCTGCTGGTGGACCCGGCCCGCAATGTGCTGGCCCTGGCCGGCACCGCCGAAGAACTCGCCAACTACGAACGCACCATCAACACTTTCGACGTGAATTGGCTAAAGGGCATGTCCATCGCGGTGTTCGGCTTGCAGCGCGCCAATGTCACCGAGTTGATGCCCGAGCTGCAGCGGTTGTTCGGCCCGGACAGCGCCACGCCATTGGCCGGCATGCTGCGGTTTCTACCGATCGAGCGCACCAATGCGATCGTGGCGATTTCCCCGCAGCCCGAGTACCTCAACGACGTACGCCGCTGGATTGAAACCATCGACCGCGGCGGCGGCAACGAGCCGCAGATGTACGTGTATGACGTGCGCAACATGAAAGCCACGGACCTGTCCCGCTACCTGCGCCAGCTCTACGGCAACGAAGCCGTGAGCGAAGAACCCCAAGCCCAGGTGGCGCCTGGCCTGCGCACCACCACGCTGTCCAGCGGCAGCCGCAACGCCAGCAACTCAGGCATTATCGGCAGCAGCAACCTCACCGGCAGCAGCCAAGGCCTGGGTAGCCTTGCCGGTACCGGAGGGAACACCAGGCTTGCCAACGGTGCCACGAACGACACCGGCAAGGCTGCCGAAGACAGCAGCGAACCGAGCAATGGGGGCAGTAGCACCGCGAACGATTCGGGCGTACGCATTACCGCGCAAAAAAGCAGCAACCAGTTGATCATCCGCGCCCGGCCATCCCAGTGGGACGAGATCCAGTCCGCGATCAAGCGCCTGGACAACCCCCCGATGCAGGTGCAGATCGAAACGCGCATCCTTGAAGTGAGCCTGACCGGGGACCTCAGCCTTGGCGTGCAGTGGTACCTGGGCAAACTGGCGGGCAATTCGGGCACCAGCGGCGTGGAAAACACCTCCGGCAGCGGTGGCGGGCTGGGCCAGGGCGGCGCGGGGCTGGGCGCCACCGATGCGCTGTATTACTCGTTCGTGAGCAGCAACCTGCAGATCGCCCTGCATGCGCTGGAAACCAACGGCAATACCCGGGTGCTGTCGGCGCCCTCGCTGGTGGTGTTGAACAACCAGCAAGCGCAGATCCAGGTGGGCGCGAACATTCCCATTACCCAGACCTCCGTGACGACGACCAGCGAATCCACCTACAGCAGCGTGGAGTACGTGCAAACGGGGGTGATCCTGGATGTGGTGCCGCGGATCAACCCAGGCGGGCTGGTGTACATGGACATCCAGCAACAGGTCAGTGATGCCAGTGACACCACGGACGCCAACGGTAACCCGTCCATTTCCACGCGAGCGGTCAGCACCCAGGTGGCGGTGCAGAGTGGGCAAACCGTGCTGTTGGGCGGCCTGATCCAGCAAAGCGAAAGCCAGACCGACAGTAGCGTGCCGTACCTTGCGCGTATCCCGGGGTTGAACTGGCTGTTCGGCAACACCACCCGCAGCCGCGGCCGCTCGGAGCTGCTGGTGTTGATCACGCCTCGGTTGATCGGCAATAGCAGCCAGGCCGGCCAGGTCACTGACCAATACCGCCAGCAATTCCAGCTGATCCAGCCCCTGGCGCCGGTGAGCCGGGCGCAGCCTTTGCTCTAAACCATTCAAGGCGCGGCGCCGAGCGGCCCGCCCGGGTTCGCTGCGGCACCAGCCGGTGGGCCTGGCCAATGGCTGTGTTTCGCGGTGCGCGGACGTTCCATATGAAGGAGGACGGAAGCTGTTCGAACATCATCATCCGAAATTTTCACAGCCCTTTCATTCATCGGTGACCGCTTGCACGCCATAGTGCCGTGCGCCCGCTGCTTAACCTGCCCGCCCATTACTTTCCCGCGCTCGTATACCAGGAATACGCAAGAATGCATGTTGAAGATGCTGCAGCAACACCGGGCCGACTTGACGGCCTTTTGGCTTTTCTCAAACGTCGCTTTTGGTTTCTTCTCCCCTTGGCACTGATCGCCGCCCCACTCACAAGCTGGGTCGTCGAGCCGCCTTCGGCGCTCGACCTCGCGCACAGCTCGGCGATTGCCGCGTCAGGCCTGGTGAACGAGTGGGCGGAGGGGAACGCCATGGTAGTGATCCGCCATGGCGAACGTTGTGATCGCTCCCACAATCAATGCCTGGGCGATCCTGAGGGCATCACGGTCAACGGGGCAGCGGTCGCAGCCAAGGCAGGCCAGGCGCTTCAAGCACTTGGCCTTGAAAACACGGACGTGTTGAGCAGCCCGCTGGTGCGCACGGTACAAACCTCGCGCGCCCTCACCGGCCGAGATGTGCCTACCGTGGCCCTGCTGCGCGAATGCCAAAAGCCGCCACTCGAAGATCTGCTGGCGCTCAAACAACCGGGGCGTAATTTGGTGATCGTGACCCACAGCGGCTGCATCGAGCAATACGAGCAGCAACTCGGCGTTGGAGGCACCCCGGAGGGCGGCTATGTAAGCGCCTTTTTCCTTTCCGAAGTTGGTGCCGAATCCGCCACGGTACTTGGGTATCTGGACGCCTCGGGGTGGCGCACGCTGCTTGCCGAGGCGACAGACTGATTTCGTGCCTTGAAGCCATCCGGCGATTCGTTGGCTAAACGCGCTGCACGCATGCCTGCGAGGCTAGCTGGCACGTGTGCCATGGAAAGCGACGATCTGCCAACCGTCGGGGCCACGCTGCCATATCTGGGTCACGAAGCCTTCGGCCCGGATCGGCTCGCCGCCGCCGCGCTTTTGCAGCAGGTTCACCTGTGGGCCTGTCATCATCGCCACGCCGTCGGCAAGCACGCGCACCCGCAAGGCGCCGCGCTCCACGGCCAGGTAGCGCACGGCTTCGCGGGCATAGGCCTGGTACTCGGCCTTGGTCTGCACCAGCCCCGTGGTGTGCACGTACACCAGCCCCTCTGCGAACAGGCGAGCGAGGCTGTCGTGGTCTTCCTCCATCAGGGCGCGGGCGCGCTCGCTTTCCAGCGCGAGCAGTTCGTCTTGCAAGGTAATGGCTTGAGCGGTCATGAAAGGCAGGCCTCGGGTGTCGCCGCGAGAGTGCGGCGGGCACACCCTAGGCGCTGCGTGCCGGCGTGAAAAATCGCGTATCGCCATGACAGGCATCGTCAATGGCGATGGTTAGCCAGGTTTCACAGCGCCACGCGGGCTGTCGGCGTTTTGCGCTAGCCTTGAGCAAACCCTTCAGAAGGAGCCTGCGGTGACCGTTCCTGAATCAGCGCCACCCATTCCAGGCACGGCTGGGCGCATCCCGGCCGAATCGATGGCGCGTTACCTTCCGGGCGAGGCCCGGGCTTTACCGCCGCGGTTACTGATGCAGGACGTGGTGATACAGCTGTTCAGCCATCGTACCCTCGATGAGCCGACACGGGTGCCCGCGGTGGTCGAGCCGTTGCTGGTGTGGGTGCTTTGCGGAGCGGCCAGGGTGGAGGAGCGTTCATCGGGCGGCGGCTGGGAAGCCTCGACCGTTCAGGCCGGGGACTTTTTCCTCACCCATACCGCCGAGCCCTACGACATGCGCTGGCAAACCCTGGGCGGCGACACCTTTGAAGTGATGCACCTGTATCTGGGCCTGAGCCTCATCGAACGCGCCGCCCGGGATGTACTGGGCGACGGCGCCGGCACGGTGAGTTTCCTTGATATCTCCGGCGGGAAGGATGCGCGGCTGAGCCAGACCCTGGAGCAGTTGCACGCAGAAGTCACGCAAAGCCGCGAACCCAGCCCCCTCCTCCTGCGTAGCCTGGCGCAAGCCGTGGCGGTGCGGCTGGTACGGGCCTATCGGGCGCCCAACCCCGCTGCCCGCCGCGACAACGCATTGCAGGCCTACAAACTTCGGCGGGTGCTCGAAGCCATGAACACGGGCCTGGCGCAGGACTTCAGCCTGGCTACGCTGGCTGAGCTTGCCGAGCTGAGCGAATACCACTTCAGCCGGCTGTTCAAGCGCGCCACGGGGTTATCGCCCTCGCGGTATTTCATTCGCTTGCGCATGGCCCGAGCGCGGCAATTGTTGCTCGATACCCAGCTGAGCATCATCGAAGTCGGGTTGGAGGTGGGCTACTCCAGCCCGAGCCACTTTTCCCAGGTATTTCGCCGCGAGGTGGGAGTCACGCCCAGCGCATGGCGCGAACAATGACGCCCTGCTCCGTTTCGTTGACCCAGCGCAATTGATCAACCCGCGCCTTGTGTTGAAATCCGCCAACCTACGGATCCAACAAAGGAGTTGTCGTGGATACCGCCCGATGCACCGAAGACAATATTTCCTACCACGCCACGGTTTTCGCGCAACTTGCGCCAGCGGAGCTCGAACGCAAGCGCAAAGCGCTTGAATGTGATTCCTGCCGGGGGGAAGCGTACTTCCGAAAAGCGTCCACCAGCGGCCAGGACGCCTGCTTCGGCGCCCGGCCTCACCGGCCTGGATGCCCGGCCGCCACGCCGGAAAGCGGCAGGGTGGACCCTGGCGGAGAGGAGCAGGACATCCTCGACAACCCTGGGGAAATCATCGACCTGGACCTCAACTACGGCGCGGCCCCGGCCCATAACCCTGCCCGCCCCGCGGACCCGGCAACGCCCAACACCGGGCGGGGCGGCCGCTACACAGGCCAGGGCGCGCGCCCCCAGGCCCGCAGCCGCCGCCGGCTCAGGCCTATTCTGAGGAACCTGATCTATTCGCATCAGTTCAGGAACTCGACCCAGGTGATCAATATTCCGGGGCGGGGCCCTTTTGCCATCCGCTACTTTTTCATTCA
>Ga0265797_10002760_pt1 | contig 29033 bp, 27 predicted proteins | sample P2T30metagenome_FD_192433 | JGI IMG/M metagenome (GOLD analysis project Ga0265797, IMG submission 192433) | Plant litter microbial communities from East Loma Ridge, Irvine, California - P2 T30 | ecosystem: Environmental > Terrestrial > Plant litter > Unclassified | place: USA: California...
AAGCATGGTGCAGCTGGCGGTCTTCTTGGGCAGGGTGGTGGACGCTGGTTATCTACCGAAGCGCACGCTCGCGCCTGACGAAAGGATCAAGCTGCGCAATGAGCTTTATAAATGGAGACAAGACCTCCCGAGTGTCATGCAGTTGCAAACCGATGCCGGTGATCCGCCAAACTTTCAGGCCAGCATGCTCCATCTTGCATACAACAACCTACTTATTCTACTCTACCGCACCAGCTTCGTTCTGGACGAGAACAGCAACACAGCAACAGACGGAAATGTCGCGCTCCAGGCTGCAGCGCGTAATTCGCGTATAGTCGAAGATATGCTGCCTGGCGGCAACATTGGGCATGCTCAGATGCATGTCATCACCAATCTATTCAACACACTCTGTATTCACGTTGTGAACTTCAGGCGCTCAAGCGGCATCAACCGCACCCTTGCTGAGCATCGAGCCAAACTATGTTTGTTGGGTTTGCAAGAACTCCAGAAAACGTGGGAGGTGACCAATTGGGTGTTACAATTGTTCTTTCAATACCTCGATAGAGAAACAGCTTCGAGGTTGGCTATGGAAGCGGATGATGGTGGTTCTTCGACTGCCACTGGCCAGTTCACTTCAGCCTGTACTACCTCGCAACCGCCGTCGCAACACCAAGGTGCTGATAACGTCCCAACTCGTAGCACGCAATATCTCGACGCTCCCGCATCTACCACCACTAGTCCCAAGCCCTGGTCGTGGACCTTGGATGAAGCTGACCAGTATCTCTTCACGCAGATCGAAAACGATTTTGCTTTTGGAGAGGGTGCCTTACAGCAATGGTGTCCCGAAGATTTGCTTTCCACGGAGTAAAACAATAGGCATGCTTCGAGAATTAAATTCAAGACATAGTACATCAAGCAGCCTCAAAAGCATAACAGGTCATGGCTCATTATCTTCATTAGGGTACTTTAGCGCTAGGTATCTCCGCAGTTACGCATCTTCTTCTATCCTAACGTTTAGTTGTAGACGGGTCCGCTTGGCGCATATCCAGTCAGTCTCTCACCATTCGAAGGTCGGAACTTCTCCTCCTTAAACCAAACATGTGCAGACTCAGCTAGCTTCTCAACCTCTGAGAAGGGAAACTCAGGCTTGGAATCAGACTTTGCGAGGAGGTCATAGATGCCTTGAGCGTAGTCGGGACCAATGTTGTAGACTTGTGCAAGGTACTTCTTCTAGTTGGGTGTTAGCATGGGCCATTCGACTCGGAACAATGTGGGATGGCTTACCTGAATGTCGGCGTACTTGACGAATTTCAGCATGTTAAAAGTGTTGGTAATGGTGTGTTGCCTCTTCTCGGGCGACATGACCCTAGTCCAAAGCTCCTTTGCCTGATCGTACTCGCTCTTCTTGGCCTCATGCCAATAATGGCTCTTGCGGCTCATAATATTGTCTGAGACCTGGTATGGTGCCTCGGCGACGTCAGGGCGGAACTTGTGTGCAAAGCTGTTGGGTACGTATTGCTTGTTTCCGGCGTGATTGGCATCGACACGCATCTGGCCATCGAACTGCAAAGGCGAGAAGGACTTCGACATGAAGGGGCAGTTGACGGGAATCTGGTGCAGGTTCACACCGATTCTGTGGTACTGTGCATCGCGGTAGAAGAACATGCGGAACTGGAGCAATGGGTCGGGCGAGTCCTCAATACCAGGCACCATGCTGCCGGGCGAGAAAGCGGCTTGCTCGACATCGCGATGGAAGTTCTCGGGGTTCTTGTTTAGAACCAGACGACCAAACTCTTGCATAGGGAACTGCTTGCGTGGCCAGACCTTGGTCACATCGAAGGGGTCGAAGCCGAGCTTCTCGGGATCCGCATCCTGAGGCTCCATGACCTGAACCATGGCGGTCCATTCAATCTCTTCTCCATTCTCGATGGCTTCCCACAGGTCACGCTTGGAGTAGTCTGGGTCTTCACCACACATCTGTGTCGCCTCTCGCTGTGTGAACTGCTTCTGGCCGTGCTTGGCGATGAAGTGGTACTTGATGTAAACGAATTTGCCCTCCGCATTGACCCACTTGAAGGTATGGCAGCCATAACCGTGGTTGAAGCGCCATCCGACCGGCGTGCCATGGTCACTGAAGAACATGAGGCCTGCATGGTTACTCTCCGGGGTGTTTGCTAGCAAATCGAATAGGGCATCGTAGTCTGGAAGGAAATTCCTTGGGTTACGGGCTTGGGATCGAATTACGTCTGGTCCTTGGATGGGATCGCGGCAGAAGAAGATGGGGAAGTTGAGACCGACGATGTCGTAGTTGCCCTCCATGGTGTAAAACTTAATGGCGAAACCACGGGGGTTGCGAGCTTCATCAGGGTACTCACGACCAACGGTGACTGTGGAGAATCGGACGAAGACAGGAGTCTTTTCACCTACGCTGGAGAGGAAGTTGGCTTTCTAGAGAGAAAAAATCAGTATGTTTCAATCTGAGAGTGACTGTGGCAAACATACTGTGAGAGAATCAACCTTCTTGGTGCACTCGAAGTATCCAAACGCACCAGAACCACAAGGATGTACCATTCGCTCCAGGTTCTTGGAACGATTGAAAGTCTGTTGCTTCTGGAAGAGAAATACATCGCTCGCTACGGGTATGCCACCGATGGTCTTGCTGTGTGCTCTACAAGACGTTAGCGGAGATACCTCGGAGGCAATCGAGGGTCGAAAAGCTTACGGGTCGATCCATGGGATGCCTTCATTGGAGGTAAAGTAAGGCCCATCATCCTCACGCTTTCCGCCTTGAACAGCACCAGAGATCTTTGCAGCTATATCGGCAGGTCCTTCGTTGGCTGAGCCCATATGACTTTGCCTTGGCGCACGTTTCTCTCCAGCCATACTCTGGATACCCTGGGAGATGGCCTCGAGGGGATGTTGCATGGGGTCATTTTGGGAGGCGTTTGCACCGGTCGACATGGCTGCGGTGAGTTTGCTAGGTAGAGACGTAGGGATTTCCATGAAGAAGCAACAGCGCGTGAGAGCTTAAGAGGGCACCATGGAGGCACACCATTGCCGCGTAAATGGAGCACGGGTGTTACCGCTGTTTGGACATATTGTCAGGGTGATGTGTCTCTGACGCGTATAGAGGAGGGGTAGCAGATGCCACGACTTCACGTGCAGGAAAAGTGACAGCAGGAATGGTGATTTGAGGTTTAGTGTCTCCTGCATCCGGAGGCTGAAAGGGCTATACGCTGGGGACACTTCCCTCTTAATCACGCATTTAGTGGGGATACCTTTTTTGAAAAGATAACACCAATACTTGGCCGCTCATTCGCAGCGGCATTTGCAGTCCGCGGGCGCTGTGGAGCACGGTGGGCATTACAGGCATGGGAATGTTGGACTTTTGCATGTTTCGGCATGATAGCAATCTGACGTTGCCAAGACTGGCCAGTGGGCAACGGTCCAATTTCCATGCATCATGAGTACGTCGCTCCGCGGAACCCCACTCCACCTTCCAGTATTATGGCTGCTATACTTTTGACACACGGTGAACGGGTACCTGCTCCGGGCCAATGATACAACAGATGATCGTCAGCGAGCACGTTGTGTGACAAACTTCGCGCGCAGCTCGAGGAAGCAAACAACGCTTTGACGGTGCAGGAACGTGCCTCTGGCGAACGTGTGACGTATCGTGACCATCGCGATGTATAACAAAAGCTGGCGAACACCTGCTCGAGGCATATCCCATTCTTCCCAATAACAATTCAGTTGTACTCTCCATCTTGCACCATCACAATGTTCGCTCCCCGTGCCATCGTATCACCTCTTACCCGAGCCGCATTCAGGCCACAGACGGTTCGCGTCGCTGCCAGGCCGGCCTACTTTCGCGTCCAAGCTGCATTCAACTCAACAATCTCAGAAGCCATAACACATGATCACCGCGAGCTTAAGACATACTACAATGAGATTGTCGATAACCCTGACGATATTGACCACATTACACGCTATGGCAACCAATTCACATGGGAGCTAGCCCGCCACTCTGTCGCCGAGGAACTTCTCGTATATCCAGCCATGGAGAAGTACATGGGAGAGAAGGGAAAGCAACACGCAGAGTCTGATCGGAAACAGCATCACGAGGTACGTGAACATGTCTCCAATTGCAGCTTGCATTCCAAGAACACATGTCTAAAAACAGCCGCAATAGGTGAAAATCCTACTCAAGGAGTTCCAAAACATGGACCCAGCATCCTCGACCTACATCCCCAAGTTGAAAGAGATTTGGTCCCTCCTCGAGCGCCACATTGCCGAAGAAGAGAAAGATGACCTACCTGCCCTCGAACAAGCCCTTTCCTCTGAGAAGAACCGCGGAAACTCCCAATCCTTGGCCAAGAACTTTGCTCGCACGAAAGCCTTTGTGCCATCAAGGAGCCATCCCAGTGCTGGAGAGAATCCGTATTTCGAGGGTCCGATGGGTATGTTGGCTGCGCCGATTGACCACATTGCGGATATTTTCCGCAAGTTTCCCGATGGCACTATTAGTCCGAATCCCAGCAAGAGTAAGTACCACCCTACGAATTGAATCTGAAGCATATACTGATCTTGTACGCCGATATTCAGAGTGAAGGTGAATAGCTGGATGAGCGACCTGTGAGCGGAATTGTGAAGGAGTCTAAACGGAGTCCAATGTCTAACGCTGGCGTTTTGGTCTTGAAAAAATGTGTAACAAACATCATGATATGTATTCATAGCTTTGGTGCGATGTCACCTGTCAATGTGTCAATTCTCCGATTCTTGTACATATCTCAACTCGATGATCAAGGTCTCGTGACATGATGGGCAAACGTCCTGTAAAGACAGTTTACAGTATCGAATTAGAAAACAAGAACGTTGAGTTATAATGTTGGCACAGGAGGAGAATGCTACAAGGACCAACCGGCTCCGTGAAGCTGTACACAGGATACCATGAAAGACATATCCACCCCAGTTTGCTCAACAACTCCATAAATACATACCATCGTAGCATACAGATATCGCCAGACATCACACGGGAACCAACGTTTTGAAGTAGTCATTTGAAGCTTTGCCATTCCCATCAGTGTTTTCACATGTAGAAGTGAATAAAAATATTGTACAAAAAGAAGGTCTGTCCTTCGCTCTTGACACGCCATACCATGCTACTACCTCGCTATGCGTAACGAAAGACATGAACGAACTTCCATCAACGCCCGCCCAAGCGCCACAAGTCTATTGTCAAAAGAGTGCCACGTACTTTCATAACCAATTCAGTACTCTGCGAATCCGACTTTTTGTATATGGTGCTATCAACACCTTGCGCCGAAGAAAGAGGAGAATGCAGGATATCGTGCTCCGGCGCGCTGCGACTTCGGTGGTGATATCTCAAAGAGCAACGCCGGAGCGAAGGATCGAGGCCTGTGCTCTTCGAATGGGCAAAGAATGCGCCAACGTGCTCTTTGCTGTGTTTCTTTTTTGGGGTTTCGATAGGTGAGGTCTGACACCATGTGCGATAACTTCGTCATCCTTGTTACTTCTCTCAGGACATGGCCTATTGGTCCCGTGGAAGTCGTTCTTCTCTACAGCTCCATCATCATAAGCGCATGCGCCCGATTCTCGTATTGACCAACAACATGCGACGTCATGCGCCCAGCCACTCATTGTAATCACCTTCCATCGTCGATCTCAACTTTCCTGGGCCTGTCGCGTTCACGCTCTCGCTCGCGGTCGTCGTAGTCGCTCTCGTCATCATAGCGGCGACGTCGTTCACGGTCATGGTGACGACGGTCTCGGTCTCGGTCGCTGTCGCGGTCTTCGTCATCCCTATCGTCCTTGGAGCGGTGGCTTCGCCTGTCACGGTCGTCTCGATCGCGTCGGTCATGATCGTACTCCTCTTCTACAGCCTTGTTATTATGGTTCATGGACAGAACTTGATGTGGACTTACCTCTGCTCTCGCGAATCTTCTTGGTACGATCAGCGAGCTTCTGAATTTCTTCCTTGGTCAAGACACGCAGGACAATGACGCAGTCCATTCGCTCCTCAAAACGTTCCTTGGCTTGCTCTAGAGCTTCAGGGTTGACGAGGCGGCGATCAATCCTTGTCCATCGGGCTCCGACGGGAATGTCCTTGCCCTTTAGAGCATCCTTGTGTGGTGCAACTCCCTCGCGGATGGGCTCAGGGTCCTCAGGGAACTTTTCAGTAGGCTTGCGAAGGATTCCCTTAACAGGCGCAACAGGTTCCTTGGGAGGTTCGACGATCTGTACGCTCTTACTTGTAGATTCCCTGTCAAGCGTCTCAGGCTCCTGTACCATGCCACCATCGTAGACGCTCATGGGGCGATCCCTGGGGGGAGACGCGCGAGAGCGATCTTCAGGGCCTCGAGACCTGTCACGCTCATCCTTCTTGCTCCTTCGGCTCTTCTCGCGGTCAGAGTCGCTATCTCTGTCGCGGGTACTTCGGCTAGCACGCTCTGCTTCTTGTTGGACGCGTCGTCGGTATTCCTCGTCGGGGTCCAGAGTAGCTTCCTGGGGTGCTGGTTCCCTCCGGCGTTCGGCATCGCGGTCGACATAGTGACGCGGTCGCTCATCGCCGCTACCCTCAGAAGAAGGTGGCTTGCGAGAGGGTACCAAGGGTACCTTCTCCCTGTCGTCGTCTTCGTATCGACGTTCGCGGAGCTTGCGCTCGGGCTCGATGGGAGGATAGTCGGGAGCTGCGATCTGTGCTGGAGCTGGAGCAGGGGCTGGAGCAGGGACTGGGACTGGGACAGCAGCTGGCGGTGGTTGCTGTGGCTGGAGGGAGTTGCGACGACCTTCAGACTTTCTCTCCCGTCGCTCGTCAGGCCGGTCTCGCCGGTCACGCTCATCATATTCCTTCCGGCGCTCACGCTCTCGCTCCCCTGAGGAGTCTCGGTCGCTACCACGGTCCTTGTCGCGGTTCTTCATATAACCAGCGCCGGCCAGGGTAGCTGCCACACCAGCCACTGCGCCAGCCGCAGTCTGCACAAAGCTACCTTTCTCTTCAGATCGGCTTTCACGCTCACGCTCACGCTCACGAGGACGCTTGTCATAATCCTGGGGTGGAGCGATATCCCTGTCACGAGAGGCGCGGGGATCCGGCATGCGTGCCTCAGCGCGCTCTGGCTGGTAGTAATGGCTGCTGGGCTCCTGTGGCCTGGGTCGAGGAGGCTCGGCCGGGGGATATAGAGGCTGTCGATCCAAAGTATGATGGTCGTGTGCAAGGGCTGGGGGGCCTGGTGCAATACCGAAGCCACGGGTAGTCACCTCACGGTCCTCAAAGGCAGTGCTGTGGCGCTTGTTCTCGACACCGCGGCTCTGGCGATCGTAGTCGTCGCGATAAGTGTCTCGACGGGGCTCTTGGTGGATAGCGGCAGGAGTGCGAGAATTGCGAGTGGAAGAGGATCGTCCGAGGCTTGTGTCTGGGTAGGGATCGTACTTGGGGATGTCGCGTGCCCTTTCGATGGACGATGACCTGCCGTGAGGGCGCGGAATGCTGTTGATCTTATCGAAGCCGCGGGTAGATGGGGGAGGGCCAAGTTCGCGGGTAGAGGCACGAGCGGGGCGATCTGAGATCATGCTAGTGGGGCGAGAGCTACGTTCCAAGCTACCAGCACGTGGCCTCCGCCAGGCTGGCTCTGTGTCGCGGTACATGCTCGCTGGGTCGGTGTAGGAGTAGCCATCACTGTTGCTCAGGTCGGTAAGGCGCGAGGGGGGCTTGCTGCTGTCATGGTAGCTGCGGCCGCCACTTGTGAGACTGTAGCCCCGGTCTGCATGGTCCCGGTGGTGGTGCGAAGAAGGCTGGACCTCAGCTACGAGCTTAGTCAAGTGGCTGGTGTCGTCAACGCTGTAGACCTTCTTGTGGCCTCGTGATGAAGCGCCTGGAGTGATGTATGTATCCGGCCCTTTGGCGTAGGAAGGGGTCAGGGGGCTCCGTGGGCGGTCGGTATGAGTGTGTGTCGAGTAGGGTGTGCGGAGGGGCAGCGAGGTCTGCGGCAAGGCACTGGTACTCACGTTGGGGCGGGATAAATCGTTGGTGTTGCGTCGCGGGCGTCCCGTGTACGAGTCGTATTTGGCGGTGGTGGAGTGCGAGGTGTGCGAGGTGGTGGGTGTGTAGTAGGGCGTGTGGTGGGATGTGTGGGAAGTGTGGGAAGTTCCGAGGCGGTCGACACTGGAGCGTGGCGAGCTGGGACGGCCATAGCTCGAATAAGACGAGGAGTAGTAGGGGTCGGAGAAGGTGCCTGTCGACGACCTGGCGGGGTTGGAGTAGCGGCTCCCTCGCGGGGACGAGGGGCGGTTGTAGCGCGTGTCCATGCCGCCTGAGAGAGTGACGGTCTTGACGTGGAGGGGAGCGGATTTGGCGGCAGTTTTGGCGGCGGGCGTGGTGGACAAGGAGTTTCGACGTGGGGGAAGGGGCGGCGCAACGGTGCTAGAATAAGTATTGTGCTTCCTCAGGCCAGGCGGCTTAGTGGGGAGGAGAACGCTGCCCAACATCGTGTCAGCCCAGTGGTCGGTTTCAGAAGTTGGGAAAGAGAGCAAATGGCACAAACGAAAGGGAATTAGAAATTAGGCCTGGCGAAGAGGCAGAACAAAGTCGCAGCTCGACGTACATAAGGGCGTTTCAACACCGGACGACAGCCGGTGGGCACAGCCAAGTTGGCTCGACGACTAGCAGCGCGAACAGGTTGGCCGATGGTTGTAGGATGCAGGATACGCCCAAGGTCCCTGGCCACGGTGGTGACAGGGGGCGGGGGTGAGGGCACGGTGTAAAATCAACGTGATATTTGCAGGTGGCTCCCAGGGTGTGCCCAGCAGGATACTATGGACTGTGTGGTGGGGACCGCGAGGCAGCGAATGAGGCGGACAAGTGCGGTGGGGAGGAGCAACGGCCGACGGGGCAGCAGATGTTGGAGCGTCGATGGGGTGCAGCGCTGGACTCGAGATGGACAGTAAGGATAGACAGCGAGGAGGGTGAGGATTCGGTCGGGTACAGAGCGTGCGCATCAAGCCGCCCACCTGGTTTCGAGGTTACGTGGAGAGAGTCAGATTGCACTATGTCATCGCCTTCGCTTGGACCCGCGCAACCCTGCAGCACGCAGCCACTCAGGTTCAGCCCTGGCTCGTGGCTCAGAAACAGGGTCCGCTTGCTGCTCTGCATTTTTGGCTTTTTCGCTAGTCGCAGGAGAGATTTACTAGCAACAGCTAAAACCGGTCCTAGCTACATGCAACTCTCTGCATGCACCGAGCAGTTACCACGTTCCCACACTCACGCTTCACTCTGCTGCCACTTGCACGTCAGCACGTTGGTATCCGCACGCACACTCCGACCTGTCAATAACGTCGCCCCGCTGCCTAGCATTCTCTCTAGCTGCTACAGACGCCTTCCGCCGCCCAACTGACCCCGCTTAGGCAGGATAGCCCTGTGCTACCCAACTTGACCGCCAGGACTGCCCATGGCCTCGTGACTCGTCCGGTGCGACTGCCCTGGGCGGGCCGACTCAAGCAACCCGTTCCGTTCACGATCTTCGCTGTATGAACACGTCGTACAGATCCTGATGCGCACTGTAGTTTGATCGTTGCCATCGATTGGTCTGGAAACATGGCATAGGCACGGAGCAGTCACATCATGACTTCGGCATTTCTCAGCTACCGAAACACTTCTCGCGGTACTAATCCGCCAGACGCGCCGCAACGTAAGCTCTGAACATTGGCCACCTGTTGCTTTTTGCCTTCGCCTCCTCTCTCCGATGCTCTACACATCCTCGATCTGCTCCACCCTCGCAGCCTTGCCAACGCCGCTTTTGGTCGAGTCGGCATCGTCCGTCGCGTGATGATGTCTGAGCTGCTTCGCCCGCGACTTGCTTGGGATGGTATCCTGAATACAACCCCTGATAATGCTGCCCTCGAACAACTCTCCCACAGACTCCAACCGCACCCCCTTGGTTTCAGGCACGCAGAACACCGTCCAGATACCCATGACAATGCATAGCGACCCGAACAGAAGAAACGTTCCGTACGTAATGTTGTCCAGCATCAGGGGCGTAATCTTTGCGATTACAAAGTTGAAGAGCCATTGCGTCATCAGCGAGGCCGCCATGAGCAGAGACCGCACGTGGTTGGGACTGCACTCGGACGCCAGCACAAACGGGATCGGGCCCCAACCGAATGAATAGAAGACAACAAAGAGATAGACGCAGATGATGGCAAAGATTGCGTTGCCATCAAGTTCGCCTGTGGGTGGGTGGACTGCTTGGTTGACACCAATGTAGTACATCGCAAACGCTTGGCCAATCGATCCGAGGATCAACGACCATTTGCGTCCCAGCTGCTCAGTAAATGCCATCAGGCCAATCGCTGTCACGACGATCTTGACGATACCATAAACTCCAGTTGCCTAGTTGCAGGTTAGCTCGTGATGCATGCATGCGCTCTTTACACTCTACTTACGAATAGTCCGGACGAGTTACCAGTAAGGCCAATTTGCTTGAAGATCTGAGGAGCATAATAATTAATCGAGTTTGTTCCCGTCCACTGTTGCCAGAACATAAGAATGACAACAAAGCTCGAGCGGTACAGCATCTTCTTGTTCGAGCAGGCAGCCTTGAGTTGAGCAACCATCGGCATCTTCTCGTGACCGTTGAAGTCTGCGATAATTTCATCCAACTCCTGTGTTACCTCTGGGTCTTCGACGCTCTTGCCGCGGACATGAGCCAGAGCTTTAGCGGCTTGGCTTAGCTTGTTTTTCTCTACAAGCCAGCGCGGAGACTCGTTCATGAAGAGCATGCCTACAAGCAGGAAAGCGCCAGGGAGCATCTGCAGGGCAAATGGCACGCGCCATTTAGTCGAGTCCGTAGGGCTAGTAATGTCGAGGGAGATGCCGTAGTTGACGAAAAAGGACAGACAAATACCAGTCACGTTGAAAAGTTGCTGCTCCACGTCAGTCGACTGATGCAATCAAGCGGTGTAGACGACACATACCATGCACCCAATGCAGCGTCCTCGGATCGCCCTGGGCGCGTTTTCTCCAATGTACGTGGGGACGACGGCTGAAATCAAGCCAACGCCGAAACCGCCAATCACACGTCCAACGTAGAGCTGGGCAAGGCTTGTTGTACCAATCCCGCACAGGGTCTGAATCAAAGATCCAATGATGAAGATAATATCCGCTGTGATAAGTGCCCATTTACGGCCAAAGGTGTCGGAAACGTAGAAACTGGCCATGGCGCCGAAAAAACATCCTGCCTGGAGAACAGAAACGATGTTTCCCTGTAGATTGGCAAAGTTTTTGCTGTCCTTGTTGAGGTTGAATGAGTGCTGGAATGCATCCATTGTCAAGACACCTGCAATGCGGTTAGCGACGGTCATTCCATATGCACGTGCAGCAACACACCTCCGATGAGACCTGTGTCCCAACCAAACAGCATTCCACCAAAGGATGCCACAGCGGTGAGCAGGTAGGCTCGACGATACGTCTTGATGTCGGCCCACACCTCGGACATGTTGAGCTTCGCCATGATGGCAACGTGGATCAGATGTCGCAGAGAAGATGCACAGGCAAATGCGATGTGATGCGACACGACGAACGTTCAAAGTCGATGATGTCGATCAACCAAACACTGCGGCAAACATCCGAATATATATCGTCAGTTTATCCTGCGTCGCAGAGCCTAGTTAGCGAACCCCGACCAAAACCCGCTGGCAAAAGGCGACCAGTTGCCTTGGCTGTCGGCATAGTGCAACGCGACGTCGGGGATATGACGTGGGGATTCGTTCGTGGGGACTCCAGACGTGCCAGTTACAGGCGGAGAGCCCCATAGCTAGTGGGTCGGCATAGCGGATGGTAATTATCCCTCCATTCAAACGCCGTCGCTGTTATTGTGTTGAGACTTTTGTGTGCTTCCTTCGTCTGCAGTATCTATGGAGACGAGTCAAAGGTTTGCATGGCCAAGAAATAGAATGAATCGCTGGCTGTACAGTGCGGATGCAGCGTCTGCAGGAATGTGTGTGAGATGGATGCCCAGGGGGCGAAGATGCCGGGTGGCAGGCTAGGCACTTGCTTAGCGCTCCTTGTGCATCAGCTTATTTTGTGCATGTGAACACCAGAACAGCAGCCGGCATCGTCTTGGATATGCGATGCACTGCAATACAAAGACCGACTCGACCTTCAACTCACCCTTTTTGCCTTGTTCTCCACATTCCGTTCAAAGACCGACCCCAGATTCTTCACCTCCGCATCTTGCCTCCGCACGGGAGCTAGGCGATTGGAATTGCGATAGGCTTCTCATTGGCCTAGCGACCAAGTATCCATATGCCGAAGCCAGCTCGTCAGCTCCGACACTACTTGCCGTGGTCTCCACAAGCCGACATACGATCGTTAGAACAATTATAAAAGCAGTATTAGTAGCACTCTAGATGGTCGCGAAAAGATCACTCAAGTGCAACAAAGTAGACGTATGGGGTGATAGGCAGGCTACAGGCGTGCTGATATTTTTATTCTCTTCATTACTCGGGTTGGAATACAAGTGTCTCTAATCGTGAAGTAGGATCTGTCAATCATCAACTATAGGTTCGCTTTGCCCTTCTGTTCAGGTACTTGCGTCAACAGCTTGTCGCTCTTGATAGCCGACTTCAAGTTGTCCAAAACCAGTATCTCCATGTCGCGCTGGGAATAGTTAGCTCTTGCTCACTCTCACTTCACTAGACAGAGAGGCTTACCTGTGTTTCGTATGTAGCCGTTCCAACATGAGGCAGCAATACCGCGTTCTCGCATTCCAGTAGCCCTGGATGAATCTTCGGCTCCTCCTCAAACACATCCAGCCCACATGTCCAGACCTTGCCGCTCTTCAGCGCGTCGACCAAAGCTGCCTCATCAATCAATGCACCTCGTGCAGTGTTCACAATGATCACACCATCCTTCATCGCGTTGAATTGTTCCTTGCCAATGATGTGTGTGGTAGAAGGGTTGAGCGCCAAGTTCAGGCTGAGGACATCGGATGTCTTGAGTAGCTCATCGAAACTCACGTACTTCGCACCGTTCTCCTCGCTACCCGGTAGCTGGTGACGGTTGTGGTATTGTATCTTCATGCCGAATGCTTTTGCGCGATGTGCGACCGCTGAGCCAATACCACCCATGCCTAGGATACCGAGTGTCTTGTTCTTGGGGTCGTGACCGAGGGAGAAGTTGCCGCGCCACTTGCCTGCCAGGAGTGTCAGCTTTGATTCAAAGAACGGTAAGCTTACAAACCATTGTTTACTGCCATGTAGGACTGCTTGATGTTTCGGAGCGCGCCCAGCATGAGCCAGATGGCAACATCTGCAGTCGCGTCGTTAACCGCTATCGGTGTGCTTGATACCGATATCCCTCTCTTTGTGCAGGCTGCGACGTCGATGTTGTTGTATCCCGCGCCGTTGTGGCAGACATACTTCAAACTCTTAGGCAGAGCGTCAAGCAATTCCGCGTTGAAGTCTCCGGTAATCGGATTCGAGTCGTTGCTTCGGTAAAGGGCGTATATACCGTCGAATTCACCACTCTTGCACTTTGAGAGGAAGTCTTCGCGGTTGCCATCGGGGTACTCGTGCAGCTTCGAGGCTACCTCTGAACATTGCTGCCATTCTTTCTGGGCATGTGACAGTTTGCCGATGAGAAGTGCTGCTCGTTGCGACATGGTAAACGTATGTTTGTGAAAGTGGTGACGATGTAATCGAGTACTTTGAGAGGATGGAGGGGTCAAGGAGAAGGAGTTGCCGGGTAATGCTGTCTCGAGCGCAGCGGCATTTGGTAACCTTTTATTGCGCGCTGCCCAGATCCACTGCCCCGACCGGTCTATTTCGGACCGAGCTTTGTACTATGGAGATTTCAAGCGTGGTAATTTACCTCGCTCAATTGACAGCATGGCAGTTTGCTATTTCAAGGCGTTTAAGAACTGTGCTACTACAAACATCGTGCGTCGCGATGATGCAACGCCACCATCGCGGCCTCGGCTGCCCCGCCATCGTCATTTCCCAGGTCAAATAAAAGCTCACAATCATCAAACACAGCCAGCTAAACAGAACTACATCCAGAGCACATACAGGATTCACTCTTTCTCCCCAGAACCACATGTTGTTTTCGTAGGCTCGTTCAGCTTTGCAGGTTGGAAAGGAGCCCGAACCCGTGTCTTCGGCATCTGACGCCCAAGACCATACAAAAGTTCAAACACCGACAAATCACGTGAGCACACTAACCTCAAACCCACCGACCATGACCGAAGGATGTAAGCGTCGTCTCGGCGCATCGGCAATCCATCATCTCCCGAGCCGAAACAGATGCAGCTTCCAGACTCACACCGAACGCCTTCCAGTACGTTAGGCAGCAAGGCAGGCATGGACATGCGCTGCCTACTTCTGCCTGGCTGCAAGCGAGGAGCAGAAACTCACAAAACAGGAGATGCGTGTATGCGTCGAACTCTGTTGGAGCGCCTAATGGGCGAGCACTTCAATCCTCAGTGAGCATATAAGCTCACCTCGTTCCATGACAATGTAGTATTCAAGTTCATTGGTAGTAATTCATATCTTGCACCCGGAAAATATTCATCACAAACGGAACATTGAACATGGAGCTCAAGCACGTAGCAATTCTCGGGGTATGTCTACTTACCCATCTGACTATCCTTCATCCCAGTATACCCAGACGACGTGCGAGCCTTTCAGAGTTAACGTTAGCGAAAACACAGGCAGGGGGAAACGTGGGCAACACCATTATCACCGAACTCCTCAAAGACGGAGCCCGATTCACCATCACAGCCATCACGCGCTCAACATCGTCTTACACACCACCTTTCACGGCCATTACCCACCGCACTGTAGATTACACGTCCTTCTCCTCTCTACAAGCCGCGTTTCAGGGCCAAGATGCAGTAGTGAACTGCGTCACGGGCGGTGCTACGCACTACGAACCATCCAAGCTCATCATCGACGCTGCGGTTGCTGCAGGCGTCAAATTCTTCTTCGCCAATGAATTTGTTGGAGATATCACACGCAAGGAGTTTAAAAGATTGCCGGAAGCTTTTGTAGGCTCCAAGTGCAGGATCCGGGAGTATCTAGAGGAATTGGGGATGGAAAAGAAGTTGACGTGGGCCAGCTTGAATGGAGGGCCGTTTTTCGATATGTGTAGGTTTTCCTCTGAGCATAGAGGCCTTGCTTTTCGTAAGAATAATACTGAATCATCTACCACAGGGCTCATGAAGGGACCCGCAGGCTTCGGTAAGCCATCCTATTCATATATCTAACTCACTAGTCCAATCAGCTCACTTTCCGTACCAGACATACCCAACCAACACGCTCGTATCTACGGTGCTGGAAATGAACCCTTATACTGGACCCCTCTTTCAACAATCGGCCTCGCAGCTGGCAACATGCTCCGCAACCCTCTTCCTATCGCCAACCAGCCCATTCTCATCTGTCCCTTCCCCCACCTCACGCAAAACATGCTGCTGCGCACCCTGGAAAAGCTTCTTGATACGTCATTCAGCGTTGAACATGTTGATGTGGAAAAGATTCATCGGCATGCATTAGTCGTGCTGGAGAAGTGGAAGGAAGGTGGTGAGCAAGAAGCGGGAAAAGCGCAAATGGGCAAAGCAGTGAAGGGATTAGCGATATCTAACCAGTTCTACGGAGGCGAGGACGATGTGAAACATCTTGGCCAGGCTGTTCAGAATGAGATTGTTGGTGTAAAAACTGTGCAGGTGGAGGACGCAGTAAGGGATGCGCTGGAGCACTATGGGAAAGAGTGCCAAGTTGTCCAGCGTATGTTCAATGTGGAGGCTTGCGACATCTAAATTGTACATTGCTGTCAGCATGTCGTTCAGGCTTGTGATATCATCAGCATTTCTGTGCTAGAAACGGAGACAACAAAGTGGGATGATATCGATTAGGATTAGGAGCAAAAACAAATCCCGTAAAGAAAGCTTTTGCATACTATATCGTATAATTTTTCATGTTTTACAAGCGTATAGTGAGACTGCTGGTGCTGATTGATCAGCAATACCGCTATCTATCCATTTATCGTCTGGAATGACTGCTATCAAGTGGCCCATGTCCGCATCTCTTTTACACTATGCTTCTGTACGTACGCAACGCACAACTCCAATTAGCTACCACCGTACCCGTGCATTTGATAACCGCCTTGATCTCCGGTCGGGCCTCGCTAATGTCCCAGATTGGAATCCTCAAACACCGCCGGATCCCATTCCCATTGATCGAAAGTTGCCTCGTAAGGATTTCCATAGAACAGGTTCAGTGGCTGACCGAAATCCATTAACCCAGCGTTAGGATCGTTCAGGTATTCACTTCCGGAGACATCGTCAGAATAGAAGTTGTCTGTGTTGGATTGCGAGTAAAAGTCGTTGCTATTGGATGGATCAGTGGTTGGCCATACGACACCCGACTGTTGCAACGCAAGAGGTTGACTGTACGACTGGTATTGCTGCTGCAACTCCAGGCTCGTGTCTTGTACATCGCGTTGTTGTTGATGCTGATCAGTCGGCTGTGGCTGAGGTAGTTGCCGATGGGCCGCTTCTTTTTTGCTCTGCTTATTCAACACTCTAGCCACAACGTTGTATGCGCTCTCGCTAATTGCGTCGACCGATTTCATCGAACTTAGCCATCGTATAAGCTTGTCGACGCAGGACGTGACATATGATTTTTCGACCGTCAAGTGGATGCCGTCCAGCGACAGCTCAAGAAGTAGGACCGTAAGGGCTTGCATGACTACGCATGGTGATTAGCCATGTCGATTACTATAAGATCGGACAGGCTTACTCATATGGACAGCACACCACCACGGACCGTTCTCGTAATACCATGCAGGGTTTGGGGGGTCTGGCAATATGGAGGTGATATCCAAGGCTGCGCCTATGCAGGCCCCCGCGGTTTTCTGGTTGAATCGAATCGACTCTTCGCTCTGTCCCTTTATGCGCAAATCCAACCGGCACAGACAGGGCCGAGTGATGCAGATCTTAGCGCTGTGGTAGTGTAGATACAGTAGCAGCTGCTCTCGACTCAGATCGTGCCCTGACGCAGCGGCAATTGCTGCAGCTGGACCTCGAGACAGCGAATGCAAAGCCCAGGTTTCCAATTCGTCAGATAGCGAAGCGATCTCCTTCTGCGCAGCCTTCCAAGACTTGGCAGACTTCTGCGCGGAGTATAGACCAGACAGAACTTTGTCCATAAGAATGTCGAGCCTAACGTAGGCTACATCGAATGGATCCAAACTCGCATTGGTTACGGTCCCACCGCCAGAAGATTCGGAGACCCGGCTTACTGCAGAAGATATCTCATTTTCACGCAACGGTGTCTCCATTTCAGTTCCTTTCGCGCCCGGTGGTGGTACTGTACAGTCTATCGCACTTACAGTGCGAGGACGTCCTATTATTGAAGTAAGGACACATTCAATGGAGTAAAGCGACCACCAAATCTGGGCTAGGGCCTTCCTCCTGTTAAGAGATATGGAAGGATTCTCGTGTCTAAGGTGCAGACCTGCAGCTTGTGCATGGCGGATGGCGATACCGATCATGTACCAAGCTCTGTAACCTCATCGTCAGCACGCGTACATGTCGCATAGTTGACTGGGCTTTTATGCGCACCCTAAAGGTATTCGCTGTATGTTACGTTGTCGTTTGTTATTACAAAACAAGGCGAATACCTTGAGGGTGAATTTCGCTGTGTGATTGTAGTGAGACGTACCTGCTGACATGTCCAATCGTCAGATAGTACAGAGAGAGAAGCCCGAACGCCTATATTGATATCAGAGCTTTTCATTGTGTTTTCAAAAGGAGCCTACCTGTATCGTTGTCTGATCCGGTTGCGTGACTAAGGTATTGATGGACTGAAGCTGCAATAGATGTACTGCTCTCCACATATACACTAAGTGGTCGTGGTCGTCGGCCCGCCACTCTGCACCGATGAGATGTGAGTAGCGTGCACCGATGGCGAAAACGAGGTTCATAACAGCTTTCCACTTTGGACATACGACCAATGTAGCACTACTTTGATCTCTCTTGAAAAACGCGTGCAGCTGGTGTTCGAAACTGTCACCTAGGATTGGGAATGGGCTGTGTACGACCGCTTTATAGTACTCGAAAAGACGATCGGCCGTATCAGCAGAAGGTATGACATGTGGGTCACCGATATCGATGTCGATGTTGGATTTGTCAAGATAGAAGTAGTAGCCGAGGAATTGGTCATTGTCGGATGATTGCCGGTTGTCGCTGTGCTGTTGACGCCCATGGAGTGCTTTAGCACGCTGATTGAAGGCATCTCCCCCTGCCCCAGGCGGCCCATATGAAATATCAGAGGACTCGCCTTCAGGATGTTCGATCTTGGTTTCGAGGGCTCGGAGCCATTGGACTTGCGAGTTGCGACCCACGTAGCCCATGTTACCTGCGTCTTCGGTGCGCAAAATGTCCTCCTGGACAAAATCCAGGTCTTCGTTGGAGCCGACAGAAGCGGAGACGTGAGCTTCTCCACCCTCTGCAGAGGTGGTACTTAGAGCGTCGTCATTGGCAAGAGATGATGAAGCTCTCCTTGCCCGCTTTCCACGTGATAGCGCAGGAGTTGGTGGAGGAGGAGGCGTGTCATCTTCGAAGGATACCAATGTTTCCTCGATCCTCTTCTTGCTCGCCTCGTCGAGCTGGCTGCTGACATCGAGCAAGAGCTCGGTCAATGCGTGCGATTTGCGCTGCGCTCTTTTACTTGTCAGACAAAGAAGTAGAGCAGATAGGCAATGACATGGACAGACCCTTTGAGGCGATCCTTGCGCTCTAGATCGTAGTGACAACTATGGTGGTGCTTGTCACAATTGTCACAACGCGGACGAGTACCAGAGCATTTGATCTCTGGGTGTAGTCAGCAAGCCGGAGCTGGGCGAGGTATAGACAAGAGTTCAGGCCCACTTCGTTTGCGACATTGAGTGCACTAGCGGAAGTCAGCGCCGGCCCAATCGGAATAGTCAAAGGCCTTTACTTACGGCTTTGCTCACTACTTCGCTGCGGGCTCGAGGGGTTCGTGTGGCGGGCGGGATCTGATAATTCTGGCCGGGTATTCTTGGAATGGCCACCTTTGGCTCCCGGGAGTTGGAGCCCTCCGGCGGATAGCGGCTGTGGTTCATTTCCTCCGCTTGCAGTTATGGTGGTGTTAGAGAGGGGATGAAGAGCGCGTGCAAGACACCGACGTCGCGACCTGAGCCAGCTCGCGCACGGGCACGGTATCAGCCTGATCGAACAAGAGAAGAACTAGGGAAATATGTCGTGGTGACGGAACGGAGCATTGCAGTGCCAGGCGTCTCTATGCGGCGACATATATGGGACTGCCGGGTAGTTCTCGAGTCGAGGAAGGCGCTGATTAGGTGCGGGCATTTGGGCCGTCGCCTAATGAGCGCCTCTGTGTGGGCTACCCAGCGGCGAGATGGCGACGTCATGTTGTGTACAAGTAGGCAGGCTCATAGGCGAGAGGAAAGAACTCCTAGAGCGCTGGACCACACCACATATAACAACAGATTGCAGAACGCAAAGCCACCAGTGTCTGGCAGGTGAGCCACTGTCTATGGACCGGAACTTGCCCCTCTTCAGTCCTCTCAGCCAGCACGCGGCCTCTCTTCGGCGGCGTCCTACTATGAGCCTGCAACATATTGTGGGCGCAGGAGCATGCAAAGCTTGTCGCGGCCGCATCACAAAGGTAGGTAAGGCCGTTGCTGGTTGTGCGCGAGCTACCTAATAAAATTTACCCGGACTTGCACGTAATCTAACATGTCCAGTGTTCGACCGAACGTCCCCAATGCTCAGAGTGTCGGAAGCGGCACACGCCATGCAACTACGCTCAGCCTCCGGTCCGGCCCGTCGCTACCACGCGCAGACACCATGGCCAGGTGCACTCTGCGGGCACCAGCCGTGCACTCGAGCGTGTCTTCGCCCACCTGCGCACCCGGCCCCTGCCTATCGCCCATGAGACACTTGGCCAACTTCGTCGCGGCACTGACGTGCATGCGGTTCTACGCTTCCTCGAGTATGGCAGCCTCCGCCTCCAGCTCATGCTGGTCCCGGACACGACTTACCAATTCACCCTGCCCTATCTTGCTGACATGATGCCACTGTTTGACGGCACTGACAATCCGTATCTGACCTCGAGGCTGTACAAGGCCCTGTCGCACGAGACTGCACACCATGGCACCGAAATCCAAGAGCAGACATACCACGCTATCTACCACGTGCCCTATCCCGGCGCCCGCATGTATGATCCCCGAATGTCCCCAGACTCCCTGAGGCCCTCGAGGTGGACATCGATCAGTCATGACGACGTTTTTCTTACTCGCCTTCTCGAGGACTACTTCCTCTATGAGTTTCCTCTCTGGCCCTGCTTCCACAAAGACCACTTCCTCGACGACATGACCACTGGAAGAAATGATTATTGTTCACCGCTTCTTGTTAATGCCATTCTCACCGCAGCCTGCGTATGTTCCATCTTTGTCTTCTCTTTCCTTTTCACTGCGAGTTAACACACGGAACAGCACGGAACAGGCTCGCTCAATCAGAGATCTGAGTTCTGGAACCCCGACACCTACAGCTATCGGTGCTTGGCTGAGACCAGACGGCTGTGGGAGCTGCAACATTCGCAGCAAGTGTATAACCTTACATCCGCCCAAGCAGCCACCATCCTAGGCCGAATTTATTTCGCCAATGGTATGGATGAGATGGGGTGGACGACATGGACATACGCGCTAGAGCTTGCAGATAGACTAGAGTTATTTGCTAAGGCTGCGGAATACAAAACCGAAAAGGATCGCGTTTCAAGAACCCTTACAGCATGGGGCATTTTTTCTCAGCAAGCGTATAAACTTACCCGACCCCTATTCTTCCCCACATGATGTTCTCTGATATAGGTTCAGGTTCTCTTGTTTTTACCTCATGAAGCCCCCACTGTCCCGAATTCCGCCTGAGGATGGCTTACCGGACTATCGAGACGCACAGAATTTCTTTGGCGAGATTTGGGTCAAGTACCCTCTTGCGACACATCTGGTATGTTATAATCTCCGAAGGAGCTAGTTCCTATTGAGTTGTACTCAACACTTGAAGTCTACCCTGAAGGTATATCCTATGTTGTCTTTCCAGTCCTGTTGACGAGCTGCTAGACCCCCATCCATCTGGGTCAGACTTTCCTGGCGCTCATCAAGCTGAGATGCATCATGAATGACATAGCTGGAAAGGCACTCCCAGAAGGCGACAGACAGAACGATCTTGGCCTTCAGCAGGCCGGCCGTTATCACACCATGCTGGTCCAATGGTTCTATGATCTGCCAGAGCCACTGCAATCTCACAATATTGCCATGCCAACGCAACTTCTCTTACAGTAAGGCTTGACTTGTCTCGCATGTGAGAATAACTAACCTTTGTGTCACAGTATGCAGTTTCATAACCTCGTAACTATGACTTTTCAGCCGTTCCTGCAGCACGAGACCCCTCTCGACCAACCGCACGATAAAGGAGCATTCGAGGTTGATGCCGGCTTCAGCCCAGCGCGATTGTATGCCGCCTCCAAAGCGAGTCTTCAAACGCTTCTCCACATGTTTTACCATCGTCACGGCTTCGAAGCATACTATATCTTTCTACTCCAAATCTTCGTTCAGCTGGGCTTTGACTCGATAGAGCGCCTGCGTACCCCGGAGGCGCGGCAAGAGCATTTCCCGGCCATAATGAAAGCCACCAGAGCTACACTCATACTGTGCGCCAAGGGCTTGCGCGACCAAGGTCGAAACTTTTTTCTATCCGAGCTCGTGTTCCGCATCCTGCGCGATAAGATGAATCCTGTTGATGTGAAGTTGCTCAAGGACTGGTCACGCATCAAGGACGAAGACAAGAGGGAAAAGTCGATGCTAGAGCACGTGCATAGCGAGTACCCTGTGAATGTGCAGTCGATTAGCTCGAATCCTGCTGACCGACGTCTCAATCGGCTGTTGCAGTCTATGGGTGACCTCAAGCTCCCTAACGACACTGCCGAACCAACGCAGCAAGATAGAACATCGAGGACGTGGCGAAGTATCGTATTCTGACCGCGGAAATAAGGCAAATGACAACTACAATCAACATCAAATACAATTCGCAATATACTATTCACAATGCCAGTTATGACGTTGGCCGTCGGCGTCTTGCTCCGCCAATACGCTCATTACCACACGTTCGAGAAACGCTTGAACTTTCCACCTTGACACAAGAAATCTACTCACTAGTGAGCAGTCATTATGCGCGGCATTGCCCACCACTGGTCTTTTGGATTATCGTGGCAAACTCTTACATGCACTTTGCCCGCAGCCGGATCAAACACCGGAGCCAACAGCATGTTCGTATACGCAAGTACATAGCCGGTATCCGTCACAAAACCTTTCCTCCGCCGTTTAACCCCTATTCTGTTGATTCGAATCGAGAAAACTGCAGCGAACTGCAGTCTCAAAATAGCTGCATAGGCGTATCGATGATGTCTCTGCACGTGCGGCGCAATGGCCCAATTCTAGGTCTGAAGTTCCTACCTAAGTAGGAACTGGTCTGAAGACCGGCTGTTTTCGGATGCGGACCGGAATTCTATTACATACGTCGCAATCACAGGGTGTCGCAATCGAGCCATGTCTGTAACGAAGGTTCGATTTAGCACTGTTCTCGATTTCGCGGGCATCGCCCTTCCCCTTAATGGCTTTTCTTCCTCATTTCCAACTTTCTTTCGCGCTTGTCAGCGATTCGCTGAAATATGCTGCCATCGTATACTGCGCGAATATCCTCCTTGTCGTTGTTAGCATCGGGAGTAAACCAATAGATGATCCGATATATTACACACCTTCATCATCCGACCGTCTTCAGGCCAAAGCGTGATATAAGTCGCAGTCCCTATCCAAGGTTAATATTCTCTCACGCCGCTCAAGAATGGACAATGCTTACATTCGAAGATGAAGCCACACATTCCGATCGGATCATTGATATTCCTCTGCCCCTTCAACACATTCACCAAGTCTCCAACGGTTAAATAGTCTCGTCCATCGGCATATTTTGTAAAAATTTCTTCGAACTTCGAAGGGATGAACCTTCCTTCGGCGTCGTACGTGCCCGTATCGCTGCCGTGCCTCGCTCTATGCACATTGTGCAAGAATAGACGGAAGAAAGGATCCGGAAGCCATCCTGAGCACGTGGGATACGAAAAGTTAATATGGATGACCAAGACGGCGAAAGCAGAGAAGAAAAGCCCGCAGCCTAGGCGGTAAAAACCGACGAAAGTGTCTTGTGGCCAGAGAACACCATCATGATCGCGGTCGAAGAAATCGCAGTGTTGTTGCAGGACTGTTTGATGCGAGTGCTTCTTTGCCCAGTCGTCTTGCGTGCTGCCTTCAGGCGATTCTTCTGACGGGGCGAGGTTTGCGCGCGCAACCGCTATTTGCAATTAGTACAATGGCGTAGTAGCAACACGCTTATTCGTACCTGCGTGTTGTAGACGAGAGTTTTTGCTACTGATATATGGTTTCCTTTCTTCGGTGATGGGTACGTCGTGGATCGAGTAGACAGGTGCCCTGTCGTCTTCCCCACATTCCGCATGTCCATTGACTTGGTCCATTTTTGCAATCATAACGGCAACTTTTTCGGTGGTAAATTAGAAAAGTTCTCAAGAGACAAAAGACAGCAAGATCAAAAGAAATGCTCTAGCTGTTCGCCCTTTTGCTGCCACGAAGACTGAGCCGCATGTTCCTATTGGATCAAGGGCTCACCATGACGTCAATGACTCTGGAAACGGTCTTGGTATGGCAGTGCAACATGTCAAAAGCGTTTCGCAGGATTGTGGGCTATGTTCAGGAACATCAAGTCTTCACTGGCGTCAGTGTGATGTGTGCATCGTGGCAATGGGGGCACGCATGTGCGCACATGTCACTCGTTGTTTTGTGGCTATCCTTCGAGATGCAGTTCCGCGGCCAATCATTGGAATGCAACCCTGCTCCTCAACCGCGCCCTGGCTTGATCTTCAGGCACGCATCAAAATTAGACCACTCGCAAACACCCTGCATACCTATGTATACTGTCTGTGTTAGTTTTACTCCATGCTTTGTACACCAAGGTCATGCCAATACATAAGACATCTAGGTTGGTCATCATGCTCAAAGCGCATCATCTTCCGGAGCTACTCTTCTAGCTGATATATAGTAGAAGTAAATGATACCTCACCTTGATGGGGTGGAAAACTCGATATGCTTGAGCGTTCCGCTTTAGACTTGAGTTACTCAAAAGAAGCAGATGCTCATATAAGGACGATCAACCGCATGTGCTGCTTACATATATCTTGATGTGGTGAGGTTAATTTGATGGTTGAAAGGTCGCACCGTTGATTAACACAGTGAGTCCGATTCGGCTAGCGCGATCTCGTGGATGAATGACGCGCATGCACGGGACCGCGGGAACACGCGCCTTCTAGATGTCGCGTCTGCATCGCATTCCTCTATTCAGGATGCAGCTCCACTAACGCGATACCGGGCTACACGTTGCCCTTGTCAAAGATTGCCTCATTCATCTGATGTGAGTCGTCATCCGCCATGTCGTCACCATCGCCCGAGTTCCATTCGTCGCAATTCTCGATAACCTCGCCGCGTCGCATACCCAAGTCCGCGTTTACGTATAAGCAGCTGCACCAGCTCAAGACGTACAACCCCCAGACACCCCTCCGCGTCATCGCGCACGTCGACCTCGATGCCTTCTACGCGCAATGCGAAACCGTCCGCCTTGGCATCGATCCCTCCAAGCCCCTCGCAGTCCAGCAATGGCAGGGCCTCATAGCAATCAACTACCCCGCACGCGCATTTGGACTAAGCCGGCATGTCACTTCGACGGAAGCGTTGAAGCAATGCCCCGACCTAATACTACAACATGTCGCGACATGGAAGGAGGGCGACGAGAAATGGGCATACCATGAAAATAGCTTCAAGGACATGGCGACGCACAAGGTCAGCCTGGACCCATATCGCATGGAGAGTCGCAAGATTTTGAAATGCATAAAGGATGCTTTACCAGAAAAGGAACAACGCGTGGAGAAAGCAAGTATCGATGAGGTCTTCATGGATCTGAGTGCGCAAGTGTACACGATATTGCTGGAGAGATATCCTGAACTGAGAGGACCCCCGCCATACGATGACTCGTCAGAACGACTGCCCAAAGTACCTACAACCGTCTTGGACTGGGCGGCTGACGCGCTTGTTGAGACAGGTGAAGAAGATGGAGAAGACAGGGATCCAGATTGGGATGATGTGTGCATGGTCATCGCATCCGAGATTGTACGAGATGTGAGGAAACAGATCAAAGACACACTGGGTTATACGTGCTCTGGGGGAGTCGCAAGGAACAAGATATTGTCAAAACTAGGATCAGGGTACAAGAAACCAAATCAACAGACCGTTATCCGGAACCGCGCTATCGAGCACTTTCTTTCCGATATGAAATTTACCAAAATCCGAATGCTAGGAGGCAAACTAGGAGATGAGGTCGTCGCAATGTTTGGTACGGATAAAGTCAAGGACCTTGTGGAACAGCCATTGGATCAATTGAAAAAGCTAGGTGATGACACAGGCAGTTGGATATACTCCATCATTAGAGGTGAAGATAATAGCGAGGTCAATCCGCGTACTCAGATCAAAAGCATGCTTTCGGCAAAATCCTTCAGACCCGCTATCAACTCGTTCGAGCAGGGTGTGAGGTGGCTGCGCATCTTCGTGGCCGACATATTCTCACGATGCGTAGAAGAGGGTGTGCTAGAGAACAAGAGAAGACCCAAGAGCATCAACCTGCACCACCGCCAAGGTGCGCAAACGCGGAGTCGACAAGCACCGATACCCCAGGGCAAACCACTATCAGAAACCATACTATTCGATCTCGCCAAAAATCTATTGGCTCAAGTAGTCGTTGATGGGAGAGCCTGGCCATGTGCTAATCTCTCCTTGAGCGTCGGAGGCTTCGAAGATGGTATCACGAACAACAAAGGCATCGGTGGTTTTCTAGTTCGGGGTGAGGAAGCAAAGGCCATGATGTCGACTGGTAGAGCTATAACTGGTGGAGGCGAACCACCAGCAAAGCGAAGAAGGACAAAAGGAAACATTGCCAACTTCTTCGGCCCAAGAGACGAGAAGAAGAAAGATTTTGATGCAGCGAGGGCAGTACTCTGGAGAACACATAGCGAGTCCACGCGAGATGAAAGTGGGGACGAGGCAGAAGAGACAGGGGAAGATCACGATCCATTCAGCGCACAACAAAGTCATGAATTAGACCGACCTTCAACGCCAACGCTGGAACGCCAAAGTTCGGATATAAATCTTTATGCCATAGGAACACCGCCCTCAGCCCAACCTCAGCCTGCTTCCCCCTCTCCACCACGACCACAGAACCACGACCCAGTAACACCAGTCCCTCATTCCAGACCTATAGCCCAGCAAAAATCCGTCGACACATATTTCTGTTCTCGTTGTAACCTCCACCTTCCACCGGCGGACAAGCCCGAACACGAAGACTACCACTTTGCGCTCGATCTGTCAAAGGAGATGCGGCATGAAGAGAGAAATCCCCCTACGCTCTCTGCAAGAAAAGGTGTAGGTGGATCGAAGCCTTCCAGAGGGCGGGGACGACCGCCGGGAAGTGGAAGAGGAGAAGCGGTTGAGAAGGGGCAGGCGAAGCTAGCTTTTGGGAAAGGAAGTTGATAGTTGGGGGTGTTTACGATACGTCAACGTTTATGATGATACCTACTGTTTGAGAATCAATGTTTCATACGTCGAGAACTTGTACATAATTCTGCTGTCATCCAGCTTAAAGAGACGTCGTTGACACATGCGCATCATATTAGCGGTCATATGCTACTACATATATTGACCAAATGAGCACGCTTATATTGGTCATTCGGCTGGATTGACTACACAACCTCAAAGTTCAGCCTTACCCACGGCATCTCCTCGCTCCCTTCTGGCATCTTATACGTGAAGTTCCAAAACTCAAAGTCGCTGTGTTAGGTTAGCGTATAGCCTTCTCTCTGTGTGGACGGTAGTCCTGATAGAACTTACTTGATAACCTCACCAGCTCCGCCAAACAGCCCATTGAATGTAACCTCGGGTTCTAGATCCACAGATCCGGTAACATTGACTTGAACACCCTCTACATCCGCCCAACCTGCTACATCCCTCTTACCGTCCCAGCCGTTCGTTCCCACCAAGAAGGAAAACGCACTCGATGCATTCCCCACCGGATATTCAAGTTGCAAGCTTCCCTCTTCAACCACCACATCCAAAGCCATACTCTGAGCATACAAACTCATCCAGCCCACACTACCATCCTGCCTCTTCCACTGCACGACTGCTGGATTGAAAGAGTTCTGATTTTTAGCCGGGCCGCCGACGACAGTTTCGTTGAAGGATTCAGCACCGATGGTCAGATTAGGGGAGAGGTAAGCCGTGATATTTCGCGGCTCAAAGTCGTACGGTGGAGAGAATGCGGAGGTCCTAACAGTATGTGTGCCTGGAAACTTGGACAGAGATGAGAGCGTGGCGTTTGGAACTAGCGTGTTATGGTAGGGCGCCAGAATGGCGATTAGAGGGCCAATCGCGAAGTCATCCTTGTGACCCATGGCGTATGGCTGGAAGAGTGTTAGCTCTCTCCCTCTCATATAATCTCTGACTTTGTCATGTGTAGGAGATATGATAGAAGGGAAACGGAAATGGTGCTTCATGCATACTTTCTTGTTAATAGGCGCCATCTCCTTACCCACAAGCGTCCACATTTGCAGCGCCAAGATACTGAGATACTTGTTCATGTCGAACCCATAGGCACGATCCCACGGCCCAGCCACATTCTTCATGTCCGCATGATACAATTCGCCCAGTACAGACCAGGTATCGCGAAGCATTCTTGGTCCATACTCGCCCATCAGACTGTCGTTTGGCATATACTTCGCCCAAAGCGTAAGCGCAAACAGCGAAACACCAGCGTAGGTACCAGAATTGAACTCGGAAAGTGTGTTGTCTCGGACAAACAAGTCGATGATTTCTTTCGCGTAGTTTTCGCCTGCGATCGTCATGTTGGAGTCGTTGGCACGGCGACCGACGTAGCCAGAGACGAAGGCGCGCATGATGGAGGGGTTGCTGTAAGCCGGGTAGAGATTATCGTCGTCGACGCCGCCAACACGGTAACTGTCTCCGATGGTGGTGTTGAACAAACTTTCCAGCATGTAATCCTGGACATCTTGGGGGAGTAGATGAGGAAATTCCTCTAGCATGACGACGAAAGTTGTGCCAATGAAGCCGCGCCAGTTGGGATCCCACGAGTTGTAGATCTCAGCTGGGTATTGTTCTGTACCTACGGCTGGCTCCTCTGGATATTTTTGGTAGTCGCCAAACCTTGGGTTATGTTAGTAACAGTATCTAGAAGAGGAATTGAATGACCTCTTTTGCTGCAAAACTCACCATTGTTGACTTTCGTTCTTGAATTGCCCTCCGATGACATTCTTCACGATCCGTACTGCCTGCTCAACGTCATCGGCTTCGTTTCGCGCCAATAAGCCAGCTGCATACCAAACGCTCGCTCTGGTCTCGTGTGTCAGAGCAGCAGCGTCCAAGCTGAACAGGTATGCTCTTTCATCATCGTAGTACATGTCCATCCAGTCCATCGACTCATGTAACAAGCCCGTCGCATACGTTTCCGTATCATTGCGTGAGACTAGACTACCACGAGCAAACACATGCTCAGCTAGGAGCGCCGAAGCCACCCAGAGCCTTGAGATCCCAATCATGCTGGATGTCGCGAAGAGCAGAAGGTAGAGAGTTTGGCACGCGACATGACGCTGGCCATGATGCAGCTGCAGTGATTGCGGGCCAAGCGTAGCATTACGGTAATTTCTCCGCTATGTTTACATGAAAGCCGAGGGCTTCGGCATATGCTACTGCGAGATAACGGTGACTTCGGCCTTGTTGTTCTATCGCGGTTGTGTTAGGGCCGGATAATTGTGTTGCTAGC
>Ga0265797_10002761_pt1 | contig 29031 bp, 25 predicted proteins | sample P2T30metagenome_FD_192433 | JGI IMG/M metagenome (GOLD analysis project Ga0265797, IMG submission 192433) | Plant litter microbial communities from East Loma Ridge, Irvine, California - P2 T30 | ecosystem: Environmental > Terrestrial > Plant litter > Unclassified | place: USA: California...
ACCGGCAATGCACCTAATGCTAATGTCCAAATGGATATGCTCGAATCAGTCCTCCAGAACGCTCCACGGCTGCAAGTCGGCAATTATTCCCAAGGTCTATGCGATTTTGTCGCTTTCTGTCTTAACAGTGATCCCAAGGCTCGACCTACAGCGGACGAAATCCTACAACACCCATACATAGCCGACACAGAGAAAACACATCCGACGAACAGCTTGATAGCATTGATCGAGCGTTACATGACCTGGGAGTTCAAGGGCGGGCAACGCGCGTCGCTGTTCAACCCAGGCGGTGCTGCGGCTCCTGTTGGTGCCGATGAGGTCGAGGAAGATTCGGGCAATGACTTCGACTGGAACTTCAGTCTTTCCGAGGGGTTCAACCAATCATTCACCAGGAGATTCAGTCATATGGTGCAGTTCGGTCTGGACGGGCTTCCACAAGATGCGCCTAATGACTCCGGGCCGCTTCAGCTGGAACCCAAAAAAATCTCGGTCCTCGAACAAATTCAACGAGAGCACAAGGAGAAAAGTGCGACGCGAGGCGAGAAGTTACTCGATCGCTTGTTCAACCCAGACTCAGCACCATATGCAATGCACGGCGCGCCCATCGCGCCGCCAAGTCCGCCGAACCGGAAATCAGATTTGCCGCTACGGAACTCAGTGCAGAGCAATGCAACCCGTGAGAGCACCATAATGATCGATCTTGATGCAGAACCCGACTACAGCGCGAACCCGGATATATTCGACTTCGGGGACATCGATACAGTCAAAGCTAGAGCTAAAAAAAGCTATGCTGCTTTCGACGACGATGACGAGCAAGAGGAAGAAGAGGACGACTATCAGTACGGTCAGTTCAACCACGAGAAGCGTGCGACTAAGGACTGGCAATTTCCATCCAGGCCCACAGCCGCCACAACCGCAACAGTCCCCAAGAGGGCTACGATGGACTGGTCGTTTGCCAATGCACAGCCGGCTGAGGCAGACACTACTTTGAATCTTGAATCACCCAGCGATAGCGGCACGACAGCCCCGGGCTTCCGACCGCAGCTCCTGCATACCGCTACTGTGCCACTCGGGCAGTTCGGCGATTACCTCCACACAAATCAGCCAGCCAACACATTGGCGCCGTCAAACGAATCCGTGTTTCGCGACTCGATGAGTTCTATGATTGACCTGGACTTGGCATTCGCTGGCGAGTCAGATTTACCACCGCGTCCCTCCACAGCCAGCTCTGCTAGCGGATCTACGGGTACTGAGATGACATCTGGTGATCCATTCGATCTTGAGGATGAGCATGGACAATTCGGAGTGGACCGAAACAGATTTTCATACCACAAGCAGTGGCAGTCGGATGGAGGTCCGGCCGACATCAATCGAACCAGCCTGAGGAACGTTCCGATGCATGCTCGCGGCAGTAGCTTGTCTTCTACGGCCTCCGAGCTGGATCGTAATGTCCAGGTGCCAGCTGCTGCAGAAGACGTGTTCGCGTATGACTATGAGCAGCCTAATACTTCTACACGTAAGCCGATGCAACTTAGGCTTAGTCACACAGATGCCACCGGGCCTTCGACTGCACCTCTCGTCAGTCAGACCGACTGGCCAGACTTCAGTCGGGACTATACCGACAGCCCAGGCTACGCGTCCCACAACGTACCGCAGCTCGGAGATCCGAGCTTCCCACTTGCAGGGCATGATCACATGAATGGATCGTCGGCTGCAATGCCACGATCGCTCTCCATCTCCCACCCTCGCGAGACCATCAATGGAGGCTCCTTCGGTACCCCCGGCGGGTCCAAGGACACATTGGAGTTCCCGAATGTCGTCCCGCCGAATCCAGCTGCACTTGACGAGGATGCTCCTCCTTCCGCTCTCACATCCGAGCTCGCTCGTTTGCTCGACGACATGAACGGGGCATTCAAGTCTACCGGCCGTGCATTGCGCCAGCGCACCGGGCTGAGCGGTGAAGCGAGCGGTTTCGGTGATGGCGGCTTCTCGTCTTTTGACGAGGAAACTGACGGCGGCTTTGAGAGCACTGGCAGCATCGGGTTCAGAAGCGGCCCGGAGACTGGGGACGAAGAGGGCTTTTGAGGTTGAGATGTTTCCACACGGCTGATTGTTTTTTTGGGTGACTAGGGGATAAGTTGTGCTTTTTGCTTGCAGCATGGGAGAGCCAAGATGAGCTCAGAAGCGAGGAACACGGAGCATGCTTACCACTGAGAGACGACATGAGAAACTTCAAATTATCTTTCAGCACAAAGCTGAATCGAGAAATGCGAGCATACTCTGGGATTGGGAAGCTGAATTGAACAAGGCGAGCATACTCTGGGATCGAGCAAAAAAATTGAAATGACAGCATGATAGCATAGCCTCAGATAGCTGGTCGCTGAAGCAAGCCATCTTCTGTGAAGCGGTGGTTGCATCGCGTACCATTGTGCTCAACAGAGAGAATCTTTCAATGTCTGCCCGATAAGAAAAGTTAACACAGTACTGATGACCGCTTAATCCAAGAGAAGCCTTTTCCGCCAGCAATAACGACGACACCGTCCACCTATCTATCGCACGATACTTCCACTCCACTGAGAGCAATCCACCTGCGCCGCGCTACCCACGCCCAAGCCCACGCCACTGTTTCCGAACAGCGCAGAGTTTGCCTTGGAATCAATGCAAAGATCGAAGTTGAGGTTCGCACCGTACTGGTTCGTGCCCGAGAGGCCAGACTGCGAGCACAGCGGGTTGCCTTGCGCCGGGCACAGGTTGGTGACCATGACGACGATGCTGTTGCCCGCGTTGCTGACCTGCTTGCCGGAGCTGTCTTTCTGGATCGTGAGCTTCCAACACGTACCGCAGCCGGGACCGGCGCCGGCGCCCTGTAGGTATAAGTTAGTGTGGTGGTCGCGGTGAGATGAAGGGAGGAGTTTCGTACTGGGCCGACGCCGAAGACGTTCTGTGAGACGGCGGCGTTGTAGCCTTGCGTGTAGAATCCGCACGCCGTCGACTTGGTTTGGCAGTTGCCGCTGCCCCAGGTATCTGTCGAGCCGTATTGCGTGAAGGAAGCTGAGTAGCTTTTCCCCCCGTTGCCGCCGGAAGAGGAACCGCCGGTGTTGGTGGGAGGAGCTGATGAGGTGGATCTGGTGGTGGTTCTCGCTGTGGTTGTTGGGTTGCTGCCACCTAGCGAGGTAATCAGTGGTGTCTTCATGGTGGGGTGGGAAGAACTTTACCGCTACCGGGCACACATTGCGAGTAGTATTCGCTCTGAGCCTTGCAGGTGTATCCTGAGACGCAGGACTTGGAGCCGCTCCAACCTTGTCCGCCACATTGTCCGTATGCTGGACTCTGGGCTACGGCGGCGCTGATGAGCGTGGCGAGAGAGAGAGATTTGAAGAGCATCTTTGGCAATTATGGCGACTCGCCGGATGGTACTTTAAGATAGAATGAAGAGCTTGGGTTGTGAAAATGCGTCTTGACTTACCAAGAGGTCTGTCTCAACCACCTTTATAAGCCGTATGGGAGAGTAGACGCGTCACTCAGTTACCACCCTAATCATTTCATCGCCGCCGCCTCAACTGAGCGGCATGATCGAGGAGCCAGACTCTCCGTGGCGCGCAGTAGTCGACAGCACTCCGAATCCGATTCGATATGCTTGCCGTCCAGATGAAACGTGCGCAGTGTGACAGGGTTTCTCCACGGAATATCAACGCTTAAGCCATTCAAGCCTCTCTTCGCTTGAGTGTTTCAGGCGCTCATTTGATGGGGTCAAATATAAGCTTTGTGCCTAGATTGATGTGAATATGGGTAGCGGGAGAAAGTACGAGTAAAACCAGCCGTCCTGGGCCACGCGGTGACACGGAGAGCGCATAGCCGCTTCTTGTTGTAGTGCGGAGTGTACCAGCCGGAATGTTTTCGTTGAAAATATTATAAGGCCCACGCCGCTTGAAGGAGCAGCGACATGTTCGAGCCAATACTTACTGGTAGGATGGGTTCTTTGCTGTGTCGAGCGTTGGACTATGGAGTACGGCGCCTTTCGTCGATGAGAGTGCGATATATCGTTGTGCCGTGCAGTAATCTCCACGTGTGGAAGCCAGCCGTCCGGCTTGCGTATGTACTTGTTTCATGTTGAGTGCAATGTACCTATACAGGCTATATCGAGTAGAGCCAGAATCTTTCGCGTGCTTCAGCTAATGTCTGACGATCGTCAGTAGCATTTCTTCGTCGGTGTCTCTGAGCTTGACAGACACGTCCTCGATGGTGGAGAGACGCAAGATCAGTCGTGGTGCCTCTAGGATCAGTGTGTCGTGGATTTCAAGCTTTAGGAACCGTACAGGAGCATAGGCTCGTGTCGTTCAGAACTCCTGCATGAGCTACGTGATGTTCTGGTAGATAGATGTCCAGAGCATGGTTCTGCGCAACAGATGCCTGAAGATCACGTCCAAAATGTCGTCGGCAAATGATCAGCCCGGCGACTCCATACACACATCCCTGTAGAATTTGAGCCATTGGGTCTTGCAACCGATATCAATGTCCGGTTCGCGAGTACAGTATCAGGCTTGTCTCAAGATGACGGAAAATAGAGTTCCAAACTGGATCCAGGGAGCTTGACATGTGATCACTCCAGTGCATGCAGCGTGTGCACATTGAGGGAGCGAGACTACTGGCACCGATATCATGCGCCATTTGCACTTCGCGATGCCCTCGTGAAAGGCTCTAAAGAACATTAACAACCGTCCAACAGCGGTGAGAGCGGTGTTTTTGCCAATCATGGGATGCAGAACCGCTCAACCAATTCGATGCACAGACGCTAGACATCGTTGAGCCATATAGCAATTCTAACCTCGAACACGGCGAAGATGAAGAAAATGACGATGGCCGTCGCATCCTGCCGAGCAAATCTTGTAGAGCCACAGGCAGAGCGGATTGTAAGCGAGGTGGCACGATGAGTGGGGTGGCGGTCAATGATCTTCGCAAGGGTTGGTCGAACGATTCTTTCTCGTCACGAAGACAACGGCGTCGGCACAGCGTCCGCAGAAGCTCGAAAGAGTCAGTCTTGTGTGTCTGTCTCGTCCGTAAAAGGAGTCTGATAGCAGCGATCGTGGCGCGGCATGTCAAGCTGAGTTCGCGCCAGCATGCATTGTGCCCAATGGAGCTCGGCAGTGTCATAAAATGGGCATCACAGTCAAAGGATTCGAGCATCAGATGATGGGCGTTCACAGAAACGGATGCATGAGCCTCGTCACCAGCCACCGTTCACAAGCAGAAAACAAGATTTAGTGCCGATCGGCTGGCCTAAATCTCCGTTAGGTTGTCTGTTAGCGTCGCCTTGCTACCTGCCGACTTGGCGGTATGACGGAGTACAGCTTGATACATTCAACTTTGCCCTTACAATTTCCCCTGGCAACCGAACCACACATGAAGGGTTTATTCTTATCGTCTGCCACGCGCGTCTACACAAGACTGGTACTGGTCACGGCAAGGCGGGTGGTCAGCTGTTTGGCCGGATCCAACCTTCCTCTCATCCGCGCCTGCCACCGCATGCATATTCTTGCGCTCTGACCCAGCCAGCGCGAATTGATCGCGATCGAGGCCGCGAGAATGTCGGCTACAGCCTCACTATACCGAAGAAAACAAGAAGTACATCCCGTTTAGCGCGCATATCAAGACTGGTATGGGAGGCACGAGCCCTTGCTGATGGAACTGTGACGTTTGACACTTTGAATCCTTGTCGGTGACTGCCAACCTTGTTTGTACCTTCTCTCCTAGCGTGTCACAACGCGGCTGCATTCCTTGGTGTAACCAACGAAGAAAAGCGTTTGATACTCCCTGCCTGTGAACTCTGCTTTTCTTCTTCTCTCCCTCCATTCACCACCAACATCACTCCAGAGCAAGCCACATCCCACAAGCCAGCTTCAGTTCCACTACCCAATCAACGACACCAACCCAAAACAAACCACACAACACCGCAACAATGGGCGCCGTCGCATCTTGCTTCAACTCCCTGGTCTCGGCCATCACCAGCTGCTTCATGGCCATCGTGAACGGCATCGTCACCATCTGCAAGGCCATCATCAACGTAAGACACTTTGCCACAAGCACAGATATTCAGAACACACAGACAACTAACGCGCATCTTCGCAGGGCATCGTCGCCTTCTTCTCTCTCCTCGCCAACTGCCTCACCTGCGGCAAGGCCGGCGGCGGACGCCGGAAGGCCACCACAAGCGCTGTCTAGAGGCACTTTCGACACTCTGCCATCGCAAAAGCTCAACACGACCTCGCCTCACCGAGAGACACGAGAGCCACAACGACTGGCAGGCCGGAAGTGCCCAAGACCGCGACATCCTTTTTTGCGACACGCTTGTCACACAACGACACGCATCAAGCATTCTGGTGTTATTTTGCACTTGGGAAGGATGGTATGAGAGAGATGGGGTTGGCATTGCATGCGCCACCCCGACGCACACACGTTGGATTCATGATACCCTGATGCATGCATTAGCTTGACGTTTTTTTGGTTTTTCTGATTTTATTGCGCGCGAGGGACGACGACTATGACGGATACGCACTCTTTCCTCTACAGGGCGAGAGCTCGCGTATGCGGGTAAATGGGTTTTAATGAGTAATAATGTATTCGAAGCGAAAGCATTGCGAACATGAACACATCTGTCTTTCAATTGTCTTGACATGCCTCTCAATGTACTATGATCCATGTGTTGGCTATGGCCTTCACACTTACCAAATCTAACCTTGCGACATGTGAAACACGCTACGTAACTTAATCGTGATGAAAACAAAAGGCTTGAAGCATTGATATGATTACAGTTCAATTGCAATCGCAACTATGGAGGATGGGGAAAATAAACACTCTGGTGTCTGAACTTCAAGCATAATCTCGCAGGGCCTGGTGTTCGGCCTCAAGAGCGAGAGAATAGCTTTCCCAGGGGTAGTAACAAAACCAAACGATAGCAAATTCAAAAAAGCAAGCTCAAAAATTATCGCTCCCCTGTTCATGCGCCCGTTATCGTCAAAAGCTCTCGCGGTCCGAGAAAGTAGGAATGTCATGGTGTGTGAGGCAGGGTGTGCCGGTGCTCTTGAAGGTGTCCGCTTCGTGGACGGGAGCCATGAGCAGCATGTTGTCCTCTGCTCAACCTTCGACATGTGTGTGCGTCCGCGATTGGGTGTTGTGCAAAGTATGTCGTGATGCGCGAGCGCTTACTTGCCCTTCGTGGCGATCACTGCGCGAGCGAATTATGTCAGCTTCCACTCTCCCCGGCTCGAACTCGTTCCAGCAGGTGTGAGGGCCGACTTACCAGAAGGCACGATGATGATAATCAGCAGGATGATGATGCCGACGATGATGCAGATGCGCATCTTCATGTCCTTCCACCACATCTGCTTGCGCACGCGGTTGGCGCCGCGGCGGAAACCCTGCGCGGACGTCGCCAGGTTGTCGGTCTTATCTTGCAGGGCATCGAGGCGGTCGCCACGCTGCGAGGCTTTGTTCAGGTTGTCTTGCATCTGGGCCACGGTGCTGTCGATTTGCTATTGTCGCAAAGCGCATGATTAGCTTCGTTGTTCGCCGGTGCTGCGCAACGGCTGTTGCTGGCTTGCGCGGGACATGCTGCAGGTATAGGCTCCAAGATGCAGTCTCGCGGTGCCTGTCCCTACTCGCAAGTACCGCAAATGCTAATTCGCAGGTAGACTCACCCTCTGAAGCTCGCCGGTACGATTGCCTGCCTGTTCATTGCCCTGGTTGTTGCGCTCTTTGTGAGGGTCGTACAGTCCCGTGCGGTCGTCCATTATGTCGGTTTGTGAAGGCGAGGGGGTGGTAGGTGGAGATTTTGAAGATGTAAAGCTTATAGTGGTGGCGTGTGGATGTGGTGGGTGAGCGGGTCGTGGGTGTGAGAGTGAGAGAGTGGTGTGCCTGGTGAGGTCGGAGTTGGTTGCTGTAACATGAACTCTATCCCCGGCGCGCTTGGCCCTGGCACAGTCGGGCAAGGGTGGCTTAGAAGCGGGCGCGCGCGGCGTTAGCACTCACCAGCTTTCCCTCGCCATCGTCTCAGCTTTTGCCGTCCATGCTTCTATCACACATCACACCACGTCTCAGGTTGCTTACTGTAAACCCGAATGACAATGTGGTCTCAATCTTCGCACTGCGCGATTCAGACCAAATTATCCGGAGGGCGTTACCATAATTTGTTCTTTCACTGGATGGGAAGAACGAGGCGACAACTATAAATTTAGTCTTTACTTCAGTTTTACATTCCCGTCGCCACGCGTGAGATCACGTGCAGCTACTGGAGCTTGGTACCCAGCTCGGTGTCTACATGAGGCATACATAGCATGCTGACAGCAACGCGCTGTATCGACATCGCTCGAATGGAGGAGCGTCATCATTGCGAAAACATGAGCCCAGCTACAGACTTGCCTCCAAGAGGACTCTCTTCCAGAATACCAGTCAGACAAACATATGAGTTCATGCGGCACCGAACTCCGTCAACATGCTGTTCACCCCAACTTCATCGCTGCAAACACTTTGCGAACACTTTGAACAATCCCTGATCTGCCACTAGCCGGCCTGTCAGTCGTACTGCACGCTGCTTCTGCTCCTGCCCAAGAGCTGTCTTCTATCTCCCATTGCGTCTTGGATCGCAAAAATGCTTTAGCATCTCCATGGTCCGGACCTAGCACATGTGGCGAAAGGTCGACGCACGAGCTCATCAGATCGAGTGCAGATTTACGTCGACCCAGGGCTCTAAGCAAATACGCAAGTGTTGCCATGCTGTCCAGCGTCAAAGGGTGCCCCTGAACAAGGACCATCTTCCTCTTCTCTATCACGGTCAGCTGCAGATCCTCTGATTCTTTCCACCGTCCTTGCTTCATATACACCCATGCCAGGGCTTCCATACTCATAAGTGTGTATGGATGTTCTTCTCCAAGGACCGCCTTCTCCTTCTCTACCAGCTCCGCCTTTAGCCTCCCTGCCTCTTCGTGCCGTCCTTGTTCGAAAAACGTCGACGCCAGGCCACCCTTGCTTCTGAGCGTGGATGGATGCGATTCTCCGAGCGTCTTCTCCCTCTTCGATATTACTTCGGCATATAGCCTCTCAGCCTCTTCATATCTTCCCTGGGTTGAGTAAGTGTATGCTAAGCAATTCATGATTGTCCATGTATCTTCATGCTCCTCTCCGAGACGACTCTTCGACTTCTCCAACACCTCTAGCTGTAACTTCTCGGCCTCATCCGGCCGTCCGCAGGAAACGAGTGCATTTGCCAGGTCACCCATGCTTACCAGCGTATCTGAGTGATCTGTCCCAAGCACTTCCTTCCTTCGTTCCAGCACTTCTAGCCACATCTGCTGTGCCCTGAGCCATTGTCCTTGATCGGCGTGAGTCCTTGCCAGGCTGCTCATACTTCTCAGCGTTTCTGGGTGACGTTCACCGAGTATGTCTTTTCGGGCATGATAAGACCTCTCCAGCATCTTCTGGGCATGAGAATAAGCGCCCTTTGCCATGGCGTACCGACCGCTGCGAAGCAATAATTCCGCCTGCATTAGAACTGCCTTGCGATCGGTCACATCCGCATCGAGCACTGCAACTGCATGAGGAAAGAGTGATTGGCATGTCCCCCAGCTCTTAAATTCGTAACTGTTAACAGGGAAATTCTCGTTCATGTTGCTGACAAACTGTGAAGCCCAGTATTCAAGCTGTCCGCGCGCCTTGAGCCACTTCTTTGTTGCAAGTTGCACAAGCCTGTGCATCCGAAAGCTCGTCGGATCTGTGTTTTGTTCGACGAAGAAGTAGCTGCGCAGAACGGCAAGGTCTTTCTCCAAGTCTACAGACTGGTGAATCAGGCAACCACTAGTAGCAGCATCGCCACTACTTCTCTTGTGTAGAAGTTCCTCTGGAATGGCTTGACGGTCAAAAAAGCTCATCAAAGACAGCAGGTCGGCTGCCGATGGATTCACATCCCGGATGTGATCAAACGAGATTTGCCAGGTCAGCATGATTGAGCTGTTCGACTCACGATCCCGTCGGAGATCTCTCTCATCCACGTCTAGAACGCTCTCGTCAGATACATCGCAATGTTTCAGCTTCCCGAGGTACCGCTGGATAGTGCATCTACCAGCACTTTGGCATATGTATGCTGCTGCCTGGGCCAGAGCAAGCGGCATGAAGTCCAGCTCTCGTGCGAGCTCAAGCGCATGTTGCTCGACGTACCCAGCACCTATTTTATTGCGGAGCAGACTCAATGCTTGACTTTCTTCCATCGGTCCGACGGCGATGATGTCCTTCCAATCAACCAGCTGCTTTGCTGCTTCTGCAGTTCTCGAAGTGACCAGAAGTTGGCCATTGTCACTTGGTGGTATGCAATCTAGACGCGCATTGAAAGCAGATTTGTCGGCCTGCTGGCAGGTGTAAGGAGTCCCCAGAAGGACGCGAGGATCGTCCGCGTTGTCTAGTATGACCAACCATGGGCCTCGAGTCACATCGCATAATCGATCACGTAGGAGCTGGAACACATTCGCTTTCGAGTCATTTCGTCCACGGACTTTGAGCCGGTCCAGGGCACCTCGCACGCTCTGCTCGAAGCGGGCTCCATTGCTTGCATGTATCCACAGTATCCATGTCTCTGGTGACCGTAGCCTCAGCTCATGCGCATATTCGATGGCTAGTTGCGATTTGCTGTGCTCTGTCAGCTTTCAAGCCAAACAGAACAAATTTGAAGCTTAGATCGTACCCAACGCCGCCGACACCAACTAGTGCTGCCCTATTTGACCGCGCAAGCTTCACGCGAATCTCCTTCAGCAGCGAACCTCGCCGAACATAATCTGGATCGCGACCAAAAGGTAGGATTGTAGAAAGAGGACTCGGCGGGGTCTCTGGGAGCTCTATGAAGCGATCTGTTGTTAATACTGAAGAGCTTTCGGCTGCAAGAGACCGACTCACCAGGCGCATGGTGGTGAAAATGGGTTGTGACAGCGCCTGTGTTGTTACCCACTTGAAACCCCTTGTTGCCGTTGCCGAAACTGATTGTTTGCTGAAGAGTCCTTCCAAGTTCTCTGGATGTTGGACCATCCGCCAGAGGAGGGACTCTGCTGACCGGAGACTCCATTGGATAGTACAGACAAGCTACGCAAAACCATATATCTCTGACTTAGGGAACGCGCGATGTCGTCGGAAGAGAATGCGGCAGGCAGCATCTGCGATGAAGAGAACAGGCCTCATCCTTTGTGCATGCCGGGCGCGAATCCGTAAATAGTATATTGCAAGGCGCAGAGTACGCTTGCATAAGCGATCAAATCGTGTTGCGTGGCCATGCAAGCAGCAGTTTTGAGCACATCGCTAAGCGCCGTGGCTAGTCGCGACTTTAGCGAGGCAGGCCCCAGCAGCACCGCCGTCTACATCACAATGTTGATTTCGACATCAATCTTATTGTCACCTCTTCATTACGACCACAATTCGCATCTTCATCATGACAGATCCTCTTAGTGTGACAGCCGGCGTGGCCGGGCTCGTAGCGTTTGCATTGGAAGGTGTACGTCTGTTGGTCAAGGACGTTAACAACATCAGAGAAGCTCCGAAATCCTTGGAGGATCTTCAAGTAGATCTCACATTCGTTGGCTTCAGTCTTGAGTCTCTCGAGAAGATCGATGAGTCGCAGCTGAGATTGCTGGGAGATCAAGTCTACAGCCAATCCACAGCCGCTGTTGAAAGATGCAAGTCAACATGCTTCGACTTCCGCGACGATCTGCGGCGCTGGACAAAGCGTTCTCGCGACGGCAAACTATCATGGCGCGATAAGATGAACATTGGGGTCGTGAAAGAGAGACGAATCGAGACAATGTCTAGACAGCTGCAAAATTGCAAGCTTACCTTGAACCAGGTCGCCGTAACTGCAACGCTGTAAGTTAAACACACTGGTAGTTGGTCCAAAGCTTTTCTAACAGTCTGTCGTAGTTATACCACCATCCGTAGCATGGCTGCTACAGAAGACATCAAGAGGATGCTGGCCACAGGAGAAGCTGAGACAAGCTCGATGATTGCAACAGTTGATACGCAGATAGACGTGGCTGAGGGTTCGCTGGCCCAAATTCATCAGTTCGAGGACGGCCAATCCAGTGAGCAAGATGACGAAGACATGGAGAGTGCGAGATGGGCGATCGACGAAGAGGTAGCCATGCTTCGAGCATCTCAAGAGATCATGAGGTCTATTATCGCATCGATGCAGGCAAAGCTGGCCGAATGCACAGCTGGCAGAGTGAGCCCTGTCGCTACTAGCGTATCCTTTGGCGCCAACAACCACGGATTCCAAGTCGGAACAGCCTCGGGCGCAATTAGTGGTATAAGCTTTGGAAGGAACTGAAAGTCATGATAGTGGTGATAGGAAAAGCAACTGGGTCAGCAGAAATATATGCACGCAATGCAGCACATATTGGTATGATGGACATAAATGGATAAAATTATGAAAGTGTACATACGACCATAGGTCAGTGAAAACTGGGCATCCCGTCCGCTCTGCCATACATAAGCACTGAACCGGGCGACTAGTACTAGAGTGGGTGACCATCTGGGAATCCCGCCTGTTGTATGTCTTTTTTGAATCCATTTTTGTGGTAGCGATAATCTTTTGACTAAGCGTGCAGAGATCGTGACGACCAAATCTGCAGCAATTCGGTCCTGAAAGCTGTAGCAACTGCAAATTGATCTCGAAGGATGTCAATCCGGCTTAGCACTTCTTGACATTGCTTCCAGCTGCTGCATCGATTGCCAGCGATGCGGAGGGGTAATAGCAGGAACACGCGAGATGTTGAGCTTCGTTGTAAGGCTTCATCGCTTCGTTTGAGGATACCCTCGAGATGTACTGCTATCTCATCGTCCCGTAGAGAAGGAATGGCGCAGACCTCCGAAAGCGTGTAATCGAAGATGCCAGACAAGTAGATCGAGAGCGCGTGATAGTACATCCACGCCACGCTGATATCTTGAGCGCTCATACTCAAGTGCAGTGCTGAAGAAAAGGCTGCAAGCTGAGAGTGTAACTCTTCGCCTTCTTTAACGAGCTCGTGCATCTTGGTCGGATCGACATCCATGTTCTCAGTGTTATAAGTGTCCATGGTCACGCTTGCTCTGTTGTGTTGATGGGTTAGCAACCAGAGCTTGTGGAGTTCATTGCCTTGGTGCAAACCTTTGAGAGAACGTCGAGCACTGCAGAAACAAGTCAAATGCCGTTTCCAGCGGTCCCCAGTCGCGGACTAGTGTACGACATGCTTCATCGTGCAGGAGCCAATCATCCCGTGATAAAAGGGTAGGTTCAGAAAAGAGAGCTGATCGACTGATCTCGAAAAGTCGGATCTCTCGATATATTGAGAGTGAACGCCCACAGCAGAATGAGAGTGGACCGAAAGCGTTCAACAATACAGACGTGCCGAATCCCATGTGAGCGTTCCAGGCTACTCCAGTAGGATCATACATGAGCTATGCCGAACCGTCAGAAAGAAGATACAACTTAGTCTTGGTACGGCATACCTCGAACAAGCTCAGTAGGAACGCAAGAGAGAGCATTGACAAATGATCCCAAGATTCGCGTCCACCACGGATACGATTTCCAAGGAACTCGACACTCTTCTGATACGATTGTATTGCAAGCTCAAGCATGCGAGGGTCACGGCGACCGTCGGTGCCACGTGTGTAGACAGTCATAGCTCCAAGTCCAGCTAGGGCGGAGAAGTGTCCATGACATTGAGGTACCTGCGACGTGAGATAACGGTGCCAGTCGGCCGCCCCTCCAGAGAATCGGTTCTGGGGTAGGAAAACATGGAAGAACTGCTGGAAAAATCGGGTTTCTCCATCCGGCTTCGACAAAATGGAAGGGCTCAGGTCAGCCTTTGGCACGGGAGGTTGGTTTCCAATGACGATTGTAGGCTTGCTGGCAGGTGCATAACGACAGACCAAAGACGCTCGCTGGCAACTGGTACAAGGAACATCATTTGAACACTACCACAAGCGAGGTGTAAGTCTCGGGTCCATTGAGTAATCATCAGTTTGGCACACACCTTGACCCGGCGTTGGGCGCAATCTAGGCATCTCGACTTTCTGAGCCTCTTGTCGTATGGACCAATCGCACCAACAGCCATCTTGATTCGTACATCTGGCTCAAGATAAAATTGTCCTACTTGTTGATGAAGATGCAAGTGTAGAAGAGCGCTTGGATGGCGATGTGACCAATGGCTGCGCGTGGAACTAGGCCCAGATGGGAAACAATCTCGCGGCGCTAGCGTATTTTGGATGGCGAGAGACGCAATCATCGCGAGGCCCAACCCTTCTTCGTCAGCAGAACGCAAACCCACTGTGTTAATGGCCTTCAAGTGTTCAATGCGCTGTTGTTCTCGGCAATCTGATCTGTGCTCTTCTTCACGCGGCCACGCCTTTCATGGAAGCTGCATGTAGTCTGCCTGGCTACCTTACCGCATTGGGCATACATCTCGCGGTACCATTGACAACCTAATGATTGTTGCTCAGGATTACGGTCGGGTCAGGCCAGGTAAGTCTTATATAAGTGGTTATGTTCTTTCATTCAAGAATCCGTAAGTACACAACATCGTCTTCGCTACTTGAATCTTCAAAGTCACTTTCCGCTACCATGATTAGGACGTCTCTCCATCTTCTGAGCTTGCTCGCAGCCTCGACTGTGAAAGCTCTCACTCTACCAGCACCTGATGGACAGTACGGCACAGCATCTTCCCAGGTGCTGCTCACAGACCGGTCTCGACAGGATCCGTACGCCACCTCGTCGCAATTCCGACAAGTCGTGGTGTCGTCGTTCTACCCAGTCGCGCTGCGTGGAAACTGCGTCGACTACACTACTCAGTATATGCCGAACGCTACAGCTACCTTCTACGACCAACAGTTAGGAGCATTCGGCATTCCAGCCGAGACGTTCGCCTCCTTGCAATTGACACATTGCAACGTTCGCGATCGTCGCGGCCTGAAGGATCAGCAATTTCCGGTTGTTTTGTTCTCTCCTGGACTCGGCAATTCGCGATTGATCTATAGTACCATGGCTCAGGCGCTTGCCAGCAAAGGCTACATCGTGATATCCATCGATCACCCGTTCGATGCGGACATTGTGGAATTTCCAGACGGCTCGACGGCTCTCGCAGCCAATATCACTACGGACGAACAGATAGAAGCGGCTGTGGGTGTTCGATCCAGGGATGTATCATTCGTGGTCGATGAGCTTCGTTCTCCTCAGCTGTCCAGACAGCTTTTGGGCGACAAGGTCCGCATCAGCCAGAAGCAGTATGCCATCTACGGTCATTCTCTTGGAGGTGCTACGGCGGCTGTGGCGGCTTCGACTGATAATCGACTGACAGCTGCTGTCAACCTCGACGGTACCTTCTTCGGATCGGTGGTATCTTGTGGCGCAACCAAGCCTCTGATGATCGTGTCCCACGAAGGCAAGAATCTCACGACTGACCCAAGCTGGACTTCGACCTGGGACGCGACGCGCAAGACAACAAAGGCTGCCGTCACGCTGCCTGGTACCGCCCACGGTAGTTACACCGATTATCCTCTTATTGTTGATGCGCTTGGAGTTCCGGCAGAGGCTCGTGATCAATTCGCCGATCTTATCGGCACCTTACCCGGTGCGGTGCTGCGCGAAGTGGTCAGCAGCGTGGTTGATCATTTCGTGGACTATTCTCAATGTCGGGAGAAGAAACCTTTGCCCGAGCTGAACGGCACAGTTTTGGGAGGCATGCGGCTGCTTGGGAAGAGTGAGAAGGCGCAGAGGTGTAGATAGTCCAAAATGGCCCTTTTGTCTTTGGGCTTTGGAGGCATGTGGTACAACCACGTGGCGAGGGTGAGATTCAGGAACTACTAGAGGTAGTGCGCATCGTGTCAAGTGTACTTCGTCAGAACTCTTCCGTGAATACGAATTCCAGGCGACTTCGATTGGTCATACAGCCAAGATACAAGTAGTTAGAGATTAAATCTAGAGAGTCAATAGAAACTGGTAACACAAGTTAAGTCTGCGTTTGAGACAAGCCTCTCACGGCTCGGGATAATTGAAATGGATCGGCGTTGTCTGGCCATCAGCCAATCGAAACGCTCGGACTCCCACTTTAGCTCCCACTTTAGCTGCACGCGCTTTCTCGCGACGTTCTCGCGATTCAATCTACATACCACACCACTACTACTGCATATTTCCCCAGCGCTATCCTTGTTGCATTGCTCCTTCAGCTATTTCCTCTCTTCTAATCATACATTGCAACATCTCTTACTTCTAAACATAATGGCCGTCTCCAGGAAACGCAAGTGCGCTGAGACCGCGGAACCGACGAGTAAACAAACGACATGCAGCTCCCAATTGAAGACCACGAAGAGCGCTGCCAGCTACAACGCCTTGGATGGAGAGAAGGAGACGCCTAAGAGAAGGAAGACTGCCAGCACAAGATCATCGACACCCCCACCTCCTGCACCTGGAAGCGCTGCAGTCTCGAGCCAAAAGAGGAAACGAACTCTGGACGCCGTTACTGAACAATCAGACGAAGACACTGAGAGAGGAGTGAAGGTCCAGAAAGGTTTCTTCAAGCAGTTCGCCAAACCCAAAGCTGCTGCGACTCCTCAATCGTCACGGTTCAAGAATGCTATTCCGGTGTCGCCTTCGCAAACGCCTACAAAGAATGCAGAACGGCTGTTCGATCGGCTCAATATTCGCGCCACATCACCAGCAACACAAACATCAAGTAGGAAGGGAAAGGCTCTGGAAACACCGCCTACATCTCCGGAATCGGACTCAGTGCAGCCAAATGCGGTTCTTCCGACAGAACTGCGCGACCTTCTCTCTCTCCACGCATCCTTCCTCACAGCGTTGTCTCTTCATTCGGCACATAACGGCGGCTCAGCCTCAGCCATCAGTATCAAGGCACTGCTACCACAGATAACGGCCAACTGGAGAAAACGCAGCGTTACTCTCCCTGACATTCGCAAAATCCTTGGTCTTTTCCAGCAGGCTGGGCCGTCATTTGCACTCGAGGACCGGGCTCGTGCTGGCGTGTTTTTGGTGCGCACAGAGCAGAGTGGACGCACGAGCAGTTACATCGACGAAGGTGAACTAAACGCGATCTTCGAGAGTTGCCTCAGGAAGGCTTGGGTGGAGTGGGCCAACGAAACACCAGAGGGGCTTCTTACAGGTCGTGCTTTCATTCGACAGCTTCCTCTTGTCGATATGGTACAGACTGAAGCAGCCAAAAACACCTCAGCACTGTTTTCTCGCGGCCAGCAACGGCTTACAGATCTCAAGGCAGGCCAAGCAGCCGCTAAAGCTGAAGCCGCCGCGCCACAGACTCCAGTCACCTCGATCGCAAAAGACACCTCCGGCATTCAAAGCCGCAACACGTCACTACTCGACCGTATCCTGGCAAAGCAGGCGGTCGCTTCCAGCCTCCCTGCAGGCCCCACCCGAACAGAGCTTGAGCGCAAGTCTGCTCTCCACCGTGTAGAAGACGTCACTCGCGTGCTGGACATGCTTGCGGCGGGCCAGCCACGTGCAAGCTTTAGCATGACTGCTATGGTACAGCATTTGCAACAAAGTCTGCGGACCCCGATCACAAGAGAAGAAGTGGAACGGTGTTTGGGTATCATGGCCAATGAAATCATGCCCACCTTCCTAAAAATCATTTCAAGTGGTGGTATGCATGGAGTGGTGGTGACAAAAGCTGGCAAGATCGGTTTTGCAGACTTGAAAGAGAGGCTAGCCAACGCTGGTGCGTAGGTTACGAGATAATATTAGAAGGTCGGTGAGGTTGAGTTGCAAGCGAAGTGGGCGAAGGGTTGTTCTCCTGCGCGCCTATGTCCTGACACTTTTCTTTTGTTTGCCTTTAGCCAGCGATGATTTATTTGACGCATTTGCAGCTCGCATTCATTATGTATTGGAGCGCATTTTCACATACACCAGCCTGTATGGAACGCAAGAGCGACTTGCTTCCCAAATTAGAAGCCATCAAATATTATAATCCTTCGTGTACTATTTATTCAACCAGATGAAGAGCTTCGGGCAGGCCCACCAATAAAGACTCCGCCTAAATCCTGAAAACGATATAATATCAAAACAGAAATTGTTGTCACCATCCGAACGCCTCCGAATGCAAATCTAGACTCGGCCCATCAATGCTGGTGCAGTCTCTAACAGCGTTCCTGACATCGTTGGACAACCCACTTGGCCCGCATGCTGCAACGAGAACACGCTGGTTGCTTTGGCATTCGCTCGCAGCTCGACGGACAGTAGAATGCACATCTGGTCGGCCCGGCACAGCGTACGGAGGCAGAGTCGCATCGGCCACATCCGTTATGGACACGGACTTGACAGTCTCATTCTTGGGGCTGGGTAGTTGTGGCACAATGTCAATGGGGGGTTGACTAGCCAGCTTTTCCCCTTGTGTTACGGACATCTTGGTCATGTGTACGCGGACGTTGACTCGTGGGTGTGCTTTCAAGACGGCGAGTTCGGACACGAAACCTGCGAGTTGAGCTGTCGATGGTGTCAGCAAGCCAGCCACTACATGTAGTCAGTCACAATGGGACTTTTGACTTACCAGCTGTTCGTACACTCCAAATAAAGTCCAGGCTCTTCTTGCTCTCCACGTCCTGTCTCTTCGCCCAGTCAACCGCCAACGCAAATGTGAACGTTGCACCACTGCCGCCAGCGAATAGCACAACTCTGTCGTACCCCATAGTGTTGGGCACACAGCCATACGCGCCCTCGAGTCCCGTCCGCACTGTGCGCCCGGGCTTCTCGCACGCAGCTCTGAACAGATCTTTCGTGAAACCATTACGCGCCGAGATCACGAATTCGACCGGATCTCGACTGACCATGGTGAAGGGATGAGTCTGAAAAGCGCGGATGCCTGGCATGTACAAAAAAGCATGCGAACCTGGCGCAGCATGAGCCATGGAACGCGTGAGGGTGACACGGGTGGCGTTTGAGGCCACCAATGGCGTGAGGGTGGCGGTGTTGGTGGGCATATAGTAGAGAAAGCGACTGAGACGAAGAGCTCTGTCGAGCGTGTAGATGGACGTGGCGATCAAGGCCATGTAAAGCGAATGACGGGCTGCTTTGGAAGTGTGGTAGCAGACTGCGAGCTAGTCAGCGGCCATACTTGCGACGACGAGCAGGTAATCCCGATATCATTTACCTGTGATGAGAGAAACGATGATTAGGATGGTATGTGCTATGTAGAAGAACTCGTAGTGGCGCCGCCGAACGTAGCCGTTCGCTGTGAGTAGAATGAGTATCATTGCGATACCCGCCACATCAGCGGCAATAGTGCCGGGAGTGGTGAGAAGATGAACGTAATCCGTCGCGAACAGGCCAGCAGCGTACACACTATCAGAGGTGTTAGCGAGCTATACACAAGTTTCAAGCAGAGAATCGAACGTGACGTACGCAGTGTGTACTGTCATTAGTAATATCGTAGTATATCCGCACCATCGATGCAACACGTTGATGCTTTCGTATGATCGTCCAGCGATCGGCGATAACGGCGTGTTCTTGAGTGCAAGGAATATGGCAAGGCACATGTTGCATAGAGACACCCTATAGCTTCAATTAGTATCCGATCCAGGTGATAGACCCAAGATGCTTACCATCCAAGTCGATTAGCGAAAGTTGTGTAGTGGTGCCAGTCGATGTCCCAGACTGACACTCCAATATTGACACCGAAGTAGACGATTGCCAATGCTACTCGCTCAGGCAAGACCTCGATGCCGTGTATCTTCCTGCCATAAAGACTCTTTTTCAGGGGTGTTGACCATGTCGAGACAGTCCTTCCGAGTTGGGTGCTTCGTGTCTCAGGTAGTCTACGTTGCAGGCGGTGTAGCCAGTGCACGCAAGCAAAGGTGAGTATGATAGCAGCGATGGCAGAAGCGAAGTATATCGATGTGTATCCTCCCTGTAGTCGTTGCAGCTTGACTTCCTGTATGTGAGCAAGGTCCGCAGCCGACGTCGACGAAGGAACCATGCTCTCGATCGGACAAGCCGCTTGCTTCTGAACGAAAGTGGGCGTATGAGCGAAAGTGATGTAGAACTCGTTCTACAGAAGATGTGAAGAGCCACAATAACTATATGATATTCACTCTTTGATGTGAGTACATGTCCTTCGACTCTTGTCTTGGCTGATCACATGACATGTACACTCCGATGTAGCGGCTCACCGCGCCGGCAAGGCTGGAGCTATGACTCGCCAAGTCCCGTCGTACTATTGCAACATGCCAAAGAATGACAGCGGCGCCGAATTGATATTGCTATGTGCAATGACGCATTTGCTCACGGCATGCAGGAGTATTAGACTTGCATGCTAAGGCTCGCTCCGTGCTCCGTTCGGAGCGGGCTAGCATGGGAGCCCAAGAGAAACACCGATGACCAGGAACACTAGGACTTACAGAACGTCGGCGGCGACAATTCGAATGGGTTTGATTCGCAGCTCGGCCTGTAGTCGACAGTAGTCATTTTACTTATCATGCACGATATCATGCTCGATCGATTGATCAAACTTCTTGAGCCGCCCGGAGAGTCGGAAGACTGTGAGGCTGTCTGTCAGCTAATTGAAAAAAGCATCTTGAAAGCGGTCAACAATGTCCGACGCTACTCCTGTGGGCTCGAGGCGCCGCACTCCGAAGCGTTCAGCCAGAAGAAAAGCAGTTAATGGCTGGGCAAATTTGGAACAATTACGCAAGGACACATGCCACACATACCTCACCCGTCGGATCCCCAGAGCTGACACGATGATACGCACTGCTGACTTGGCTTGCAGGTGCGCTCACCGACGTGAGCGGAGTTGGTGGCCAATACTCCGTTGTCATGGGACAGCTGTACCCAAGCCAGTAGTCGCTTGAGCTGAGCTAAACTTTTGAACCAGATCAGTGCCCAATATAGGTGTAATCTGCCAATTCGATGTGGGATCAGTTTGGTGGAGTAAAGCGCAGTTGTCCGCTCTATGTGTCGTAGAAGATGCTACACATCTTCTATCCGAGCGAACAACGCGAAGTGATATGCATTTTGGGTGATGCTAGTTCTACAAGGATTTGCAAAAGAATGGACTGCTTTGTTGGCATGTACATCCCGTGGCGTCCCAGTGGCATCCCGGCGTCGCACTCTTCGAGAGCAGAACAGTCCAGCGACATCTTGGCGGGTCTCAGTGCACGCTCACCAGCAAGCCACACTCGACAGGCAGGCCAATAGCTGGACGTGAACGAAGCGTAGGTCAACAGTGACCCCAACGCATAGTAAGAGCTCATGGTTAACTTCCAATCCGCTGCACTGGGCTTGACACCAGGTGCTCACGAACGACCAGGTCCCAGATGTGTCTATGGACCGCGGAGCCAATGTCCGGGGTCGACGTGTCGACACAGCCTTGCGTGTGTTCACTTGGTATTGGCGTCCTTGTTCTTGATCTCCTCTTCGGCGACCAAACCAAGCACCTCCTGCTCCGCCATCCATACTCGCACACTGTCCATAACACGCTCGAGTCCATCACCGCCTTCCATGACGTCGTCCAGGTTTCGGAGATCGAAGTTGCTTCGGTGATCGCTCACACGTTGCTGGCCCCAGTTGTACGTCCTAACCTTGTTCTCACGGCCCACCTTGCCGGCGCCTGCGCCACGTCGCAGGGCGATAACCTCAGCCTCACGCTCTTCTCGTCGCATCTGCGCAATACGCGAGCGAAGAACTTGCCACGCCTTCTCACGGTTCTTGATCTGTGATCGGCCTTCCTGAACGAACACGACCGTATTCGTTGGGCCGTGAGTGAGACGCACGGCAGAATCTGTAGTGTTGACGTGCTGACCACCTGCACCTCGTGCGCGCATAACGTCGGTCTGTACGTCCTTTGCGTCGACATAGTAGTCGCTATTAGGATCGTCGAAGCTCTTCTCGCCCAAGTCCTGAGTTCCTTCTGCAGGAATTGACGGCAGTACCAAAACGCTCACAGCTGATGTGTGCGTGCGGCCTTTGCTCTCAGTGGCAGGAACCCGCTGCACCCGATGAACTCCAGCCTCGCATCGGAGTATACCATATGCACCCGGCGATTCAACCTCGAGAATCGCTTCCTGTACATGTGCACCACCTCCTGAGCCCGAGCTTGTAACACCATCTGCAGTCTCATATTTCAAAGTCGAGGTCCGTAGGCCGGTACGGGAGCAGTATGCTTCGTACATGCGGAATACATCCCCCGCGAAGATTGCAGCTTCATCTCCGCCGGCTCCGGGTCGTATCTCGATCAGGCAGGGCAGATGTGCGAAAGGGTGTACGGGTATCAAGCTGGTTTTCAGCGCTTCTGACGATTGTTGTATCCTTTCGCGCGAAGGCTCGACATCTTCCTCGGCCAACTCTCGCAGTTCTTTGTCAGGCGATTTTAACAAGTCCTGTAGTTCCTTGAAGGCTGATCGGGAATCGTCGTATTCCTTCAGGGCAGTAGCTGTGCCAGACAATTGCCCAAGCCGTTTCGCCGATTTGGCATCGTAGTCTGCAGCAACCTTCTTTGCGAGTGTCTCATGCTCGTCTGTTATGGATCGTGCTCGTGAGAGCAGCGCTGGTGATAGCCCATCATGTGAGGCAGCTGGAGATGTTAGCTCTTTTGTCACGGTCGCGCGATTCCCAGGAGAGCATTGTACCGGTAGACTGGAACCTCAGAGATCGTAGTGGTTGGAAGCGGCGAGACTGCGCCAGTTGACGCAGACAACGCGCACATGTCCATGGTTGTAAAGGCATGCTCTTGAGATCGTGCCGTGTTCGCACATCAAAAGTCACATGCGCCTTGCGGTCCTGTTCAGTTGCCGCGGCTCACTCGGAGGCAGATTAACACCCTAACCCTGCTACCCCTATGGTGCAGATATGCTCGATGCACTGATCAATGTACATGCATCCGAATATGTTCTCGTTTGGAGTAAGGTGGTGCCAAACCTGATTTATGGAACATGGTTACAGTATGGCATTCGGGCTTTAGTCGTTCGATCAAAAATACGGTAAATGTCTGACGATCGACGTGTGAATCAGGAATTGACCATCCTAGATGTACAGCAACATGGTGATCCGTGAATGTATACCGCCGTCTACCAATCCTATGCACCAACACAAATACACGATTCGTACGGGGTGAAGGTCTGTATGTTGCTCGATGATAAGGAATAGTCTAAAGTACGATATGCCACCTATTCCGACCAGCATCATCGTCTCGTCTAGCTTCAACGACAGCCCCATCGCCACCGACAACCCTTCTCCCATCACCAACAGGCAAGATGACACTGAGCCCATTCTTGAGCCATGGCGGCTCGAAAGTCGTCTTTTCTACAGCAAGAGAAACTGATATCTCCTTCGGCGTGGCTGAATACTTCACAGTGAACTTAGCGATGTGCTTCTCAGCAACCTCGGCGATCGCGATCCCGTCATCCTCCATCCACGACGTCGCATAGACACTGCCATCCGATCTCTCCTCAGGACTAGGGAAGATCTCGACACCGCGGTAGTCGTCTTCGGGCAAGTTTGCCTCGTTCACCTTGTCGCCTGGAGCCACCGTCTGTTTGTCTTTACCGACAGGCACGGCGCCCCCAATTCGTGCTAGCACGGGGATGCTGTTCTTCCAAGGCGACGAGATAGCATGCCACTGGCCGGCCGGCAGGTACTGATAAGGTGCATTTGTGTTCAGGAACCCTGGATCGGACGGGCTTCTCTTCGGCAAGTAGACCCTCGCGACATCGATACCAGGCTCGTAAACACCTCCAATCATAAACGTATCACCGAGCCAGTATTGTTCATCGCCAGCTTTCAAAGCCTTGCTACTCCAGACCTCTGGATCGGCCTCGTAACCCCACCCAACCCACCTCTGGGCGGGGGTAGCAGTGAAGTGACTTTGAATCCCGAGGCCGTAGAGGTATGGGATCAACTCATACCGACGGCAAATAGCCTTTCGAATTTGTGGTAGAACCTCAATGTGCATCCATGGCTCAATGACATCGCCAACGAGGTTGTCGGAGCCGGTTTTGAAGCAGTTGATGGCAAAGCGAGGAGAGTGGATGCCCGTTTGCACCCAGCGAACCAGCAATTCTGGAGTTGGCTGGGGCCCTTCGAAGCCGCAGATGTCGGAGCCATAGCACTGAAGCAGACAAATCCCAGCAGTGAGATGGATGGCGTTGGCGCCCTTGTACCCCTCCCAAGAAGTCACATTGTCCCCAGACCACGAAGAACAGCAGTAACGCATCGAACCTGCAGTGGCACTGCGCGTCAAGACAAACGGCCGCTCGTCCGGTGCTACCTCAAGCAGAGCATCGTGTGAGCTCTTACCCATCAATTCAGTGTTAAGAGCTCGACCCCAAAATCCGATATCTCGCTTCTGCTGGTCAGAAGCCGCAGCAGCAGCTTTGGCCTCCGGCTCGTCCAGCGCATTGATCCAGTCATCGCTGGGGATGGTGTACTCGTTGTTATCGTTCCACATGCAATCGACACCGATCTCGCGCAGGCCTTTGACACCGTTGTACCACCAGTCATAACCGGCCTTCGATGTGAAGTCGATGTGTCCTCCCTCCCCACTCTCCCCACCACCAGCACTCCAGAGACGAGCAATTCCAGTCTTACCCGTGCGAGGGTCAGTGAACAAAGCGCCGCTATCAACTAGCTTCTGGTACTCAGGATGACTGGCGAGAACAAATGGCTTGATGTTGGCGAGCAACCGGATACCTTTCTCCCGGTAGACACGAACGAAGCCTTCTGGATCCGGGAATCTGTGGCGATTCCAAGTGAAAACGTTTCTGGTCTTGGGCTCAGTTTCTGCAACCGTGTAGCCGGAACTCATCTGGAAACCAGAACACGGGATATCGTATTTTTCGAGCTTGGCAGCGAACTCCATGAGAGCGTCACAAGCCCTTGGTTCGTCCAGCATGGAGTACTTCATACCTCCAGCCAGGTAGCCATATGCCCACCGGGGGACAAGAAGAGGGAACCCGACGAGCTCCGCATACAAAGTGACGACTTCTTGCAGAGTGCGACCAACCATGGTGTATTCTTCAAGTCCACCATGGTCCTGACGGTAGACCTTGTAGAAGCCCCACATACCATCCATCTCGCTCCCCACCGAGTAGGTTCCTCTTGCATGGCTGGTGGAGAATGTACCCACAACTCCTTCTGGTCCAGCTTTGATCAAGAGTGGGATGTGTTTGTACATAGGATCCGTTCGCAAGGCATCGTAGCCAAAACAGTCAGTGGCCGAAAGCGTGAATTGCCGGTTCGAAAGGTCCATGGGCGAAGCCTTCTCTCCTAAGCCGACGTGTAGACTGCCTCGATAGTAGCATGTGTAGTGGCATACGCCGGTACCGTCGACCGTGTATGAACGAAACGGCAAATCTTTGTGAAGAGGCGCATCGTTCTTGAACCCCACAGACACCAGAGGGACACCGTCCCAGGTGACTTTCGCTTCAATATCGCCATCACATTCAAACTTTCTGGAAGTATGTTCGGAAGACGTCTTGACATCCGGATTGGCTTGAATTGGGCGTTTGGCACTAGGCAAAGGAGGCAATGGATGGGAAGATGATGTGAAAGTCGTTCGGAAAAGTCCAGCTTTGATGACCTCGAAGGTGAAATCGAACGGCGTATCTAGCTCGTGAGAGCGTAAATGGACTGCGTTGTCTGTGTTGTTCGACACCTCTTGGTACAAAGAGGGTATGAACTCTTGCTGAGGCATATTGGCGACGGGCTGGATTCTAGCAAAAGTCACGGATACGTGGTGGCTTCAAACTTGCTTTTGGGACACTGCTGAAGTGCCAATACACTCTTGTTTTATATGCATCAGTATGTGGATACTCGATGTTACAGCCAACAATATACCTCTACTGCTTCCTGTCACATCCTCGGTCAACCAAAACCCGAAAGCAATCGCCGCCCTGGGCAGCCAAGTCAGACCTCGTCTCGGGGAGGGGAGTTTGCAGCGTTAGCATGCAAGCGTTGGAAGACTTGATTCGCTATGCAATATCTCGTGATATTCTGCGACGTGCCCGGACTCGCGGCGACGCAGGACCTTGACTCATGCACGTGCAACTCGACAGGTCGCACGGCAATGGCAGGAGGATCTACTGCCGGATCCTACAGGTTGGGGAAGCAATCGCACTGGCCGGACAAGCCTCAGCAGCAGGAATGGCTGGCGTTCTCACTGGTGGCTGTAGTGTATAAGCTCACTGGCTTTCATCAGTGGCGCAAACGTATGTTACACCCGTGAGCGGGTTCACCTCAGAGAGAACCCTATCTGAATATAGGTATTCAGTCTGATGATGGACAGACTCATCGAAGAATAGGCTTATCGTCCTCCATACAAAATCTCCTTTCTCCCCCCCCAGACTTTTCTCCGCGAATCTCTCCGCAGGCTAGCGATTTCAGACCCACATTGTGTTCCCACCCACACGCTGTGAACAATACCTTGTTACAGCTAGCCAAGATCGACGGTACATCGCTACGAGGTCTCACGAGGAGGGGGAATGATACGTCGGCGTATGACCTGCTTGGCTGCATCGGTGTGAGAAAGGCCGATTCGAGTTCATATAGCGCGGCCCATGAAACATCTTCACCATGTGCGTTAGGTATTCGTTATTCGTACCATCTCAGCGATCGATTCGCATCCAGACAAGATGTCATCCAAACCGAACGAAGAGGACATCCAACTTCAACATCAAGATCTGAAGTCGGCCGACATAGGCGCTGAGACGATCGAGACAGTGCGTTCGGACTCAAACAACAATCGACCTCATGGCGACAAGGCTGCCGACTTCCTTGAAGCCAATGCACCCGATCATCAGCACGTGGTAGTCACTCCCGAAGACAACAAACGGGTGTTGCGCAAGATTGACTTGGCCTTGTTGCCCATCCTCCTAGGTAGGTATTTGTGAAATCTTTTCGTCCGTACATGCGCTGATGAGACCATAGCTGTGTACTTCCTGCAGTCGCTAGACAAGACAGCCCTGAGCTATGCTGCCGTATTTGGTCTCATCGAACACACGAACCTCGTTGGCGATCAATACAGCTGGCTCGGTGCCATTGTGTATGTCGCGCAACTTGTCTGGCAACCCGTCGTCGCATATTTCCTCGTCAAGCTTCCGACTGGCAAGTTTCTAGCGATCATGGTCTTCTGTTGGTAAGAATCCCGATCGGCATGGCTGCTCTCAGCGGTCGCTAACGATACACAGGGGTGCAGTGCTCTGCGGCATGACAGCCACTAGCAATTTTGGAGGTACGTTCACCATTACAGCCTGGCTTGCTCCTCGCAAGACAGCATACCAGCTTTCCGACATTAGACTAATTCGACGGTAGGTCTCATGGCCACGAGATTTCTCCTCGGCTCTTTCGAAGCATGTGTTGCTCCTACATTCATTGCCATTGTGCAGATGTGGTATCGCCGTGGTGAACAGACTGTACGCAACGCAGCTTGGTATGCACAGCTCGGCGTCGTGAATATTGTAAGTTTAAGGCGTCCACAAGCATAAGTGTATCCAGCAGCTGACCTTGGTCGTACAGCTTGGAAGTCTGCTGAGCTACGGATTAGCCCGTATCGTTTCAAACACACTCTACCCTTATCAGATCCTCTTCCTCTTCTGCGGTCTGCTCACGGGTACGTTTGAGGATACCACATGTTGAAACATACCACTAACGCACCGTGTAGTCGTGTTCTCCGTCGTGGTGTACATATGGCTGCCCGACTCTCCCATGAAAGCACGCTTCCTTACACAAGAAGAAAAACTGATCGCCATCGAACGCCTGCGCATGAACCAGCAAGGTATCGCCTCAGGCAAATGGAGGTGGGACCACGTCTGGGAATGTCTCCTAGACCCCAAGACCTGGATTTGGACAGCTCTGCTAACAGCAGTGTCGATTCCTTCTGGCGGCATCACCACTTTCGGCCCGCTAATCGTTCGAAGTTTTGGCTTCTCGAGCTTCCAAGCGATTCTTTTCAACATGCCCTTCGGAGCCGTCCAAATCATCGCGACACTGGGCGGTGCTTTCGCGGCGACGCACTGGAAGGTCAAGTCGCCCTTTTTAGCCGCATTGTGCGTGCCTCCGATCGTCGGGTTGTCGATTTTGCACAGCGTGTCCCACGACCCGTCTAACCGCGGAGTATTGCTGTTTGCATACTACATTACCTCAGTTTACCCAGCCATCAGCCCGATGATCTATTCATGGTCCGGCCAGAACACTGGCGGAGATACCAAGCGCAAAGTCACTACCGGTGTGCTATTCATCGGCGCCTCGGCTGGAAACATTATTGGCCCTCACTTGTACACACCAGAAGAAGCACCCAGGTACTATCGCGGCATCCGCTCGAACCTGGCACTCTTCGTGGTGATTATCATCCTCGTGGGAGTAGGAGCGCTGTACATCACATACCTGAACAAGAAGCACGCTACCGCCAGAGAGAGAATGGGCAAATCGGCACATGTTGTGGACCTGTCGATGGCGAAATCGTCAAACCTTGCTGGCAAGGATGGCGTAACGTTGAATGATGGAAAAGCTGCAGGTGGAGTTGGAGACAAGGCATTTGATGATGTCACGGACCTCAAGAATGAGGACTTCATATACGTGCTTTGATTGAATGTGGGTGACTGGTAGCTCAAATTCATATAACTAGACTTGTCAGCTGTAATGAGTGCTGTCTACTGTGTACTCTGGGGGCTTATGGTAGGCGAGGGTGAACTCTAACGTGGAGACGGGCGACATCATCACTTATTCCTGTTGAATTACTGAGATTCATTACCTCAAATCGATACAGACAGCATAACTCAGCCAATCGGACACGCTTGGGTACAAATATCGGCAGCTTCACAGCATGTTTCGTTCGACAATATGCAGTTGCTGAAATGCGGGTCTCAAGTACGCTTGCACGTTCGTGATCTGTTGAATATTCCTGAGACTGTCGTAGTGTTTTGTGTGCGACGGTGTCGTTTACTCAATGCTTTCGTGAAATGGTGCTTGTAAGTTCATCGGCCGATATGATGCATCTCAACAATTTTCTG
>Ga0265797_10002762_pt1 | contig 29024 bp, 22 predicted proteins | sample P2T30metagenome_FD_192433 | JGI IMG/M metagenome (GOLD analysis project Ga0265797, IMG submission 192433) | Plant litter microbial communities from East Loma Ridge, Irvine, California - P2 T30 | ecosystem: Environmental > Terrestrial > Plant litter > Unclassified | place: USA: California...
AGTGGATGGGCAGCAGCAGCAGCTGTTTGAGCAGAATGCGGAGGCTTATGATGGGCAGGTGGGGATGTTTTGAGTGAGTGGGGTTGCGGGATTACGTTTTTGTTGGACTAGATCGTTGGCATGCGTGGAGGGAAGGTTGATGCTGGGTTTTGCACGGCTTTTGGGTGGATCTATGAAACCAAACGCAAAGGCATAGACACTTAAAAGACCCTTCAAGATAAAGAAAGAAGATCAAGATCAATACAACTCATCGCTAAAGACCATCCTTTCCTCCACGTCATCATAAAATCGCGTCCCCAAGATCCTTACTCCTCATCGTACTCCACAACAAGCGTCGTCGGAATCGGCGACTCCTTCGCATTCCCATCGAGATACATCCTCGTCTTCACACCCCCAACCTCATGCTCCACAATCTGGAACTTGCCCTGCTTGCCCTTCGCCCTCCGGATGTTCTTCAGCTTGAACACCTCCCTCAGCGTCGCCGCAAGCGAACACCCCACCAACCTCGCCCCAAAACAGAAATGCAGCCCGTGGCCGAGGAGGGTGTACGATGAGAATGGACGGTGTGGGTCGAGCTTCTCCGGATTAGGGAACGCAAGCGGGTCCATAGCCGCCTTTGAAGTGGCGATGAGAACGGTCTGGTTCGCTTTGATGTGGACTTTGCCGCGCGAGCCGTCCGAGACGACGACGTCTTTGGCCGCGACGCGAGGCAGGCCCGGCACGACGCCGGCGTGCCGCATGCCTTCGAAGACGAAGCCTTGGAGTTCGCGCTCCGAGACGGAAGGGTCCATGTGTGCGAGCTGGATGATGCGGTCTTTGTAGGGTTCGTAGCCGTCGGAGAGGAAGAGGTCGATTAGCAGAGAGGCTTGTTGGGTGAGGTTGCCGGCTACAGGGGCGCCCATGCCGATGCAGTCGCCGACGAGGTCGCCTATGGGGAGGGTGGAGTTGTTGAGGGCGTGGTATAAGCGGTCTGCTTCGGGTTTGACTTCGAAGGCGGAGCCTTTGGCCATCCAGTCGACGACGGACTCGGTGAAGCCCTGCTGCGTGCGGAGGTGGGTTTCGAAGATTCTGCGGAGGAGAGGGGCGACTTTGGAGGCGGCTTCGCGGAGCCTCCATTCATTGTGTGGGAGGATGTTGAAGGATTGGTAGATGAAGAGGACGAGGTAGCAGTCGAAGAGCTGCGGGACTGTGAGCAGGCCACGGGGCGTGGAAGCCGTTTTGAGCGGGATGGCGAAGCGGTTGGCGAGCCAGAGGATGGGGGTGATGTTGCAGACGTCGCGGACGACGTTCAGCGAGCGGCGGGAGCCTTTGTAGGCGAGCGATTTGGTCTGGATGAGGGAGGAGACGGTGCTGCGGAAGAACTGGGTGACGTTTGCTTCGAAGTCGGGCTCGAAGAAGACGTCGTGGAGGAAGCGGGAGCGGTCTTCGTGGCGCTTGGTTTGGTCCCAGCCGATCATAAAGTCGTGGCCGTCGGTGCAGATGCGGATTGCTTTCTGGTACATTACGCGGAAGTTTTCGCGGTCCTGTGGTTTGTTAGTGAGTTGATCGTGTAATGAGACGGTTGACAGTATCGGTGGAACTTACCTCGAAGACAGCCTTGCAACCAGCCTGCGTGTGCACGCCGACAATGTCTCTCCCGCTCGAAGGACGCTCGGTGTCGTACTTCTCGATAACGTTGTTGCCCTTCAGGATCCCACGAGCGGCCCTGGGCGTGTAGAAGGGGAGCAGAGCGTACGAGGATGTTCCAGTCCAAGCGCCAGGCAAAGCATTCATCAGGACAGTCGGCAGCATTCCACCATACGCGCCAGGTGCAGACTCGGAGATCTTCGATGCACCCCAGTTGGTGAGAGTGCTGCTGTTGAAGTCGTAGCTGAGGAAGCGGTCGCCACGAACAAGAGCGACCGCATCATCGAGGATACCACGGCCCGTAGTCTGGCCAGGGCAGACACCACTGCCAGGCATTGGTGGCTTCGTGCATTCGGCCATGAGGCCAGGGTATAGCTCAAGGTTATCGATGTGTCCGTACAGCAGCTCGGCGGCCCTGGCGGTCTCTTCATCTTCGTTCCATTCGTCGAAGCTGCTGTAAGCCTTCAAGTTGAGGTACTTGCGGAATCTGCAAGACATTAGCTTTGGCCATTTTGGGGTGTACGGCTCTGGTGCTTACTCATTCATGGTGCAAACGTTGAAATTGTTGCGTGCTTGCATCATGCCCATGATATCGACACATCTCAAGCTGGCCGGTGTCCCATGGGCGCCGAAGGCATGCGCAGGCTCCTCAATGCAGTCTTTGAGGACTTCTGCGAGATCATAATCGCTGAATTTACCATCTTCTCCTCGCTCCAGACCGCCAAACGTCCACTCCTTGGCTGGCGTTTTCGCGAACTTGTGGCCGAAAACCATGTACACTTTGGTCATCATCTCAGGGGTCATATCGTCAATGTCCTTGAGCTCCGGGATGGCTTCGCGAATGATGTCTTCCATCCACTGGTCGTCGGCCGCGCTGAGAGCGGCGTGCCAGTGGTAGAGCACGGCGAACTCGGTGGATACTACGCTGCCGGTGCCGCGCTCCAGGCGCTGGCCGCTGGTTTTGATTTCTGCACCAAGGTTGAGCCACCATTCTGAGTCTGCGCGTGGTGTGTTTAGGATAGCGGCAACGTAGTCTTTTAGAACGACGGTGGCGAAGAAGCCGACATTGATGTTGCGGCTAAGCTGGAAGATGTCGTTGTCTTGCCTGTGGGAATGAAGTGTTAGCCCTTCTGCATCGATCGAATGGTTAAAAGGGCCCTAGATGGCTTGCCAATACGGCACTCTTAAAGGCATGCACGATGCGCGGTATTGTAAGAGCAGATGCCGATATTGTAGCATTCAACAGGATTTTGTGACTTACCAAGCCTTCTCCTCGTCGTTCAAAGTGTGCCAGTCGCGGTATTTGCCATCCTCGTTCACAGAGAACAGAGACTCTGCAATGTGGTTGTGGTTGCGCGAGAACATGATCAGAACCGCCACAACGCCCGGCGGCATCATCATGATCCTCTCCGACGCAACCGAATCGTGAAAGATAAGGCCGTTCTCGAATGTCCTGACTCGCTTCTGCTCTTTCTCGGTGTTGCCATACAACGTGCTGAGGTCGACGTAGCTGGACGTCTCATTGATGTGTGACTTTCCTGGCATATGGCTGGTCTGGAAACACTCGTGGATGACGATGGTCGCGAAAGAGAAGAACAGGCGGTTCAGACCTGAGGGGTGTTCCCGGAACGGTCCTTTGCGCTTCATGAGCTGCTCGTAGACGAGCTCTGGGTCTGGGAGGTTGGGACCTTTGGGCTTAGAGGGTGGGACGTTGCGGGCATAGGGCGAGCCAGCTTTACCCATTTCGGGGTTCCAGGGATTGTTGCCGCCGCCATCGTGGCGTCTGTATCTGCATTCGGGGCTGGCTAGAGTTGGAGGAGGGTGGGGAAGGTCGTTCCATAGCATGCCGATGAATTTGTTGGCGACGACTTCGCCGAGGCCGCTGTTGCTTGGGAGGTTCTGGAGGATCGATACGCCGGATTCGAGGAGGAGGTCTTTGTCGTCCATTGGGCCGCCTGCTGCGAGAGTTGGGATTGCCTACATGTTGATCGTCTGGTCAGCTTGGTGTTCTTTTTCGTTCGAAGTCCTCAGACGCTCCAATCGTATTGCGTCCTCTGCGTTCCAAAGCAGACCTTCAACTCATTGTCGGCATCTGGAACTACAGCGTCGAGAATCGAAGGTCTCAACTCGAGACGATCCAGAGCGCCAATGCATATCGAAACGGCAGCATACCTCAGCAAGAGCTCTCTTGTCCTTGAAGTCTAGGTTGTACATGTCGGCAACGACCGAAGTCTTTCCCTCTGAGACTTGATCATACTGGCCATCTGGGGCTCGCGAGGGATCCTTGCGAATAACGCCAATGAGGTTTTTGAGCTGTTCAACAGCCATCTTGAAGAAGCCACAGGCTCGTGATGATCTCGCTGGTTTCTGTTATTCCTGAAGTAAAATGATGTGGATCCTGTGGTATCGTAAGCCGTACTCGCTGGGAGTCGTAACAAAGAGCAAAGAAATGATAGAGAGGTATTTGGGAACAAGGTATCGAGAGAACTAGGTCGCAGTCGTAAATATTGGACACAGACGGCGGGGGCCCAGCACCACAGTCCACAGCTCTACGTAACTACCTTTCTTGATCCTCTAATCCCACTCCATGGCAATAATAGCGCGACGCCATTGCCATTGATCGACAATGCCATCCGGGCCGAGTCGGCCATTGCTCGTGCCGGGCCTAAGAGAAGATGTCTCGGGAGGCTTGGAGTGGGGGTGGACAGATATGTCGTGGAGACGAGCCGTCACATAACTGAAGAATGGGCCAATGGCAGGGCTGCTAAATGCTGTCAGCAGCATGTTTGGGTTGGACAAAGCGCATGCATGTCGCAGGCCATGTTGTGCGGTCAGGGCAAGCAAGAGTGTCTATTGCCTGGAAGAAGTTTAGACGATGTTGAACACTGGTGGGTCGTATGCGTGGCAGCACGAGCTGCGCAGTGCGAGGCCAATCGGAACGAGCATGATGACAGCTTGAGCTGTTGCGAAAGTTCTGCGCCCGAATGGATGGGTTGATGCCGACGCAGTGGATGGATCCACGTTGAAGGGCTACACCTCTTAGCTTGCAGGACGGAATCAAGATATCGTTGGCGATGGCGATCGATACTTGCCCTTTACGGGAAACCACAAAATGCGCGAGGCTGGCATTTTCCCAAACGAGCTTAGATCCAGAAGATGCAGCGGAAGCTCTTTTCGCAAGTTTGGAACGCATTGAGTGATCAGCTTGGTCACCTGTGAGTCTGTGGATGCAAAAGGCCATGGTAAAGAACGTGGTCAGAAAGCATCACTCCACGTTACGTTCACATGTGCCAAAAACGAGCTACAACACGCTTCAAGAAGCTCTTCCACTTACACACATTTTGTCAGCGACGTGTCAAACTTTCTCGAGGCGAGATCGAACCAGCGGTTTGGAGATCTGCGGACGCGGCACGAACCGGCGGAGCACCTCCCCCCTGCTGTCGATCATAGCGATCTCAGCTACGCCAATGCAAGCCGTCGCTCTTTACGGAAACAAGTTTGCTACTAATATGCAGCTTGCGTGGCTATGATGCATTCATCTTGTTGGTATTGCCAGTCGTTGCGAAAGTACCGTCGTGATACACCGCTGTTCACAGCGTGATAGCACGATGCACCGCACGATTCTGTGTTTGCTTGCCTAGGACGGCTCCTTCTCCGAAGGTCTCATCCTGATATCGTCGAATGGCTGACCATATAGCGTTGTAGATCAGCGCTTTAGCGTATGCTGTCCAAGCTTCCAACCTATTGGCTTGACTCCGCATGAACACATTGGAAAATTGGAACTACCGTGCCTCCAACCTCTCGCTATGGGTACGAGATCTGTGCTTGATAGGGCTTTCTTGCTACCAGGTGGGCAGCATGTCCATCCTTAACATGTGATATCGTCGTCTCCGCATCGAAGTCGGGTCTAAGCCTTACCCTCTCATATCCATCGTCCAATCTCAGGCCAAACATTACTATTCTCTAGGATCTATCAACATGGGCTCTTTTGGCGACAGTTGGACATCTCGGAGGTATCCCGTGCAAGAGCATCCGGAGAGTTTGACCAATGGCAATGGCAAACACCACGCAGCAGAAGCATTCACTTTCGCTAGCAAACCACCGAAGCTGCCGGTCGACGTCTGCGCCGCTGAAGACTCGAAACATCTACACCCTAAGGGCCGGACACTAGTGGTCTGTCTCGATGGCACAGGAGATCAATTTGACCACGACAACAGCAATGTCGTCAACTTTGTCGCAACGTTGAAGAAAGACGATCCCAACCAGGTGGTCTACTACCAGAGTGGTATTGGAACCTACGATGGTCACGGTCTCAGTGGTGGATTCACTGCCGCAATGGACATGGCAGTGGGTAGCTCGCTTGGTGTGCATGTCAGAGATGCGTACGAGTTTCTTATGCAAAACTACCACGAGGACGATCGAATCTGTCTCTTCGGCTTCTCGCGAGGTGCCTACACTGCACGCTGTCTCGCTGGAATGCTGAACAAAGTCGGCCTCCTACCTGCGCACAACACGGCCCAAGTGCAGTTCGCCTACAACTTCTATAAAGATGACTCGGAGATTGGCTGGAAGATGAGCCAGGGTTTCAAGAAGACTTTTTGCATCGAAGTCAACGTCTACTTCCTCGGCCTGTGGGACTGCGTTGCCAGTGTTGGCTTTATCCCACGAAGACTGCCTTTCACCAAGACCGCCAGCAATAGCATTTCACACTTCCGCCACGCCATGGCACTAGACGAGCACAGGGCCAAGTTCAAAATCTGCCGCTGGAAGCGCCAGGACACTACTCAAGAAATGTCAGCTCCGAGCAGGAAGTTCCGCGATCTACGCAATAGGATGCGTCACAGTCATCGCTCGGAACGGGCAAGAGACCTCGAGCTGTCTGACACGAGAAGGATATTCTCACGCAAATCTTCCGAGGCTTCGTCCGGGATGACTTTGCGCAACCACAATAACCACATGGATTACCAGCACTTGAGTCCCTTCGATGATGAACACGAACACGAGCACGCCATCGATGCTGAAATCGACTATGAAGCTGAAGTCCGCAAAGACGACGGCGAACGCCCGCCAGCTGATGTCCTCGAAGTCTGGTTCGCAGGCGCCCATGCCGATGTTGGCGGCGGTGCAGTTCGCAACGAAACTCGCCACGTCCTCGCCAGAATCCCGCTGCGATGGATGATCCGCGAGACATTCAGATGCAACACCGGCATCCTGTACAAACGCGATGCCCTCGCTGAGACCGGTCTCGACGTCCCCAGTCTATGGCCCAAAGTCCAGCCGCGCCAACGGCCAGTCGTCGGTCCCTCCCCAGCAATCATGGATCTGTCAAAACACAAAGAACTCCCCGCCTTGACCCGCCGCCCTCACGCCTTGAAGCACTTCACCGCGCATGGCAATTTGGATTATCCGACCTCAGCAGGCGAAGCAGACTTACTCCCTGAATACGTCGAAGACCATTTTGACGCCATGGCGCCGATGAATGATCAGCTGGTTCAAGCGAGAGGGTGGTGGTTGGGCGAGTTCTGGCCGGTGAAAATCAGAGTGCAGTGCTTGCGGAGCGATGACTGGACGAAGAGGCTGACGATGAATTTGGGGAGGCATCGTGCGGTGCAAGACGTGGAGCCGATGATGCATTGGACTGTGAATCTAAGGATGGAGGAGATGGGGTATCGTGTGAGGAATAGATGTGACAGGAGAGCAGTGTGGAGGGTTTGTGTTTAAGGGGTGCACGGTGTGGTGGTTCGTGTTCTGGGGGCGTGGCGGTGGTCGATGCTTAGGTACGCAAGCTTGACTCGTTTGGCAGTGTCATGTATAGTGAATTCTGAACGACTGACTCCTCCTGCGAAGGACGAGTGTTTCAACAAATAGCCACGACGGTAGGGCTTCGAAGTCACAGCTCCGGAAGAATTGCGAAACGTTCGCGCGTTTCATATCATGAACAAGCCATCTTCTCCACATGTTCTTTATAAGAACGTTGTTCCACACTTCCTTCGAAAGAAGGACTTAAATCCCTGTCACACATCGTTATTCTTCTTGTACACAACCGCCACGATGAGGACCACCGCTCTCGCCACAGCCTTCGGGCTGTCTCTCATTTCCGGAGCCATCGCCAACAAAGACGCCATCACCCTAATCACCAACGGCAACAGCTGGATCCGCGAAGCCTCCGCAACACTCGTCGTCCCAGAACTCCCAGCTTCGGTGACTGGTGATATTGCGCTATGGAGCGCGATCATGATGGACGACTACAACGGGGACTTTTTGCAGGGCGTAACGTCAAGCTCTCCGACGTACGTTCGAGCTACAGACTAAAAACTTTCAAGACGCATGCGAAGCTGACGGTTAGATTAGGGGATCGTATTGTCAGCAAAGCAGTGGCGAGTGGTGCAATTTTGCGTATAAACTTAAATGTAAGGGTGGAGAGTTTGATGGGCGCTGTTTGGAGGGAAGAAGCTAATTTGTTCGCCGTTGCAGCTGGAAGCGCGAAAGCTGGAAATGCGCTTTTCGCACAGCCTGGAGCGAGAGTCAGGACACACTGTGAGTATCGCCAGATTCTGATTCAGAGATGAGATTCTAATGTGCTTGTAGACAAGCTCAACGCGATGACGGGTTACTGGGATCAGAACGTGTACGTCAACAACGTGCTCAAGTCGAGCATCTCAACGAGTAAGATCCCCTTCATCTTTAACGCAACGATAAATACGTACTGATCCCAACACAACAGGCTACAAACAAGAAGGAAACTACTTCTTCGTCTCTGTCGAATGTGCATCTGGTCAATGCGCCAATGCTCCTGAACACAGTAAGATTCACCACAATCCACACTAACTATCGCTCTAATACTGACGGTCTACAGGCTGGGAGGACATTTCTCTAGTCCTCAACCAGCCAGATCCTAGCTTCGGGAATGCTGGAGCTTGGAAATTTGGTGCCACTGGTGGAGAGATGTCGACGGATGACAACGGCAGGACGTGGAACTTCACTACGCTTTATGTGCCGGAGACGCCTATTGCGCTTAGTGTGTGAGGTAGTTCATAGTTGGGGACGGTAGCAACAGGAGATAGATCACAAATGTTATACAAGAGATTCGGACCACATGGCAGGCTGGCATTCGAAAGGAAACGAATCTGGATCGTTGAATACTATGTCAGTGTCTACAATGATCATTGATTCGATTTGCCAATCATGTAGCCTTGACTGCTGATCGTTGCTCAAGTGGTGATCGTTTGTCTGGTTCAATGGCCTTGAAAATTGATCGATCAATCCTTTTCCTCACCTCTCGTGGCTGTGAACTGTGGGTCAATGTTTCCAGCGACTCAATACCGATAGAGCGCCACCTTCCACACCTAGACCCATTTTGGATTGAAAAGAAACAACTGGATGCATAACAGTGTTTCCTGGTAGTCACAACAATAAATGTTCAAGAAAGCCGTCACAGTTGATCGAGCAAGAGAATTAGGACGCAAGGGTTCAACCCTTGTTACCCCAATGCCATACTTCGATCAGAGCAAGTTCGTGTTTGATGCTTAGCGATCAAATTGCTCGACAAGCTGTTGAGAAGCTACACAACCGACGAGAGTGGGACGTTGGGTCTAAACCGGAGCCTGTGACGTGTTCTTCATCAAAGCAAACCAACAATTGCGTTAATTGTAGCGATGCCAAGGTGCCCGTTCAAACCAAGACTCGCTTGGTGACCATGACTTATCCTGCTTCAGGAATCTTATCTGATGGTCACGTCTTGGCAGGCGGTTTTAGACCCGGCACCTTTCCGGCTTCCAATCAAACAAGCTCGAGCGAATCCCCTTGGCTGCAGCAAGAAGAGGGCCGGAGGATTTATCTGATTTTTCTCTAGCTGGTCTGTCTCCATAATCAGATCATCTGGTAATCAGTAGATAAGATCTGGGGCATCCGGTCATCATGTGGTGGGTTTGGGTAAGCCATTGAAGATGTCGAGGCCTTCCCAGCTTCGCAAGCAGGTGCTGACCTCTTTGCTAGCTGCTGTCACGATTCCATCGACACTCGCAAGCCTTTCACCTTCGACACACGAGTATTGTGTGTGGGCTTGCAATGAGGCTACCAGCTATGTGACCTTTGAAGGAGCGGAGGAGCTCGACTATTACACCAACCTATGCTCCAGCGAGTGGTTCCTCCAGTCGTTCTCGTATTGCATTCAAAGCTATTGCACGGAGAAAGAGACACAATCAGGCCTGAAGCTCCAGAACAATGTCTGCGTCGCGAATGCTGGTATCGATCTACCGGACCTCGATCAATACGACCTTCCACCGAGCGAGTTGTCGATAATTACTGTAGCGGATGAAGAGTTGATCACGGAGTCGGCGGAGGCTCCGCTGGATTATGCTGTTGTTGTCAGCAAGGATTGGTACGAGACGGCATACCGGACCACTGCGGCCCACTTCAAGAACAGAGGCTTGGCTTTCGACTTTGTGTAAGTGGCTACGGGAGTTTCCATTGATGCGAGTCGATAGCTGACACCTCATAGATGGGCTATGTATGGGTTCTGGGGACTTTTTGTTCTTGTTGGCCTTATCAATCGTTGTACAGAAGTCCTGGCCGCAAGGCGACATGGGTCTGGCCGGTATCGATCAGAGTCAAACAGTTTGCGTCTGTGGATCCGAAAGAACTTGCTACTACCTGCGACATTCGGCCAACACTGCCAGGATCCAGTCGGCTGGTGTACCATTCCGCCCAGACTGGAGAGTCTGCTCCTGGTATTGTACTTGATCATGAACATCGTCTTCATGTTCCCTGGATACGACCTGTTCGCCGGCAACCTCTGGTGCGTCACCTAACACCGTTGATACCAATGACGACTCACTGATGACATCCAAGGTATCCTACATATCAGCTACAGCTCTCCCGATACATCGGTGACCGTGCCGGCCTGCTAGCCATCGCACAGCTTCCTCTGGCTTGGATCTTCGCTACCCGCAACGACCCATTGCTATGGATCACCGGCTGGTCATTCGCAACTTACAATCGATTCCATCGTTGGGTTGCTCGCTTGTGTATGATCCACGCTATTGTTCATTCTGCGAGCTATTCGATTTACACCTGGAAGGCCGGTGAGGGACTCTATGCGGCTAGTTGGCTCGAAGAGTATTTCTACTGTGGAGCGATTGTAAGTTCACAGGCCACCACTCAGGAATTGTAGTAGCTAACTTCGAGACTGCAACAGTCCATCATCATAATGTCCCTGATGCTTGGAACGTCCGTGTACATTCTGCGAGTCAGGAAATATGATATGTTTTTGATCTTGCACAACCTGCTAGCCGTTGGTATCATCGTTGCGCTCTACTTGTAAGTCAACGACACGCAATCCCAACCACTCTGCTCGTCCACTGACACACCACAGCCACCTCAAAGTCTTCGAAGGAGAACTCAACGGCTTCCTCTGGTGCTGCGTTGCAATCTGGGCCTTCGATCGCATCATGAGACTTGCGCGCACCGCATATCTCGGTCTCATCCCACGTTTCCTAAAAGGCATCAAAGCCACTGCAATATACGATCACGCCGCTGAGATCATCCGTCTCGATGTCACCGACCTGTTGCCCAACAACAACATCACCCCTGGCTACTACTACTACCTCTATGCGCCAGGCGACATCCAAGGCTACCAGAGCCATCCCTTCACCCTTTGCTCTTGGAGACAAACCACCAGTCCCAGCACACAAGGATCCCCTCTCACCGAAGACGACAAGGAACCCAAAACCAAGCCATCAAGCAGCGTCTCATCCTCGAGCGACAAGATCACTCACTCCCTCCTCATCCGCCCCTACCGCGGCTTCACCGGCCGCCTCCAGAAAAAACTCCTGAACTCATCACCCTCCCACAACTCCTCCTCAACAAACCTCACCGTCTTCCTCGAAGGCCCATATGGCTGCGCCCTAGACCTCCGCTCTTTCTCAAACGTCCTCATCATCGCCGGCGGCAGTGGCATCACCGCCGCAATCTCACACGCAAACTTCCTGCTGCCCGCGCGCAAAACTTCCGTGCACGTCGTCTGGGCTGTGCAGAACTCGGGTCTGGTGGAGAATGTGTGCGAGAATGAACTCAAGGAAGCGGTGAATGATCCGAGGTTCGATCTTGTGGTTTATGAGACGAGGAAGGCGAGCGCGGATGTGGAGAAGATGGCTTCTTCTTCTTCGGCGGGGCTGAGGGATGTGCGATCTGGGCGGCCGGATGTTCTGGCTACGATCAAGGAGGCGAGGGGCAGGTGTGAGAGTAATCTTGCGGTTGTTGTTTGTGGGCCGCCGCGGATGGCGGATGCGTGTCGAGCGGCGGTTGTAGAGGTTCTTGGGGAGAGGGGGCCGGGGGTTGAGTTTTATAATGAGGCGCTAGGGTGGTAGTATGTGAAGACTTGAGGGAAAAAGATAGCTTGGATAGAATGAGGTTCGACTTGTTAAGTTGCATCTGCTCGTTTCGTTCAAAAGTATCTCCAATAATCGTAATGATTCATTCAGCCATGTGTATCATCAATGTCGTCGTCCTAAAAGAAAAGGAAAAGAAATTAAAGACCTTTCCTGTCTGTCCATCCATCCGTCCGTCGAGCCTGATAGCTCGCAGAAACTTATGCAACCGACTCTCCGGCCAGTCACCAGTCCATGTCCAGGAACAGAAAACCCAAGTCTCAATTACAACTTCCCCCAAACCTCACTATCATCAGCCCCAGAACGCCACAGCACCTCACTTATCCCTCGGCCCCAAAGCACTTTTAATAAGCCCAAACATCGAAACCAGCGAATCGCCCATCGTCGGCCTCTCGTTCGTGCGATTCGGATGCTGCACATGCTCATGCTTATGCTTGTGCTTGTGAGCCTCCCCACCATCATACCTCCCGTCGACTGAGTTCCGCGAGTGCCGTGACCGTTTGCTGTCGCGTGAGCGGCGGCTGTCGTGCGAGTGCCGCGAGACCTGGCTGGAGTAGCTGTGGCGGCGGCCGCTGTCGTTGTCGTCGGCGTCGGGGTAGTCCATGGGCGGGCGCGGGTGGGTGTAGCTGCTGTGGCGGGATGAGGGGATGGGAGCTGCATGTGGTGTTGAGGTTGGGGGGTTGGGGTAGCTGGGTGCTAATACTTGTTGGGGCATGGGCATGGGAATCGGAGTTGGAGCTTGAGATCCGGTGCCTTGTGGGTATGGTGGTTGGTGTTGTGGTTGTTGTGGGTAGAAGCTGGGCTCTGGTGGCGTGTACGGGTGTTGGTGCGGTCCTAGGAGAGTGGGATCTGGTTGGTTTGGTGGAGGGTTGGAGTAAGTTCGCGGCCGGTATTTTTCTGCTGTGGCGCTGCTGTTGGTGCGCGCGCGGTGGGTTTCTGGTATCAAGGCGGATGGTTGTTGCTGAGGCTGGTATGTGCCTGCGGGTGGCAGTGGTGGCGGATAGGACGACATGGTTGACGTTTTGTTAGGAGTTTTGCAGTTTTTTGGTCAATATTCGCAAAGGTTGGTTTTAAAAGTGAAGAGCAGTGAGTGATATGGTCGGTCACGCACGCACGTGAGTGGTATGTCAGCAGCCTCACCGTGGCAATGATGATGCAGTAACAGCGCTTGAGTGATGATGTTTTGACCTCGTGCCAAGTGGAGTCAGATCCGCACACGTGAAGACGAAGAAGCTTGGAATTCCGCTCGATGCTCCGTCGTCTATATATCACCAGTGAGGACGAGGCTGTGATGCAGATCGCCAGGCCCACACCTACATGAAGGATGTGCGAGGCTGTGCTCCTCGATATGAGGCGATAGATCTGCAGGAGGAAGGATTTGAGGACGCTTCTCAAAACTGCAGAGAAACGTGATGGTGGGGTGATCTTCACAGGCACATGCTGATTCGTAAAAGGCATGAGAGACTGAGCAGCATTTGTTTCTAGGGGCACATGAACAGCAAAATACAAAAATTCGGCAGATGTCAACAGCAGGACACGCTTTTCTGTGATCATGAACCACCACTCGCTCCGACAAGAAGCTACAAGTATCACCAAGTCATCGCCTTCAGGCAACCGCAATCTTGTGTACCAAAGTAGCCCTGCGGCTCGCTGCATCCCTTGATCGCACCGGTGTGAAACACAGCCCCGGGCGGGTATCGAATACTTGAAGCAAAAGCTGAAAGGTATCGCAGGCTCAAGCACCTGCCTGGAATCACATGTGACCACGTCTCCTGGTAGAAGTGGCGTGGTAGATCGAAGCATGTGCCGGGCTGACAAAAACTGGTTGCCATATAATTGCTACAGTCAAGTTCGCGGGAGCTCGTCTTGGTTTCTCAATCGCGTATCAAGGTTTGTCTGAGATAGTCAACCAATTAATGTAATACTTTTAGAAAACCCTGTGTCTGGTTCACAAATTAACCACGCAAAAATGCTTCCAACTGAACACGCCAAATCGTCCCAAATTGGCCTCGAACCCAAACAAACTCTCATTTAGTTCCTTCTGGCACCATTCTCCAAATCACCATCCGCAGGCTTGGTGTTGAACTCCTCGTCCGCGCCCGCGCTATCTTGTCCAGGATTCGCGTCTTCGTAGTTGAAGAACTGTGGCAAGTCAGTCATCCATCCAAGAACCAAAGTCTCCACCACCAGCACCAGCACCCAACTCACCTTAACGAAATGATAAAACCCCGCTGCCAAAATCGCCCCCAACACAGGTCCCAAGAAGTAAATCCAGAAATAACCCGGGAAGTCCGCGGCGGCAACACAAGGCCCGAAACTACGAGCTGGGTTCACGGAAGCTCCCGTGTAGTTCACGCCGGCGATTTCGACGACGAAGAGAGAGAGCCCGATGCCGATGGGCGCGATGAAAGTGTCCTTTGATTTCTCGGCGGCGAGCATGAGGATTGTGAAGATTAGGTGGGCTGTTAGGAACTAGGGAAGTGTCAGTAAGAGAGCTGCTTTGGATTTCACGGGAGTTACATACCATCTCCAAAAACAGCCCCCGCGCAACATTAACATTCGGCGCCAGCGTCGTCTGCACAATCGCAATATCCGCCGGGATAATACAGCTAACCACTCCAGCAGCGCTCATAGCGCCTAGGATCTGCGCTGGGAACAACACAAGGCCTCGCATGGGTGGCAGCGTCCCGGTGATCACCATGCCGAGCGTGACGGCTGGGTTGAAGAGACCGCCGCTGATGCGGTAGAGCACCCATGCGGCGATTAGGAGGGAGAAGCCGTAGGAGAGGGCGATGAAGACGACGGTTTGGTTGGCGTTGCCGCCGCCGGGCGCGGAGTCGGGGGCGAAGGTCACGGACTGGGAGGGGTGGTGTTGTTAGTATGTGTAGGCTGAGTTGCTTTCATGGAGCTGGACGTGTTTGTTTGCGCGTACCATGCTGTGTCCTGCGAAATTATATTAGCATGTTTATTTAACCAATGTCCATGCGAGACGCCAAGCGGATTTGGCACCACCTACCTAGATATGCTGTGAAGAGGAAAAGAAAAGTCCCCACGAACTCGCCGCTCGCCGCGACGAAATGCTTGCGCAGTTCGGACTCATTGTCTACACTCTTGGGCGTGAAAAAGCCGAGCATGGGCTTTTCGAAGCCATGTGAATGTTCATGTCTGGTTTGTCTTGAGGATGACATCACGAGTTGAGTCGAATTGGTGGGCAATGCGACGTGACTCCAGTCCAGTGGTCAACTCAAATGAAAGGTATAGGAGAATATTAAAGTTGGACAGTGGAAAGTAGGTATAGGTAGACAAGCAAATGGAAAACAATGGTAGAAAGGAACAGTAAAACTGGGTGAGACCTACCACCATTTCATCATAACGTTGTGCCTTTGAAAGTATCAACCAAACGCAGCGTGACGTCCAGGACACGGCTGGACCGTCGGAGGGTGCAACTTGCAAGGGCAGAATACCTCCTAGCATTACGGAAGGGCAGCGGGACGAAACACAAAGTCTTCAGGCTTGCTGGTAGTAAGCCGCGCGCCCAGAAAAGGGTTCTGGTGTGCTGGTGAGCAGCCACGCACGCTGCGGGATGTTGGTGCGTTTGAAGCGCATGGAAAGGAGCTCCACCAGCCTTGTGGGATGGGAGATGAGAGCTTGATGACATGTGCTTTGCTGATGCCGTGACGCTTGGATAGAGGGCAGCATGCAGAGACGGCACATTGAGGAGTTGAAGAGGCGCCGAAGCGGCTGTGGTTGGCGCGCAAGGCTGGCGATGGATTATTCGATCGCGGCACGGGAAGCTTTCGATGGCAGATGCTTGAGATGGTGAAACTCGAGTGTGGAGGAAGTGGCTTTGGAATCCGCTGTCTCTGGAATCTGGATCGCATGAAAGTCAAAAGAAAAAACCAGAAAATTTGGTCGTAGTCAGGGGAAGAGTGGATTGCTTTAGGCGTGCGAGTTGAATGCCTCGAATGCTAATTGCGTGAGATGTGCGCAGTGGCGCTTTTAGAGTTGAGCGGCTTCTTGCCCCATTCGATTTTGTAGCAATTGCGTAAAATGGCTTGCCTGGGCCAACGATGGGGTCGTGAGTGCGTCATTTTGGTAATCTGTAGAAGAATAGGTATAGAGATACATGTACTTGCTTACGTGTGTTGGAGGTCTTGCTTGGCCATATATGTGTACACGTCGTTTGCTTGTCATCCCAAGCTCAGTACAAGCACCTTCCCTGCAACGCGGATGCAGAGTGAAGCTGTCAGGAGACACCGCAGTATGATGCTCTGCCTCACCTGGCCAGGCCTCTGGATGTACCAGTATCCTTCGATGCATTGATCGCCTGTGGAGAATAACGATGATAGCACGAGAGCGGTGCACGAGCAGAGGCACGCAGTGCCGGGTATGCTGTCTGGCTGTCTTCACCCTGCCTCCGTGGTAGCCGGCTACAGCATACATACCGGGCCACATATATGGCACGACACCTTGAGGATGCAGAATATTGGGCTGCGATAAGACGCATCATGTGATACCGTGCCCTTCACGTGTTTCCGCCAGCATCCTTTCAGCAGTCAGCACGATCGATGGACGCTGCTCCGTTGGCGTGGTGCAATTACGGCTCAGCTGGCCGGACGGCGAGTAGCGATCTCGATTCCCTGCTACGCTCCGCCAACATTCGCTTGGGCTCGCATGTAACTGGGTGCTTCCTTGTTTATGCAGGCTCTGCAGCACGGATTGTTGTATGCGGGGCGGCAACGAGATGGATGGTATAGGGGCTGTGATTATTCGATGGGCATGCGAGATGCCCCATACCCGTGTGGGAGTCCATGCTGAGATTGATAGAGCGAGCAGCAGCTGCAAGCCCGAGGAGGGCACTGACTAGCCACTCCTTCAGTGTGCAGCAATTGCCAGAGATAGATTTCAATCATGCTACACCATTCAATACCAATACCAATATCACACACTCCTACATCTCCACCCTAGAAGGCACTAACACTGCCATACCACCCACCACGGCTATGCCCGCCGTCTCGTCACGCGGCGACAAGTGGTAGCAGTGCAGCCCAGCGCAGCCATGGTCCGCTTCTCGCTATCACGTCCCTTCTTCCGCCGCAAGCAGTCGGCGCCAGCCACAGTCCACCACTCCTCCTCCCTCCCAGACACCGACAACAACTCCATCGCCAGCACCACCGCCCACAGCTCCCGCTCCGCCGACCCTACCGCTCATTCCGCCCGCACCTCTCGTCGCAGAGCCTCTTCCCTCCACAAGCCCAGAAGCCGACAACACGCCGCGGGAGTCCCGGAGCCCGTTCCAGAGCTACGCGAGAGCTTCCTCTTGGCCAAAGAAGCCGATCAGCCCGACAGCGACGACAAGAGTCCCGAATTATCTACACACGAATTACCAACGCCTTCCTCGGTGCCTGACCGTTCTGGAAGCGACACGCTGGCGGAAGAGGGAGAACAACGCTCCCAGCCAGCCACCCCGGATACCACAGGCCATCCACCTGTAATCGTTCAAGAATCACAGCAAGAGACCAATGGAGAAGACGTGAGGATACCACCACAGCTGGTTGTGCAAGCACCTACACCGATTACTGAAGAAGTGCGCGATCCGAGTTCCACCACCACCGTCCACAAACCGTCACCACTCGCCCAGCAGCAATCCGTTGCTGAGCAGCCTGTAGAAGTGCCACTCCCGCTCTCGGAGCCACCTCGACGTTCTTCCAGCCAGATATCGCCTCGACACGACTCCACTCAGGAAGAGGAAGATCGACGCCAGAGCATCGTTAATAGCGCCAATGCTCAGATTGTAAAAACGCTGGTAGACGCTCCCGCATCAAAGGATCCACTTGCCCAAGACACGAACGACAGCACAGCCCTGCCAAGTGCAGTATTAGACTTGTTTACACCTGGTCTACCAAACATGACCAACATGTTGCAGCGCAAGATTTGGGTGAAGCGGCCAGGTGGCTCGGCCACACTGGTTCAGATCAAGGAGGACGACTTGGTGGACGATGTACGAGATATGATCCTGAGGAAATACGCAAACTCTCTCGGGAAGACATTCGACTCACCGGACATGCTGCTGAGAATTGTCTCAAGAGGTGACCATGGCCAACCGCGAACAGACAGAGTACTCGGACCTGAAGAGGCCATGTGTCGCACGCTAGATTCATACTTCCCTGGAGGACAGCTAGTGGATGATGCGCTTGTTATTGACGTCCCTCCTAAGCGTACGCCCAGGCCATCGCCACGATATCAGTACCAGTCATATCCCATGATGGAAGACCAGCGACCCGTGGAGAGTGGCACCGAGTACTTCCCGCCCATGCCTGCAATCGTGCATCCGGTCATGCCTGGTACTGCAGGCTCGCATGATAGCCGTCCAAGTGCGCACGGCGAGCACCACCGCTCCATCTCCGTGATCAACACCGGCCAACTACCATTAATACCTTCCCCTGGCGGCACGCGAAGACACCCCGAACGTATGCATAGACCGAGATTCACTCGACAACAGACATCCTCACCTACCATTCTACAGCACCACTCGCAGACGAATGGTAACGCTGTAGCTGTTGCTCCGAACGGCGGCCTAGCCCCGCAACAACAAGCCTTGTCGCATCGCGGCGCCCTCCGTCCACGCACCGAGTCTATCTCTTCCGAGCATCCAAACCCGCACCACCCTAACGGCGTTTCTGCCCCTGTGCCAATGCCAACACCACCCGCGGCCGAAAAAGCAGCCACCAGCTCCAACCCACCAACTCCATCTTCTGGCCAGCCAGCGCACCAACAGCGGGCTCCAAGGCCCAAGAAATCCAGCAGGAAGCCACTTTCGGGTGGCAGATCTCGAAAGGACCGCAACGGTAGCCAAAACTCGCCTCAACCGCTCGGCATCTCTAGCATGTTGGACGCATCGATCCCACCCATCAACGTCCTCATTGTGGAAGACAATATCATTAACTTGCGCATTCTGGAGGGTTTGATGAAACGTCTGAAGGTCAGATGGGAGACTGCCATGAACGGCCAGATTGCCGTCGACAAGTGGCGAGGCGGTGGCTTCCATTTGGTCTTGATGGATATCCAGATGCCTGTCATGAACGGTCTGCAAGCAACCAAGGAAATCCGCCGTCTTGAGAAGGTCAATGGCATTGGTGTCTTCTCGTCCAGCCCCCTCGAGCACCGCAAGTCAAATGGCGCCGCGATCGACAGCAACGACGGTACTGAAGACGAGGCAGAGATCAAGCGCAAGAAGTCTGCCGACAAACTCCCCGAAGCCGCTGGCGGCATGTTCAAATCTCCCATCATCATCGTGGCTCTTACCGCCTCCTCTCTGCAGTCTGATCGTCACGAGGCTCTTGCCGCAGGCTGCAACGATTTCTTGACCAAACCTGTGAACTTCGTCTGGCTGGAGCGCAAAGTCAAGGAGTGGGGCTGCATGCAGGCTCTCATCGACTTTGACGGCTGGCGCCGCTGGAAGGATTATGCTAGCAAAGAAGAAGCCGGCAAGACCGAAGAGCAGAAGCGCGAGGAGAAAGAGAAAGACGAGAAGCAGAAGCGCAAGATGGAGAAATTGGCGATTTTGCAAGAAAAGCAGAGAGTTAAGAAGGAAGCTGAAGAGGCGAAGAAGAAAGCCGACAGAGAGAAGGCTGAGCAGGAGGCTGCTACCGCCGCCGCTGCTGCGCCTGCTGAGGAAAATGATGATGACGCTGCTGCTGCCGAGGTCGAACAGGAGAAGAAGGAAATTGAAATGGGCGACAAGGCGCATCAACAATCCGACCCGAATCCTGGGCCTGACGGCGAGCCGCCTGCTCTTGACCCGGAGACGATTTCGGAGGAGCAGTAATGATACCTTGCTCAAGAGCAATCCTTGCCCAAAGTTTCTTTTGTTGGTGGGAAACGGTTTCGAATCTATCAAGAAGAGAGGGGATGCCTTCCGAGCCACAGATTGGGGGTTTCTTTGTGTATTACGCGCGAGAGAAAGAGCGAAACAAAGCAGAGCGCCCTGCGGGTTTTTCTTGCCGTTTTTCTTTTTTTGTTGCAGCACAAACATAGCGCGGCGTTTTACAGGGTTGGGGCGATGTTTTGATAAGCGGGTTTTCATGTTTTATTTATCAATACAACGGATGAGTGGTAGACTGTGTCACTATTTTGTGTTTATCACCTGATACTACATATACTGTTATGTGTGTGATGTATAGCTTGATTTGACGTCTACGGAATGGGCAGACCGCTTCACTGTAGAGATATCAGCTTGTGATACTGCCTGACTAATCAACCTTTATTTCATTCCTGACTCGCTTAGTTGACTGCTCGCTTAACAAACACGTTTGCACAACAAACACGCAGCCGAGGTAAATACTTAGCGGATATCCACCAGCCTTTCCTCGCTCCGTCGCCGCTCGAAAGAGCCAGGGTGGGGTTGAGCGTGGTCCCAGAGGAGTTGCCCATGGTCTGAGGACAACTACACTAGAGTGCTTTGATCAGCTGAGGCTGAACACTAGATATCTAAGCATATCTGGAGCGGAGTCGGGGCTGAGAGATACTAACGTCCGGCTGCGGTAAACTACTGATTGTATTTAAGGTTGCACGAGAGCGGTCTGCTGCTGTTGCGAATATGCCACTGAGAGCTAAGGTTACGACTACGACGAATAACAAAATGGCTTTTTCTTCGCTGAACAGTCAGCTCGACAACGCGGTAAAAGAGGGCAAAGTCCCACAGGCTGTTGTCTTCGCTGCGAGTCGAGACGGTTCGTCTTCCTATCCATCCATCCTTCCATTCATCCATCCATTCATTCATTATCTGAAATCTGCATGCATATAACCGCCGGCACAAACCCTCCCAACCAATCATCTTACTAACAACTTCATCCCAGGATCTTTCTCATACAGCTACGCCACCGGCAAGGCCTCTCTCGAAGACGGCGCGGCGGATATCAAAGACGATGCTGTGTTCCTGCTCGCTTCGCAGACTAAACTCCTGACTGCTGTTGCTGCTCTGCAGATCGTTGAGAAAGGACTGATTGCGCTGGATGATGGCGTTGAGGAGATTGTCCCTGAGCTTGCTGAGCAGAAAGTATTGACGGGGTTCAACGAGGATGGCGAACCGGTGCTCGAAGCGAGGACAAAACCCATAACATTCCGGTATTGTCACTTGTCTAGTCCAATCAAAGACATACACACAGCGTACTGACTTGACTTGCCTACTATCCAGAGCCCTCCTAACCCATACCGCCGGCACAGCTTACGACGCCGGCCACCCTCTCCTCCTCAAATACCAATCCCACCTCAACCTCACCCCCAACACCGGCCCAGACGTCATCTCGCGCTTCTCCTACCCTCTGATTTTCCAGCCCGGCACCGCCTGGTGCTACGGCTCGGGCATAGACTGGGCCGGTCTTGTCATCGAGCGCCTCACCAAGTCCACTCTCGAGGAATACATGAAAGCTCACATCTGGGAGCCCCTCGGCCTCAAAACGATGACGTTCTTCCCTTCGCGGAAAGAAGGGCTGGAAGAAAGGGTGCCGGTGTTGTCGGTCCGTGGGTCTGATGGGAAGTTGTACCCGTTCAAAGAACCTTTCCTCAACACTGGTGCTACGGGGTGTTTCGGCGGTTCAGGAGGTTACTCCACCCTCGGCGAATACAGGATATTCCTCCTCAGCCTCCTCCGCAACGACAGCACCCTCCTCCCTCCCTCCTCCATAGACTTACTCTTCACCCCCCAACTCACACCCCCCCAAGCCGCATCCTTCAAAGCCTTCCTCCTGGGCCCAATGGGCGCGTTCTTCATCGGCGAGTTCCTACCGGAGAAACACGTGCACGATTTCGGATTTGGAGGGGTAGTTTTCGTCGAAGCGTACTCGGATGGGAGGAGGAAAGCTGGGGCGTTGAGTTGGGGCGGTGTGGCGAATACGTTCTGGATGATTGATCGCGAGGCTGGGTTGGCGGTTACTTTTGGCACGCAGGTTATTCCGCCGGGGGATAAGGGGGTGCAGGGGGTGATTACGGGGGTGGAGAAGGAGGTTTATAAGATGGTTGAGGGGGTGGCGTAGGGGTTGAGAGGGTTATTTGATGGGTATCTATCTACTCGAAGATGCTACCAAATTCACTCAGGTAGTAATAGCGCAAAGACCATTCGGGAGCGTGAAAACTTGTTGGAAATCACATTTTTCGCATTCCATCATATATACAAACATTCATCATAATGTCATATCCTCCTCCAAGGCGAGGGACGATTTCGTAAAGGAAATACATCAGTCATGTCTTTTCCACTCGCTTACATCTCAACACTCAACACTAAACTCGCCATCAAGTTTCCAATCGCCCTCAATCGTAACAGCCCCGTTTTCACCACCAAGAACCTTCACAGCGCTGACACGCGCATCCTCGGCAGTGTAGTCGAAACATCCACTAACCGTGAGCACGCCGTCCTCGTACGAGAATTCAATCTCAGAAGTAGATTCTTGCTCGATGGAATCTCCATCATCAAGGTAGAGGCTGCCCTTAGCTTTACCCTCACGATCCGGCGCGACGATAAGGTGGAAGGGCTTTGTGCGGACTTCGGTCGTCGTAAGCGCACCCTCAGAACGAAGAGGAATGACGGCGCCGCCGCGGACGTGCAGTGGGATTTCCGTGAAATCGACGTCGTCGAGAGTAATCTCCGCTCCCTCACCCTCAACAACCTCCCAAGTGTCGAAGTTGTAGAAGCGGTCGTCGGGAAGGTAGATGGTGACGCTGGTGGAGTTCTCTTCGGTGACGGGGGAGACGAGGACATCGTTGCCGTAGAAGAATTGCAGGGCGTTGCCGAAGACGTTGGTGTCGTGGGGGTAGGCGAAGAAGAGAGGGTTGATCAGGGGCGTGCCGTCGACGGTTTGCTGGTGGAGGGCTGTGTAGATGTAGTCGAGGAGGCGGTAGCGGATGTCGTAGGCGTTGCGGGCGGCGGCGGCGACGGTGGGCCAGATGTAGAATTCTTGGGGGATGGAGGTGTCGCCGTTGTGGTTGCGGGAGAAGGGGTTGAACGCTGTGGAGATGGTTGGGTTAGCTTTGGTTCGAGATTCGTGTGGATGTTTAATGGAGAGGTGACTTACCTCCGAGAGTGGCCCAGCGGGCACAGAGGGTCTCGGTGGTGTTTCCACCAAAGCCGCAGATATCAGAGCCAACCATAGGGATCTGGAAGAACGAGGCGAAGTCGAGCATCTGCTGGATCTGCCAACGGTATTGCTCCCAAGTGCTCAAGTTGTCGCCGAGCCACTTTCCAACATCCTTGCCAGCGCCAGCGAAAGTTGATCTGGTGATGACGAGAGGACGACGAGTGGGCCTGCGGGCAAGGAGGGCCTTACGAGAAGCAGTGCTCATCATGGTGCCATAAAGGTTGTGCACGTCAAGCTCGACGTGGCCATCGTAGTGGATGATGTCGGTGTCGAGCGTGAAGTTGGACAGACCACCAGGGCCCTCGACGGTGTTCTCGTTGTCAATGGTGTACGGCGGGGTCAGGTAGTTTCTGTTGGGGTATCCAATAACCTCCGCCTCTTGACGCTTTGCAAGTGGTGCACCTTCAGGCAAGGCACGCTTGGTGTTCGGCGCGGCATCAGCGGCAAGCCACGGGGGCGAGTAGACGTAGTTGTCAGGCGGGTATGGTGCAGCGCCGGGCTGGAACTCTGCTGGGAAGCCAGGGATCTCGCGAGGCTGCGAGCGAAGAGCAGGGCGAGCAGGAGGGAAGCCACGGTCCTCGGCGGTCTCATCAGGGTCGTCGGCGTAGAGGTTGAAGTTGGCAGCTTCATTCATATCGATCCAGAGAGCGTCGATGTCAACGCCGGTATCGGCATCGAAGAATGAAAGGAACTCGTTGTTCCAGTATTCTTGCACGTTGGGGTTGAACCAGTCAGGGAAGGCAGTGACGCCTGGCCAGACAACGCCACGGAAGTCTGTGCCGTTCTTTTGAACGAACAGACCCTGATCGCGTGCCGTGGTGAACGTATCGTAGGTCAAGTTATCATACTTCTGCTCCTGGTAAGCAACAGCTGGATCGACCATCACGACGTAGTGCTGATCGTGGTCGTGCAAGTAATCGACAATATCTCTCATCCTCTCGAGAGGGAAACGATCCGGATCAAGCGTCATAATGAAGCGTTGGTACATGTAGTCGATGTCGGTCCACATGGTCTGGATTCACAAGTCAGCAAAGTGTCTCAGTCGTGATATCAGGTTGAGCCCTCCAATCACGTACCTCTAAGGGAATGCCCGCAGCCGAGTAGTTGGTGATAACCTCAGCCACAGCGTAGAAATCGCGGTATCCATAGCGACACTGGTGGAGACCGAAGCCCCAGTAGGGCATCATGACAGGAAGTCCAGCAACTTCAGCGTACTGCTGGGAGACCTCAGTGGGAGTCTCACCAGCCATGAAGTACAGATCAAGAACACCACCAAGCACATTGTACTCGAGGTACTGCTGGCCGTCCTCGACATCGATCTTCACGTCCATGCCCGAGCTAGAAAGAAGGAAGACACCGTGGGTGCCGTCCTCGCCGCGGTGCTCAAAGTACACCGGGTGGGAGCCGTACAAGTTTGTGCCAGCGGGGATGCCGTAGGAGTCACGGTTCCAGAAGGTGCGGACGTAGTCGGTGGTGTTGAGGCGGAAGTTGTCGGTGTGTTCGCCGAGACCGTAGAGGTTTGGGTCCTCGGGGAGGGAAGTGCGGAGGCGGAGGTATTGGTCTTGGAAGATGAGGGAGGCTGCGGAAGAGTCGAAGAGGACTTCCTCGTTGGACTTGCGGGTGACCTTGAAGCTGAATGGGCTCTCCTCCCATGAGAAGGCGAGGTCGGTGTCGTCGGCGGAGACACCATCTGTCTCTGGGCGAGTAAAGACAGCATTGGGGACTTGATAGGCGGTCAAGGGAGTGTCTTCGATCTTGACGTGAAGGCGCTTTGCTTTGGGGATATTAGCATCTGGTATTGAGGTTGTTGACTTCGAGCAACGTACTTGTATCGTAGCTAACCGTTAAACGAAGATTCTCAATGTCTTTGCCGTAGGTATTGCAAGCAGGTCCTGCCAAAGATAGATCGGCCGAGAGACCAGTTCCCGACTGTTGGACATTGCTAGCAGAGTAGCCAGAAGGAACACAAGTATCATTTGTCTGTCTCGGAGCAATAGCTCGTGCTGAAGCAGCAGCCACAAGGGCACTGCCCGCTAGAAGGCCGTACATTGCGAAGTCAAGTAAGAAGTAGATCTGCCTACCTTGCAGGCTTCAGGACGATCATCAACCGGGCATCGCCATCTTTATAGACTATACTCCTCCTCACCGGCGATTCTCACGGTGCTACACAGCGTGGCTGCAGCATTGTTGACGGCGGCCAAGAGAAATAATGTCGAGCTATGTCATCGATCCTTGCAGCGGGCGTGCAGCACACGTGAGCGCGTATCCATGTCTTTGCGGAGCCGTGGACGGGAAGATGCACTGATGGACATCGATCGTCGTAGAAATCGCCCAAAAGGCGCTGCAGGAACGGCGGAGTCAGGCGGAGTTTTGTCTCGCTTGTGTTCAGATCTGGTCGCTTCTATAGTGCAGAGAGCGTATAGCGCATTCACGTGAGTTAGAGGAGTATCACGTGGTCATCTCCTGCGCGCAAGCATATCAAATCCCCAGCCATCAGTCGCCACTATAATCACGCTCACATCGCACAGGCCCTGGCATCACCCGTGCAGCAAATCCAACTCCACTTCACCTTCCCCGCCCCCAAGCGTCTTGGTATGGAGATCAAACGCAGGGCCGCCTTCGAGAAACAAGTCTCATGTCCGACAAAAGCTCCGTCCTGTGAGCAACGGCCCACGGAAGGCACCAACAATGTGGACAACATGGAGCACTCTCGCTAAAATCGTCGCTGGAACCGACCGAAGGCGTTCGCGTTGAGTACGAGCACAGGATGTATGGAGAATAGTGTGGTCCTCCACGCTGGAGACGACCGCACTGCCCTCTCCAGGACGAAGGAGAGGTGGAGTCCGGAGATGACTGGAAATTATTGGGGGATGACATGGTTTGGGTTGCTTGCAGACATGTACATGTCACATGCATGTGTACTGACTGCTGTAGTCAGGAACTGGACCGCGGTATGGCTATGCTAGCCCGAGTGTAGCCTGGGCTAGCCAGCCGCAATAATGCAAGACATCGAGGCAAGACATGGAGCTGTTCGCATGCAGATCGAACGAAGCGTGCATAACAAAACAAGCTCGTTTGTCGCACCTTGCCGAACCTCATCTGTAATGTACGGGATTCCTCACGTCGACAATGGAACATCAGTTTGAGCCTGACAAACCGATAAACCCATGCGAAGTGCATCAGCACCGGACATGAGTTATACAACCAAGTTTCAATATCGCCAAGTCAAGCCAAAAAGCATCTTTGACAATCCTGCGAGGCTCTAGCATATCCACAGCCTCTACAGATGTTTCTCAAAAACCACTCCGCCCTCTCGCCCTTCTCCGCAAAGATACAGCCGTTGGGTGGTCCTGGAACATGCTCCTATGTACCAAGCCTCTCGCACGCGCTTTAGGGCAACCTTTACAATTCCCTATAAGCATCATAGCAAGCCCAGATGTCGCGGTCAGCAACCGCATCAAGCCACATCCACACCGCACCAACGTTGACAGCTACCGACCGCGCATTTCCAATCCGATGAGTCCAGACACTCGAAAACTCAGTACAAGATCGATAGCGATCTATCCAGTGCTCGCCGACCGATCGTTTGCGCCAAAGATGATCCAATCCGGGAAAGCTGGAGACGTCTTCGACAGCTTGCATCAGCCATTTGTACCACCGAGGCTGATAAAACAAAGAAGCGACTGGTCATTCAAGTGATCCATCGCACGAATGGCTTCTCTTTGGGGTTCGACAGCCCAACAATCACGATATCAACAGCTTTGCGTTCCCGAAGCGGATACTGCACATGGCCTGATCTTTGGAGTGTGTGATACAGTGGCGGCGATATTCGGTGTAACGCACCCCCTTCTTTAATATCTTACTCAAACCTGAACAGCCATGCCGTCGTTCTCAGTAGCATCCCATTCCACGCCACTCAACCCTCCAACATACATATAACACCTACGCAGCCAGTCACAGCCACCCCCAAGACCGATCCCTTTCCCACCGCCAACCCTCAACCCTACAAATCGCTCACTCCTTCTCCCACCATGCCTCCCATCTCCACCCTCCTGAGCCTTGCCACCCTCACCGGCCTCGCCATCTCCCTCCCCTCCGCCAGCCCATCAGTCCTCCACCCACGCGCAGCCTTCCGCTGCCCAATCCGCGACGTCCTGCAAACGAAATGCCTCGGCCCTAAAGACTGCCTGTACCCCAATCCGGACGACTGCGCATCGTACATCCGCTGCGAACTGGACGAGGGCGAGAGGAGCGCCACGCCGCACGTTGAGCATTGCCCCTTGGGTACTAAGTGGAACGACCGAAAGAAAGAATGCGATTTGCTGGTATGAGGATCCCCGAGGACATCTGCTTTTCGCTTCAAATGCAGCTGATACTCGATTGATAAGATTGGTGACGGGGAGATTTGCGTGAGCGTTTGACGACGGGTTCGCATGTCGTGTTTTCGACAATTTCAAGGTCCCTATAGACAGGCTACTGAGAGGGGAGAGATCGGAACCAGCGGCGGAAGATATCAGGTTGTTTGGAAGATGGGTGAGACAGGTTTACGATGGCGAGGAAGAATCGTAGGCAAGGATTTGACAGCGAGTAGACTTGAGTCTGCAATCAAACGGATCATCGATTATCTGTGGCAAATGCCTTACGATATCTCGCACACCATCTGTACAGTCTACCATGATAGCCGATCTTGTAGACCATGGTCTGTCTGGTCACACTAACCGAAGAGTAACTGGAGTAAGTAGTAAAGCAGGCTTACAGCAAGATCTACATCGACCTGCAAGACATTCGGCTAGCCAAAACAATGCAAGAAATAGACGGAGTTGCACGTGCTTCAGAAAAGAAAATTGTCGATCGATGACGATCGACCAAGATTTCGCGTGGAAGCCTTCTCGGATCTGCGACCCAAGATCAGTCAGTCACGCAAGCCCACGAAGATCAAGCTTGAAGAAGAAGAACAGCGCATCTGAGACCTTGATGGACGAGCGATCGCTGCGCTTATCGCATCATCGTTATGCACCAATGAATTTTGAACAGATCCTCGGATCCCCAGCTACTGCTGCACATGTAGACTAACGCACGAGGCACTGTAGACGAGCAGGGGAGCTTGGAGCTCGTAGATCCATTTGATGAAAAGTGCCGAGGCCCGCTGTGGAGTAAGATAGGACTTGCAAGCGATATCATAGAGTCCATGTCTTCAAAGCCATCTGCTCTCTCTGTGGTGAGATCGAGAAGAAGGAATATGGACCAAAGTTACGTGGAACCGAAGGAACATGCGAATACCATTTGATTTCATTCCAAAAAGTCCAAAACACCTTCGCCGAAAGTCAAACCAAACTCGAAGCTATCTACCGCGAGCAAAGCAACCAAGAAAACACCAAATCCCAGTGCGTGTCTCTCTCGCACAGCACTCCATTGCCGTACCCATAACCAGAGGTGAAGAGCCCGAACGTCTGAGACCATCGAAGCTCGCCGCCTCACCATTGCCACCCTCGCAAATTCAAGACCCTAAAACTCCAGTAAACCGCGTCGTATCTTCATGGGGGGATCATTGTCGTTTTTCGTTGATTGTATCGTGACGGAAGAGCAAAAGGGGAAATGAAAGAAAAAGAAAACTTGGAGCCGCAGCAATTGCCTTCAGGGTGCCACAAAGCAATGGTGACTCCATCAGCAGCTGGCCAGAGCCTCGCCGATGGGAGAAGCCAGGATGGTGACAAGCCCGATGCCGCCGATGATGGCGCCGGCAGTGTACTTGCCTGCCTCGATGACGGCGGTGCACAGCATGCTCTTCCGGGAGTGTGGCTGCTTGATCTTGCGCTTCTTGGGCTGCGGCTCGGCGGGGGCAGCTGTAGTTGCGATTGTGTTTGTGGAAGCGTCTGCA
>Ga0265797_10002763_pt1 | contig 28994 bp, 35 predicted proteins | sample P2T30metagenome_FD_192433 | JGI IMG/M metagenome (GOLD analysis project Ga0265797, IMG submission 192433) | Plant litter microbial communities from East Loma Ridge, Irvine, California - P2 T30 | ecosystem: Environmental > Terrestrial > Plant litter > Unclassified | place: USA: California...
AGCTGATCGACCAGATCATCGAGAACGACCAGCGCGCCGACTTGTCGCCAATCGAGATAGCCGAGGCGGTCAACGGGATGGTCGCGGACGGAATTTCGAAAGAGGCGATTAGCAAGCGTCTTGGACGATCGCGGGCGGCAATATCGATGTACGCGGCTATCTCGGAGTTTCCGGAAGAGCTGGCAGGAGAGTTCCTATCGAAGTCGCCTCTTCGCGCGGCCTACGACTTGTTCGTCGCGTGGAAGACCGCTCCCGAGGAAGTCCTAGAGTTCGTCGCCGAGAATCCGGATGGTGTGACATCGGCGGCGGCAGCGGCGTTCGGACGATCGATCAAGACCGGCGGCAATCAGACCAAGAAGCCGAACGGAGGCGGGGAAGGCGGGGAAGGCGAACCGTTGCATGTGCAACGCCCCCAGGGACCAGGGAGCGAACCAAAAAGCCGAGAATCGGATCGCGACCCACCCGAAAAGGAAGACGAACGCCAAGCCGAAGCGCGACCCAAGACACCAGTAGCACCGAAGCCAACAACCGATGTGAAACCCGTTTTCGTTCACGTCTCGGTTGGAGGGAGGCCGGCGAAGGTGCAGCTTCCGGACATGGTGGAGGTGGCGTTTGATGACGGCGAGCTGATGACGATCCCGGCGAGCAAAATCGACCCCAGCTAGGCGGAAAAGGAAGAGAGGCGTTGCATGTGCAACGTCTTTTTTTCTTTGAGGTATGATGGCAGGATAGGCCCAGCGGCGCTTTTGTATTACATTGATGTCATGGCTACGTTCACACTCCGCATTGCCGACGATCTAGCCGCCCGCTTTGATGCGGTTGCGGCCAGCGTCGGCGGTCGATCGAAGGCGCTTCGATCCATGATCGAACGAGTGTCAGGCCCAGGCCAGACACCGAAGGAGCCACCCGCAATTCGGTCGCGCGGTTCAAACAGAATTTACGTCCGGCTAAGTGACGGCGAGCTTTCGCAGCTCAACCACGAGGCAGCAGAGCGGGGCGTGAAGCGTACAGATTGGATCGCAGGCGTGATCCGTTCGCGACTGCCTTTGACGGTTCCGCCGCGCGACAGCCTAGAGACGCTAATCGACATCCGCCGCGAGCTGCGAACGATCGGAAAGAATGTGAACCAGGCCGTCCATGCCCTCCATTCGGCAAACATGGAGGAAAGCCGTTTGGACCTCGAAAGAGAAGCGGCCCGCGTCACAGCTTTTCGGTCAGAGGTTACCCAGCAGATCGAGGCGATCGGGGCGGCGCTGGAAGGCGACCTTTCATATTGGAGGGGCGACGAGTGAGCAGGCCCAAAGTCGATATTCTCGACGAGAGCTTTCGACCCGCTACCGGCAAACGCGGCAAGCATGATCGGGGCGGGAAGATGGTGGCGGGTGCGCTCCTTGCCGCAGCGGCCAAAGGATCGAGCCGGCCGAGCGGTGGCAAGGGTAGCGTAGGGAAGGGCGGCGCGAGCGTCGCCGCTAGGGACAAGCTCGCGCGCGTCACGAAAAGAACACCCGAGGTCATGGTCAAAGTGACTGGACGACAGAAGGGCGGTTCTCACACAGCGGCCCACCTGGAATATATCGGGCGACATGGAAAGCTAGAGGTCGAGACGAGCGACGGGCAGACGATCAAAAACGTTGCCGACCTTCGCGAGCTGGCGAGCGATTGGACCGATGACGAGCACGCGCACACCAAGCGGCGCGAACCACTGACTTCCGTCTCTATGGTTTTGTCGATGCCGCCAGGAACTGACCCCGAGAAGGTATATCAAGCAGCTCGCGCCTTTGCACGCGTGGACCTAGAGCCGTTTCAGTATGCAATGGCGCTCCATACCGACGAGGCGCACCCGCACGTTCATGTGACCGTCGCGGCTCGCGGCGAGCGCGGCGTTCGCTTTGACCCGCGCAAAGACGACTTAGCCCAATGGCGAGAGTCCTTTGCCCGCGAGTTACGCGCGCGCGGGATCGAGGCCGAGGCAACGCCCAGGCGTGCGCGGGGGATCGTGCAGAAGCCCGAGCAAATCGCGGTCAGAAAGATTCGGGAGCGGAACGCTACTGGCGGCGAGCCTCCCCAGGTCATGCGCGACAGCCAAGCCACCGCGCGCAGCATGGCGAAGGAAAGCCCAGCCAAGCCGCGTCCGTGGGAGGTTCAGGCGTTCGTCAAACAAGCCGCGATCCGAGAGAGCTACACCAAGGCAGCGGCGTTGCTGGACGGCAGCGACAGCCAGGCCGACCGTGATCTAGCCCGCCAGACACGCGCGTTCGTGGCGGCCATGCCAAGCCCGGTGACACGCGATCGAGCCCAGGCGCAGCTAATCGCCCAGGCGAGCAGGAGCGAGAAGCCCAAGGCCCGCGACGATCAAGAGCAAGCGCAGCCGACCCAGACGCCCAGCCGGCCGCAGGAGCCCACCAGGACGCGCGCAGCCGACCAAGGCGCGACAGGTCCAAAGGTAAGCCGCAAGCGTCCCAGCGAGCCAGAGCGAGAGCGTTAGGACTGAATAGCAGGGGCGGGGAACGAAGGCCGGCAACGCCCGTTCTGATTGGAGCCGGTGAGGTTTCCCCCCCTGCCTTTGCTGGCTACCAAGCGCCCCGCTGCCCCACGCAGCGGGGCGTTTCTCATTCTAGCCGCAACCGGTTTCCCGGCCGCGCATTGTTGCGATCATGGACAAGAACGAACCCAACGCATGGGAAGAGGCGGCCGAGATTGTCGAGGCGTTCACGACCGGGACAGACGAGGCGATAGACAAACTGATAGCGCAGATCGCCCAGGCCGTCCGCGACCGCGCTACAGACTCTTAGGGCTGGCGGATCGGGCCTTGCATCAACCTGAAAGAGACAAGGATGACGGCGAGAATACCTAGCGCGATTGCAATCGCGTCAACCCGTCCGGACGAAGAGCCTGTGTGCCATTCAACGAAGTACCCGACGCCGGTTAACGCGGCCATGCAAAGCCATAGGAACGCGAACATTCCCCAGGGCCGCGTAAGTGCCTTCCCTTGATCGGAACCCATAGATACCCCCTTTGACATCGGTTTAGCGGTCGCGATCCGGACCGTTGCGCTCCGGAGGCTTGGACGGTCCCGGTGGCGCTGGCGATTGAGGCGCACGGTTAGCCAGGGTGGCACGCCCGTTCGAATACTCAATCTTGGCGGCCTCGCCGATCGACGGCACTTGTTGAAACCGCGAGCGATCATGCCGCAGGACGGTATCGCCATGGAGCTGGTACACGCCGGCTTTCCCGACATGCAGAACCGCGCCGTCATAGCGACGATCGGTTTCCGGCTTCACAGGCGTTGCCTTGTCCAAGCGATAGACACCGCGAGGCAACATGCCTTGAGGGTCCGAGGTCTGCACGGTCCATTGCCCGTCGCGGTAACTCTCATGCAGCCGGCTACCGTTCATCACGGACACCTTTTCGGCGCCGTCAGGTACACGCTCCGCTTGCCGTCCGATCGCAACGGTAGGAGCCGGCTTGCCGTCTATCGCGCCTTTTTGGATTGCGAGCTTTGCCGACATTGCGAGCGCTGAAGCCTCACCAGGATTATTCGGAAGGTTGCGCGCGATCGTCGTCTCGACAACCCGTAGGTTCGCATGATCGGCGCGGACGAGCTGGGGATCGCGGCGCATATCGGCCGGGATCGCAGCGACGGCCCACGCCGGCAGCGATCGAGCTTCGAACCGCGTGCGATCATTCTCGCGGGACAGCAGCAGGCGATGACGGTCGCCGCTGTTATCGAGAACAAAGGTTCGATCCGCGATCCGCATCGCTTCAGGTAGATTCCCCATCGTGCGAGCGTAGCGGCGATCCGTCTCGGTAACGGGTACGTCATGCCCGCCAGCCTGGACACGCGTTGCGACGCGAGCGGCCGAAGCAGCCGCGTTAGGGATACCCACGTAAACGAGATTCACTTTGAAGCCGGCGGCCGAGGCGTCGCGCATTAGCTTCAGTTCGGAATTACCGGACATCGTGGTTTCAATCGCGAAGTTCTCGCGAGCCGCTAGCCGGCCCTTGCGCTCGACCAGGGCGCGTTTGCCAGCTTCCAATTCATCAAGACCACCGGCAGGCGTCCGGGGTAACTCCCGCGCAATATTATCGGGATTTACGACCGGTATGCGGTCTTTCACGTAGTGATCGGCAATGGTCGATTTGCCGGCCCCGTTAGGGCCGGCGAATACCCATAACTGGGGTTGATCCACTACAGGGACCGCACAACCTCGTCGCCTTCGCGACGCTGACGGACCAGCTCGCGCCGGCCGTCCGGATAGCGCTTGATCGACAAGCCTTCGGGCGTGTCATCGTCCCAGGAGTAAACCGGCCGACCAGCGGCGAGATGTTCGCGCACGGCGAAATCGCCATCGCGTTCGAGGCCGGTGGCGATGACATCCCAGAGATCGGCCGAGCCGGCGGGGGCGGTGGCGAGTGCTTTGTTCATAGCCACGCCTTAGCACAAAAAAGACGCGGTGCGTACTAAATGATAAAGGGGGGGGTCTAATTCACACCGGCAGGGGGTGGCGATGATCACCGGGGGGGGCCTAATTCACACCGGCTAGGGGGTGCTGATTCACACCGCCAAATGCAGCCATGCCGCCTATTGAAATGGGTTGTTCACACGGTCCGGCTTGTCCGGCGCCGCGATCCTATCCGGCAACGCCGCATCGCCGGCCAGGGCGACGCAGATCGCATCGAGGACGGCTTTTAGGTTTTCCGCGTGTTCGCGCCCGAGCTTGTCGCGCGTTATGTCGATGTCGCCGTAAAAGGCGATGCGATCGGCGTCGTTCTCAATGGTCAGGTCGCCGATCGTCAGGGACTTGTCATCGGCAAAGGGCTTGAAGGGTCCGGTCAATTCTCAATCCTCCTATGGTGCCGATGCTGGCGAGACGAGCCGGCGCCGATCGCGATCGAGGATGCTTTGACCGCAGGCGGCAGGCTAGGGAAAACGTCGACGCCGGCCAGCTCGCCGAGCTGCACCAGGTTGACCACGCGAAGGGTAGGCTTGCCGCCATTCGATGCCACCCAGGCGCCGCCACCCAGACCAGGAACATAGACGGCTTTGAATACCGACGTTGGCACAGTGACGCGGCGCCCGATGCGATCGAGCTGCGCACCCTCGAACAACGGGCCGGTGACGACGTAGGCGCGGCCATAGCGAACCGCGAGGCGACGAACATCGCTTTCCACGTCGCTCCATAGCCCTCGATTCAATATCGCGGTTTGCGGAACGATGTTGGCAAGCGAAAAGGATTCCTGTTGCGCCGTGCGTGTCGGCATATCGCCGGATGGTGCCATGTGCCCGCGATCGTAACCCGATCGCCGATAGTCCCACAGTTCGGATCGATCGCGGTTGGCTAGATGCGGGTCCGCATGAAACACGCCTTCGCGATCGAGCTGGCGAGCGGCGCGGACGTTGCCGGCCGTCAGCAGTTCGGCAGACCAAAGCGGAGTGCGTGTGACGCCGGAGAACAGCAGCGAGAACGCCGAGTAGCAAACCAGCGTGGTATTAGGCCGGAGCTTGCCGTTCAGCCGCTCCGGCGATCGTCCCGCGAGGTAAGATGAGGCGCAGCCGACCCCGGCGCCGGCCGGAGCATCGGCGCCAGGGATATTCGGAACATTCCGACCGTGTTCCGGTGAGCAATTCGTCACCGCCACAAACACCGCGATGACGATCGTACCTAGACCCTTCACAGGAATTACCGGCTCCTGCTAATTTCGGGAGGCTTGCGCTTAGGCGTGTGCGAGGGAGCTGGCGGGGTGCGTTCGATCACAGGCCGCGCCGTTGCCGGCCGCGCCGGTTCCTGCGCTCGAGCGCGGTTCTCACGAACTAACGCCGGCTTTCCTTCCCGCCCCTGCTCGACATTCTTAGCCAGCTCCGATCGGGCTTCCTTCAGGATGCGCGCCGCAGCGTCCGGATTATCGGCGAGGCTTTTAGCGACGACGGTTTCGATCACGCGCATTTGCGCGCGTGCATTGCGGTCGCCGCCAATGAGCTTCGCGGCCCGTTCGTCCCCTTGGTCGCGAACCTGCCACTTCGCCAGGGCACCAGGCGAAGCGCCTTCCCCAGCATACCAGGACTTCGCTTGCGCATCCCAGCGCGCGCCGGCCTCTTTCGCAGCATCACGATCCTTGTACGGCACAGCGAGATATTCGCGCGGCGCTGGCGGATCGGCCGGCTTTGGCGTTGCTACCGATTGCGGACTAGCGCCGGCCACTTTCGGGCCAGCCGGCTCCGCTTGTGTGCCGGTTGCTTGACGATCGACAGGCGATGGTTGAGCGCGATCGGCCGAACGATCGGCGCCCTGGACTAGCCAGCGGTTCCGCTCGACATCACGGGTTTCTAGCGTTCGAGCCTTAGTTTCCGGATCAACAACCGGAACCTGGACCTGGACAGTTTCTTTACCCAGGCGTTGGACCGTCACAGCGTCACCAACAGCCTTTCCTGATGCGGCTAGGGCATCTGGTAGGCCGACGCCCCAGGCGCGTTTCGTGGCACCGCCGGCCAGCTCTATGTCTACATAAGGGGTAGGCTTGCCGCCCTTCTTCTCGTCATAAATGGCCTCACCGGAGCCGGCGAGCCGCCCGGTTATTCCCGTTTCAAAAGTCGGCTCTTTCGCGGTTCCGTTGCCGGCCTCGCGTGCCCCCTGTGGACGGCCGGCAGCTTCGCGCGTGGTCCCGTCGCTGTTGATAGGGGCGATCGAGTTACCAACCCGATCGGATCGAGCTTCAGCGCGGCGCGTCAGCTCTTGAATATCGCGTTCGTTCGGCTTGTAGCCACGAACCTCTAACCCCTTTTCCGAAGCGGCTAGCCATATCTCACGCTTGAACGATTCCGCGCCGGCCACCTGGACAGGATGCCAGCCACGATGCTCCGCAATGGCGACAAGATCGCGGGCGATCGCGGGGCTATCTCCCCCGGCAACGAGCTTTGCGCCTTGATCGCGAAACGCCGGCTCTTTGGACGTTGCCGTTTCGTGATAGGCCGGTTCACCCGACCACTTCGATTTCTGGACGAAATACCGTTTCGCTATCTCGTCGGGCACGTCGCCAACATCGGTCGATCGTTCGCGGGGCTTGTCGCCTTGCGTGGCAGCTTCAGGCGATGCCGCAGCGGCCCGCCCAGGCTCGATAGGTGGCGACGCGTCGGCCGCCTTCTCCGGTCCATCCTGCTTCGCATCACGACCCGGCGGCGGGATCGTCAACGATGGCGCAATCGTGTTTTCTTCCACGATCGGCGGGCGTTCGGTTTCCCGCGAAACATCGGTGTCAGCGTTGCGCGCCGAGGCCGGCCCAGGGGCCGGCGCTGGCGTAGGAGCGATGGGCGCCGGTTCGGTAGAAGCTCCGGCTTTGGTATCGTCCGCCATAGTCTTACCTTCCATATGCTCCGGCGTGTGTGCCGGCGTTGGTGTGTCGGTGACGGATCGCGCGAGTTCACGCGCCAGGATCGCCGCCTCGATTCCGGCGATCACTTGCAGCTCGACCCCTTCGCGGCCGAGCCGGCTTCGCGTCGCCATGTCGTTAAAATCGGTGAAGCCGCGCAGATCGGTTTCCTGTTCACCGGGCGCGAACGCCGGCAGGATGACAGCGCCACCCACGGAAGCGGCGGCGTCCGTCGCCTTATCGCGGCCAGGGTTGAACCCCTTTTCAATTTCAACGCGCCGATCGTCATCGCCGACGACCAGGATTGGCTTGTCTGGAAAGCGCGCGTGCAGCGCTTCGACCACAGGTGAGAGATTGCCGGAGTCGAACGCGACGATCGTAGGCGATTTGGCTGCGTCAGAGACGGTTTTAGCGGTGGCGTAGCCTTCCGCCACAATGAGGACAGCAGCAGCGCTAACGACCGCCATATCGCCGCCTACGACGTGAAACGCGCCTTCCTTGCGACTATCCTTGGCGAACCGCTTTGAACCGTCGTCGCGGATATATTGCATCGTCCATTGTTTGCCCTCGACGTCGATCGCGGGGAGGTAGAGCGTCCGGCCGTCGCGATCGGATAGAGCGCCGACCGATGGCTCGATGCCCTTGGCCTGCATGTACGGCGTCGCAGCCGTCAGAGGTGCGAGCCGTTCAGCTTGCCGCGACACACGCCGAGCGGTGGCCTCGAAAGCGGCTAGGCGCGCGTCGTCGCGCTCTTGGCGCCGACGTGCATCTTCCGCCCGAGCAGCGGCCATGTCCCCAGGTGGCTTTATCGCGCCGTCGCTTTTCCAATTCGTGTCGATGCCGGTTTTGTAGTTTTTGATATGGCCGGCCGGATGCCCGTCGAGATACCCGACGTATCGGCCGGACACCCTTGCGCCGGTATCGTCGCCAACGGGAACGCGGTGCGTCTTACCATCCATGATCGGATGTTGACCGCTGACCTTCAGGCCCAGGTCGCGCATTGCCTTTGTAAACTGCAATCGCGCTTCCTCTTCAGAAATGCGCGCCGTCTGTTGGGCCTGTTGGTTTTCCGGAAGCCAGCGTTCAATTCGAGCGCGGCCGACACGATCGCTCGCCCACCAGCTTTTAGCCTTAGCGTCCCAGCGTGCGCCGGCCGCCTTCGCGGCGTCCCTCTCATTGAACGGAACGGAGAGATATTGTCGTTCAGCCATAGCCTAAACTCCCTCGCTTATGCCGCCGCACGATCCCGCACGTCGGAGCCTACAAAGTCCGTCATCCACGCCGAAACAGCCGTTTCCGGCTCGACCCCGCGCGCGATGGTAATCCGAGGATCTAGGTCACCCAGGACAAGGGCATCTTCGGGGATCTCTTCGACGCCATCTATCTCCGCGTCGGTCAGCTCGCGATCGACAACCGCGGGGGTTTCCTCTTCGGGAGCCGCGGCGATCGGAGCCGCGGCGATCGGAGCGGAGCCGTCGTGCGATGGGCCGATCGAGCCAGCCGGCGCAGCTTCCGGCGATGCCGGCACGATCGAGAGCGGCACGACCAGGGCCGGCGTCTTGCCAGGCGAAGGAAGATCGGGAGCCTTCATGAGCCGAGGCATGAAGTCCTTAGATTCATAGTACGTTATCCGGTCCGCTTTCAGCGGGTTTTTACCACGAATAAAAACAATGATTTCCCGTTCCGGCATCTGCATAATCTCTTGCGGAAGCATCAAGGCCCGCGATTGCGACGACACAGATTGAGAGTTGTTCCTCTTGGCGAACATACCAAGGGAATTACTTTTCGAGGTCGAATCTATGCCATGCGTGCCAAGCCGTTCGCTGATTTTCTTTGCGTCGTCCGCGTCATTCGGCGCGAAGACAACTTGCACGTCGCAGTTACTACGAATGAGGTTAGGCTTATCGACCTCTAGCGCCTGCCCCCGGTTCTGGAAAACGAACAACAGATTGAAGCCGTAGCTACGGACGAACGACGCCGCTTGATTGACCGTTGGCATTTCGCCGAGCTGATAGAACTCGTCCAGGACCAGCAACACCCGGTGACGGGCTGCTGTCTTCGCTTCGCCTTGCGCGAGCGCGCGGCTGATAGCCTGCTGGAATATGATGTTGAGGAAGGTCTTAATTTCTTTGATTTCATCAACCCGAACCACCAGGAAAATCGCCATTTTTTTATGGCGCAGATCGGCGAGGTCGAAATCGCTTTCCTCTGTTGCGGCACGCACGCGCGGATCGAGGAAGATGCTAAACTTAGCCGTCACGCTGGACATGATTTCCGAGAACGTCTTTTCGCTCGCGCCGGTAAACTCGGAGAGAGCGAGCGTGCAGCCTGTCGAGAGCGGGCGATCGGAGGTTGCGCGCTGACGGATAAGTTCAGGGAACCGCGTGCGCGGATCGTCGCTAACGAATTGCTTATAGATTTCCGTAAAGTTGAACGGCAGTTCTTCCGTCTCTGCAATATACGCCCCGACCCCTACAAAGGCCGACTTGGCTTTGTCCGTCCAAAACGACTGATCGCCTTCCTTGGGGTAGAGCTGTTCGGCGAATTTGCGCAGCTCGCCGATTACTTCGATTTCGCTTTTGCGGTTGATGTAGCCAAGCGGATTAAACCGGTGAGTGCGGAGCTTAGGGTTCAAAAGCTCAACGCGGATCACGCGGACGCCATGAGCGGCAAGATAGCCGCTGCACGTATCGTAATTCTCGCCTTTCAGATCGAGAATTATCGAAGAGCCATCGCGCTCTAGGATGTTCGGAATAATGATGCCGACGCCTTTACCCGCGCCGGTTGGAGCCTCAAGCAGTACGTGGGTTTCGTCGGAAGCACGAATGTACCGGCCGTATGCGGTGCCGACGAGAATGCCTTTATTCTCGTAGAGTTTGGATTCGACAACTTCGGCGCGATCTTGAAACTTCGCGTCGCCATGTTGTGACTTCTTATCTCGCGACAGCTTCGCGAACACGAAGATGACGAGCAGCGCGACGACAAACCCGCCGAGCGTATAGCCTTTGACCAAGGCCGCGTGCAGTTGCGGGGAGTGGCGATAGAACCACAGCCAATCAGGCAGGACCGACCAGTTCGTATGTGCGCTGATTTGGTGAAGCCCGAACAACGCGACGACGATCGCTAGCGCCGTCCAGATCGCCAGCATGACGACGGCCACGACGACCAGAAAGGCCGCCTTGCTCGCAGTGCTTTTTCCAGGGATGCGGATCAATGGATTGTCCTTTGGGCTGGTGCAGCGATGTAGCAGTCGCCGCGATCGTCAATCGGGATGAAGGCGCCGCAGTCATCGAGCAGCGGGAAGAGTTGCCCGCAGCCTTTGCCGCGTTGTTGTTGTTCCGTACGATACAAAACCATGACGCCGACACTCGGCGCCGCGACCTGGACCGGCGGCGGATCGAGGCGACGAAGGCGGCGCCACGTCGCCAGCGCCGCCAGGATTACACCCGCAAATGCGACCTTAGGCGGTAGGGAGTTCAGCCGAGATAGGGTCAAAATATGCCTCATTTACTACCCATCGACCGTTCACCTTTGCGGCCTGTAGGACGACATCAACCAGGCTTTTGAGCAGGCCGCGAATGTCATCGCGCCCCAGATCGCGGCCGGCGTTAGATTGCTTCACAAGCAACGTGAGCTGTTCGAAGGCGCCAGCGCAGGAGTTTGCGTGAACCGTCGTGATCGAGCCAGGATGCCCCGAGTTGACGTTTCGCAGATAGTAGAACGCTGTACCGTCGCGCAGCTCTTGCAACAGGATACGGTCAGGCCGCATCCGCAATGCACTTTCTAGAAGATGCTCGGCGTCGATCTTAGCGAGCCCTTGGTCGCCTTTCGAATACATCATATGCACGCGGTTGACGTGAGGAACGACAAGCTCGCGCGCATCCTCAATAGTCAAAAGACGTTCATCCTCTGGAATGAGCTGAATTAGCGCCTTAGAAATCGTGGTTTTGCCGGAGCCAGTGGCACCGCTGATGATGATGTTCTTTCGGCTAGTAACCGCGAGCGGGAGAAATTCGCCCCAGTTCTTAGCCTTCAAAAGCTCTAATAGCTTTGCATCTACGTCGGACAGGGTTTCCCCCACGATCGTCGTATCATCGAACACACCGCCCGCGATCATGTCGGCAAGGGTCAGGTTGATCGATGACGGCTTGCGGATCGTCACAGAAACGATCCCTTCCAGCGTCGCCGGAGGGATCAAGAATTGGCAACGCTCCCCCGAGGGAAGCACCGTCGAGACGATCGGCGCATCGGATCGAATGTCTTGTTTGGTGGCCGCAGCGGCGGCGCGTGCGAGCGTCAGGAGCCAATCAAACGTAAGCTCGGGCACATCGTGCCATTCCCATCCGCCTTTACGCTCTATGCCCGCCTGCCCCGGCTGATTTATGACCAGCTCGGTTACGTCGTCCGGAGCCATGAGGCTCCGGATCGGCGCAAGATGATGTTCGAGGACGGCGCGGGTTGGTGCGATCATGGCCGAACGCCGACGTTGTAAACGTCGGAGAAATTGAAGTCCTGCGCCACGAAAATCCCGACTTCCTCGCCTTGGTTCTTTTTAAGAACGGGGCGGATGCCTTGCGTCTGCTGAAGCGACTGCGCCGCAGCCTGTGACGGTTGCGTCACGTTGTAGCTTCCACCGCTGGCGACAGCGCTAGAGGCCGCCTGTCCGGCCGCGTCGATCAGCGTCAGCATGATCGCACCGCCGAAGCGCGCCCAAAAGAACGTATCGACCCCGCCAGCCATGCCAGCACGGCCGAGCGCGTCGGAGGCCGGCGACGCCAGATCGATCGCAACGCCCCGAGGTGTCGTCGCACGCGTCCACAGAACGAAAAGCCGGTTTTGACCCTGACTAAGCCCGCCCTGATATTGTCCCAGAACCTTTGTGCCCTTTTCGAGCAGCACGACCCGGCCGTTGTCCGAGAAGACATCACGCGGAACGACGCACGACGTATAGCCCGGTTGAGACGAGTTCATCGCGGTTTGCAGCACGCACGGAATGAGCGTGCCGGCCGTGATAAGGTAGTTACGGTTCGAGAGCATCGACGCGCGCGAGGTGCCGATCGCCGACACTTGCCGCAGCTTGTCCAGCTCGCCGAGAGGCGCCGCAGCTTGTCCAGGTGCTTCCGCCTGTCCCGCGTAACCAGCAGGCGCTTGAGCGGCGACGCCTTGACCGCCATCCTGCCCGCCGATGCTAACCAGCATCGAGGCGCGGCGGGTCTTATCGGCGAGCGATTCCCCGCTCGGCCGCGCGCCCCCGCCTACAGGGGCGCCCGTAGGAGCTGCACCAGGCTGGATCGCCGGAACGACCGTGCCATCGGCCAATGTAACCGCAGCGGGCGGCGCTGGCGGCCCCCCGGCGAGGTTAGGAGGGACTTGGCCTGGATCGTATGCCGCTGTTTGAGCGGCGCGGTCTTCCGGCCGGTTCTTGGCCTGATCCGATAGGGTCATCGAATTGGTGGTAGCCTCTTTGTTGCTACCGCCCACGTTGATGAAGAACAGCGCAGCGACGACGGCGGCAACGCCGACGATCGCGCCGGTTTTGTTGCCCCCGAATTTGCTAGAGCCGACAGGCGTTACAGTGCGCTCGACTTCCTCGCGCTCCGGCGTCCGATCGCGGACGATCGTTTCGCGATACTCGACAGCATCATCGCTGCCGACGGGTGGAATGCCGCTGCTGCCGACGGGTGGAATGCTGCTCACTTCGGCTCCTCCTTCATGGTGCGCTCAACATGGGGCGATGCCGTGTTGGTGCCGTAGTTCACGCCGTAGGGTTGTGGCGCCTCGTTGAAGATGCACAGCACCTCCCCGTTCCGTCGCAACCGGAGTTGCTTGGCGACCAGATGGACGATCACGAAATCGTCGCGCACGTCATAGGGAACGATCGTTTCCGTGCCGTCTTCGCGAACCAGGAAAATCGACGGGACTTCGTGATTTGCTGGAAAGCGCATCACCGTGAATTGTCCGTTGTCGCTGACCTCCGAGGGTTGCAGATCGCTCGCGCCCTGGACGGTGTAATGAAGATTACGCGTCCCCTCGACCACGCCAGTATCGAGCGCGGATTTGACCACTTCCTTCTGCAGAGCCGAGAAGCGCATTGCGGCTTGAACCACGTTCAACCGTTCCTGCTTCAATCGTTCGTCTTCAGGGTAGCGGAACTGGACGCGGAAGACGGTTTGCGGCGTGCCGGCCGCGATGCTTCCCGACCGAGCGACCAGCTCGAACGTATAGTCGCGCAGCTCGCCGCCTTTCTGTGTGGTGACAATCAGGTTCGTAGGACCGGCCCGCTCGCGGGGCTTCACGAAGATCATGAAGCCACGCGGCTCGACCTCCCAGGACACGGTATCGCCGACCGCCGCATTGACGATCGTTTCATCGGAAGCGAACACGATTTGCGTTGCAGTCCGGAACGTACCGACGATGCGATAGACCTCGGATGGATCGTAATTGACTTGGCGAACGCGGGAATCCGCATAGCCAGGCCGGGGGGTTTCGGACGCGAAGGCGGGCGTTGCACATGCAACGCCGGCCAACAGCAGGAGAGCCGAGGCGCGGATCACTTTGGCACCACGACGGGATCGGAGCGGTAGGTTTGCACCTGGAAACCAAGCGGATTGCGATAACGATCGCCTTCCGCCATCGGCGCGTTGGTATAGCCAAAAGTCACAGTGGCGATCCAATCGGTTGATTCCTTGGCCGTGTCTGTCTGCACCGTGCGGGTGAAACGGACGTTCGCGACCCGGTTGTTGATGAAGGCGATGTTCGTAACCACAGCATCGGCGAAAGCCCTGTCACCCCAGACGACGCGGGGGCTCAAAGGATTGCGCGTCGAATAGTAGGTGGCCCACCGGTTTTGCTCGGCTACTGCCGAGAGGATCGCCACGGTATTGAAGTTGTCCTTCGCCGCAGCCGGGTTCCAGCTTTCCCGATCACGAACATAGTTCGCCAGGAAATACTTTGTGACCGCCTCGTCATAGGCGATGGCCTTCTTTCCGGTCAGCTCCGTTTGAACATCAACCGCGCCAGTGCTTTGATTCACTTTCACGGTGACGACTTCAACGCGCTTGAGCGGTGCGAGAGCAGCGACAGCACCGAGGCCGACAATGCCGGCAACAGCGCCGACGCCGCCCACCGTCCAGGCGATGCGCTGCGAACGCTTGGCGGTACGCAACCGCTCTTCATCCCAGCTTCGGGAATCTGAAAAATACTTCTTCAGATCGGACGAGAAAACGCCTTCCGCTGGCATATCAGCAACTCGCAAAATGAGAGGGAACACTAATCGCCGAGGTTTCCGGCGGCGGCGGCGGGGGCGACATCACAGGATGTTTCTTATCCCCCAGAGGCACAGGCCCCGGCGCCGGAGCGCCAGGAAGCACAGAGCCGTAAGGGTTGGCGTTGCGGCGATGCTTCGGGTTGCCGTCACAGACCGCGAGCTTTGGGGTTTTGGACGTAGCGCACGACGCTAAGGGAGCCCCGAGGGCCACAAGCGCCGCGATCGAGATAATGGATCGTTTCATATGAACCTCGTTCACCCTGCAATGCTGTTGCGATTACGAATTTTGTTGGCGGCCCAGCGGCCAGCGCCGCGAGCGCTCCGGCCGCTTGCAGCGGCGGACTTACCCGCGCTTTCAAACGCCTTGCCGGCCTTGCCAGCGGCAAACCCAGCAGCGCCGGCAGCACCGGCCACCAGCTCGCCGGCTGATAGACCGCTACCGCCGGTAATACCCGAGGCAACGCTAGGCGCCTGGAAAAAGAAGAATCCACCCATGAGATAGTAGATGCACATGAAGACGGCTTGATTGACCGGATTAATTGACGAGTTTTTCGCCAATATCTCAGTACCAAGAGCAATTATAAGCTCGGACATCACCGTAATAACGGCGAGCTGTACGACATAATTGAAGGCTTGGCGCAGCCAGCCTTGAAACATGCCCTTGCCCCACTCAAAGAGCGAAAGGGCAATGAAGATCGGGCCAAGGCATATTGTGATTGCTAGGCCGATCAACGCAAATACGGTCAAGGCAAAACCAATGATGCAGGCGATAGCCGCGCATAACTCTAGCGCTAGTGCCGCAAAGGTCATTTGAAGCGCTAGGCCGATGCTGGTTAGTGGCAGCGCTGCGGCTTGAGTTTGGAGCGTAGTGTAAACAGCAGCGGCTTTGTTCAAGAGCTTGTCGAACGACGCGCCGGCAGTCGTGTAATCCACGCCAGAAATGGCTTGCGAGACAGCGCCAGGAGCGCCCTTAAACAGCGGCTCAACGATCCAATCCTGATAGGCCACCGTAGTCGCAGCCGCGAACAGGAGGGCGAGCTTCGCCCCACGCCAAATGAAGTCTTGCAACGGCTCTTGAACGACACCGCGCATAATTAGAATTGCATATATAGCTAGGTAGATGACGAGCGCCGCTGTTAGCGGGCCTCGCACCTGATCCAACACGTTCGAAAGATGCGCGTTGAGGAAGTTGTCAAGCTGTCCATCAAAGAACTTGTAGCTGTCGGAAAATATGGTTCCGCTTCCGAACGTGTTGGTAGGTTCAGCCATGCTATTTCACCTTCGCCCCGTTGTCTTGCTTCATCGACACAATGTAGTCGGCGTTCAGCGCGGCGCCGCACTCTTCTTGGGGCTGATACTGGCGATCACTATTCTTGCATTGGTCAATCACAGATTTGCGATCGTCCGCATGTGTCTCGAAATAGTGAAGTGTCCGAGGCTCGACCGGTGCCCGGTCGCAGCCGGCAAGCCCCAGGACGCAGAGCATAGCGAGCGATACCGCGACCCTCACTGTGACTTACCGGCGTTGTCGGAAGTCATAGAGGCTATGTAGGCTTCTCGCCCCTGTTGCCCGCGCAACTGCTCTTCCGCGTCCTGGCGCATCTTGAGGGCTTGGAGCTGTACGGATTGGTTCGAAATCCGCGCCTGCTCGATGCCGATCCGCGCCGTGATGGCCTCGCGATCCTTCTGCGTCGTCGCCTGCTCCAAAGCCGTCTGGAGCTGATCTAGACCAGTCGTGTGCACGGCGGTCGATGCGTAGCCAGCTTCAGCAATGGCGGCGTTCGTCGCCGCGAGGTTGCCATTGGCTTCCAGCGCGGCGCGGCTCGCTTTGTCCCCGGCCGTCGCGCTGGACGACAAACCAGGAAGCTCGACTTTCCGGCCGTTGCGAATGTTGGCAGCGGCCGAAGATAGCTGGCCGGAGCTGTTATAAACCTGTTGGATATTCTGCATATCTGGCGGAAGAATTGTCTTCGCCGCTGGATTGTTCAGCAAAGAAGACACATCCTTGATCTGCGTAATTCCGCTGACCTGTTGATAGGTCTGTACCGCCTGATTGTAGGTATCCTGTGCCGTCTTGAGCTGCTTGGCAATTTCTGCGTAGCTCTTCACGTCGAACACGGCCATTTGCGCAGCGGCCGGCGTTGTGAACGCCAGCATCGGAACCACGAACAATAGATAATTCTTCATGTCGTTTCCTTTCATCGTAAACCCAAACGCTTTGCTTGAAACGCTGGCATCCAATCCTTTGGATCGTCGCCCAGCTCGGCGCGAAGTTCATCGACTAGCTCGACAGTCGATGCACGGCCCGACAAGATCGCAAGAATGTCGTCCATTCCATTGAGGTCGAGCTTCACGACGATGGAATCTTGCCCCTGCTTGATTAGGAATTGGCGAGATTCCGGCACCAGCTCATATCGAATGAGCCGATATTCCTTGGCAGTAAGACCAAGGCCGCCCCGGTAATCTTCCTCATTCGCGCGCGGGTTCGGGAAGAGAATCCAGGTCGGTGTCTGTCCTATGATGCTGCTCGCGATCGGCGAGCGCAGCGCATGTTCTGGGTTCTGCGTTGCGAAAATCAGGAAGGCGTTGAGCTTGCGCCAAGTCAAAAGCGCATTTTCAACGTAGGTCTGAAATTGCGGGTCGCCGAGGGCCTTCCAAAACTCGTCGATGACGACGACGAGCTTTTCTTTCTTTTCGAGCAGACCGTCGATGCGCTCGAACATATACATCATGATCGGCGTGCGGACTTCCGCGTTATCGAGAAAGTCGGTCATATCGAACCCGACAAACCGCCCTTCCAGGCTGACTAGATCCTCTTCGTTATCGAAGACCCAACCAAGGGCGCCGCCTTGCGCCCAGCGCTCTAGACGGGCGCCAATGCCTTCCGCATCGCGGAAGCCAAGCACTTCGCGCAGCTCGCCGAACGTGCGCAGCTCGATAGGCAGGCGGCCGAGCGCGACCAGGCCCTCGTCAATCAGTCTCTCTTCAGCAACCGAAAAGGGCTTGCCGTCGATCTTGACGAGCTGGCGGATGAACCGCCCGAGGAACGACCTAAAGTGCGTGGTATATTCGCCGCCCTTGAGCGGCGCGAAGCCGGTAGGCTGACCGTTCTTGAGTGCCAGATATGTACCGCCCGAGGCCCGAATATAGATTTCGGCGCCGCGATCCTTATCAACAAAAATCTGACGGGCGCCGGTCTTCTCCGTCATCGCCATCAAGGCGTTGAGCCCGACCGTCTTACCCGAGCCCGTAGGGCCGATCACGCCGGTAAATCCGACATCATGGACATGGAAGCTAAAGTAATAGGACGAGAGCGCCGTCGTCTGAAACATCATGATCGCCGGCCCCCAATGGTTGCCGTCAGCTTTCCCCGCTGGATAGGTGTGGAAGGGCGACAGCGCCGCGAAGTTGCGCGACGTGACCATTGCCGGCCGAGGGCGCCAACGCGAATTGCCGGGGAGCTGTGCCCACCATGCGGCCTCGTTCGCGCTCTCTTCGCGAACGGCAACCAGCCCAGCGTCAGCCATGAGACTTCGCGCGGCCGACAGCTTGTCATTCAGATCGCGGACGGTATCGCCGAACACGGCGAGGCTGAAATGATGTTCACCCATGACGAAATAGCCGTTCGCCAGATCGTCCGACGCCTCGTCCAACGCCTCTTGCGAGCTTCGGGAATCGTCGTCGGTGGCGATTAGCTGGCGGCGAACCTTCCTAACTTTTTCGGCGCTTTCCGAGCGAGCTTTTGGCGCCCAGCTCTGGGTAATGCAGCACTGATAATTGGCGCTCAAAAGCGCGTCGAGTTGACCAGGCCGGGTAGCTGCTGGATATTCACGAATGCCGAAGATGCCGAAAAAATGGCTCCGGTCGTGCGCTCGAACTTCGCCCAGCTCTGCACCGAATATCAGGCGATCACCGTAGAGCGCCGAGCCCAGGTGCCCGCGAACCAGCGGCACGCGGCGACGCCGGCCCATCAAGATTAGTTCGAATACCTCTAGCGGTTCCGAAAAGGTAAGATCGTTGAACTCATAGAGCTTGAGGTGACGCGGCGAAAACCGGCCCAGGAGCTTCATGGTTTCCTGTACGCGCTCATTGAAGCGTTGCAGGCGTTCAACTTCTACGTTCGTAAACTCGTCTACCTTCTCGCGCTTGTTGAACAGGCCACCAAACGCAACGGCGATTTTGTCGGCTGCACCGACCGCCGGCTTTTCCACGATGGAAAGGTAAAGTTCGTTGATGAAACCATGTTCACCCGCAGTCCGGCGCCGGTAGGCTTCATCGAACATGCGCGCGAACTCTGATTTGAAGACGCCCGATGGATAGGCATCGCTTCGCGTCCGGATCGTATGCGTGACCCACTCGACACGTTCATCTGAAAGATTCCGCAGCGTCGCGTTTATCTTTTCGTGCATCCCATTGAGGTCGCCTTGATCGAGCGTCTCGAATGAAGCGCCTTGGAGCTGCAACACGGCGATAAGGGCGCCACCATCGGTAACGATGGCGCCCTCGTCTGCGTGACGTGCATAGGGGAGAAATTCAGACGGTTCTTTCTCGCGAGCGGCCATCTTGTAAGATGGCGTGCCGGCACGTTCGAGCTTTTTAGATTTCACCAGCGGAAGCCTTTGCGCTTGAGAGGTGCGACCGGCAGCGGCGAATAGCTGCTACCGCCCCACCGGCCACGATCGCGGTTGGCCCACTTGGTCCGCATCGCGAGATTGAGAAGGCGGAAGGCGTTGGGTTCGTGTCGCACGATCAAACGTGCAGCCACGAACCCGGCCCCGCCCACGCCAACCGCATAGAGCGGGTTAGCGAAGAGCAGGGCCAAGACGGCGGCCATTGCGATCAACAGCGCCGCTTCGATCGGCAGCCCCAACCACATTACCGGCCGTGACAGGGCCAGATAGACCGGCTCCACGATTAGGGGCTCTTCGTCGGACAAATCAGCCCCCGGTCATCGTGTTAAGGATGTAATCGGCGCCGAAGATCAGCGCGATACCGCCGAGAACGGCAACCAGGGGGCCGGCGCTGGCGCGGCCGGAGAAGAAGCGATAGCCGCACACGGCAAGCGCAATGACTGCGATGCTCTTAGCGAGCGCGCCGGTCAGCCAGCTTTTGATGTTGTCCGCAAAGCTCTGAATGTTGGCCGTCTGCGCATGGGCCGGTTCCGTAGCGGTCAGCGTGACCAGCGCCACCATCGCCCAAAAGGCCGGTTGCCGGAGGATGCTCTTCTTTCCACTCATTGGGACTTCTCCTTTGGGGTTTAACGACGACGGGTCAGCGTGACCCGAAGACCATCACGTTCGAGGGATTGCCGAACGCTATCCATGCCGGCGGTGGTGCCGGCGTTGGAATTGGATCAGGCGCGACGGGCGCCGGAAGTGGTGACCCCATTGGGGAAAGTGGCGACCCCATTGGGATCGAGCGCGGATCACCGGCCAGCGCTGAAGGCTGGACCGTCGCGACAGGAATAGGGGTTACTGCCTCGACCGGATCGAGGGCGCGCGGATCGACATCGACGCGCGTTGTTTTGCCGAGCTGGGAAACGATGTTGGCGGCCACGCGGTAAACCGAGCCGACGTAGCCATTGCCGAAGCCGCGCCATGTGTTGCCGGTGTTATACATCGACAGCATCGCCGCGACCGCTTGCTGCGTGTTGCCGCCCTTCTTAGCGGCGCTCTGATAGTTCGCCTCCATGAGCTTACCAGCGGCGGCCATGTTGGCGCAGGCATCGAACGCGGCGAAGATCGTAAGGCCCAGGCGGGCAGCGGTCCGGTTGTTCACTTGGCCGATACCCATGTCGATCGAGTGACCCCGAGCGATCAAGTCTTGAGCGATGGCTACAGCCTCCATCCGGCTTTTGGGATGGATGCTTTTGCGGCCCGTATTGTCGCCGATCGCCAGGGTATCAAACCGGCTCTCGTGATACGCCACAGACAGGATTGTTTCGCGCGCCACTCGGGGCGCGCATTTATCGGCCAGACCAGCCGCGACGGCGAGGGATAGGATCATTCCGACCGTTTATCACAGAACGACGGATAATCACAACAATTCGACATATCGCACCCATGCGTAAGGCCACGACCCTTGCGGATCATGAGCGAAGCATGAACGATTCGATCCCTGTAGGGAATCGCTTTTTCACAACTTTTGGAAATGAAACTAGGTCGGTTTTGGACCTAAAGTGAATCGTTTAGAGCGTATGGATGCGATGTTTAGGGCGCGGCGGGCTGTCCTCGCGTCGCTGCGTTTCCAGTATGACTTGACCAAAGTAGCGGTAAGCCGCCCTGATATGTTCGACTGCTAGGCTGGCCGATTTGTAGGTTCTTTGGTTTGACCCTGAATAGTCATAAACTGTTAACCACTCTTCAGAGCGCCAAGACACACGAACTTGCGTCGTCCATAGACCGTCGAGGCTTTCGCACAGGCGCGCCGCAGTCACGATCCCGTTAGGCGGTCGCATACTGGATAGCTGGCGCTCCCGTATTGTCGGTGTCACGCGCGGTTACTCATCGGCAGGCAACGAGCCTACGGCGACCAAGCCCTCATGAAGCAATCGACGGATGGCCTCGGGGCGGGTCAGAATGCGTTTCCGTTCGGCATATTGGTCAATCAGCTCCACGTCGGACACCGACAGCGATACCCTTACTTGCTCCGTTTTCTTTTCCCAACGCATAGCCAACGACAGTGTGAGATTCCGCGTAGGGAGAGAACCCGGTAACTTATAGCCCCCTGTGCCAAGGCTTACGTGTAATTTACCGCTTTGCTTCACCCGGTGTTCTAGCGTAGCAATCCAGTCCGTGGAGACGAATCAACCCTTTGAGCTGGACCCTGTGCCCCCCTCTGTGCGCGAAGAAGCGCGCCAGGAGAAGCGGCAGCGCGTCCGCACTCACGTAGCTAACCACCGCGCCAGGGCGACCAAGGCCGGTATAGTTCAGGTTGTTTTGATGATCCCGAAGGCAGCGGCCGAGAGGGTGGACGCGTTCAAGAAGGCGCGCGGTTTCCGTAATAGGTCCGATGCCGTCGCCTTGATCCTGGACGAGCTACCGGGCGCCGATCCCGATCGCGCGCGGGTTTCCGTGTCGCCCAGCTCGGCCGAGCTGCTGGATAGCATCGCCGCAGCCAAAGGTTTTAAGAATCGCTCACAGGCGATCGAGCAGGTGTTACGCACCGCGCTCGCCTACCCAGCACTAACTAAGGAACTTGGGTTGTGACCACATAAAGGAAAGCCCGGCGCAAAGGCCGGGCATCCCAGAAACGCTATGTGAGAGCCTGCCAGGGCTTCCACGGATCAAATCAACGATCCTCACATAGCCGTTTCAGAGCTTCGGTTCAAGGATGCGCGTTTTGCGCCACGGATTCTTTTTGCCCCGGTCCCAGCCCCAATAGGGGACGGAAGATGGAACGGATGGAGCAACACGCATCGCAGATCGGTGCGTTCGCGATCGGCGACCTCATAGGCGGGATCGTGAACCCCAGCGAAAACCGCTGGAAGGTTCACCCCGGCTCGCAGCGTCGAGGCGATGAAGGCGCGTTCTACACGCGCCTGCATAAGCGGTTGCGCGCGAAGATCATGTTCGCGGCCGAGCAGGCAGAGCGGCTAGGCAAGCGGGCGAACCGGCTTGCGAGGAACCGACGTCGGAACGGCCCGCTAGGCGACACCGGGTTGAGTGTCCTTCGCTATCTACTGCGCACGGTAAATGCCGCGACGGGCCAGCTCGACCCCTCCCACGCTACGATCGCCCAAGAAACCGGACATTCCATCCAAGGGATTCACGATGCGTTGGCGCGGCTCGCTAAGGCCGGTTTCATCCAATGGATACGGCGTTACGTCGAGACAGGCCGGCGCGGTCGCAAAGGGCCGCAGCTCGAACAATCCTCGAACGCCTACCGGATCACCGTTCCGTCAGAAGTCGCGGCGACATGGAGCGAGGCACCTTTGCCGGCCGACGAGGCGTGGCGGCGGAAGGAAGATCGCGCAGCCTTTGCCGACATGACGAAAGACCCCCAGCTTCAGCTTGCGATTGCGAGCCTTGGCGCGTCCGTCAATCAACGTGATTCAACGGCTCGTAATGAAACTAACCTAAAGTTTAATTAGATAGGGAGTTGGCCTAGCCGGCCACGCGCTTTGAGGTGAACAACCCAGACGGCAGCACTTAAAACAACTGTAGGACGCACCGGCCTTGCCGGCGCGAATGCTCCACGAAAGGAGCAAGCGGTTTCTGTTGCGCCTAGCTTATCGAGTATGGAGCTTTCGGAACGGTTCGAGCGTCACTATATACGGAAGACGGAGGACGTAGCATTATGGCTTCGTATGACATCATTGCCCTTGTGGTCGGCATCCCCGCATTGATCGCCTATGTGTGGTTCGTCAAAGACCGGCCGCCCGCAGAGGCGCCCAGGCGCGGCGTGAGCCTAAGCGCCCTTCTCGTTCTCGGATCGATCTGGCGATCGGGCGGCCGAAGCTGATTGGATACAGCGATGACTGACCGGCTCAATTATACGGCCCATGCGATCGAGGATATTCAACGCCAGCAAGACGAGTTCGCCAAATACCCCGAAATGGCCGAACCGTTGGTAGATTGGACGCTGGATCATCTAGACCAGGCTGTTAAGTTCATCCTCCCAGATCGTGGCGAGTTGCTTGATCTTACCGGTTTTGATCAAAGACACGCGGAGCTGATAAAGCTCCCCTACCCTGTCACAGTGATAGAGGCACCATTTCCGCCGCGTCCCGAACAGCGACTTGCAGATACCAAAGAGGTATCGTCGCGCCGGATCGGTCTTTATATCGAGATGTCAGCGGCCGAGGTATTAAGCCAGTTCCCAGGAGCCGAGAAGCCGCCCGAAGGTACAACGGGCGTTCTTGTCATCGCAGTCTATTACATTGATGACATGAAGCATTGGGAAGTGAGCGGTTGCGGCGCCTACGTTGCGTATGACCAACAAGCCTATAACAGCGTCACCGGCTACAATACGCCCGCTTCGCTTGCGATGCTTGAGGATGTAGCGGCAGAGGGTCGAAAACTCTCTAAGATGGCTATCCGATCGTCGCTAGTTCCTCTCCGGCCGGTAGTTCTAACCGGGATGCGCGAGAAAGGGATGATGACCGATAACGAAATAAAATCGGTAATGCTTGGCAATCTTTTAGATGAGCAAATCATGATGGTGCAGCTTTGCACCGTTCTGAATTGCAGCAACGTCGAGCAGGCCGATGTACCCGTTCCCGAGAAACTTGCGCGAGCGCGAGCCAAGTCCGGGAAACTACCGTTTTACGATTATAAGGTTTTGACCCTCACAGGTGAGGCGGCCGAAGCTCGGCGTTCGGACCGTGGCGCGCAGGATGGCAGCTCTAAGCGCTCGCATCTGCGCCGAGGTCATATCCGCCGGCTAGGCGATCGGACAACGTGGGTCCGGCCGGCGATCGTCAATCCTGGAATCGAAACAGGCAGCGTAGAGAAGAGCTATCGCGTTGAGCGACCCTAGCCACGAAGCCTTTATAATCCTTGAGCTGGCGGCCGATCGCATCGCAGAGGCGCCGCAAACCGGCCCTGAAGTCGTCGCGGCCCTTCGCTTCATGCGCGGCAAAGTCACCCGCTGGCGATTGCTCTATCTGTGGGAATATCTGGAGTTCGACGCCCAGGCCGAGCCCAACCGATTGATAGGCGCCCATCAAAACCTTGGGGCAGCGCTGAACGGCATTGCGCACGAGCTGAAGCTAACCCGTCCCGATCCCGTCCGCCTTAGAGAGCTGAAGGCGGCGAACGATCGAGCAGCCGCACCGCGCTAACCGCGAGCCTGTCTCATAAATCGAAAATAACGAGACGGCCGACAGGCCACGCTTTTCCGCGCCCTTGCGCGTCTCATAATTCCGTCTCACTAAGCCGGATGATTTACGGTTACGCCAGGGTTTCGACAGAGGGACAGAGCCTAGCGGCCCAGCTCGCCGAGCTGGACGCGGCCGGCGCCGCCAAGACGTTCGCCGAAACGGCATCGGGCGCGCGATCGGCGCGGGTGCAGCTCGCGCGAGCGCTCAAAACGCTTGAGGCCGGCGACACGCTTATCGTGACCAGGTTAGATCGGTTGGCGCGATCGACGCGCGACCTATTGAACACGCTAGACACCATTCAGGCGCGCGGGGCCGCGTTCAGATCGTTGCGCGATCCGTGGGCCGATACCACGACGCCGCATGGCCGCTTGATCGTCACCGTTCTAGGCGGCCTCGCAGAGTTCGAGCGCGAGCTAATCTTGAGCAGGACCGGAGAGGGCCGCCAGCGCGCAAAGGCGCGCGGGGTGAAGTTCGGTCCCAAGTTCAGCCTTACACCCCAGCAACGGGCCTGGGTGGCGGCCGAGCGGGGGAAAGGCGAGAGCGTCCGGCATTTGGCGCGGATCATGGGTGTAAGCACAGCGACGATCGGCAGGATTCCGCCGGTCGGCGATGCCGCCTAACGGCGGCAGTTTTCACCACAGGGAAGGAGTTTCCCCCCCTCCCCCTTCAGCCGTCGTCGGCCTCTTCCGCCTCTTCCGCCTTCATCGTTTCGTGGCAGTCGCCGCAGATCAAATTGGCGTCAGGTTTGGCCCAGGCGTTCGCGTCGCAGCTCGGGCACGAAAACTTGGTTTTGCTCGCGGCCTTCTTCGCGCGGGTCTTTCCCTCTTGTTCGTCCCACAGCTCGACAAACGGGAGATTGAAACCCCCGGCGATCAAGGCAGCGCAAGACGCCTGGAAACGGCCGTTCGGTTCAATGTAGTGCGTCACGGCCTGCCCCGTCTCTTTGCCGCCAGGGTGGCCCGTATCGGTCGGGATCAAGCCCACGCAGCGCATGAGGCCAGCCCATTCCTTATTGTGGTAGCCAGCGCGCGACGGCTTGCCGAAGTGATGTTGTTCTACGTGCGTCATTTCGTGAACGAGGGTCGAAAGGCTTTGCTCGACCGTCCGCTCGCGAAAGTGTGACGGGTTGAGCGCGATTTCATCGGTGACGTTGGCACCGTCGCGCGATCCGAACCGGCCCCCGGCGAAGTAGCCATAAGCCTTATTCTTGCGCTGCATCGTCAGCAGGCAGAGCGGCAACCGGCCTTCGAAAAGCTCGCGGTTGAAGTGATCGTAAGCGGCGCTCAATTCGTCATAGTGGCGGTTCGTCGGGGTGTTCATCGTCTCGCTCTTTCCGTTGTTTCGTACGATACAATAACATCAAATCAGCACCGTACAAGCAGAAAGTACGCTTGACGTATCGCGTACTTTTCTTTAGACAGGAGGGACAGCGCAAGCACCGCGCCCCCTGATTTCTTGGAGTTCCCAGCATGAGCGCACAGACCCCAACCGACGCAGAATGGCTTGCACTTTGCGACTTCCGCGACCGTCATGGCCGCACCTGGTCTTTCGCACTGTGGACGGCTTGGCAGAACGGCAACGACGTTTTGCAGCCCCACGGCGCAGAGCTTCGCGCGATCCGCAACCGGCTTGGGCCGAGCTGGCTTGAGAAGCTAACCACCCGCGAGCTTGAGCAGCAGCGCGAGCGCTTCACCCTCACCCTACCCGGGGAGCGCTGACAGTGGCCTATTTTCAAATGTTCATGCACGCCCGCGCCTATGGCGAGCCGGACAACGGCGCGGGCTGGTCCCCCGAGTTCGGCGACAAGGACGCCGAGGCCGTGGACTTTGAGCGCGACGATCACAAAGACCGAGGCGTAAGCGGCCGGCACATCAAAATCGTTCGCTTCGATCGCGTCCCAACGCAACGCCAGATCGAGGCGAAGCGCAACGAGTTGAACGGGCAGTGAGAGCGCCCGTAGAACCCGCCCCAGGCAGCGACGCCGCATGGCGCGCGGCCTATCGTCGCCAGCGCCACGCCGAGCGCGTGGCGACCGTGCAGCCCGATCTATTCGGAGGCCCAGCGATCGAGCATTACCACCCGACCGGCAGAGCCAAGCCGATCGCGAGCCCGACACGGCACAAGCGCCGCGCTGACCTCACCACGGCCGAGCGGGCGGCGTTGCTCGCGAGCGCGGCGAATTGGCTACGCACCCAACAGCGAGTGCGGATCGAGGCCGACAGCCCCCACCAGTTCGCCGCGCGCGAGGGCGTCGTTTGGCGCTTGTGCAGCCCGGTTTTTGCCGATCGCGTTTATGTCTACCTGGACGCCGTAGGGAATGAGCGCAGCGAGAAGATCGCGTTCGTTGAGGTGCGCGACGTTGAGCCGATCGCGTCATGAGCGCGCCCGTCTACCTCGTCGCGTGCGTCGGGCAGAAACGCCCGACCCCAGCGCGCGCGCGTGACCTCTATCAATCCGATTGGTTCAAGAAGGCGCGCGCCTATGTGGAGGCGCAGGGAGGCCGCTGGTTCATCCTTTCAGCTCTTCACGGACTTATCCCCCCCGGCCGAGTGATAGACCCCTACAACGTCACTCTAGCGACCATGAGCGCGGCCGAGCGGCGCGCATGGGGCGAGCGCGTCGCGGCCCAGCTCGCCGCAAAGATCGGGCCGCGAACGCGCGTCGTGATCCTCGCCGGCCGCCTTTACCGTGACCCGCTGGCGAGCTGGACGGGCAACCGGGCAACTGTCCCGATGGAGGGTCTAGGGATCGGCGAGCAAAAGGCATGGCTTGCCGGACAGCTCGCCGAGCTTCGCGACAAGGCAGACCGCGCCGCCCAGCTCGACCTTTTCGATTTGCTTCCGGCTACCGAGAACGTCGCGTGACCCGCTTAACGACGTTTGACGTAGTGCGTAGCTTTGGTTACGCAGCGCCATGAATCAGGATCATGCAGATAGCCCCGCCGATGCCTTCCGGATCGGCGAAACTCCCCTTCATCCCGGCGAGGTTTTGAAGAAGGAGTTAGCAGCGCTGAACGTCAGGCCGGCCGAGCTATCGCGTCAGATCAATGTCCCGGCGAACCGGATAACGCAAATCATGAAGGGATTGCGCGGGATCACTGGCGACACGGCTTTACGGCTTGGACATTGGTTCGAAAACGACCCGCGAACCTGGATGAATTTGCAGAGCGTCTACGACATTCAGCTCGCCGCCCAGGAAGCCGGACGAGAGATCGAGGCGCTACCGACCCGAAACACGCAGACGGCCAGCCAGGACACCCAGGCGGCCTAGTCGATCAATTTTGAGCCGGCTACGCCGGCAGAAGGCAGCAGCTATGAAAACGATCGTCATCAACAATCAGAAGGGCGGCGTCGGAAAAACCATGCTCGCGACGCACCTGATTTGGGACCTTGCCGAGCAAGGCTTTCGAGTTCTCGCCGTGGACCTGGACGGCCAGGGAAACACGACGAAGGTTCTAGCCGGAGAGCGTCAGGTCGGATTTGCGGCCGATCTATTCCAGGAAGGCGCGAAGATGCCGACGACGGCGGAACCTGGAATATCGGTCATGAGCAAGGACGACCGGCTTGAGAGTGTGAAGTCGGCCGGTATCGGGCCGATGGTGCGAAACATCGCGCAGCACTTCAGCGCCCTGGACGACGTATTTGATTATTGCGTGTTCGACACGCCGCCCGCTTGGGATGAACGCAATTTTGCGGCGATGACCGTATGCGATCACTTGCTCGCGCCGATCGAGGTTAAGGCGTTCGCGCTGGACGGTATCGGCACGCTTCTACAATCAATTCGCGCGGTTGAAGAGCGGGGGCGCAAGGGCCGCCCGATCAATTTTCTCGGGCTGATAGCGTCGCGGTTCAACAGCCATGACGAGGGCGAGAAGAGCGACCTTCGAACGGTCGTGGAGAAGGTCGGAATCAAGATGATGTTCCCCGGCGTCATCACCCAGCGGCGCGGCTATGAGCAGGCCATGAGGGATCGCGTCCCCGTTTGGACTATCAAGACATCGGGCGCGAAGGTCGCGGGCGCCGAAATAAGAGCTATTCTTTCGACCGTGCGGGACCGCATCGGCGCCACCAACTCTAAGAAGGACGCGTAATGGCTTGGCTAGATGACCTGGACAACGTTGCGAACGCGCTTTCACGGAAGAGCGAGGGCCTAAGCGTGCAGAGGATCGCGCTAGATCGGATCACACCCGACCCCAACCAGCCGCGAAAGGTGTTCGACCAGAAGGCGCTTGAGGAAATGGCGCAGTCGATCGAGGCGCGCGGCATCCTACAGCCGATCACCGTACGGACGAGGGACGAAGGCAAGACCTACGTCATTCGATATGGCGAACGGCGGTGGCGTGCAGCCGGTCTAGCTGGCCTGTCAGAAATCCCGGCGATCGTGACCGAGAGCGAGGCAGACGAAAACGAGCTGATCGACCAGATCATCGAGAACGACCAGCGCGCCGACTTGTCGCCAATCGAGATAGCCGAGGCGGTCAACGGGATGGTCGCGGACGGAATTTCGAAAGAGGCGATTAGCAAGCGTCTTGGACTATCG
>Ga0265797_10002764_pt1 | contig 28990 bp, 36 predicted proteins | sample P2T30metagenome_FD_192433 | JGI IMG/M metagenome (GOLD analysis project Ga0265797, IMG submission 192433) | Plant litter microbial communities from East Loma Ridge, Irvine, California - P2 T30 | ecosystem: Environmental > Terrestrial > Plant litter > Unclassified | place: USA: California...
ATATATTTCTGCTGACACGATAGATAGAGAGGAGGGACTGGAGGACTTTCGCAGGAGAGAGCAAAGAAACGCACGTCGCCCGTTCGTTCAACAACCATAACCACAACCTAGTACCTACGTATCGCACGAGTGCAGAGACATCCACAGATATCCATCTCTTCCTGTGGAGCAGCGCAGCCATCGGCTTACCGACACAACATTCCAGCTCGATAGCTATTCGACCGTAGGAGAGACGAAAGGATAGGCACCAACTGTTTCCAGTCCTGAGAGATGAAACATCGCATGGCACGATGGCGGGCGACGAAGGCATGGTGGGATAAGCAATAGCGTGGGCTTTTGGGAGCCTGTCGAGAATACAAACAGCGTTGTTGTTGTCGACCTGCCAAAAGACTCGGTTCGCACCGGTCCTTCTTCGGTGAGGCCGTCTTGGTCTTGTCCCAAACAAGACTAGATACATCACGTGCAAAGCGCGCCAGCGAACTACCCCACCATACCGTACGGGCCAACACAACAACAACCCTTCCGCCCTTCCCGTCGACACGTCGCCGTCATGCCCCATTCTCATCCTCCCTTTTCGAGATGCGATTTGCGTTGACACTTCAGTCAGCTCAAAAGGCGCTGTGCCCCCTCTGCCGGGCCGTGCGCGACGAACTCTCCACAGCTATTTGCGGCTACGCGATGATCACGGATTGGACAGCTTCAGCCCCCATCTCACGGCACAGCGGCTATCGAGAGCACAACCAATCAAGAAAACTGGAAATGCTCATTACGTCGTTTAACTACCCACAATTCGGGCAATAGAAAAGAAGCGACTGTAAGAGGTAACGCCCGGCCTTCATGTTTCCGTCATCCGTCACTCGCTGCCCGTTCCCCTTGTGTCAGGCCCAATTTCGACTTCAAAAATGAATGGATTCAACACCAAAAGAAAGCCCGGAGCGTTGTACATGAAACGAACACTCAGGCGCCCGCACCCATCTTCGGAATCTCTCAGTGGCCAATTGCCTGTAGCCTACGCTGGCGTTCGTTGCTCAGCTCATAGACCTCGCTGTCCAGACAACGGATTATGTCCATCGACTTGTCGATCGAGGCGCCAAACTTGCTATGCTCGCGCGACCAGCGAGCGATGCGGTCAGCTTCAGCGGCTCGACGGCGCAGCTTTGTGTCGATTTTGTCGCACAATTTGCACTTGGTGCCAGTCGGAATCGTCTGCATGACGAGCTTCATACCGCACGTCTCGCCCATACGATACTCCTTGGCACAGTGCTGGCGAAAGTGGCCCCACTTCCAATCGCCGCAAGCAAATCGGTGCTGATCGAAGAAGCACATGTTTCACTAAGTATGAGCTGGCGTGTCGGTGCCTGACCATACGTTAGCCCTTTCCCCAGGATGCTTGGATCATAGCTTCCGTTGACTTACTTCGTGCGATGTCCTCAAACAGGACTGACTGTATCGGCTGGGTCACTGCTGTTGGATCTGAGCTGGGTCAGACCGGGTTCATAACAAGATGGTCGTGGCCGTTCACGTACAATTGGTTGGCGGAGAAGCTCTTCCAGCAGCGTCTATGGATACCCTTGATCGAAGAAGAGGAGGAAGAAGGGGCTCGGTGTAGGAGGATATGGAAGAATGTCAAAGACTTCGTTCTTGACTGGAAGAAAAGGTTGATGATGATGAAGCAAACGTTTTGCGCGAAGCGCTGCCGCTATTTATGCTCCAGAGATGAGCGGGCTGGACGACGGCGAACCTTTCGTCTGGCAACAGGGCTCTCTACGCCGTCGGACGATAAATTGATGCCATGGCCTATCCCTCCCTCGACGCGGTACTACCCCACCCCTTCTCGTCCAACGATATCGGCACGATCAACGGGTCCCTCTCATTCTCACGCTAGAGTGCTGCGGAGACGGCTGCAATGATACCTTAGGCCGTGCCGGCGTCTCCAGCTGCAGAGGGTTATCACACATGCTAGGGGATCACCGCGTCGTGGCTTCTTCGACCGCAAAATTCCTTGTTCTGGTCAAGAAATGCCTCATGGTTCCTGCTGTCATGTCTCAGCCAGATCGATTCTGATACCCACGTCGTTGTTCTGGAGCATTCAAGACCTCTCATTCCGCCTGACGTTGAGATTTTGTGAAGCGAGATTCCATCACGTGCCACATGGTCCATGCCGAGCAACACTGCGCTTGTAGTAGGCCCGTTACGCGAAGAGTAAACATCGTTCTGGGCGGTGTGACTCGATTGGTTCGCAGCACCGTCTCCATTCGAAGCAACAATGGGAGCCAATGCTTACCCTACTGTTGATTGAGTCCCTTCGAAAGACCTGTAGTCGACGTTCACGGCACGCAGTGATTCGATTTGAGTCAACAGGTGGCACCAGCTTCTCGATTGCAAGCGATTGCTCTTTTGGTTGGCTAAGAGCTACTGCACCCCTCGATTTCCGGGCTTTTCCCGACTACAACATGACACTCAAAGGTGGTCAACTTACCAATTCGAGCCAAGCTAATCAATGTGTGTAGCATGAATCACTTTCACCAATGGATTTCGATCATCGCTCGCTTCCATGAAGCAGTCGCCCGGTCACACTTGGCTGACATCCAATCTGCTGGCCGCTCGTCTGCAGGCTTGGGGCATCATCCGCCAGTCACCTTATCTGCTCGTGCTGCAAGTATCAGTCCTAGGAAACACTCCAGTCGTCCCATTACGCCACTTAAAAGCAACGCTAGCGTTCACAACGTGCATGTTGCAGTAATCCATCGGTGGCCCTCCATTCAGCTGATCACCGCCTCCACTTAACGGCTCGCTTTTCCCGCCTTCGGCCTAATTGTTGACTTGCTAGGCCCTGCAAGCCTACAGGCATGTATCTCTTGGATAGCACGATGGCGTGAATCTTATGCGGAACCTAGGCCGCCATTGCATATCAAAGCAATCACCTGGACCCCGGTAGACACTAAGACCGGCCAAACATGCCCCATCGGAGATCCTCTGACGTGGCGAGCGCGGTATGGTTGATCATTGAGAAGTTCATATCCTTGACGTGCTTCCCGTCATCAGTCAAGGTTTTTACGAATCTGTTGGCCCTGCTCGCCTATCCAGTCCCGTCATGTCAGCGCGGATGCTTGTCCATTTTGCTCGAGATGGGTCACGAGATGACCGAAGTTCTCTGTTGAACCGCTCTTACCGGTGAGCCAGTAATGACTGGCATCGTGCTTAGACTCGCTTGTCAATGATTGTGTCCAGCAGTCAATGCGGTGGCAACACTGCACGCACCAAACTGTCGTCAGTCATCTGGTGTTTCTGCATCAATTTCAAGAAAGGCAATAAGTCCACTTTACCGAACCAATTGTTCCGGTCTCATAGATTGACGACTGAACACGGTCAATGCCTAGGCCAGAAATTCATATGCTGTAGCCGTGGCACGTTTTTCAGCTTGAGTTACTCAGGAGTTGAGGTGTGAACATGATCCTGGATGGGCTCGCGTCATGCACCGGAGCCACACCAGCCGTCACAATAACAAAATGCGGCCATGCTGCGGCCATGAGCAACGCGCGACACATAACCATGCACAGTAGACCTTTGACCAATTGATCTGCTGCCGATTCAACATATTCTGGCCCCATCCACATCGCACTGTGATGTTTGTCGATTTGAAAGTACGTCTGGTCTCTTTGGCGGATACAATCGTGAGTTCAGCGCTCGCCTGCATTCCATTTGACGTCGGAATTTGCTTCAAGGCGAACCGCGCATACTTCTTGTCATGTGAGTTCAATCTGCTGCTGGGTAGGCGCGAGCACATGGGGGTAGCGGAGGGACTCGCAGCAACGTTGCACGCAATTTTGATCCCGAGACGAGCGAGCGCTATGCGTGTGTGGGTCGGAGCCACGGTCACCCGGCCTCGCTCGCTCACTGGTTGACACGGGTGCAGTGGAGGGCTTGCTTGGGACGATGCTGCGGTTTTGTTGGGATTGGTGGGCAGGAGCTTGAGTGGGTCACTGAGGACGTGGGCCAGGTTGAGTACACATTTGGCATCTCCCCGCGCACTGTGATGACATGATTAGATGGACTGTCCGAATGATTCCAGCACACTGACCAGCAGTTCACAGAGAGATTGGACAGTGCCAGCATAGGTCGAGCTTTCGGCACAGAACGCTGCTTTACAATCAAAATTAAATGGATTAATGTGAGCAGGCTGAGAAAACACAACGGCAGCGCGGAGGTTACGGCAACGCTGACTTCATAGCGCTCATCTCGCCCGCTAAACGAGGAAAGCAAACGAAGTGGCGGGGTCTCAAGGCAAAATGCTCCATCATTGCTCCATGCATGAGCCCTTGTCAAGCCATCTGGCAGACGGCGTGTGCACCGGGATTGACAAGCTCGAGCATGGAAGGCTGTTTGCATGCACCTCTCCTCTAGCCGCATATGCAGAGCGAGGGATCAGGGGCTGGCACCACCTGGCGTGTCCACGAAATTTCTTTGGTCGACAGGAGGAAAAAAGCCTGCTATCTTTATGACGATGAACATGTATATCAGTGGAATTAAGGGTCGTGATTTGGGTTTGCTTACTATAGGTAGCGTCATTGCACGCATGAACTTGGCGACCATTTACATGACACTGCCAGCAGTGTCCTGATGGGTGGACCAAAAGAAAGAAGATGCAGCGGAACAATGACTTGGCCGAAAGACAGGTCTCGACGCTTGCTCTCGTCACTTTCGATCAAGACAAGAGCAGCACGGCAGATACATTCGCATCTACCGCGTTCATCCAAGGCATCGAGGTGAGCTTGATGGTCTGGATTTGCAAGCGTACTGTAGCCTCGCATCATGCCCTCGGCTCATCGGTGGGTAACAATCACAATTTGTCGCCAAGTCTTGATAGCGGTACCTGTTCCGCAGAAGCTGGCTGATCATAGAGGCGTGTGCCAACTAAACGTCAATAGAAATCACATGGTCCTGAAGAATCAGTAAGCATCAAGCAGATGAGCGGTGACCGTGAGAAGGACCGATAGGTAGGGGGTGACTACCATTCGAATACTACGATAGCCTGGGCATAGTGGGGTGCACAAGCACAACGAAAACGACAAATACCTGTGGTGCTGTGACAGGAAACTTCCAATCCTACAAAAGAATACGAGGACGAACCACGAGAAGACCTCGTGGTCTAACTGCAAACGCAGCTCGAGCGCTTGCTGAAACGACCGTTTTCTACGCCTTAGGTCGGACGCTCAAATTTCGAACTGGAAGGACAGCATACATTATGCAGAACTTTCGTTCTCTTCCATCATGTTGGGCTCCAGATCGGAAAAGGGTCCGCCTTACCATTAGAGCTGCAGCAGCGTGCGTCCTTAGTCTCATGCGCAACAACTAAGCGAGACATGACATTAGGAAGCCCCGAAAAGCCGAGATAACTATCGCTAAAAGTGCAACTGCTCTCCAAATATCAAAAACCAGTTGCAAGTAGACTGAATGTGCATACGCCAGCGGTTTTGGGGCAGTGTGTCGAAGTAGTAAGGCTCTCATGCTACGGTCCAAAAAAAAGCTACATACCATGACATGGAAGTGTTTTGCTGTGAGCTGCAACGGTGTTTTGCTGTGAGCTGCAACGTGGATCACCAACCAGTTCTAGACATCCATGCATACGGTCCCCTCATCACCGTGACAGTCCGGCGTCAGCTTGGACCGAGCGACTCACTGCTTCGGGCTTAGTGAAGTGAAAGCGTTGTGCGGTGGGTCTAGGCACGCTTGCATTCTAGCCGGACGCTGTAGAGCTTGATCAATTGTGAATACGCATGAGCATACGAGCTGGATTATGAAACGCATGCCAATATTCTCTCCGCTTCGCAGCCTTTCGAGTCTGCTACGATACATCTGCCATAAGACTGAGCAGAGTGGAGTTAGCATATCGACTATGGCACAGTGACAGAATGACGAAACGCAGGGAATCTGGGCCATATGTTGCACTGGATTCTACTTAGGGAAGCCCACACCTTGCATACAGGATGGCTGCCTGCCGCAGATCACGTCGAGTGGTCGAATGTATGCATTACTCGCAGCACGTCTACATTCGTGACTATGCCGCATGTACTGGGCGTATGTACGAAGAAGCGTTGGCTCAGTCAGTCGGACGTCCAGCATGTCGTCGTCTATATCCGCCGCCAGGGCTATCTCCGAACCAGAGTTGACGATATGCTACAGCCAATCGCAGGACAAAGTACGAGCATCGAGTATGGTGCACTATGCCCTGCATACCAGACATCTTGTCACTCTCACGCTGAGGTTCAGCCTAACCCCACTGATATCTGTAACGGAAAGCTTCTGCAAGCATTTTCCTTTTGCGGCTGTGGCAAAGAGGTTTTACACCATTGTAGTAACGAGTAGAGTAGAGTCCAGACGGATGTTTCTGCATATGCTTCGAGCCTGATCTAGGCCATGACGTGTTTATCGCTCTGGAGCGCGTTATTGGGGTGGTTGGACGTGAAGTGGTTCATGATCGAGCGCGGTTGAGCGTGACGGCGAAGGTCTGCGATTTCTACACGTGTCTGTTAGCTGCGTGAATAGAAGTAGTGCATATTAGAGGCTCAAGGCCATCTCAGTATGCAATACCGGCCAATATGGTAACTTGGTTTCGTCTGATCTTTGTTGTGATGATGTTCGGGGCTTGGCGCTGCTGACTAAGGCATTCCCTAGTGCCTTTCCTATCGTCGGCGCTTCACCAATTTTAACCACGACCTCTGGGCGACAATACTATTGATGCACAGGCTGCTTACGCCCCGGTTGCTCAATATACTACAATCTTCGTCGATGCCGTATCACTTCCTCACACTCCTTGATCGGATTATTTTTGAGCCCGAAGGCACACGTGGGCTGTGCTTGATCGCAGACGGACCTGGCTTCCGACCCTCGAGCATGACTGCGATCATGTGCATGTGATACGATGGTAATATGTTGATATTCGACGCATATTTAAGCTGCTTACCCGACTCTGGAGCACTGCGTCTAGTTCTTCCATCCTGTGGTCTGAACAACTATGATCACACCCTACACGATGACCTATGCGTTAGTCCTATTCATGGTGTAACAATGGACAGAAGAAGATATTCTCAAGAGATGCTTCAAGCCGATATCCGAAAAGCAAGTTCAATCTTTCTGCCTCGACGTTGCTGCACCATTGGCTTGGGACCGACCTACGCCAGAGTCACGGTGGACCGGCTGGACGGTGCTTTGCTGGTGCTTTTCAGACTCGCTAGCCGGTGGCGCAGCAACTTTCGGATCAGTTCGCAGGCGTTTGGCGGCAGCGTTTGTCCGAGACTCATCTTTATCCTCAGCAATGGCTCGTTTCACGCCTGGATTCAGCGACCCTGACGATGAAAGGCTGGGCAATGTGCCTTGCTATATTTCATTAGTCAAAAGTTGGTTGACGGTGAGGCCAAGTTGGCAGATTATACTCACCGATGATACCTCCGCTTTGCGACGTTTGCGATCCTGTTCAGCTTTGCTTGCTGCCATTCGCTTGTTCGCGTACCACCCGTCGGCCTTCTCCATGAAACTACGATCGATGAACTGTTATAAAGACGGTCTGCTCGAAAGTAGCCGACCAATTTCGCAATGTAGTTCTCGACCGGTTGTGGGAGCCTATCGACTTCGCGAATCAGGGTACTGTACTCAACGGGAACCGTGAAGCTGACATCAGTGAAGGAGCCCTTCGAGGGCCGATAGTGGCAATTGCGAGGAATTTCCACAAGCAAATTGGGGAAGAGGTTCGTGTAATCACAATCGCCTTCGTCTTTGAACCCGATACAAGTGTCTTTCTTGGCTTGTGGCAAGAACTGACCTCCTGTTCCGGAGCTTGTACCAAGGATCAGCACGTCCATGTGCGTTGGATGAAGCTCGATCGGTATGACATAGCGGAACTTGACCGAGAAGTCTCCAACATGAGTCTTGAAGTTCTTTTCGCTAGGGATGCATGCAAGAGCGGCGACTGGGACGCAATAGATCATCCCCAGGGCGTTATCGAAGCTAACTCTCGGCAGGCGAGTCCACGATGGATGCTCGGTACGAGGCTTAGTGACAGCCCACAAATTCGCTCGAACATGGGACACGTCGACACTAGCAGCTACGAGAGCACTCGTGAGCTTAGATGTGACGAAGGAACTTTCCTTCATCTTCGTACGGATCCGCTGCTACTAGACTTGTGCCCACCGCAGAGCCTCCAACACTTCCTTGCGTAGTAAGAACTCGTGCCTGGCCACATATCTGTTGCAAGAGCTCCGTGAGTTTTGTAGCACCGAACGACTCCTTCAGCACCATTGGCTGCTCAGGTGTGTAGCGTTTTGGCTGAGCTGTCGTGCTCAGCTGATCCTCCGCGTTCGAAGACTGAGCGTCGAACCCATTTGGGGTGTCGATGGTGTCAATCTTGCTAGCTGGTCTTGGGTCCGCCGCTGGAAGAGACTCGTGCATGGTTTCTGACCTCGGATCTTTGTAGGGTGAAACCTGCGGTTGAACAATGTTGATAGAGTTGAGGCTTGGTTGATGGTAAGGGACTTAACCTGGGAGAGGCGATGCTAAGTACTGGCCCATTAGGGCCTGCAGGCTTTCGCAAGCTGCTCGAAAGTCCTATGCGGTCACTCTATGTGTGTATCTCACCTTGTTCTGAAGGTGAATTGACTAGTCCTGGTGTTGTACGAGGAGTCTTGGCACCAGTGCGGAAGCCTAAGCGTGTGATTTGCTCAACAAAGCGCCCAAAGCCAACAAAGAGATGGTCTTCTCACATCTCGAACGGCAGCTTGGTCACTCCCAAAGATCGACCAATATCCTGCTATCAAGTACGAACAATTACGAAATGTCGGGAAGCGCTTCAGTCGACGAAAGCAATTCTGAGATTCACCCGGACGAACTGGACTACGTTGTAACTCACACACCGGTCAACTATCACAAAGGCGTAACCCAAATCGTCGCTGGGAGTTTCGAAGGTCAGCAAGTCGCCTGCCTTCTATGGACCGAATCCCTGGCCAGGAAAGCAGCGCAAGGGCATCTATTTAAGTCACGCTTAGAGCAAGCGAAGCGCGTCTTCTAAGATCGCCGAGAGGCTTTTATCGCAGAAGAATGGGAATGTAAAAGAGCGGTAGCGGAACGGTTGCGAGAACTGCGTCAGCTAGAGCTACATGTTGCACGCCAACGACATGAGCCCTCAAGCTTGCAACAAAAGCAGCTAGAATCTCTGGGAAACAAATGGAGAGAGGCTGTAAAGAATGTTGAGGACTTGGCGCGCTGGAAGTACGTGCTTGAGAATGGTTTCAGGGCGATGGAGAAACAGTATTGTGACAAGCTTGAAGGCATACATTCTTTGGCTTTTGCCGCTTGCAGGGCTGCGGGCATGCAGATTGAAAGTACGCCGCTTCCAAAGGTCGACGACAAGGAATATTTCTTCCCACAATGCCCCATCACTTCAACGAAACTTCGTGCCGCGCCAGCGTCGCAAGCAAGTCAAAGCCACGGCGATCCGGAGACGATGCTTCAAAGAGCTCGAGACAACATAGCGCTGTATGGACCAAACTTGCGGCTCATCTAAAGGCGTGCGAGCGAACATGTGCGTTCTATTAGAGACGCGTTCGAGACCGAGCCATCTTCAGATTTTGGAGCAGAACCCCCTTCATATTTGGCACCTTCGACGGATTGCGCGCGAAGTGGAGATTACAAGATACGAAAACATTCAAGAAGACGCAAGAGTGAATCTCTTGTTGCTTGAGGATGATCTTAATAATGCGCGCAATCTTGTACGGCATGGGCTGTCGACCTTCCTAGTAGCAAATGCAAAGAAGGGAGATGGTAATAGGCGAGCACCCTACGAATCTGACCTCAGCCAACGGCCTTTGACCGTTTATGTATCCATTAATGAACGCCACCACTCCCCAAGCCATGCAACTAAGGACAATTCTCCCACCGTCTCACCACCAGCGGACAGAATCCAGCAATGAACCAAACCATCACCAAAGCAAAGCAAGACGTTCGAAATGCGAGAAAAGCACCAGAAGACCACATCGGAACCTACAACGCGGAATACGCAAAATACCTCCTTGACGTCAAGACTGTCCTCGTCGAAAGACACGGCACCTCATCCCCTGAAGTCTGTGATTTCACTGCGCGGACGGGACGCTGGTCAAATAACAAACTCGCACAGCGTTTCGCGTCCCTATTCCTCGCACACGGAAGACAAAAGACACAAAACCTCGCTCTTACAAACCAAACACTAGACACAGCCCTAGCCTACGCAGCAGCCATCGGTATCCCCAACCGTCCAGACCAAGAAACGCTTTTCGAGTCCGACTCCGAAGACGGAGTGACCAGCCAATACGGCCAAGGACTCATCGAAAGCGTGAACAGAAAGAGAATCCGCGACTGGAGGAACCACACGATGTCTAGACGCGCTTTGAGCACTGAAGAAGCGCACTTTGCGTTCGAGGGCGCTGTGGTGGATATTGGGGATAGTGCGAGTGCGATGGAGGGTAATGAGGGGAAGAAAAGAAATATTCTGGCTGCAAATTATAGGAGGTTGGCGGAGAGGCCGGTGAAGCGGCAGAGACACTCGGTTTGATACCGGAGTTGTGTGTAGGGAATGGTTGGATAAGTAGACCATACAACAGTGCTAATAAATAATCTCGAAAACTACCCAAAAAAAAGCCAATACCGATTAATGTATCCTCCAATCCCCGTCCCCCTTTACCCCTTTACTTCAAATCCTCCCTAACAACACTAATCCCCCTAGCCTCAACCTTCATCCACCCATCATCATCACTCCCACTCGGCGCCCCATACCACCCCTTACACAACGCCTGAACCCACAAGGCGCCTTCCGCCCTCTGCGCAACAAAAGACGCATCTTTACTCAGCCAATCCGTCTGCGGATCCACTTTCAACAAACTGTCTTGCACTTCCTGTCCGTCGTCGCCAATGCTTACGAGCAGGTACTCGACACTACAGTCCGCGAGTACGTTTGCTTGCCGACTCTGTGCCGAAAGACGGTACTGCGTGCCCGGGCACAGTGTGAGGGGCTGGTACATCGCAGTGCTGCTGCTGGCCGCCGCGCTGCGGAATTGCGCGATGGTGGAGTTATCGGGCGATATGACGGTGCTGTATTCGATGTTGGGATCGCTGGCGTTGTAAGTCCAGCCTGGGGAGTTTGGATTGGCGATGGCGGCAAAGTTAGGGTCGAGCACGAGGTTGGAGGGGTCGGCGCATGCGGCGCTGATTTGCTCGGGTGTGACTGGTGAGCCGTGGGTGCGGAAGCGGGATTCGAGGGTAGGTGGTGTGAAGGACGATGGTTGAGGAATTGATGCATTTGGCGTGGGAACAGACGGGGCGGGAGGCGTTGCAAGCGAAGGTGCCGGAACCGTGACAGTCTGAATCTGAACCTGGGTCTGGATTGAACAAGCGTTGTGGTCATCATCTGCGTGGTCGTCGCGAGAGACACGGTGAGCTGCGTAGTTGTAACTTGCTCCGTAGTAGTTGCGCAGATTGCCGGAGCTGTGCTGTTCAGGAACTGCGAGAATGTAGGTATAGACAAAGAGTTCAACAAAGGTGTGCTGGTCACGTTGAGTGATGGACCTGGTGTCGCAGACGGCACACTCGTAATGATAGCCGATGAGATCGTTACTGGCACCGTAGAGTTGAGGAATATGCCGGACGAGCTGGTAACGTTCAGTGAAGAGCTCGGTGTAGCCGAAGGGACGCTCGTCACGTTGGCCGAAGTTAAAGTTGCAGGTACTGTTGAGTTTACGGATGCAGTCGGAACACTGATAGATGCGAGCGTAATACCGCTTGATAATGCCGACGAGTTGCCAAATGGAGGAGGAACGATGATTGACTCTGTCAAAGGCAAGCTCGTTGTGACATTGACCGAAGGCGTAGGATTAGTCGCAGATGCAGGAGGAGTGATTGATGCTGGCACGGAAAGCGTGGAGTTTGCAGACGACGGAGGTATAACCGATGATGCTGGCGCCGTGGGTGTCGTAGAATTACCTAAGCTCGTGGGGATACTAGAAAAGGCTGCGGGAGAACTCGGAAGAACTAAACACTGGCACTGTAGATGACGGTGAAGCCAGAGTAGGTGCGCTGCTCGTGACATTGGCGATGCTCGACGAAAGCGTGAGAGCACTAGAAGCCGGCATAGTCGTATTAGCTGACGATGTCACCACCAATGATGACACATCTGAAATTGAACTCAACACGTCTGAAGAAATCGCCTGCGTGGAGGACGGAGGCGGCACAGTTGTGCTATTGCCAAATGGATGCGGTACAACTGGCGTTTCCGATGGAGTCTAAATAGCGGAGCTAGGAGTGCTAGAGATAGGCGTGAAGGATGAGTTCGATATCGAACTCGTAAGCGGTACCCCGATACTACTGCTCACCACACTAGACCCGGTCGTCAACGGCGGTGGCGCCTCACTCGTCGAAATAACAGACGAACTACTCCCCGACGGCACACCCGACGCACTAACACTACTCGAAGTCGAATGAGTGCCCGAATGATTCGGCTCCGAAAACGGAAATGAAGTCGTCGAGGACACATTCAAGCCCGGTGTCGCAGACGGCGTACTAGCCACGTTCAATGGAGTTGACGTAGAGTAGTCGCCACTCCGATTGGGTTCAGAGAACGGGAAGGACGTTGACGAGGATATATTGGAGGCTGGCGTCGATGTCGGAGTCAGAGTGACAGAAGAGGTGGAGTTGAGGAACGGCGTGCTTGTTGCATTGACTGGTGTGCTTGTAGAGTACCCGCCATTTCGGTTAGGTTCTGAAAAGGGGAAGGATGTTGTCGCGCTTGATAAGATATTCGCGCTGGGTGCCGAGGCAGGTAGCGTGTCATTTGTTGCCGAAGAGCTGGGTATGGGGAATGGGCTGCGTATCGCGTCCGAGATAGAGCCCGGCAAGCGGGACGAGGATGCTGAAGATGTTGGAACACTCGCAGAAGGAGTAATGACCCACCACTACCAGTCGAAAACGTAGTCGCCATGCTGCCTTGAATGATAATTGTGTTCGCGCTTCCGGTGGACGACACATCAACATTGGGTGTAGGCGCTAGACTTGGCGAGCTGCTGAACGTGACATTGGCCGAAGAAGAAGAAGGTATGATGCTGGATGCAGAAGGTGAGATAATACCTCCGGACCCGCTTGAAATCGTGATAGCCGTGGATCCACCCGTCGAGAAAGTCTCCGCGCCCGACGAAACCGTGACATTCGGCGCTGACGACCTCGATGTGGATGGAGATATGACACCTCCGGATCCGCTGGACACAGTAACCGCCGTACTTCCCCCCGTCGAAAACGTTCCCGCGCCCTCCGAAATCGTGACACTCGGGAATGCAGACGGCGTAATAGCACCGCCAGTACCGCTCGACACAGTAGTCGCCGTGGACCCACCAGTCACAAAGGTCTCCGCGCCCGACGACACAGTAATATTCGGGAACGACGTGAAAGAAGAGCCAGCACCTGACGGCGTGATAGCTCCCTCAGAGCCAGTCAAGATAGTGAATGCAGTCGATCCTCCAGTCGAAAAGATCTCGATACCAGAGAAGACGGTGACACTCGGCGCAGTGCTTGACGGCGAGATAACGCCTCCTGAACCAGTCGAATTGATCGCGAATGTACTGCTTGCGATCGTGATGTTTGCGTTTCCAGCTGAGAAAGACTCGGAGAGCACGGGCGCTGCACTGGGCGTGATGACACTCTGCGAGCCAGCCAATGCTGATTGTCGTGGCAGTCACTCCCGATGTCAATGCGGGAGACCCGACAGAAATCGTTACTAGAGGCGGAGGGGCGCTCGAAGAGTTGGTCGGATATGTTCAATTAACCACGCTTGATCCGTAGGTGTTCGACCCGTCAAACGAGCTCGGAACAGCTGGGGAAATGACGCCTCCGCTACCTGTCTCAAAAAACGTATACGTCGGTCCTCCAGTGGTGAATTGCACACTGCCAACGCTCACACTGACACTCGCGTTCACGAACGGTGCGGACGATGGCGCTGGGATGGGCGAGGGCGTGATGACGCCTTGGCTTCCGGTGGAGACGATTGTGTAGGTTCCTCCAGAGATAATCACCTGACTAGAGCCTTGACGAGTCGAGAGAAGCGCACTGGGTGTAGGTGTCGAGCGTGCACTTGGAGTGATTGCGCCGTTGGACCCCGTTGAGATGGTCGTGGCGGAGGACTGACCCGTGGTGTAAACTGCACTGCCACCTGTCGTCAAGGCAGAAACAAAGGTGGGTGATATAACACCCCCTTCGCCTAATATAATCGTCGTTGAGCCTTCGCTGATCAGCGTAGTCGTGCGGCCGGTGATGATGGTAGTAGTCCTTATGGTGATGGTGGTTATAGGTCCAGCGGTGGGAGGCTGGATTTCGATCGTTTGAGGGTAGGTCTCTGTGCATGCCCAGGATGTTGCGTATTCTTCCTGCCACCAGCTCGAAGATGCTGACACGCGATAGGCAGTCCAGTGGATAACACCATTTGATTCCATGGAGTAGGAAATGTATTCGGTTTGGAAGGTACCGCCATTTTCGGTGCGCGTGACGAGGTTTGCAGGAGAGAATTGGAATGTAATGGACGTGACCGTAGAAATATCGATCGATGACCCAGCTGCATCGGTTGAACTTCCATCGGAGTCTGGTGACGGGCACATATCGTCGTTTGACTCGACCCCTAAATGCACGGTGGCCACGGATTCAGGCTTCGATGCATACTCCGGCTCGCCGCCACTCAAGACACAGGTGCCACCAGGGCGCATATCTGGTTACGGGGTGAACGATGAAGCTGAACAAACGTTCTTTCCTCCTTCGCTGTTGGCAGTCGTACATCTGGTAGTGCATTCTTCTGGGCTGTCACACTCAGCTTGGCCACGCACTCGATCTTCGGTTATCAACTCGGTGTCGCAGTAGACCAGATAGTCGTGCTTGTCCTTCCCTACGATCTGGTCTATGTGCGTGCCGTCGTCGGCTGGACAAACAATCTCCTCACCCACAACTAAAGGAGTCGAGGGGCCTGGCAAGCTTGAACTAGTTACGGTTTGACTGGATGACAGTGTGGTGGTACTGGGCGATAGCGATGCTTCTGCTGAGGAACTAGGCGCAGCACTCGACGCTGAAAGGGCATTTGAAGAGCCACTCGATATCGCAGCACTGATAGCTATTGAGTTTGAGCTGGTAGAAGATGCTGCAGGCGTCACTGTGACCGTGGTCGTGATGGTAAAAATCTTCGTGCTGATGAACTCAGCTTTGACAAGCTTCCGATAGCCTACGGTGGTGTACTAGATTGCAGCGTAAGCTTCGCACACACAACGCGGAAGTTCACCTACCACTGGGCGGACAGTGTATTGTGAGGTCACTGTAGCTGTCGTCTCGACCATCTCGCATGAGCACGCGTTTGCCAAGCCAGATTCGGCCTGGATGCGCTGCGGGTTCTTGGTGGACGTGGGCTCAAACATTGTCCCGCTCGCTAGAGCGGAATTAATAATCTCTTTGACTTCTGAAGGAGCAATGGCAATCATGTTGGCACCGCGAGCTGCGAGTGAAGGATCAGCCGCGTTGAAGATTGTAGTAGCGGTCTGGGTAATCGTCCGAGTTGTCGCGGTCCGCGTTGTGGAGGTTACAGTGGTAGTTGATTCTGCGCTTGTAGTGCGTGTACTGTAGGGTGTAAGCGGCACGTAATGTAAACTTCATCACAACGCGTACATGGTGGGCGTGACTTCCACCACGACTGTGGCAGGCCTTATACCGAACCACTCATTGCAGAATCTCCTGATTTCAGGGTCGGGGTTTGCCTGCAGGAATTGAGAGTACCAAGTATCTGAGCAGTCCAGACTCTCCTCTTGCCGCCTAGCGATTGGAGCAGTATGGTTCCAGCGAGGACGCAGTTCAACCGGAGCAACCACAGCTCCATCCTGTGGGTCCTCGTCGGCCGCATGGTTCAATACCCATGCTTCGAACACCGTACAAAAAGAAAAGAGAATGAACAAGACCCACGATGGGCAGGTGGGCGACATGGTCGAGCACTCAAGAGAGTGAGAGCTGCTCGTAAGGTAGATCCGCAACTGTACCGAGGGGCGCTGTTCGTGGAATTGGCAATTCGCAGCCTACTGGAGATGTTGGTATAAGATAGCTGTGTTGGGCCAGCCATCAAGATTGTCCAGAATGTACCTTGCAGAAGGGACTGGGAGCACTGGCTCGGAGGACATTGCACGGGCTGGAACTGATTCGCGCGATGCGTGACGATGTTGGGTGACCTTACCCGGAACACTCATCGAGAATGCTACCGGACGTGGTAGCGAGTCCCGGTACAGCTGAGTGGGACAGGCCATGCCTTTCGTGGTTGTTAGGAATGTAGGTACTGTTACAATTCGTCGCGGGCGTGTTGTCGCATTCCCATCTCGGTCTGGATCAAATCGATGCTACAAAGGGAGCGTGTTTCAGCTGCCCACCATCAAGAATGGAGAAATGAGAGAGCGGTCGCAAGACACGGAGAACAGAGAAGAGAGGACATCAATAGAAAAAGCTAGAAAGTCTGCCGAACCACGAGAAGATTTCTCGACTCGAAGCTGAAGAAGGAGAGACATGACTGTTGAGGTGACAAAGCTTGAAGAGAGTCATTCTGGACTTGAGCTGGTGGGACTGCACGTCATCGTTGTCTCTGCTGCTTTCGAACTATCGAAAGAATCATGTGCCCAATCGTAAGCTATGTCCTAAGTAGGAGTAGCAGAAGGTACATATCAAATGTGAGGCTGAAGAGTCAAACCTCAAGTTCGAGATCCTCGTTGAGCGTTGCGGCTCCCTGCCAAGCCCCGGAGCCTTCCGTCGCCGATCACAACACGCAATAAACGGCTATCACCCGTCACAGCAGGCACGACACCAGCCTCCTTCCACCGAAGCATATTGCCATGTCTCCAGCAGCCCTACACTCATTCATAGCCCCATAACAGTCTCTCTTTCACCCCACCCCACCACTGCAACTACCCGCTCATTCCATGGGTATCTGCTCCTCGTGCCTCGGCGGGCGGCGCTCCTCCGAGTCAAATGTACGTTACGTGCGACGTGAGACCAGGTATGGAGACGACTCACACCTCCCTTACAGCAATCCGATACGTCACACCTCCTCAATGACCCGTACACACCCAACTACGGCACCACCAGCGGCACACACAATGTTCCCGCGCCCGATCCAGAAGAATTGCGCCGCCAGAGAGAAACGCTCGAGCGCATTTGCGCTGAGACGTCTGAGTACATATACCCCAAACACCAATACCAATACTCCCTTCCAACCTACCCTTGTGAGATGCTTGCTAACCCTACCCCTTACATCAAACCAGACAATTAATCCCCGTCTCGCAACACGCCGCCCTCCCTCCCGAGACCAGCGAACAATCCACCAGCGACACCGAGTACGCGCGCATGTTCAACGAGCGCTTTACGACGATACGTAGTCGGGAGGAAGGTGTCGTGGGGGATACGGAGGAGGATGAGATTGCGTGGTTGGAACGGGCGCTTGGGGGGCAGGGGGAGGAGGAGGTGGATCGCATTGAGGGGACGAAGGGAGGGCTGACGATTCAGTTTGGTGCGCGGTAGGATGTGAGACTGATTTAACTGCGTTGTGGTTTGTTGAGGATACCCCATATTGAGTAATGTTTCTTTGAGTTTGTGTTTGTGTCTAGCGGCATCTTTTCTTTGTGTTGTTGCTGCATTTAGCGTTGAGGAGTATATGGTACGACTGAGTGCTGAGAACCAACATCACTTTGTTGCTCATGTACTCTCTTCGCTTACTCTTTTGTCTGCCCAGCGCACCATGATCGAAGAGCTAGGGAGCCCTGCACACGTACAGGACACTTTGAGAGACGAAAGGCATATGAGGGTGACAGGTTTAGAACAGATAACATCCCTACGCAACTGAGACTGCTCAGACTATGCGTACAAGCGCAAAGACGAAATTGGGTATCACAGAGAGGACCAGCAACAAGCAGACTCCACAGACCCACACATTATCCAACCGCCATGCCCAGCGTATATCCAAACCCAACAACCAACGCCGCCAAAGGAAAATAACACAAGAATACCAGCCACAACCGCACTACACCAAAGCACCCTCCTCTCCCTCCCCATCCCCCTTCCTCTCCTCAAACTCCCCCACCTTCCTCCGCGCCACCTTCTCCAACACATCCTTCAACTTCAACCTCCACACAGCATCAATATGATCAAGCCTCATCTCCAAGCCCTTGGCCACCGTCGCTTGCAGTGCCGCCGGTAACTGCTTATACGTGCGCGCAGACCAGCCACTAGCTTTCTCTTTGACTGCGTTGAAGAGCTCGTTGTTTTCGGAGGGGGTGTACGAGGGGGATTGGAATGTTAGGGCGAAGTTGGCGGCGATGGTGCGGACTGTTGGGGTGGCGTTTGTGGCGTTCTAGGAATATGGTTTAGGCGTGTGTCCTGATGTATGTGGTAGTGGAGGTTCGGACTTACGATGGCAGCTTCGTTCCTCGCGTCGACTTTTTGCTCAGCGGACAACCGTGGCGTAGAATCGCTCATACGCGCCACCACCCCGGGCACCCTCACCACCCGACTCGACAAAACAGGTTGATGCGTAGTAAGCAAGTGCTGCTCGTACCGATTACCCGGCGTATCAACGCCATGTTGCTCGAGCAGTTCTTGCACACGTGACGCCGGGCGCACTTCGACTTCGACGTGGAATTGCTGCGCGAGCTCGGCGTCGTTCATGGTGCTAAGGCGCCGGCCAGCGGAGCTGGCGACGTCGCTGTCGCTGCCGGGGGATGAGCGGGGGATATAGGTGGCGGAGGCTTGGGTGCGGGATGGGCGGATGGAAGTTGCGGTCGGGACGCCGAGGCGTTGCTTCTTGCGGGTGGGGGAGTCGGGATCGGAGAAGGCGGAGGAGGAGGATTCGTCGTCTGCGAGGAGTTTGGAGCTCTTTGGTTTGAACTTTGTGGCGCGCTTCTTGTTGGTGGGTTTGGCTGTTGGTGGTAAGGCATTTTCTTTGGCTTTGCCTTTAGACTTGGGGGCTGCTTCTGGGGTAGGTGATGCCATGGTGATGTCGGGAGCAGCGCTGGTGCTACGCCTGAGGGGTGTCGGTGGTAGCGGTGTGCTGCCTGCAGGTGGAAGCCTGTTCCTCTTGCTCGGACCCGAGAGTGAGAGTGAAGGTCTGAGTGATCCATGCTTCAGGTCCTCGCCCTTCTTCTTCCTCTTCTCCTGGCAGGGCAAGCAGATGACCCAATTACACCCAGGGCATTTAAGCATGTGATCTGTGCCGTTCTTCTTCTCGCAACAGGGACAGACTGCTGTGCGGGCTGTTTGCTTCGAGAATTCGGCGGGGTCTGTGGCGCATTGCTTGATGCTGCCGCCAGGCGTGTGCGCGACTGGACTAGCGGCCATGCTTGGGGTCTTGGGTAGATGGCCATTGGGCGTACGGGGCACGGTCTCGGGTATGGTCGAGGCACTTGGTGTAGCCGGCGGGGCCATGGATGGGTTTGCAGGGACTGCATTTGTGCTCTTGGGCGGTGACGGTGTCGCGGGCGACGACATCTTGAGGTTGGGTCACTTGTCTACGACAAATATAGACGTGAGAGTGGAGGTTGGGTCTATGTATAAGTACCGTTTGGTCAGCGGGAGGATGTGAAGTAATCGAGACCCTGAGATCAGAGTTTGCAGTCAGCTACCAGCCCAACCGCTATACAAACGCAGCATTCCGCGGTGATCGAGACAGCCGCAGCAAACGCTGGTGAATGTGACTTACCTAGCTTCTATTGCACCAGACAGCCAATCGTAGAGTGCACTCGGGCACACTGGGAATTGCGATCCCGTGTGCCACAGTAATGGGACTACGAGATTGAATGTACCAAGTTATCGGGTGGAGAGTGGACCGGGAGCTTGGGTATCGAGAGTCGAAACAGATTGTGGAGGGGTGACTGGTGATCGAGCGCATTGGCCGGGGTCGTGATGTGACGTGACTGATGGTGTCACCCAATCTCAACCTCAGTGAATGACTGAATGGGGTGAGTTTCCAGCAGCAGTGGCTGACTACACATGCGAAGATCTCGAAGAATAAGCGCAAAGAACGATTGCGTCGCTGTGCTGGATGAAAGCGTATGGGCATGCTGAGGATCCGAGTTGTGCTTCGTGCTGAGTTGACGCCCCAAGACAACGCAGAAGAGACAATGCCGGTCGGTTTGAATATACAATTGTAAGTATGTAGTGACAGTACGGAAACGGATAGAATCGTATTGGGTGCTATCAAAGAGTTGTGATAAATTAAAATGATATTGTGCTCAGTATCTTGAAACCTCTTTGGGGAAAGCGTCGTAAGAAGAGAAATGAATGAACAACAAAAATAGACAGCAGACTGGAGATAACTGTTGCAGCTCTCTTCTTATACCGTCAATGTGCGGGGTGTCTCGTGCTGGCATATTTCAGTCACATTGCGAATTGGAGTCATGTACAAGTGCACACGAACCACCTCTTCCATATCCATGGCTTACAATGTCCCGTGCTTCAGGTGGGGTTGCGCCAACGAAATACAGGTTGTTTGAGGGTCCCAAAAGCATTGCATCTGTATGATGCGCGGGAAGAGGCCTGGATGTATTCGATGCCGCTAGAAGACCTCGAGTCGAAGCGAATCTGTTGGGCCAGATATCATATCCGCTGAAGATGAACAACAAAGAAGAGATGCGCTCACACGATCAGGCAAAGTGCGGAGAGCCACAACCACTGCCTGCGTTACTTGTGTGCATCACATAGTCGAGAAGGTCTTTCCCTAGTCCTTTGGGCTGGTCGCCGCGCAGGTGGAGTCGAAGAGAGCTTGAAGAATTCGATACGATGAGAATGGAGAACACGGCCTCTTACACTTCTACTTTCATCAGCCGAGATAGACAGGAGACGCGCGTGCGTTTTCAGGCGAAGCTCCGAGGGTTGCTCTGCATACTGGATCGCTTCAACTCCAATGCAGTCTTTTTGGTCCGTCCAATTATTGACATTGCTTGGAAACACAAGATGAAGAAGATTCTGTCTGGAAATTAAACGACAATGCGATGAATGAAAGCAGATGTGTGAAGTGGTGGTGGGAAGGAAGCAACTGGAAGTTGGAAGCGACATCTGACGGTAGCACCGCGCTAGCCTGTTTCGTCCCACGTGGAGAAACGCCGTTGAACAAACCTTGGAACGACATCGATGCAAATCTCGCACTTCTACAAATGTTTCTTTCACGGTGAAGCCCATTGAAACGTCCGTCATCCTACAAGTCAGCTCCCATCGCCGTGCGCCTCCCTATTCTCGCAGCCTGGAGAGGCCTCCTGCTTCCGGCGGTTTGTTACGGCATATCGGCAGTGGGAGTATTATCGTCTTCACCGGTGTGACTCTCATCAAATCAGGCGAGTCTATATTCTTATGTTGCTGTCGCTGAGCTCGCTCGCAGCGGCGGCTCCGACTTTATGATCGCAAGCACCCTATGACGCGGCGTTCGTCCAAGCTCGTGATGATTCTAGGGCGGTGTGAAAAACGTACGAAGCTGCATGACCACCAGCCACCTGTACTCAGCTAGAACGCGTTCGCAGCATGCACCATTCCTCCGTGCATTAGCAGCGCGAGTATGCGCAAACTCGTCTGACGAACCTTTGTTCCTCTGAAAGGCGACTCTTGTTCGTGGCAAACGGTGCGCAACGGCGAAACTTAGCTGCCTGCTAGCGTTGATATTTTACCGGTAGGCAATCATACTTCGTAAGCGCTACGAAAACTCCTCCCTCCGTCGCATCTATCATTATTGTGACGAATCGACCGCCAGGAGATCGCCGCAAAGTCTGATAACGCAGGTGTTGCTGTGAGCTGCACCGTCTCGCTCTTCCCGGCGCCCCAATCGGATAAGTGTGCTGTGGCGGTGCTGCATTGCATCTGCATCCTGTTCGGTAGAACTTCTCTTAGCATCACAAGCGCAGGAGCGTGTGATCCCCAGGCAGCGCATCACTTACATCTCTTCAATTGAGTGGCCTCTCGACTACCCTAGCGAGATACTGGGTTTCAGAGTCACCGCCCTCTCGTGAACTAGAGCCAAGTTCGTTCACTACCGGCCTCCAGCACTCTCACATAACTGTCGCAACAGCTCCACTAGTATTTTTTTCAACCTCCCATTACGGCCTGGAATCTCCTTCACCATCGCCAACAGCCCAACTACGATCACAGACATGGACGAGTCGCCTCAATCGCCGCTCGACGCGGCCATGGCGCTTTTGGACTACATGCACGCTCCCACAGTAGCCTTCTACTTCCTTGCAGCTTGCGCATTCGGACTTTGCACATTACAAAAGCCCAAGCCAATATCACATAAACGAAGAAGGGGTGTACTAGCACTCTCGATCGTCACCCTTCTTGCGTACGTCACAGAAGTCCTGTATTACTTCAGTCGGTCCATTGCGCAAGCTGCCTACGAGCCACCAAAGCCTGCTGCGATCCGTTGCTTGGGCTCAATTTTGACGTGGGCTCCTATTTGCTATCAGATCTGGACCAGCAAGTCGATACGATGGCACCCGTATTTTGGAGCGTTTGTCATACATTTCTCATTCGAGACCACGACATGTCTTATCAGTGCATTTAGCCTGCCAGTCGAAGAAGAGAAGAGGGATGTAGCCCTTGTCATCAGCTATATCAGGGCATTCGTCTCGTTGCTCCTTATGATTGATGCGTTCGCGATTCTCATCACGAAGCACACGGAGAAAAGCGCCGACGAGGAGCGCCAATCGCTGCTCGCTAAGCCAGCGAATGGCTCTGCGAATGGCACCGCTACCCCGGGCTACGGAACCATCCCGCAAGACACTCCAGATGATGAAGAAGTTGCGCACACGGATCGCGACAAGGAGATCAAAGAACAGCAGGCCAAGCGTCTCGAGGAAGAAGGTGGATGGCTTGGATACTTGAATGCCTTCGCAGTGTTCTTGCCTTACCTGTTCCCCAAGGATGATTGGATGGTCATGGGCGCCCTCGTCGTACGGCTTCTTCATATGCTGCAGGAGAGGGCGCTCAACCTGCTTACGCCTCGACAACTCGGTATTATCACCAACAAGCTATCGGAGCCCAATCCGACGATGCCGTGGAAGGACATTGGACTCTGGGTACTTTACAGCTACATCAACAGCTATGCCGGACTCGGTATAATCGATGGCCTTGCAAACCTGGTCATCACCAACTCTGCCTACCGACGTATCACGCTGCTCGCTTACGAGCACGTGCTGGGACTGTCGATGGACTTTCACACCTCAAAAGATTCGGGTGAGGTCTTGAAGGCTGTTGAGCAGGCGTCATCATTGAACTCACTGATCGAGATGGTGTTGTTCGACATTGCTCCGATCCTGTTGGACCTCGTGGTAGCTATGTACTACGTGACTACACTCTTCGACGCCTACATGGCTTTCATCATCCTCTTCATGGGGGCCACGTACATTAGCGTAGGCTGGTACTTTACAAGCCTTTCTCAACCCAAACGACGAGATTATGTTGAGAAGCAACGAACGGAAAGCTCGACGGTCAACGAGACCGTGCACAACTGGCAGACAGTCGCATACTTCAATCGCCTGTCGTTTGAGCACAAGCGTTACGCGGAAAACATCATGAACACAATTCGCGCGCAGTACTCATACTACTTCAGATCCATGGGTGGCCATGCGACTCAGGATCTGATCACGACATTTGGCTTCGCTGGATGTTGCGTTTTCGGTATGACACAGATCGTGTCCGGACGGAAGCAGGTCGGTAACCTGGTGACTTTGATCATGTACTGGCACACTCTGACGTCGCCACTGTACGTCTTGTCGTACTCGTATAGACACATCTCGTCGTCACTCATCGATGCGGAGCGCCTGTTGCAGCTTCTCAATACTAAGCCAACTGTGTCAGACCAGGAAGGCGCAAAAGATCTCGTGGTGACAGAAGGTAAAGTTGACTTCAAAGATGCTGAGTTTGCGTATGATGCTCGAAAGCCTATTATCCAAGGCGTCAGTCTGCAGGCAGAAGGAGGCCAAACAATCGCTTTCGTTGGCGAGACTGGAGGAGGCAAGTCGACTATGCTCAAGCTATTATTCCGCTTCTATGACGTCACTGGTGGTTCTATCATGATCGATGGCCAGGATCTACGATCAGTCACCCAGTCTAGTCTTCGCGAAGCGCTGGGCCTGGTGCCTCAAGACCCGGTTCTCTTCAACCAAACCATCCGCCAGAACCTCCGCTACGCCAAACTCGAAGCTACGGACGCTGAGATTGAAGATGCATGCCGCGCTGCTGCTATCCACGACGATATCGAGGGCTTCCCTGACAAGTACAATTCCAAGGTCGGCGAGCGAGGTGTCAGACTGTCTGGCGGACAGCTCCAGCGCATTGCTATCGCACGCGTCTTACTCAAGAACCCCAAGATTGTTCTGCTTGACGAGGCAACATCTGCCATCGACTCCGCCATTGAAGAGCAAATCCAAATGGCCTTCCGCCGCCTCAGCAAAGGCCGCACGACGTTCGTTATCGCGCATCGTCTCAGCACCATCGTTGAAGCAGATCAGATTCTCGTCATCGAGAAGGGCGAGATTATCCAGCGCGGAACTCACCACGAGCTGCTCGACCTCGGCGGCAAGTACAATGAGCTGTGGACCAAGCAAACAGCCGGCCATCTCTCCGGTGCAACTTCTAAGACGCCATCAAAAGCCAACTCAACTAAGGGAGAGGATGACAAGAGCGGTCCACTCATCGACATCACGCCGCCTGACGAAGATACAGCTACGACAAGCGGACGAAGCGACGACAGCGACGAGACGTTGGGCAAGAGGCGTTAGAGCTTACGAAAGATGATACGATGTGCCACATGATACGATTGCTTTTTTATCCTGGAATTTCGGCTTCGGCCAAACTAAAATGTTTTGTTCAGCTGTGTTTTGGACGAGATGGCCAATCAGAAGTGGGTTATACCCGGCCGTGTAAGCCGATCGCGCAGCACAATTTGTTCGTTACCATGGAAAAAAGGCAGATTTCAGAGGACACAGAATGGGATTGTGGAAGGTACCCTTTCATATGATTGTGATGAGGGAGGCAGTTTTATCGCGATGTTCGGCGCTGGAGGGCTGTTAACTAAATCGTTCTCAGTCACGCCAATGCAATTACTTCTACCACACTTCGTCAACAACACTCTTTACATCCTACTTCTGGACTATTACTGGTCTTGAGAACTTACAAATGTCATTCGCACGCACCTTGAGCATCGCTCCAAAGTCTTCGGTGCCTAGAGAACGCACAATATGAGCTGGCCCGTCTTTGCAATTGGAGACACGCTGTCTCGTTCGAAGCATGCGAGACGAAAGATAGAGCTGCAGGATCGGGACAACTTACACATGACAGGGCTGACAGATGTACAGCAAATCGTGCTCGGCACACGGAGTCGCACCGAACGCCGATCGAGAGATACGAAGTAGGACTAGTGCAGTTCTGCGGACGCAGTCGAAGCTTGAAACGGCGCGCGTATTAAGAGGTGTCGTTTACATTTACAAGCTGCAGCCTGTCCTCCATTCTCTTATCAACAACAACATCTCCTCTTCATCGACATTTTGTTACAGTCGCGTTGCTATTGACGTTGCGAAGTGACAACCTCGCCACCAAGATGGCGATACCGAAGCGCTTCCTCATCCTGTCCGCCTCGGCCCTCACATTCTACACTACCCGCTACGCACCACAACTCGCAATCTCCTCACGAAGCTACTTCTGGAATATCACCAGCCTCTTCTTTATACAATGGTTTGCGCAGCTGGCATGGCAAATCATCGTGTACCCGCTGTTCCTGAGTCCCTTACGTCATCTCCCGCAGCCACCGAACGCGAATCCGATTCTTGGACATTTCAAGAGGATTTTCAAAGAACCTACTGGTGAACCGCAAAGAGATTGGATCGATACTGTTAAGAACGATGGGGTCTTGTATTATCGCTTTTTGTTCAACGAGCCACGTGTCTTTGTCACGACGCCCAGAGCGATCGCAGAGGTGCTCGTGCAGCGAAACTACGAGTTCATTAAGCCTGCGAGACTGAGGACCGGACTAGGACGAGTATTGGGTATTGGAATCTTACTCGCCGAGGGCGATGAACACAAGAGGCAGAGGAAGCTGCTCATGCCTGCCTTCTCGTTCCGCCATGTCAAGGACTTGTACCCGATCTTCTGGGACAAGTCGAAAGAGATGACAAACACTATCTCCAAGCACATTAAGAGCAGCCCAGATGAATCATCCGTAGTCGAAATTCGCGAATGGGCATCTCGCGCCACACTCGACATCATCGGCCTCGCAGGCTGTGGACGAGACTTTGAAGCGCTCGCAGACCCCGACAGTCCACTCAACCTAACATACAAGTCCATCTTCGCCAGCGGCCGCGGCGCTCAACTCGTCCAGCTCTTCCTCAACATGCTGCCATTCTGGCTCGTCAAAGCCTTGCCCTTGAAGCGCAACGACGAAATCGGCAAAGCAGTCGCAACCATCAAATCTACTGCCCGCGACCTTATCGCCGAGAAGCGCAAGAAGATGGAAAAAGGCGAGTCGAAACAAGTCGACATCCTTAGCGTGGCCATGGAGTCTGGCGGCTTCAGCGACGAAGATCTCGTGAATCAGCTCATGACTTTCCTCGCTGCAGGCCACGAGACAACAGCATCAGCAATGTCCTGGGCTGTGTATCTTTTCTGCAAGCACCCAGAAGTACAGGCCAAACTCCGCGAAGAAATACGCGAACATCTTGACCTCAATGGCGAAATCAACTCGGCTGATATCGACCGCTTGCCCTACCTCAACGCCGTATTGAACGAGGTTAACCGCATATTCCCACCCGTCCCACTCACAATCCGTGAAGCAGCCCACGACACCACCATCCAAGGTCACTTCATCCCCGCCAGTACAACAGTCATCATCTGCCCCTGGGCCATCAACACATCCAAGCACCTCTGGGGCGACGATGCACGCGAATTCAAACCTGAACGCTGGCTCGGCCCCGGGCGTGCCAACACGGGCGGCGCAGAGTCGAATTACGCTATCACTACGTTTCTACACGGGCCGCGCAGCTGTATCGGGCAGGGCTTTGCGAAGGCGGAGTTTGCGTGCCTGGTGGCGAGTTTGGTGGGGAGGTTTGAAATGGAGTTTGAGGGTGGGGATTGGGAGTTGCAGATTCAGGGGGGGATTACTGCGAGGCCGAAGGGGGGGTTGAGAGTGAGGATGAGGGATGTTGAAGAGGGAGAGGAGGTGGGTGCTTGAATGGGGTGAGTGGATAGGTGTGTGAGACTTGGGTCTTGAACACTTATCTGGATTCTTGGACAATCGTTGGATTTGGACGATGCGTAGACAGATCGCGATGTTTTCATGGGGATTAACTGCAACCTGCTCATCTTACAGTGACTTCTCTCCACCGCGAGCACTAGTATAAGTAATGATTCGATCTATAGCCAAACACTACCCAGGAGGTGGTCGTACGATACATTTAATTTTCGTATAATGCATCTCGCTCGCCACATTCTTCTCGAAATAGCATCTCACGTTCCCTCAGAGCCGCTGCGACTCCGAGTTCCAGGTTCCAACTACGGCAGCCTGGCACCACCTCCAAGGCCACCCGCAGATCCCTTGCAAGCCACCCCGCGTGTTCCACACATCCCCGAACATTGTCGAATACAGGAATAGCTGCGGCATTTACCGAAACTAGGTTCTTAGTGGACTTCGTCCCATCAAACAAAATCTAAAGCTCTAACGTTGCCATGCACCAATAGTGGCGCTGACCGTGCCGCAAGGCTGACTTGTGTACGGGCCTGAAACGGGCGCAGTTGCCTAGCACCGCGTACATATGTAAGACCAAGTATAAAAACCCGACCTGTCTAGCTTTTCACATCGAACCGTTTTACATCTCAAGTCACAATCTACGCATTTCCTCATATTATCGCGGTGGTCAGTCTGCAATCATGGCCGGTCCAGTCCTCAACCTCACCATCTTCTCCAAATCTACCCCACATTGCCTCCGCGCAATATCGCTCGCGACCTTCCCACCCGCATTTCTCATCCTATTGATCGTAGGCATATGCTCCTCGCGAGTCAACCCAGCCATTAGCATTTTACCCCTCTTCTTCAGCTCCGCATTTTCAGCCATCCTACTCGCAAACGAGAAGAAATGCGGCTGCCAATCGAGCGGACTCACAGGCACTCCCATACATCTAGTCTTCGACTTGTTGTTCGGTATTGGATTGTTGGTATGCCTGATTTTGGCTTGGATCTTCATGCCGGATCAGGAACCGTTGGCGGTCATGTGGGGCACTTATGGGACGAACTTCCTGTTTTGCAATTTGTATGTCGCTCCCTCGCGCCCCTGAATTGAATGGCTGCTAACGAGCGTAGCCTTTGTCATTGCTATTTCGTCTGGCGAGCGCTTGAGGATGCGCTGTCACCCGGTTCGAGCGGACCGACGTCGTGCCCGCAGTGCCAGAACTTCTCGTTCACGATAGGCAATGTCAAGCTCGCAAGTGTTGCCACTGGGCTGAGGGACGGATATACACCGCTGCTTGACCGTGGAGGAGAGCCAAGAGGTAGCGCAGAGGAAAGCAGGTTGAATGAAGATGGTGAGATGGTGTGATGCGGTGATGACAAGCCCGACATATATGATTGCGATTGCACCCACCACCGGGAATAATCGAATGTGTCGGATCGTGAGTATCAGTAGAGACGTCGGATGCTCAATGCTGGCCAACGAGCCGACTCGATCCTACATCGGTCCGACTCGTGGCCGAGCTCAGCTATACCTTCGTAGCACCTATGTTCATAGATCAAGCAATCACAATACCAAGTTACAGAAGAACCTCGTTGTTGTTATTCACCCGTACGATCGTACAAGGCCTACCAACAGAATGCGTCAAAGGCTTGACTTGTTCACGATTTTGAAGATTTGTGGTTTAAGTGCGGAACCAGTCAATATCTAGGTATCTGTTG
>Ga0265797_10002765_pt1 | contig 28986 bp, 19 predicted proteins | sample P2T30metagenome_FD_192433 | JGI IMG/M metagenome (GOLD analysis project Ga0265797, IMG submission 192433) | Plant litter microbial communities from East Loma Ridge, Irvine, California - P2 T30 | ecosystem: Environmental > Terrestrial > Plant litter > Unclassified | place: USA: California...
GGACTGGCTGGTCAATACGCTTGGGGCGAGGTTTATGCTGGCGCAGATGGATGTGGCTTTGATTTCTGCGGGAGCGCGCAGGACTGCTGCGGCCATTCCGGGTGTTCGGTCTGTGTTTTGAAGATGGATAGCGTGGAAGACAGGTCAGATCGTTCTTGGAATTATCCAATATCGATCCGAACCAACCCACTTCTCGCGCTAAGCAGCATGAAAGCCAAATCCTCACTCACTGATTTATCGATCGGTACAAGTTCATTCCCATCCCTAACCAAGCATTCATCACTCATAATCCCCCCAAACACCAAAGTCTACAACAAAACACCCCACCACCAACCAACAAAAAGCCTCTCTCTCTACACTACAACCTAGCCTCCACCTCTGGCACAGCGGCGGCACCAGCCTCAACAGTCTTCGGCCTGACCGCTTCCTCGAAAGTCCGCATAAACCTCCAAACATCCCCGAAAGTGTTGTAAAGCGGCGCCGGCGCCACCCTGATACACCCGGGCTTGCGCTTGTCGCAAATAATCCCCGCGCCCTCCAAGCACTTGCTCACGTCCTCCATGAGCTCCTCGCGAAGCAGCACGCTCAGCTGCGCGCCGCGGCGGAGCGGGTCTGAAGGGGTGATGATTTCGAAGGGGTAGGAGCCGTCGAAAGTGCGCTCTGCGATGGTCTGCAGGAGGTGTTCGGCGTAGGCGGTCAGGAGCAGGGATTTGGAGCGGAGGGCTTGCATGGAGGTTTGGTGGAAGACGGAGAGGGAGGCGGAGAGGCAGGTTAGGTCTACGATGGAGGGGTTGGAGAGTTGGAAGCCTTGGGCGCCGGGGGTGGGTTTGAATTCTGATCTCCATATTAGTTCGATGTCTTCGAGAGTCCGACAAAAAAGGTAAGAGGCGAGAATATACTTACTGTTGTCCATCAGGAAGCGGGAGCTCTTGTCGTGGCCGTACCAGCCCTTCAGGGCCTTGTTCTTCGCGCTGTCGCCGTGCTTCTCGTGCACGAAAGCACCGGCGATCGAGCCGGCGCCGGCGTTCATGTACTTGTAAGTACACCAGCAGGCAAAGTCAACATCCCAGTCGTGCAACTTCAACTCGACGTTTCCGGCTGCGTGGGCGAGATCCCAACCGATGAGAACACCGCAAGAGTGGGCGTGGGCGGTGATTGTGGGAATGTCGAGCAGTTGGCCGCTGTAGTATTGGATACCGGGGAGAAGGATCAAAGCCAGCTCGTCGGCGTGTTGGTCGATCAGGGATGTTATCCGTTCGGTTGAGATGATGTAGTCATGGTCGGGCTCGACTTTGAGCATGGATTCTGCTGGGTTGAGGCCGTGGAACTCGATTTGTGACTCGATTGCGTACTGGAAACGATGTTAGTCAGAGACATAAGAACACGCATTTCCTGATCGCGCTTACATAGTCACTAGGAAAGGGTCGCCACTCGAGCATGATCTTGTGCTTCTTCTCCGTCGGCTTGTAGAAAGCAGCCATCATAAGATGCAGATTGACAGTCAAAGTGTTCATGATGACGACCTCCTCAGGCGCAGCTCCAACAATAGGGGCACACTTCTTCGCGCACTCTGCCGCCATGTCTTGGTAAGGTCCCAAAGGCGAATCCTCGAGCTGTGTGAAGTGGCCTCCAACGCCAATAGACCCCCATGTCTGCAGATAAGCTCCGAGGTATTCTGAGATGGCTTTGGGCTGGAGTCCTAATGAGTTGCCGCAGAAGTAGATGCTGGAGTCCGAAGGCGATGACGCGGTTGCTTTTGTTTTGGCGTCGTCGATCAGAGTGGTCCGCTTCAGTTGGGCTTTTGTGGGAATGATGAACTGGTCTCGGAAGGAAGTTGTGTTGTCATCGAGGAATTGGGCGAAGTCCTCCGACTGTGAGTTCGCCGGCCACTCGACGGTCTCGCCGTTGCGGAGTTGGCTGATTGCTTGTTGTGCGTCCATGGTTGATTGTTGGAATACGTGAAGACGTGTGTGTGAATGTGTGTAGGAGACAAGAGTGGCGATGTGGGAGACGTTGAATATATGCTGCGCGCCGACAAACAAGCATCCGACGGTGCTACATCATCCACTCAAGTCACATCCGACGCCGTGGGTTCTCGACGGCTGCCGTTAGCTAATGCCATGCGCATACCGGAGCGTGACTTGTCGCTGTATCCGGAATAGTAAGCATCACGATTGGCGGGTGGTGCGTTAGGTAGGCCAAGGCGGCCTGCAGAGTTGAGATAACACCTTCCTATTCTTGATAGGCTCGGTGCATCCGACGATCCTCTTCCGACACAGACCTGACGGAAGTACATCGACTTCCGTTGCTTCCGACGCACAATACCACGACTAACGATCAGGATTGCCAACATGCGATCACGCGAACTACCAAGAGTGGATCCTTCTCGGCGATGCAATATAACCGTACAGACCGCCAGGAAAGTTCAGACGGCATGTTCAAACAACCTTTCTCTTCACACCAATCATCAAACCATCGATCATGAGTCCACACAAGGTCGATCTCCTACCATCACCGCTTGCCCTTGCATCTTATGGCATCTCAGTGAACGGCTTCCTGCCTGCAGAACTCCCCCTTCGTCGGTTACCCGACGTTCGATACAGGCCATGGGAGACTTTGATCGATCAGCTTCCTGAGCTCCTGGAGAGCGGCTTTGTCCGGGAAGTCGTCGATACGCTACCGGTCCTCGACATCGCGCACCTGGAAAGCGAGCAGGAATTGCAAAGAGCTTACTCCTTGTTGGCGATGATCGCCCAGGCGTACATTTGGCAAGGACCGAAGCCGTCGGAAGTATGTTGAACGTTTCCCGGTTCGACAAGACTGCGACTTGCAGGCTAACAGACTTGCAGCGACTACCCCCAGCAATCGCAGTACCGTTCACCCAAGCTGCCAGAGCTTTGGAAGTCCTCCCGATCGCAACGTACTCAGCGTTGAACCTCTGGAATTGGAAGGCGTCCCCAGCTGACGCCGACATATGCCAACCAGATAACGTGCAATCGCTGCACACGTTGACAGGCACCGACGACGAGTCTTGGTTCTACATAATCTCCAACGCCATGGAAGCAAGAGCAGGTCCCATAATCGCCCGAAGCCTTGCCGCGATCGAGGCAGTGTCGCGGGACGACTCTGTGACGGTCATCGAGGCTTTGAGGTACGTCCGCGAGAGCATCGACGACATCGGTCGACTGCTCGAGCGCATGGATGAACGCTGCAGGCCGCAGATCTTCTATCACAAGATCCGGCCCTTCCTCGCCGGCAGCATGAACATGGAAGCCGCCGGCCTACCAAATGGCGTCTTCTACGACGAAGGCAATGGCCAAGGTACATGGCGGAAGTACCGGGGTGGCAGCAATGGCCAGAGCTCATTGTTGCAATTCCTCGACGCGATACTCGGCGTGAAGCATGATCGAAGTGCAGGTTTCAGCACCGAGATGCGAAAGTACATGCCAGGCCCACACTCGCGGTTCTTGTATGATGTCGAAGCCATCGCAAACGTCCGGGACTATGTCGATGAATCTCGGGACAATGCAGAGCTGGCTCAAGCATACAACGACGCAGTCGCAAGCCTGAGCGCCTTCCGAGACAAGCACATCCAGCTGGTCACAAGGTACATCATCCTGCCGAGCAGGATGGCTGCTCCGAAGCTGGCATCTGGCCGCGTTGACTTGGCCACATCGACTACTAAACTGGCTTGTGGGAAGCAATCGACCCAAGAACTGGTCGGAACAGGGGGGACGAAGCTCATGCCCTTCTTGAAAACATCGCGAGACGAGACCATGGAAGCCACCGTGGTCAGATGAGCATCTGTGTTTGGATATCGAACCCCAATGCTGTGTTGACTCTGTGTGGATCAAAGTATGGACATGCGGTGCACGATTGAACAGATTCTCAACCTATCTGATCATACATCGGAAACAGGGGTATATCGGCCAAGGAGCCGTCAATAGTCTGTCGACCAGGCTGCAGGAAGTCCTGGAGCCCTTCGTCGTTCTCGTTAGACCAAGGCAAGGCGAAGAAGTCGGCATCGTAGATAGTCCAGTCGAGTGGCTGGTCCGCGGACTGAGCCACTTCCTCCAAGGATGCAGAAGGCAGACTCGCCACTGCCGGTACAGCTTGCCGGGGTTGCGGTGACGAACTACTCCTCGCGGTGTCTAGAGGTAGAAGACCGAACAATTGCGATGAAGCTTGTTTGCGCTGTGAACGCAGGCTTTGCTCTCGTTTCTTGACAAGCTCTGTAGTGGTCTGGAGAAGCGCTTTCACGATAGATGAGTATTGGCGCGCGTGCGGGTCAACGGTGGCGAAGTAGTCGAGGCAGCGTATTGAAGCTTTGCAGTTCTCTTCGAATGACAGCCCTGATCGTCCCAGCACGCCAACAGCGAGGACAAGCGATGTTGTGAAAAGCCATGATCTAGATTAGTCAGCGAATGTAGGAGATCAAATTTACCAGCACCGCAACCTACACTATCATCGGTGACCTTCGCGGCAACTTGTCCGTGGTAATGACACGATCTAAAGTGTCGACAAAGGCCACAGCCGCATCAAGCGCGGCGTCAGCGAATTTCTCCTTCTCCAAGTGATCGCTCCTGGCGCTCGACGTTCTCATCGATGCTCCGAGATACTCGTACAGTTCATAAATCAGAAACGGCCGAGTCAATAGCATGATGCCATAGTAGTATGAGCAAAGCGTCTGACAAGCTCCGACGACAGTCTGCCGCGCCTTGGTGTTCGAAGCAGATTCGAGAATGACATTGTTCAGAGGGGAGAGCCAGTTTGCGGCCCAACCCTTCAACTGGTGAGACACGTAGCTGGCGATTCGCAATGAGATGCGTTTGCGCGAATACACTTCCACGACAACGCGTTCGATGATCATGAAGATCTGAACGCTTGCGTCTAGCATGTGGATGTCGACATCATGCCGAGGAGTGATGTATTTGACTGTACAATCAACGTCGGAGGTGGATGGCGGACGACCTAGCAAATTGCTGATGAATTGGTCGACCACTCGAAGGCTCTTCCAGATTCGATCTCTAATGAAATAGTTATCAGTAATGAGCACAGTATGTTGTCGTTCCGGATCTTTTGACACACCGTTTCTGATGCATGGACTCGCCGAACGAGGCATTCACTTCAGTCCGATGCAACCCAATGGCATAAGCGGTGCGAGCAGCCAAAGCTATCAAATGTCAGCAAACCCAAGATCTCGATTCCGACACAAAGGGTATCTTGCGTACAAAAGTAAAGAAACGCCCCATTCGGCTGAGAGCCCCTCAGCATATAAACAGCAACCAGCGCAAACCCCTGTACAGTGGCAATATGCATACTAGCAACCAAATTGGCCACCAACACCTGCTTCGCGTGCGCAAACCAGGCTTCAGCTGTCCCCTCGTCGGTTACTTGAACGCCAATCGCGAGCACCAAGTATTTGACAGCCGACGAGATGTCATGGGAGTGGGTGCTTCCATTGGCAGCCCACCGCTTGATGTCTTCGAGCAGCTGCTCACGCGCAAACAGATCCACGAGCCCGCTGGTGGCGACGTGGTATTCTCGAACGAGAGCTTCGACTGCGTTTGGGTGTATTCCAGGGACGCCTTGTTCCAGACCACTGAGGGTCTCGGGCTGTGCAGCTTCGACAAAGGAGTCTCGCGACATTTGGACTGGAAGCGCGTCGGCTTCGGAGGCGACTAGATGCCGTACTGTCTGCAGGAAAGATATGGGAGCGGAGTCTCCGATGAAGACGACTTTCCCCTGTGCATCTCGCAGGAGCCGGGCTTCCAATGGCACGGCGGTGTCATGGTGGTTTGTATGGCTGAAAGTGGGCGAGACCGAGTGTTCTGGGTTGACGACATATGGCTCGGAGTTTATGGCAGGAGCAGTATCTGCGTGTTGTGCTTCGTGCGGTGTATGAGGTGTTGTTTCTCTAGAAGCATCCCTCCCGCGACGAGCTGGCGTATTCGTGGAAGACTTGGTCTGGCGATTCTTTGGTCCCGAGAACGTGCAAGAGTCACTGTGATTTTTGCGCTTGCAGTACGAGCAAGGCAGTGAGCCGTCGCATTTGACCTTGCGTGCTTTGCATAGATCACATGCTGCTGAGATGCGATCGAGTCGTCGACGTTTCTCCGGCCGGGCGGCGTCCATGTCCAGATCGCGAAGAGTAGTATCGGAGATGGAAGTTGACGGAAGGAAGGAAGAGAAGCGAGGCAGGCGACGGAAGTTCGCAAGGGTCGACGGAACGAGCGTGCTGAGAGCTCGGATGTGTCGGGATTGAACGGAACCTGAAAGCCGACCAGCTCTTTGTCTTGGCTACAGTGTGTCTATATTTCTATCTGATATAGGTCATTATCTATACATGCTGCACTGAGGGCGTACAACTTCATCACATGGACATACTAATAGCCAGTTCATTGCAAAAGAGGGTGTGTGAGCATGCAGCCTCTTCGGAAGCAGGGAACACAGTTATTTGATAACGACCAACAGCGGATTCACTGCTCGGAAGTTTCGATTCGACATGCACACAACGGATGATACAAATGCCAATGTCGGGTTCATATGTCATTTCTTATTCATGCCGCCACTGGCGGTTGCTGGGGGGTATAAGTCGCAAATCTAGCATCTATCATCATCTACTCTCTGGAATCCCAGTAAAAGTCCAAACCATCCTTCTCCTCGACCTTCGAAATGGCTGTCCTCAAATCGCTGCCCATGGAATCTGGACCACTGCCAACGACCTGAATGTAGCCGCCTCTCTTGTTCGCGCGCTCCATGAACGAGGTCACAACTGTCGGCATTGTAGGGTGATGGCTTCCCAAAAGCTCGACCGAGAAGCGGTCCTGGTCGATGGCGAGGAGTTCCTGCAATGTCGCGCGGTTTGACAGCTCCGATGACGAGGAATCTGCGACGGAGGTGCTGGGGCCCTTTTCGGGATCTTGGTTCAATTGCGGCTGCTTGCTGGGTCGGTTGCAGCAGAATGGAATGTGCGGGGTGTCTTCGCGGGTGACGAAGATGCTGATGCGCAGACCAGGACTTGTCGCCAACATCTCTTTGAGCTCGACGAATTCCTTGTTGAGCCAGAGAAGATCCTGCGCGCGGCGGATGACCCAGACGAAATCAACTGTGGCTTGCGGGACGATGAGTTGGCGGAGAGACGCGATCACAATTGGTAGGGTGAAAGTGACTCCAGTACCGCCGGCCACAGCCAAGACGTTGTCGGTGGTGTGTTGTGGCCAGCCAGGGCCGTAAGGTCCAGTCATGACGACTGGGACATCGCTCTGGCCAGCAAGAGCGGCAAGCTGTGCAGTCTGGCCCTTGCGGGCACGGAGGAGATATGTGTGGTGTTGCATGTTGCTTGACAAGTCAGGCATCGACGAGACCGTGAAGGGGTGAGACTGCCAGATGCTCAGACTAGGGAAGCATAGATAGAAGTGTTGACCGGGCTCCCAAGCCTCTTGTTCAAAGTCAAAGTCAAGGCGAACGATCACATCGTCACCCTCGCCGATCATCTGAACGTTTGCCATGGCGCGTCGGAAACCGAGCCTGCCCTTGCCGCCAAAGTGCAAGTATACTGTTCGGCCAAATCGCACGGCCTGGTCAAGGGCGATCAGGATTATGCTTGCGACCATCCAGCACCAGAGTTTGTCCCAGTGACCCCAGCAGGCGCCAATGTAAAGCACAGCTCCGATCAAATGCGTGATCTTGAAGAATTCGTAGCCAGTCCATCGGATTACTGATTTCATGCTGAAGACCGTCAAGAAGCAAATGAAGAAAGTCGCGAGGCAGCCGAAGATGGCGTACATGTTGGTGAGGAACAAGTAGTAGACATCTGGTGACGGCTTGTAGTAGTATGCCTCAACAACGGTCCAGCCGATTGTATGAAGCATGGCCTGGACGAAGATGATCCGGCCACACCAGCGGTGCAGGAAGTTGAAGTGTTGGTAAGGGATGCCGGTCAGAATTGTGAGAACGTTCTCGCGGGTTGCGAGGAGAACCGTGAAGGGAGTCAGCGCGTACGAGAGGACTCCCACGCGGTTTGAAAACCAGCCCAGGGTGGTACGAGTCTTGCCCGGTTTCTTCAAGGGTTCCGCATACATCCAAATGTAGCCGGTGAATCTTTTGCATATGTTAGCAAGTGTTCAAATCGTCCAAATGGTCGAAGAGTCGCTTACGAGAAGATGAGCAGATATCCCAAGAAGATTGCAAGAATCGTAACCTGCAACCTTGTGGTTCGGCCGAAGATCGACTTCAACGGGGCGTCTTTCAACAACCATCGTCGCTTGACCCTTTCGACGCTATCGCACACCTTGTCGATGACACCGCCGACCTTCATTGAAGGACCTCCCATGCGCCATCCGCGAAGGGTGACCCAGAAAACGGCAATGCCCAGCAAGACTCCCCACATGATGAAGGAGTATTTCATGCTGAGATCGTGCATGACGTAGACGCCATCGAGGTACTTGCAAGTGTCGGCATCGCTGGTGCATGGCAAGGGCTCGTCGCCATAGCCCCAATGTTTGACCATGTAGCCGCCTGGGGGGAGGTCGACATGGCTGTGGCGAGGTTCAAGCATGTTGTGAGCCATGTTGGGCCAGCCAATGATGTATAGGAGGGAGGAGGGAGGGATCGACGCAAGTGAGGTGGTAGTACAAACGGTGCGCGATGCTAAAAGAATGGCATTGGAGCCGCAGGACGGTAGTAATAGTTAAAGAGGTACGTTCCGCCAAGTAGAAGTGAGCAAGTTAGAGCGGCTGGCGCTGTCTAGATTACGGTGGACAGGCATGGCACTCATGGCAGGCGAGATGTGGGTAAATGTCGTCTTTGGCGGCGGGTGTGTAACCGCGAGTTCGTTCACGGCGACGGTGGATACTTGCTCAAAACCGCTCGCATTAGCAAAGACGGCCCACATGGCAAAAGCTTGGCCCACCCTGTATTGATGGTTTGTGTAGTATACCCCAGCGTTTGCTGCGAGGATCTTCACAAACTTTCACGTAGTCAAATGCCGGATATAGCTGGCGGCGGAAGTGCCCGTGTGAAGCACGACCGTGTTCGAAACGGCATCGGTGTCGCAAGGCCGCATAGGCACGTTTTTGAACTTCTAGACGTCGATGGGAATGGCCTGCCACTCCTGCCTCAGCCGCCCTGGCAGTTCGATATTGATGAAGTCCACTGCACCACCACCACCAAGACCGACCAATCTCGCGTGCACCGCTATCACTCGTCTCCGCTGCTCTCGGCATCGGCATCGTCCTTTTGCCTCTTCTCCAAGATCTCCTTCCAATCGCGAGCAAACTCGCGCAGCCCCTCCCCACTCGCGCCCGCATCTACTACATCCTTGGGCATCTTGTGCGCGCTGTATTGGGGCGTGCTGAAACTGTATGCCTCCGGGTCGTTCTTCCTGACCAGCCGGAACTCGGCTCGCCAGAACTCTTCATCAACTTCAGACTCGCCGTCCGAACTGCTGTTGTCATCCGGGTCGCTCTTCCCTGCATTCTCATCACCCGTTTTGTCGTCGTTTTGTGCAATCATCATCGTCCGCTGGCCTCCATTCCCCTCACCATCATCTACCTCTGCAAACCTAATGGGTATGCGCACCGTCTCCTCCTGCGCAGGCTCCGTCGGCTCGTCCATAGTCAGTAGTTCGAGCCAGCTGAACAGTAGTGGGTCCGTCCTCGGCGCCCATGGATTGACATCCACCAGCCAGACGCGCTCGTACGGCGTGGGGACATAAACATCAAACACAAAGTTATCGTCCGGGAAAGTGTCCCTAAGTCTTACGTCAAAGAATTCCTGAATCTTCGATTGCAAGCGATCTTGCAAGTCAAAGAGGAAGTCGAAATGGTTGAGGTCGCGCTGTGTGATGCCGACGAGCTTGCGGTTTCGCACAAAGCACCTGAACTCCACGGACGGGTTCATCTCGAAGGCCTTGCGCAGCACCAAATGGTAGGGAATTGTCGCGGTTGTGAGCTCGGCTTCAGGTCCCTCTCCAGGGACTGTTTCGTCGAACGCATGCTCCAAGTCGTGTGTCACAAAGTCTGAGCTCTTGAGCAACAGGTACACGTCGTTGGCGGTACGGCAGTCCATGCTATTGGCGTTCATCCAAGTTGCATCCTTAGGCGCAGACCAGTTGAGTTTCGGCATGACCCTGCCGCCCAGTGTCTCTATTGTGTCCTGGATCGCAGTGTGAATGTCTCTCCACCCGGCCGCAACGTCCTCCTGCTCGTCATCGGATTCGTTTCCATTGTCATCTGATGCAGAGAACACGCCGCTGTCCTCCGACCATTCCGGCTCGGCACTGGGCTCGTCGTCGTCGGGGAGGATGATTCCGTCGGCACGGAGGTAGTCGAGGAATGGCCGTGTGAGTGGTATGAGGCGGGCCTTGGGTGTGATAGTGCGGTATCTATATTTTCGTTAGGCTTTTCGCAAAGTCACCATGTAGATTGGTCGAACACACCTCGGATGCCACGAGTGGTAAGAGCAGTTCATAATGTGCGATTTGGTGATTGGCGGGAACGGCAGAGTGGCAATACCACCGTCGGCGGACTCAACCATGTCGTCCTCAACTACTGCGGGCATATCTCGAGCTTTGATGTAGGGTTACAAGTAAAATAGTCGATGTAATAAATGTATTTGGCACTTTCCGCAGCGATGACTATGAGCTTTGGAAGGAATCTTTGTCGGTCGGTCGGCGATAAGAGGGCCCTTATCTTAAAACCGGCGCGACTGCCCCTCACCGCGGACGGAAACGCTGTACAAGAGTATAATTTGATGCGACTTCACGATAATAATTGCAGAATTGAACAACTTTTGGTCTTTATACGGCCCAACATCGCCACCTCACGAAACATATCTACGTCCCTGCTCTACACAAAGCAAAACGCCCCTGGTATCAAAGTTTTCGTCCATCCGTGATGCTAATCCCCTCTAAGAGAGAGAGATTCCATCTATGCAGCCATCACGCTCTGGAGCGCGGCTCTACCTTGGTCGTCGAGCTTCTGCTGCACAAACTGACCGACACGCCCGCTGTGCCTTTTGTCCGCCTCACGCAGGTATTGGCCAACCCAGGCCTTGACGTCTGCGACCTCGGGCAGAGGATCTTGAGCAGGTCTCTTGCAGGTGTTGAGGGCGGTGAAAGCTGCGCCGAAGCCGAGCTCATCGACATCGCGGTCCTCGATAACATCGTCGTGAGTTTGAGGGAGAGGGGGGTTGATGAGGAGCTTCAAAAGTGCCTCGCAGGTGATGGTCCAGCCACGCTTGGCGTAGCGCTCGACAAATGCCTGGCTGTCGCCGAGTGTGCGGGTCAGTGCGACGACAGCAGTCTTGCGGTCTGTCGCGCGCGAGAGTCTCTGAGTCTCAGGGAGGATGATGGTAGTGTAGATAGGGGTGAAGACACCCTCTTGCACCTGGTCGGCGACCGAGATGAAGAAATCGGGACCCAGGCCCTTGTCTTGGAGAGCGGCGACAAGGTAGTAGAAGCGTACGAAGCGGAGCTTGAAGTTCTCTGTAGGTGAGGCAGACAGGCGTGTGAGCATGAGTTGGAGCATAGGCTGCCAGTAGGGTTGAAGCGCTGCGGCTGGGAACGTGGAGACTACGGCCTCGATGATGTCCATAGCGTTGCCTTCGTTCGCCTTGGTGGCTACAAGTTTCTGGAAAATGACCAGAATGGCCTCAGTCTGGTTGGCTGCGGCAATTTGCTCGGCGCCCTTCTGGAGCATCACGACCAGGAGCATCTTTAGTGCGGGCACGTTGCCCTTGACATCCCACATGCTAGGCGAGAGTACCGGCTGCACCAGGGCTTGGAAGTTGCTCGAGAGCGCAGGTGCCGGGTTCGTCGCGGCCATGGATGCGTAAAGCTGGAAGATGTACGGAGTGAACTCGTCCACCTGGCTTTGCAGGACGTCCATGAAAGGTGTGAAGAGACTCGACTCAAGCTTGTCCGAGTGTGTAGGTCCAGCGTAACGAATCAATGCACCCAGAGACTCGAAGTGGTAGTAGCAGAATCCAGGGTTGGAAGGGTTGTGGCGAATGACCTTTGTGATGTTGACCAGGTTGGTGATGACCAGGTCGGCAACAGTGATGACGCTCTCCCTGATGACTATCAGGACGCGCATCACACACTTCATCAAAAACTCGTTCTCCTGAACCTTCTCAGGCTTGGTGTCCTTTGTGATGAGCGCAAAGAGGTGCTGCAAGAGATCCTTTGCCAGAGGAACGATGTTGTCGCGCGGGATAATCGGCTGCTTCGCGTCGTTTGTAAGGTAGAGCGCACGGTCGACGGCGATAGCGGCGTATGTGTAGACGACGTAGTTGTCGGAGTTGAGGTGCTGCACAAGCAAGGGGAAGGCGCCTTGCCACTGCTGTGCGGAGAGAATGCTGCGGAAGATGTAGAGGTACTTGACAGCGTCCACCTTGAGAAGGGTGGGTGCGTCAGGGGTGGTGAGGTCCTCAGCCACGTGCTTTTGGAAGAAGTCAATAACATCAACATTGGGGTTGACACTCAACACACCCTTCGCAGCGGTGGCAACACCCTTTGCTGCGATCGACGAGAAGAGGTGCACTGCGGTGTCCTTGGCCTTCCAGTTGCCCTTCGGGTCCTTTGAGTACTCGCTCAGGAAGTGCTCAACGTAGCGCAGCACCACAGTTGTGACTTCTTGCTCAAACTGCTCCATCAGCTTCTTCAAGAAGTTGGTGGCCGAGCGTCTTCTTGTGTCCTCATCAGAGCCCTCCAAGTCTCTGCGGATGAATTCAATAGGCTCATCTTCGAAAAGCTCAATGTCCGACTCACGGAGCGACAAGTTTGGAATAACGACCTTCTCGGTCACCTGACCAAGCACATCCGCGTTGTTGAAGTTCTGAGCATGCGTAGAAATGCCGGACACGGTCGTCAAGAACTCAAGCGCTCTGGCAACAACGGTGTCGTATTTGGTCTCCGGGCCGATGTTTGTCAACATGGTCCAGGAAGTGTTGACGAACTGTCCCAAATGTGCGCCAAAAGCATCCTCGTACTTCTTTGTGTAGAGAATCAAGACCTTGAAAATGTCTGCTCTTATTTCCTCTAGGATACCAGCCTCGTCGTCATCGTCGGTTTGCGCGGCCTTGTTGTCGAAAACAAGGTATTTGTGGAGTAGGTTCGCGACAGTGGCGATGTTGTCTTCGAATTGTGGCGGGAGATCTTGCGCGGAAAGATCGTAAAGAAGCTTGACGATCAGGTCGAGAGTACCTAAGTGCTCCTTGAGTACGGCCGGGTTGGCCTCGTTTGCTGTGATGACCTGGTCTTCGTTGGCCCAGAGCTGCAGGAAAGGTTCGCCGAATTTCGACAGGACGTGGTTGATCTCGGTGTAAAGCTCGTCTGATCGGTAAAGAGGTTCCCACTTCTTGAAGACAGAGTGCGCAACCTTGAGCACACCGTTGTTTGTTGCAGCGTTGTCGGGAGTGAGACGCGAGACGAGGTCGTCGACGAGTGTATCCCAGTTCTGATAGAAATCGCTATCGGCGATCACACTGATTGCATCGCCGAGTTGTGCCTGAAGTGCCGAAGGCACCTTGACCATGAGGCCGATGAGCTCGCTCTTGATCGTCGCAACTTCGTTTCGGGGAAGCTTGTGGTTACCATCTTCGTCCTGATACGTTGTCAGCATCCATAGACTCCGCCATGTTGTCACGATTGTCACATACCACCCAGTTTCTGCGGACGAAATTCTTGAAGAAGAGAGCGGCTGCTAGCCTCGTCGCCTGCGGGAAGCTGTCTGTGTTGACGATTTGAAGGAGTGCGAGGGAGAAGCCAGGTGTGGACTCTTGCGCCTTGAGGGCTTGCTCAGCTGGAATAGATGTTAGATGTGTATCGACGATGTATTTGATGCGTTTGCAACATACCCTGTCTGCTCTGCTGGGGGTCAAGACTGGCCTGGAGCTGGCCAGCAATAGCTTGGAGATCGGCAGCCATGGTTGTGAGGGAGAAGAAGGAGTGATGGGTGTTGGAGGAGGTATAAGTGTGTTGCGTGAGTGTCTCAATAGAAGCAAGCACTTTTCTAGAAAGACACGGCGGTAAACAGAAAGCATGGACTTCAAAGTGAAGAGGCTCGGCGGGGCAGCAAGCCGAGCCGCGTCTTGTTAGAGTGGTAGATTGATAAGATAAGATGGAGCGCGTCTCAGGGTCACCGGGCAGTGAATCAATCAACAGTGACGCTGGAACCAGCAGACCATACCTAACGCTTACCTACGCAACACAACAACCGCCACTCAGCGACTTATTTCTTTAGGCGTTTTGTCCTTTTCGTATTCCTTGCCTTAGACTGCATCTCCCAGTCCACTGCTATCTACGCATTTGATCCCGATCGTCCACTTCTTGCCTGGCCGCCACCTCCTTCGCCTGTCTAGAGACACAGCCAAATCCGTCGCCCGCCTGGCACCTACGCCTCCTTATGAATCAATAATAGGGTCCGTCATCTGGACACCCTACACACACCCGCCATCACTATGGCGGCCTCTAGCAACTACGCTCGACTGCGGGAGCAGACTATGGGCTCGCAGTTCGACGAAGAGGCAGTCACCGTCAACACCCGCGCCTTGATCGACAAAGTTCTCGCGCGATACTCTGGAGAATGGACAACACTAAGAGAGCTCATACAAAACGCTGCAGACGCGCAGGCAACAAAGGTCACCATCCGCTTCGAGACCAACCCTTCCGCCTCCGTACCTCTGCCTCAATCACAGGACCAGTCAGAACACATCAAACATGTCCTTCTACACAACACACTCAAGACCCTCATGGTCAGCAACAACGGCGATCCGTTCGCCGAGACGGACTGGCAGAGATTGAAAAGAATCGCAGAGGGAAATCCAGACGAGACAAAGATCGGTGCATTTGGCGTCGGCTTCTACTCCGTGTTCGCGGATTGCGAGTCGCCGTTTGTGAGCTCGGGGAGTCAGAACATGGCGTTCTACTGGAAGAAAGACAGCTTGTTTACTAGACGAGGGAAGCTTCCAGAGGGCCAGACTCCCCAGGATACCACATTTTTGCTGGATTACCGAAGTTCCACAACACCGGTGCCGCCGCTGCTGGGCCTGTGTCAGTTCCTGGCCACCAGTTTGACCTTCGTTGGACTTGAATGCATTGAGTTGTACCTTGATGACTGGAATATCCTGAAGCTTACCAAGAAGATGGCACCGGGCGCAAAGATCAGTCTCCCGAAAGACGTCAACCCTAAGACGCGAGACGGGCTTATGAAGATCACCGGAGTTGAGTACCAAAACGCGCAGATCGATGCACAGTGGATGAATGTGGTCGGTTGGAACAAACAGCTACCCGTCGTGACCACTACCGATGCGAGCCAGGCACAAGTCGAATCTGGCGGTGGTCTGCGAGGTTGGTTTAAGAAGCTAGCAGGAGGTGTTGACACTGCAAACTCCGCTACAAAGAAAGCACAAAAGGAAGAGGAAGCACTTCAGCTAGCGATTTCCGAGGACCTCACCGGATACAGCAACGCGACAGTCTTTCTTCGGATCAGCACGGTCAATGTGCAAACATTCGTTGGCAAGACCCTGGCTCAAGAGCTTGAGCGCGCAACGAAGAAGCCGCCACCTAAGCACACTCGCATTGCTATTCTCACGTCGTCTTATGATGAGACGTCCGCTTCGCTTTCGACGGTATCCGGAGCGGGCTCTAAGAGGGCCAGTGACATTTTCTCGTCCGTTCTGCCTACCAAGAACGGCAAGATCTTCATCGGTTTCCCTACCGCCCAAACAACTGGGTTGCTTGCACACATCTCCGCACCGTCTGTCATTCCGACTGTCGAACGCGAAAGTATAGACTTGAACGCTCGCTACGTCCGCGATTGGAACATTGAGATGCTCCGAGTGGCGGGTATTGCATGCAGGGTCGCATACACTGGCGAAATGGCTGAGCTAAAAGCCAAGCTCGACCGTACACTGAGCGTGAACGGTACCAAGAAGGTCACCAAAGAGGATGTCGCGGCCGTAATGCCATCTGCTGTCCACGCTTTCAAGCAATACAACTACGAGGAGTCCACGCCGTCTTCTCGTGTCGGACAATACATCGAAGAGGCTTTCTGGATGTGCAACCAAAAGGCTTCGATCGACATTTTGAGCACGCGCGGTGTCCTACCGAGTCAGCAAGTCCGTGTTGCTACGGAAGATCTAAGCTTCGTTGATGGAATTCCAGTCGTGCCAGACGAACTGATGACAAAGGCGCCAGACTTCATCGCCAAGCTCAGAGAGTACGGGCTGCTGTCGGACATCACCACCGGCGACATCAAGCGTGAGCTCGAGGCCCAAGCTCTCACAGAGAAGCAGGTTGTGGAGCTCATCAAATGGGCGTGCACGAAAACGAGCCAGCATGAGATGGATGCTTCGGTTGTCCAAAGCCTGTTCGACGGTACTGTTGCTGGGATCGATGAAGAATTTGTCAACCTCTCTTCAAGCCCAGTAATCCAGCTTGGTCAGATCCGAAGCTTTGTCAACACTTCCAAAATCCCCGCCGAGCTCCCATCGCCGCCGCAGACGATGCCATTCCGCTTGACAAAGGGTCTAACACCAAGTCAACTCTCATCGATAGGTTGGGAGGAGCTACAAATCGTACCGTGGCTTCGCTGGATCATCGAAAGCAACGGCTTGGGATTTGGTGCTAGTCAGAGTTTGGATACTACGCCTGCTGTCGCGTCCCAAGTACTGCCAGTCATCTCACGGGCTTGGGATGGCCTGAGTCCAAGCTCGAAGCAGACTGTGAGCGATCTTCTCGTCGCCAGAACAGTCATTCCAACCAAACTTGGCATGCGCAAGCCACCTCAGTCCTACTTTGCCAGCGTCAAGCTGTTCGATGATCTTCCGACGATCACCGGCTTGCAAGGTGTGAAAGAGAAATTCCTCGGCGCATTAGGTGTACGCAAGACGATCGAGCTCACTGTCGTCTTTGATCGACTTATGGCGAAGTCCATGAACGGCAAACCTGCAGAAGAGGGCAAATGGAGTCACGTCGATCTTGTGAAATATCTGGTCAGCGTTAAGGACGACATCCCAGAAGAAGACATCAAGAGGCTGCGCAACACTCCGATCTGTACAGCTGAGCCCACCTCAGGTGATCAGACAGACAAGGGCAAGCTTTACCGCCTGTCCGATCTGTTCGAGCCAAATGATGACATCCGCCGCCTTGGCCTGCCAATCCTCCAGTGGCCGGGACAGTGGAAACCTGCGAGTCCGGAAGGACGCTTCTTGCGAATCTTGGGCCTGATGCCATACCCCGACGTACCGATGCTGGTCAACATTCTGAGCAAGGCGCCCGTGAACAGCGACTTGCAGAACACCACTCTCAAGTACTTTGTTATGAACAACTTCCACAACGGGTACAACAGGTATCCCATGCCAACGATCGACAAAGCTTTTCTGCCTGTACAGCCATTCCAAGGTGAAGGCAACAACATGATCGCCAAACCCATACAGTGTTATGCGAACCCCAAGGCCGCTGTGCTCAAGTTCAGGATCCTCCGTGCAGACCTGATAGCTCATCATCTCGTTTTCGGCGTTTCAATGGATCCACCCATCGATCTTTGTGCAGAGCGGTTGATCAAGGCCCCACCGCTTGACATCGGACAAGCAAAGACGTTGTTTGGATACTTTGCCGATCGCCTGCCTGAAATTGGACCCGGAGGAAATCTTGCCGAAAAACTAGGCAACGCGCCAATCGTACCGATCATCGACAGAAAAAGCGAGAAAATGTCCAGCGTGCGGTTCGTCGCTCCACGTACTGTCTTCCTAGGCGACAGTGAGAACTACGGAGACATCTTCGATTTCGTGGACTTTGGCCACGAAGCGAACTCATTCCTACTGCGTATTGGCTCGAAGCATGAGCCAGATGCCAGGGAATTGGCTTACATGCTGATTCGCCAACCGGGCCGCTTGCTGGATTCACTTGGTACTGACAAGTATCTCCAACTGCTGAGGCGGGTCGCAGACAATGCGGCAGCTCTCAAGAAGGACAAGACTCTGTGGCAGCAGCTGAAGACTTCACCTTGTTTGCTTGCCGTCAAAGAAGTTGCAAAGGCTGCACCGGGTCGCGATAGCGAGAAGATCCGCGATGCAGATGAGGAAGAGTTGATGATCAAAGAGTTCTCACTCACCAACGCGGCAAGCATGGTGATCGTCGACGACTTCCACACTTATCGATTGTTCCAGTCCAATTTACTGGCTGCGCCTCAGGAGGAAACGCTCGAAGGCATGTATGCCGCCCTCGAGACGCCTTACTTGAGCAAGCTTGTCGAAGACGACCAGCGTATGGGAGCACAACTAAGGGATCAGGCCTTCGCTCAGAAGCTGCAAAAACTGATCTCGGAGCGTTGCCGACTGTTCCTTCATGACCACTCCGCTGACATGATACGTCATGATGCGAAGTGGCTGGAGCAGAACCTGACCGTCAAAGGTACGGAGTTTCTGCAAGTGACACGCAGACTCAAAGGCTACAGGATGCACTTCGTCGAGACGCGTACCGCTGCCTTGCACAGAGAGTCGAAACGCGATGCCACCCTGTTTGTCACTGGACGCTTTGATCTCTACGAAGTCAGTCGTGCTATCATGAGCTTGCTGCTCAAACGCCCTCGTCAACAGGATTTCCTTGCTCTAGAGATCTTGATGGAGAGCGATCTCCGCCGGCTGAAGACTAAAGGCTACAACGTCGATCGCATCCTTCGCTTGAAAGCCGAAGAGTCTCGCATCGCAGAGACCGAGAGGCAGAAACGAGCTGAGGAGCAAAGGAAGATCGCAGAGGCTAATGCGCATGCACAATCACCTATACCGAAGCAGCTTGATACCAAGAGCTCTGCTGGAACCAAGAGCGTTACGGATGGAATGGGGCAACTGCAACTTGAGGGCGGTAAAACGCCTGAGAAACAACCTTCCATGCCTGGTTCGTTCTCAGAATCGCCTGAGCAGAAACCGAGCAAATCCGACATTTGGAACCAGAATCCAAGCAGTCTGTTCAGTAACCTGACACGCCAGTTTGGGTTCAACAACACACCGGCTTCGCCTCAGCCGTCTCAGCCTCAGCATCAGCAAGGCAACAAGATGCTGACCAATGGTCATGACGATGGTGGCAGCAGCTCCGAGCTTCCACCAGCCTACACCCAGAAGCCTAGACCCTCGCCAAGCGCCCCGGCTCCAGGAGATGGAAAGGTCTCAAGCCCTCAAGACCTCCAGCAAAATCTGCAGTCCGCCATCAAAGCCTCGCGGTCATACACTGCAAACTCGCTCTTCTCGCGACCTGAGACCAACGAGATCAAGGAGTCGCCATCCTACTGCGACAGCAGACCGGGCCACGATCTCACCTTCGTCCGAGACCTCGACCAAGGAATGAAATTCTTCTTATCTCGCCATACAGCCGATACCCAAACCTTCTACGCAGACCACCAAACCGCCATCGCATCCTTCAACGCCCTCCTCGTAAACTGCGCCGCCATCTTCGACCTCCCAGTATCAACCGTCAACATTTTCGCGGACCAGCAGGGCTCCACCATCGCTTTCAACAGGAATGGCAGCATCTTCTGCAACCTCAGATACTTTGAGCAGCTGCACAGAAACGGCATGGGCAGCTCGGATGGCTTGGTGGAGGCCATGGCGTACTGGTGGATCACGCTCTGCCACGAGCTGGCGCACAACCTTGTCGGTGACCATGGGCCACAGCACTCGTACTATTCGGAGAGTTTCGCGCATCACTACTTCCCTCGGATGGTCTGGTGGGCCACGCACAACACCGACATGGCTACTCGTTAGAACCTTGCAGACTTGGAGATCAATGACGCGAAGGAAGGCGCAGAGCACAGGCTTGCGTGTGTACACACTACTGGGAGTTCGGGTTTATCGATACATTCGCGGGCTAAACGGAGTTTGAGGTCAAAGGCTTCTGGGTTACTGCGGCAGGGAGGTGCTCTGAAAGGCAAGAAGAGCGGCATTTTTCGCGGTTGGAGATAGATTTCGTGTATTTGTGCGTTTTGGATGAGGTGCGCACTTGGAGGAGGACGATACCCTACTCTGATACATTACAATAGGTTTTACGATCTTTAGATATCACGATCGTTGTACAGCATTCTCTGGTCACGCAGCTTAGTCTGAGTCTCGTTGTTCGGATGGCCGCCACCAACAGATATCAGCATGCTCCATGTTCATAGCTGACCCTGAGCCAAAAGAAAAGAACGTAAGAGGCCAGCGACGACAAACAGACAATAACATACAACAGGCGGGATTCCCAGATGGTCACCCACTCTAGTACTAGTCACCCGGTTCAGTGCTTATGTATGGCAGAGCGGACGGGATGCCCAGTTTTCACTGACCTATGGTCGTATGTGCTACTTATCAACACAAATAAAATATATACCTATTCAAAAACGACCCCTGATGCTATTTCGCTCTAATAAAGCATCGACGAACAGGACAACTCCGTGTGCATCCGAGAAAGACTCCCGGTCAAAGCGTTTCACAGTTGGAGCCACTATTCATGAGATTGATCCTCATATTCATTTAGACTGAGCCACAGCACTAAGACTAGACCCGCTCCTCAAAGTGCACTATAAAGATAACTCACATGGAAGAGATGCGTGATCAAACCTAACGCGCCAAAAGCACCAAAGGCACTTGCGACCTGTCACAACGATTAGATCAGAAACTCTAAGTTCAAATTGCACTCAATGTACATACCTTCAGGTGGTAAACACCCAACTTCATCGCATTTTCAAATATCATCACGCCCAGTCCGATCAGTAGCAGGAGAATACTGACGTCGAGCAAAAGCACAGGTATCGCCCAGACGAGCAGTAACCGCCGGCTCGGCTTCCAGGTTGGCGGCGCTCGCCCGTCCAGCGACTTGATCTTGACGCCGATGAAAGTGCAGATACGCTCGTCGCGGTCTCCGTACGAATTCACGCGACTGAGAGCAATATTCTGCTGCACAGCTGTGCAGATGGACAGCAGAGCGTAGAGTAACGAACTGTACCAGCAGACTGCAGTGCTGACCGGGAGATCTTCGAGTGTCTTCCAGCCTAGGCAGGTTGTCACTGTTGCGGCAATTAGGGCGCTCTATTCTGACGTTAGTGGCAATGCACACGTTTTGACTGGAATGAGGTTGTTAATACTGCCAGTCCGACAAAATTGAGCTCTCCCAGTCGGTCAGTCCGCCACGTCGAGATCAGCTCCTGGCGCTGCTCATCGTCTTGCATACATAGAAAGTCCGCGGATTTGGAGGTCGATCTCCATGGCGGGATACCATCACAAACTCTTGCAAAGAACGAATCGCTAGATTTCGACATGGCTTTGTATTGGAAAGCGATTTTGTTTATTCGCATGTCGAAAACTCGAGGCCCATAAGGACCCCCGAGCGCGACGACAGTGATAAGATAGGCTGGTTCTCATGCATACAATATCACGGAACCTGTTGCCGACATCGACGCCTCTATTGATCTCCTGTGGGCTGGAACAAGCCCTGTTGACGCCTCTATTGAGCTCCTTTGGGCTGGAACAAGCCCTGTGCCCCACTTCAAGCCGCTTCCCCAAGCCTACGGTGAGATCGCTGATGTGTTTCTTAACATCATCAAGGATCCATCAATTCGAGATTGTATCGAGCGGATTTTTTCTCCGGAATCATTTGTATAATTTTGGCATTTAGACAGTTCACTTTGTAAGCGTCCAGGACACAATGGATATGTTGACGCATCGCCCCAGCCGTGCCTTACCTGCCGCTCCTCTATGCGCAGTACCGAAGTGGCGTCGCCGGATTTCTACCACTGACTCCCAGATCAGGACCACTAATGCACAATTGCTTGAGCTACTCCGCCACCATGCTTCTGCAATGAGAAGGTCGTGATGAAAACAACGCTCGTTTCCAATAAGAGCGTCGTAGGTCTACCGCAGATGACCGTATCAAGCTGCCATGCCATGAGGCTTATGTGACTAGCAGTGCACGAAGCTTACGGACGCCTTGCCGTGTGATATCGGCTCATAGCGCAAACCGCCCAGGCGCAAAGCGAAGAGCGATTGAGTCTGGCTCGTTGTTCCCAAGAGCCTATCGGAAATGTCAAGTACGATTCCAGTCTGCTTTATCTGGCTCTGACCTCTGCTCATATTGTTCTTTCTTCCAGAGCGCATGCCTGTATTACGTCTTCAACACTGGATTTCCGGAACCTTTCATCATTGCCCCGAAGACGCAATCTGCACTGTTACATCGGAAAGTCAAGATGCCGCAGAGCAAAGAATTCTGGACTTGGGCTAAAGAAATGCGCGAACACGAGCGCCGAGCTCCCGAGGATGAGCGGGTGTATCTATGCATCTTGCACCTGGATCACAAACAGGAGCATGATAGGGTTGTAGAAAAAGTCGCAACCAGGTTGGAAGCCACTGTGGGTGAAGCTCGCCTCAGGAAGATGCCGTCCTTCTGCTCCAATCTGGATGAATCCGCCAGCTCCGGCCGAGCAGCTCTTGAATCGGGACCTTCGCCTCGCGCGAATACTCCAGCCCATTTACTGACGAACAGCGTCTTCCTGAAGATGCCAGACATGGTTCGGAAGTGGCATGAGATAGGTTTCGTCAACAGGCACTGGGCGATAGAGGTCAGGGGCCAGATCTACGAGCTATACAGGGTGAACACTATATCAGCAGCTCGTAGGCGAACCATATGGGACGTTCCGCGGATCCGAGAGAGACTCACAGCGAGGCTGTACGTTGGCAGGACACACATGGCGGACGACGTCTTGTTGGAAATTGGTTGGTTTATATCGGTGAATTACAAGACGAGACAGAACAACGCTAAGGAAACCCCCAGCAAAGGGCATCATCGACCTGCAAAGGCACTACGAGATCCAAATGGACAATTGCCAACACTTTACCGCGGTCTTTCTTCCGAGGATACTGTGTCCGCAGCACTGCCACATGACATCCTTACCTGATGCCAGTCTGCCCTTCGTCAAGCACACTCAATTCGGTTCGCTGCAAGTGGGAGTCAAAGATGGCAGGGTATCCACCATCTATCATCGTTTCCTTCACGAGCGGAGGAATCTAGTCTGGCAGCACTCAGTATATTGTAAGAAGAGCCTCCCATATTGACCACCACCAAACAACCCTGATTGATGGAAATGTCAGATTTCACCATCAACGAGGACTACGTGCCGACCTGCGCTATTCTCACCAAGAATCCCTACAAAGCAGTAAGCCGCCTTGTGCGAGAGAACTTTCGGGGTCGGGGATCGGAAGGGGCATTCGGACGCTCTCAAGTACAGACAAGTATCACGTGGGGAGACTACCCCCAAACCAAGGAGGTTCGCCGTCTTGGTAAACGTGAACAATGGACACTCTTTCCGAAGGCAGAGTGGCCGCCATGGCAAGGCAAGATGAAGACCTGGATCACACATCATATGAACGAGTGGAACGACGCGCTAGGCTGGACACCTCAGATGATCAATGAGTGGCTCGCGGTGTATGGCGATGCAAAATTGTTGATCGAACTCTCCAGGGTGAATCATTTCTCCCCAAAGGAAGACCTGCTGGTGCCGGTAGTCTCGTATGCCGATTTGTCTTCTGGTTCTTCTTCGCGTCAGTCGTTGCAGCAAGCACGGTCCGTCTCGCCCTCCCTGGTGTCGGTTTATCCGCATTTCTATCCAACTCCCGGACTGTCACCGCGTCAATCGCTACATGAGAACAACGAAATTCCGGCTTCGCCAGTACCAGTACTCATAGAGCCTGCCTTTGAAACGCCTCCGTACCTGGCAATGCTAGGCGCTCAAACGGATCCACCTTCATATGATTCGATTCACACAACGTCTCAAACCTCGCTTCACGGTGGAGGACCCAATTGCTCTTGCCTTGAATGTCAGGAGGACAGAGAATTCGCTGAGGCAATGGCCCAATCAGCCCAACAATTCATAGATGAGATGCACTGCTTGCAAGTACTGGAAGACGAAATTTACGCTCGAGACCTTACAGAGGAAGAGAATGGATCTCGATTGGCGGCGGAGAATAACGAGCGCGAGCGTCTGGCACAAGATCGGAGGATTGCTACTTACTATACTCGACATGAGCAACGCAAAGCGGAAGAGTCTTCGCGGGTCGTTCGAGAGCAGATTGAGGAAGATCTCAGGCTTGCTCGAGAGCTCGAGCGGCTGGAGGACGAGAACTATGGCCGAATTTTCTAGGCTGTCCCCTGCCTTTATGAATGTGACGAGAACATGGACTGGGTATACAGTAAACGGACTGGCCTCGAAGGTCGCACGGATCAAATACGCAGTATCAACAACAAACGTATCGCGATCGCACACAACGTTCTTTGTGACATCTCAGACACAGCCGTTTCTTACACGTCTCCACGAGAATGTCGACTAGGTGTCTCATCAGCGGCGTTCCCGCAAGCCCGTACCGATACTTGTCGACAGGGCCATCCTCCTCAGGGTATCTACATCGAATCCTTTGGGTTCGTATCCATGGTTTAGGCGTAGATCGCAATCATTACGTCTTGGATTCGTAGCGAGATTGCCATCTCCATCATCCTAATACGCGGGCCCCTCAACTACCTTCAATGCTGACTCCATCTTCGGAAACATCTGACAACGGATAGCAGTCTTCGCTGTCCCAAAACTCGCTCGATCCGCACTCAGACGAATCTTGTACCCCGTTGTGTCCAAAACCGGCGAATTCACTGTTAGAATTATTGCCGGATTCAGTGTCTTGCGTCTCCCAAGACTTACCCTCAGGCCCATCCACGATTTCATCTCCCCCCTCATTGTTCGATTGCTCGTTCGGCAAGTATTCGGAATCACTGGTGTCTCCGGAGTACTCGGAGTCGTCCCGGTCCTCGGCGCTTGCGTCTGATGTTGGGATATCACTATTTTGTCTTTGAGCAGTGCTCGGACCAAGACGAATCGGGAGAGCATCCACGCGTGGTGTCCCCAGCAGAACCTCTGGTTCTTGATGCAGCGGCTGGTTATCCTCAGAATTCGATTTGGGCTGTTGTTGAGTGGCGGTGGGGTGTTGGCCTTTCGCAAGAGACTGTACCGAGCTCGTCGGTTCTTTTGAGTGCAGAGGGTGAGAGGGATGCTCTTTGTCGCTTGAAGTCCATGCCTTCGACGTGAAAACATAGGCAGGGCTTACCCCCGGCGGTGATTTCTTGGAAGAGGAGAATATGGCGCCATCCGGAAGCTTAGGATCGGTAATATCTTGCGCCTTGCGCGGAGTTGGACCCACAGACGGGGGCAGGCGAATGACAATACGCCTTGACTGAGGACCGCGAACGATAATAGCCTTAGACCGGGGATCACTAGAAGTTGACATCGGTGGACCAGCTTTCTTCTTAGAGCTAGGAGCAGTCTGTTTCAAGTTTGAGGGTCGTTTATCCCACGAGAAGACGTGACCGGATATATCACCCAGAGAAAACTTTTTGGGAGCGGTTGATGGTGGAGAGTTTGTGTCTCCAGGATTGGAGGGGCGTTGAACCCTTGACGAGGTCTGCCTTTTCGCTGAGATGTCAGGGGCGGCAGTTTCATCTCGCGGTGGTGTGATCACAGAGGTACTCTTTAAGTTATTCGTTTGCCCTGCCAAATTCGCCGGCGAGTAGGGTGGTGCGTGACGATAGTCTGGAGATGGGACTGAATAGTTTGCGTGTGGAGCGCGCGATCCGAGTGCAATTGAAGTGAGGTGATGACAGATCTTGGGCTTTAATACTCGCATAGCCCATTTTGTCATCTGATTCACCAAAGCCCTGGTTGCAAAAATACCCCATGCGAGCTCTAAATGCGTAGCCCATATGCAAGCCATCCTCTGCAAAATGTCAGTCTTGGAAATCTGCCTTTTCATGCCGTGGAATCATACCTTGACACTTCGTCCTTCTCGATTGCACCAGAACGTCAACCACAGTCTTAGTTCAGGTCCGTTGCATGTGAAGGCGATGATTGGAGGCAAGTCATTAGTAAATCGGCCGTCAGATGTTTTGAATAAACCAGTCATGATGTCAAGTGCTGTTGCTGACGCGTTGGCCGCTTGCTGATAGCAGAAGTCCTTCAGGCCTTCGTCTGTAGAGCGACGCTTCACTTCCACCACAGCCCATGGAAAGCACATGAGATCGGAAGTCCGGAATTCAGCGCTATCTCCATGGTGTATCCTAGTTGTCAACGACAGCTTTAGCTTCCAGGGCGAATCGTTGAATCGTCGAATAGTATCTGCTAAGAAGTTCCGAGCGATATCCATGTTTATGAGTGCTTTCGGTAGGTCGTCTGTCGATTTGTATATGGGAAAACCATATGTCAGATCAGGTTTCGGTCCAGTAAGCCTGTGGCCATCATTCTTCGGCGTTCTGGCGTGGTTGGTCCAATACACATCTTCTTCGCTACAGCTGTCAATACGCATTTTGCTTCTCTGGGTTTGAGCGAACTTACAGACACCACTGCTCGAAAACATGGCTATGCGATATTAGCCAAATGATTGCTTAACAGGACTACGTAGTAAACTTACTCGTATTTACGCAGAGGTCTGGAAGTGCCCCTAAAATTGCGGAACACGTTGTTGCGAAGGAAAAGGGTCCATCCAGCTTCGGTCGCCGCCTGTAAGTCCCCGGCGGCCTCTGCTATCTTCCTACACTGGCCAATATCATCAATTATTGTCTGTCTGCGAATGTCATCTTCCGCGTCTGGGAAAGTAGGATTCCACCAAGCCGTCGTGGGAGGCACAAGGCTCCAGGAATTTCGTGTGGCTGTCTCTGCAAGAGTCCATGTTTTCTTGAATTCCGACAATTGATGCTCCATGAAGCTCTTGCAATCTTCATGAATTGACGATGCAGTGAAGTCAAGCAGAAATTGCCTGACTCCGTCGATGCTGGGAGGGAGATCCTCAGTCTGCGCCTCTCCAGCTGCGTGGAAGCGCAGGATTGTCGGGTCGTACTCAATGCCATTTGCTTTCAGGTTGTCGACCGTGATGTTCGGCTTGATCTTTGATGACTTGGACCTGTCGGCGTCGGGAGACTTGGTCGAATCAGCGTTCGGAGGCATCGCGCTTTTGGACTTTTCGAGAGATTTGTAAATTGTTATCACGGCTGACCGACAAAACGAACTCCTCTTATCAAGATGCCGCGACCGGAACCACGGCTTGACTGCATGTGGCACAGCAAGCCGACTTCGTGTCCTGCAGGGGGCGTAAATTAATCATTTGTTGTTCGGTGATGCATACAAGAAGCATTGAGCTGTTAGATCGAACCACAAATTGTATCTAAAGAAACCCTCTAGGTTTGTTATGCCCGGCCAACCATGTACTGTCGAAAGTCAATCAAATTCACGTTTTTATGTTAGAAGCATTGCGCAAGGTCAAACATCTATTTGCGGCTGTCCACCAACATACCAGGGTATCGAGCGCATACAGATCTTGGCGTAATGCTAATCTCCTAGGACAACCGAGACCGTTGACGGGCAGTCGCTTACCTAGTATGTACGCTGGCGAGCGTGAGAGTTACATGTAACACCACAACTCGTTAACGCCATTACTTCAGCTGAAGCCGCGTGGCCGCCCGGCTCAGTGCTGATTTGTGGCAGAGCGCACGTGATCTCTGATTCCCAACTCCTGTCTCCTGACTTCTGACCCCCGACTCTTGGTTTCCGATTCCTGGGTCCTGGTTCTTAGCTTCTTGTCACCTTTCTGAAAGGTTGTGTCCTTGGCGCCGACTCACGAGCACGGAGAGAGAACCACTATAATTGCTAACGAAGGGAGATTAGGGCATTCTGGACGGAGTGTTTTCCGTCATATAAATCAGGTTCCTGAAATTGGGTTCCAGAATCCAGGAATTACTCAATCACGTGATATAAAAGTCACTTGCATTCCAGGCTTCATGAATCACCACATTCTTTTCTAGGAAATTCGTTCCTGGGATAACGAAAAGAATCAAAATATCATGGTTCGCACGGAGTCGGTTTCCGTCACCTTCTAAGCTCAAATTCAGGTTCCTAAGATTGAGTTCCAGGATCCTGGATTCGTTCACTTGATCACGTAACATAAATCACGTGCGTTCCAGGATCCAGGGATCACAACACCTTCCTTCTCAGGATATTCGTCCCTAGAACAACTAAAACAATTGAAACTTCAAAATTTCGGACGGGATGCCCAGTTCTCACTGACCTATGGTCGTATGTACCAGCATGAAAGAAATTGCTATTATAATCGCTTGAATAGTAGCTGACCTCGCGATGCTGGGTCGCCATTATTTCTCGACGAATGCCAAGAAGTTTAAAAAGAAACTCACTGCACACGAGGTCAGCGCATTGTCACGGTGAGGTTTCCAGCGTGGCTTTTTCGCCCGGTGGCCAGCTGTTGGCGTTCAGCAGGAGCTGACGGCTTTATCATCTCACATCTCATCAAAATCTGGAATCCACACACGATGTCGCTGGTCGCCACGCTGAACCACCACAGCTCATGGTGGGCGACCGCCATCAACGCCGTGGCGTTCTCCAGAGACGGCAAGATGCTTGCATTAGGCTCATGCGACTCGATTAGACTCTGAGATGTTGCGACGGGTGCGGAGGTGAATCGCTGCCTGAACTTCAGGAACCAGATTTTCAGTGCACACTTCTTTTTCTTTCGATGGCAGGCTTGCATTCGGAGACGCCAAAGAGTGGTGGTCTGGGATGCGCAGGTGGTCGGAGATTGTCTCGCCAGGATGGACGTGCGTGGGCTGATGTGGAAGTCATAGGTCGGAGTCAAAAAAGTTCTCAGTTGGCCCGATGGCACTGTGGTCACTGCGGCAGACACCATCAAGGTCTGGAGGCCTGTCACAGCGGTGGAGCAGGAGTAGACTCAGGTTTCTAGTTTCCGAGTTCCGATCGATTACACGTTTGTTACGCACAGCGAGCTTTCCATTCGACACTCACTTGTAGTCGTACGGTTTCATTAGTATCAAACGATGTGTATGTTGCGGTTGGGCCCTTCGGTTCGCCGAATGCCCTCAGATTAGCGACGGCTACGGATCGAGAAAAGTTATGT
>Ga0265797_10002766_pt1 | contig 28982 bp, 28 predicted proteins | sample P2T30metagenome_FD_192433 | JGI IMG/M metagenome (GOLD analysis project Ga0265797, IMG submission 192433) | Plant litter microbial communities from East Loma Ridge, Irvine, California - P2 T30 | ecosystem: Environmental > Terrestrial > Plant litter > Unclassified | place: USA: California...
TCTTTTGTGGGCTACCATTAAGATTCAAACTTCCTTCCATAGCGCCTCCTGCAAGAAATACCAGATTATAATGATATGTACCACTACCTAGCATATATTTCCCCTTCCATGTGGTTGCGCTGATATCAAAGTCGAAGACAGGCTCATCATCTTTACAGCCACTAAAAATGGTAAGCAAAAAAAGTGCGGGAATCAGGATCCATTTTGACATAACTTTCGATTTAAGTGTTCATATATGCCGCAATATATTTCCGCAGTAATTTTATTACACAGCAAATGGATGAGAACCCTTTATAACTTATCAAATAGATATTGCTGGTTATTGAAGGGTAAATCTGTTTTCCCCCTTTTATGAAACCTGAGCATTAAGCCCTCCTACAAAAACGTTTAAGGACATTATCACAAACCCCCGAATTTGGAGATTAATAAACGATTCACTTCAATGCAGAACATTATTCTTATTTTGTACGAAATGGAAGGTACCCAGCTATCCAAAGCAAGTGGATCGATCGACCGGCATTCACATTTATATTCCCCTGGCAGAAAAGTATACCTATGGGCAGTCCAAAGAGTTTGCCCGTGTAATTGTTGCCTTGGTTCAGCAGCAGCTGCTGCCGGAATCAACCAGTATCGAGCGTGCCGTAAAGGATCGTAATGGAAAAATGTACCTGGACTTTTTGGGTAACCGTCCACAGGCAACAATTGCCGCCCCATATTCAGCCAGGCCAAAACAAGGAGCAACCGTTTCAATACCTCTTCATTGGTATGAGGTAAAAAAAGGTTTACAAATCAAAGATTTCAACATTCGAAACGCGATGAAGCGGCTGGAAGAAGTAGGGGATATCTTAAAACCGGTGCTGGGTGAAGGGATTGATCTGGTTAAGATTGCTGAGGAAATGAGGTATGTTTTGATTATAAAATACGGAATTCAAAATGAAAGTTTAATATATTTAATACATTAACTATTTAGAGCTTGTTTAAAATTCATAAAATAATTTGTTTATGCTATTTTTTGACTACGAATGCGTTAAATTTTTCGAGATAGCATGGCTATCTCTGCAAAATTTGCCTTTTCTCGTTCAATAAATAAGCTATAAACATTTTATGTTACGAATTTAAACAGGCTCTAAAGATTGCACAGATTTCAAATTGAAGATATATCAGGGAATTTTAATATTGTTCAAAAAAGAATATTTTGCATTGTAATAAATTACCCTCACTCTAACGGATTAATCATGAATGCTCAAAATAAATTCTTTGTCGTTGCTATTGGTTTTTCGGCCGGTGGCAGGCAGGACTTGTATCAATTCTTCTCTTACCTGCCTAAAATACCTAATGCTGCGTTTATAGTCTTGCACCATTTGAACCGAGATTATCCTAGTGTTGCTGATAAGCTACTTGCTGAGCACACCAATCTTTCCGTATGTTGGGCTATGGATAAAATGCTTATAAAGCCTAACCACATTTATATGCTGGCTCCAAATAAAATGATGACCATCAAAGATAATTATCTTAGTACGTATGATAGAGATCCCTTAGATAAAAGCAATTGGGCTGTTGATATTTTCTTCAACTCTATGGCCGAAAATAACGAAGGAAAGGGCGTTGGGGTTATTTTGTCAGGTCTTGGGTCGGATGGATCAAGAGGGGCGGTTCATATTCATAAGTTTGGAGGGTTTGTATTGGTACAGGATCCGGAAACAGCGATGTTTGAAGGTATGCCTTTGTCTACAATAATTAGAGACAATCCGGATGAAATTCTTTCCCCAAGAAAATTGGCACTTGCGCTGGGTGATTATTTAAGTATAACCAATTTATCTTGAAGCTAGCATTGACGGTAAATATCTAAAGGCCTAAATTAAAAAGCATGTCATGACATGCTTTTTAATACTTTTCGACAATGTTAATTATAAGCTTTAAACGAAAAAAGACTTAGCAAATAAATGCTAAGTCCTTAATTTTCAAATGGGACCATCTGGAATCGAACCAGGCACCTACTGATTATGAGTCAGTAAAAATAAGGTTTTTCTGCTTGTTGTATATTTGTCTATTGTTATGCAATATACTGATAATTAGATATTTATAAAATATTTTTGTTTTTGCTTGTTGTCTGTTTATCGTCTAATCCGTAAATTTGTATTGCACGTAAAATTGAATGAATGTTCAATCAAAATGGTCGTATCATGAAACAGGCAACGGTGAATTCGTTCTTCGACACAAGAAGAGACGATAATAAATCAAGCTTAATGTAATCTTTGAAAGAAAACAGAAATTGTTTTCAACAGGTATCAAAGTAAGTAAGGCGGAGTGGGAACGGTTGAAGAAAAATGCCGAGAAAGATTCGCCGGATGGTAAAATCAAGGATGACAATTTTCTTGACGTTTGGCACAAGTTATGGAGCCGGGAGACTGACTCAGTCGGCATTGTTCCTTTTGCACGTAATATTACCAGGAAGCTGGTCCGAATTTTACCTTTGACCTGTTCCGTGATTTATTTGAAAATTATGGGAAGACAGAAGCTCTGCACGAACGGATTGAGTCAGACGACGTGATAAGCATGCTTGATTTAAAAGCAAAGGCTATGGAAAGTGAAGAACGCCTTGGTTCAGCTGCGAGTTACAGAGATACGGGTATTTCATTGAGACGGTTTATTTCTTCATTCAATGATGCTGAAAGATCCAGGTTTCTGAAAATCCCTAAACCTGCAAAACGGAATGCACAGAAACCTACTGCAATTTTAAGATTTGAGCATGTGACTCCCGATTTTTTAAAGGCCTATGAACAATGGATGCTTCTGTATGGTCGTGCTGCGAAAAAGAAGAAGTTGAAAAAGGGAGAGGCTGCTGTCGATACTCCGGCAACGCTTACAACAGTGGGAATATACTGCCGGCAATTACGTAGTGTTTTTAATGATGCGATCAGGGATAAGGTTGTAAGTTCAGAGCTATATCCTTTTGGAAAGGGTGGATATGTTATTCCGGCTGGTGCAAATATCAAAAAAGCTCTATCCAAGACAGATGTTATGAAGATCATAAGCTATCAGAGCGAGCCCGGTTCGTATGAGGAGCGAGGCCGTGATCTATGGGTCGTTTCGTATCTGAGCAATGGAATGAATATTACGGATATCTGCAATATCAAGTGAAAGGACATTGACAAGGCAGGAAATAGCTTATCCTTCGTTCGACAAAAAACAGCAAGAACGAGAAAGGGCAATCAAGTCCGGATAAAAATAAACCTGTTTGCCGAGAGCTGGAATATTATAAACAGGTATACCTACAGTATCGCGCCTGAATCATACGTTTTTCCGTTTCTGAACTTAGGGATGACTGCAAAGCAAAAGAAGAGTACAATCTCACAGATAGTAACGATGACTAATCTGCACATCCGGAATATTGCAAAGAAATTGGATATAGTTATGGACGTTACAACCTATGCTGCCAGGCATTCCTTTGCAACTATTCTCTTGCAGTCTGAGGCACCAATAGCGTTCATCTTTCAACTTAGTAGCTACTGAATACATGACCTTCAAATTCGGTGTATCCATCCATAAACAGATCTTTTCCGAAGGCTTCATAATCGAAGTACCTTTGAAGTAGGTCAGGTACGTCCGATAGCATTCCGGTATTTTCAATGTACTGGTAGGCGAATTCTTCTGCGGGATCTTTCATTGACCCTGCAAAGTATCCCTGGTAGGACTCGTTGAATTCTTCGAGTATTTCTTCGAAGTCCTTATCATCATCTGGCCAGCTGGCTATATCCTTGCAATAGATTTCAAGTGCCCTTGCTCTGTCTTCATCCATTCCGGTGACTTCTTCCGTATATTCGAATGTATATTCATTCAGACTGCTTTCTGAAATCAGAAAATCCGGAATGTATTCCCAGTCCTGAAACATAAGTTCCGGATCTTCTTCGTCCTGATGAAGTTCTAAACAAGCTTCATAGAAATCGTTCAGGTCAATGTAGTCTGATAGATCCATCCATTTTCCGAAAAGCGATCCGTCATTGTACTTAGCGTAAGTACCAACATAAATGCGAAATTCAACTGAAGTTTTCATGAGTGAAAGACTTTAAGTAACAAAGGCCCTGGTGGGGCCGCCTAGGCTTCGTGCCAAAGGCAATCGCTGCTTTCCCACGAAGAAAAAATGACGGGGTATACCCCTTGGGTGCAAGCCCATCCGGCGGTTTAAGGCGGGCCGCTGGAAGCGGTGATAAATAGCCGGATGACGAAGTGCAGGCTTGCGGCCGTCATTTTTTGCTTCGTAACTTTCGGTTGACTGACTGGCAAACGTGCGGCTGGTGTCTGATGAGCATTGAGGGATTTAGCAATGATTACATTAACATGGAGTACCATATAGTTGCTATGACCGGTCTTTCGCTTGTCCCTTTGAAGGAGTTAAAGTTATTTAGAGTTAGAACATGATTTATGATCAGATTATATCTATTTGATTCGATTTTTTTCGCTCCACTTTTTAGGCTTTTGTCCAAAATGTTTTTCAAACAATCGTCCAAAGTAACTGAGATTGCTGAACCCTAATTGATATCCTACTTCTGAAACGGATCGTTTTTCTTCTCTTAAAAGCCGTGCAGCCTCCTGCAAACGTCGATGCTGGTGGTATTCGTTTAGGCCCATCCCAAATACCTGGGTGAAAATTTTTCTTAATTTCAGTTCATTCATTCCGCTTAATTTGACAAGCCCTTCAATTGCAGATGATTTATCCAGGGAGTCTTCAAGTGCATTCCTGACAAGATATACAGCTTCAATTTCATAATTACTCAGGCTACGATGCTTAATGTCCTGCCGGTTTAATAAATTTTCAAAAAGCAGATAGATCAGTTCCAATGATTTTAATCTGTAATAAGCTTCCGACAAAATAGGGTCATTATGGCTGTCTGAGATTTCATTAACCAGCTTTGCCATTTGAGGCGACATAAATTCCTCTATCCAAAGCGTTTGATCGACGTTGAATAGATATTCCAGCCGGCCTTGATCTTTTCCTATAAATTCTTTAAGATAATTCAGGTTTAACAGAATTGTAATTTGCCTGATGTGAAAATCCTTAGGGAAAGTAACTTCGCTTTCCCAATGGGAGGGTGTTATACGTACATGTGGCTGACAAGCCAGTGGTCTGGCTGTTGGAATAGCCTCCTTTGTAACTGTATTGAACATATTTTGAAATGAGATCAGCAACCCCTTTTCTTCGATATTCATGGATTTTCGTTTAAATGAAAAAGTTTCGGTTGCCACCAGTGATCGGATCATAACGAGTAAATCCGGCAGCATATCCACGACCTTCATCTCATTCAATTGTAGCAGCTCGAATTCAGCGCCATCTGTTAGTACAGGGACCCCTAGTCTGGTTGCCAGCCTTAGCATTTCATGCTTCATCTCATTCATTTCTTTTGGACTATTTTTATTGTCGTAAGGGCTATTTTTATCACAAAATAGCAAATAATTTTGCCATAGTAACTTAAAAGAAAATAAATGAAGAAACATATTGTTATCTCAGGAGGAGGCATTGCCGGTTTAACGGCAGCAAAGTTTTTAGCCAAACAGGGCCATAAGATAACGGTGCTGGAAAGAGCCCCGGCATTTAATAAATCAGGATTTCTCATTTCGCTGAAGAGTTTTGGCGTAAAGATTATGGATGAACTCGGGCTTACTTCTCAGCTCTTAAATGAATCATCGCCTTCTGAATATGTCAATTTTAGGGAATCTGATGATACGGTCATCCAAAAGATCAGCTATGAGAAGATGAACGAAAATATTGAACGCTCAATCTTAATCACAAGAGGCGGGCTTCATGATGTATTGTACGAAAGTGTAAAGAATGAAGTAGAGATAAATTTTTCATCAAGCATTCAGGAGCTAATTTCAGATGGACAACAAACGAATATTGTGCTTAATGACGGTAGAGTTTTAGTGGCTGATCTGCTAATCGTCTCAGAAGGCTTGCGTTCATCGACAAGGGAAAAACATTTTGAACATTGCCAGCTCGAGGACTTTAATGTGCTCTATATGGGAGGCCGGCTTAAAGAGAAGCATTCTTACAAAGTGGGAACATTCAATATTTATATTGATGTCGATAAGATGCTATCTGTTTATCCGATTGCTGACGACGAAATAGCCATTCAATGCTATATCCACAATACCAGCGATGATTTGGTTACCATAAAAAACACTGCTGACAAGTTGCTGATAAACTCTTTCAGTGGATATAGCAGTGATATTCTGAACCTGCTGGATCGATTCGTAGATAAAGGACTAACGTTCGTAGATAAAATGGGCATGGTAAAAGCCCCGAAGCTTGCCCAGGGAAATGCTGTTTTACTAGGTGATGCGGGCTATTGCCCTACTGCACTTTCTGGTATGGGTGCATCCCTTTCTATTTATGGTGCGAAAGCGCTGGCACATTTTATCCAACTGCATGCCGACGATTTTAAATTAGCCTGTAACAGTTATGATAATCTGATGCAGCCGATAATTCAAAAATTTCAGCTTAATGCCAGAAATAATGCGGCATCCTTTATTCCCGCCAACGAAGAGAAATTAAAGCAATTTGTCCAATCGTTTAGAGCAGCTTCTGAGTCAGATCTTCATAAAATAATGACTGATCCAATTGTGTTGAATGAAAACCAGTTAAATTTTAAATCAAATCATTGAGATGACTTTCAGAAAAATACTGGCTGTAATAATTGGATTTGGGACGGTTGCGCTTTTGAGTTCGGTGTTGGCAAAAATACAAGGGGTACTAAATCCGATGTCATTAACGCTATTCACAAGTAATAGTTCAGGGACAACAGATACTTTGCAATTGTTGATCAAATTATTGTGTGTTTACAGCAGCTGTATCTTTGGCGGTATGATGACCACGTTGGTTGGCGGAGGCATCAGAGAGAATTCAATCGTTGGCGGCATGACAGTAGTGGTTATTGCCTGGCTTTGGCTGTCTGTGGTAAATCCTCTGTGGTTCTGGATTCTATTGATTCTTGGCGTTTTGCCTTGCGTTTTGCTGGGAAATAAATGGTTTGCAGTACTGAAAGGTAAACACTAGCATAAGTGAAGTTGAGTAGGTGAGAATATCTGTCAGCTGATTCTGATACTTATAGCAAATCATGCAGTCTGTTAACTACATGTTGTCCCCTCTGGCATTTTCGCAAAGTCGATGCGTTTCCTTTAATTAATGGTGGAGATTTTCTGCGAGGTAATTATGGTCTTGTTGATCTCAAAAGTTGTTGCTGTGTGATCCTCAAAGCATGTATGCAAATTCCACGACATGCTTTGAGGTTTCATAATACCAGGCATAAGAATTAAGCTAATTATTTGGAAGCATTTTCATAACCCCCAGTCAACAACCTGTTTCAGCGTTCTGTGAAGCTCCTTCATATCGCTTTCTTTATTGATGTCAATTCCACAGAATGTGCTACCGTTGACCTTTGCATGAAGAACAAAATAATAAATGCCAGCAATTTGTAAGGCAAGTAGCGCCCGAAAGTTAACCTCTGAGTTCATAAAGTAAGCGTCCGTCAGTCCGAGCATCTCTTCACCCAATCTTTCGCGGGCATCGGATATACCACGGGAAATTTCATTTTTTTCGCTGATCTCCCAGCGGATCACTGCAATAAAAAGAGATGATATGTTGTATAACGTAAATCTAAAATATTGGTATCCAGAGATAATAGATATCTAATGTTAATTCCGGACTTCTTGATTTTTTGGAAATTGGAGAGACGAAGGACTTTCATTGATTTAGCTCATTTTATGTAAGTTGTCGTTTATAGAAGTTTGTAGGTATAGTTGTTCAAAACTCTAAACGCCCGTTCTGAATATTTTAGATCGTTTAAGCCAGTTGTATATAGGTTATATTGGAGAATAGGGGGTACGACCAGAATTTCAAAAGCCAATTATCTTTGGCAATGTAAACCGCTTATACCCGTACTGCATCCCGACCGCCTTAAAAGAATTCGCGATTTATGTTCATGGTTGGATAAAGAACGAAGTTAAGGGCGAAGTCACCGAACAGATCCGCGCGGCTCTGGAATGCGGAGCAACTAAAATTCAGCTGCATACTCGGAATGAGAGGTTCAAAATATAATATTTGTTCGGATTATCATGTGCGGGAGCTGATGGAGTGAAATTTATAACAGGTAACATTAAGATTTCAAAAGGTTTATGGCAGATTTAACTTAAATGATATTACGTTAGAGTAATTGTGGAACTAAAATGGTTCAAATATTAAAATGTAAAAATTGCCCTTTTGGCATGCTAATGATATATGGCATAACTTTTGTTAGCTTAATTTGATCTTTTAAATGAAAAAATACGATTAAAGCGTTTTTATCACTATTAAGTACCTTAAATACACTGCTTTATTCGACAGATATTTCATAATTCTCACGAAACAGGAGCTTAAAAAAGAAGAATCTTTTCAAGGTCTATGTATTGTTTGTCACATAACCGGTGAGGTAAACCTTATTGCGAATGAGACTCAGCTGTTATCAGAAATTATTATCGTCGAATCAAAAACCCCTGATGAATCTTTCTCCGAATGGTTTGAAGCTATTGTCAAGAGCAGATTGGTCCCTAAACCTTTAAATGGACACTTGGCAGATGTGTTATTTTTCCAACAAATTCAATACTGTACGAAATAGTCCACCCTGAGGCTGATAGTGACTTTTTATCTGATTTGAAGGAAGCATCGATAAATGAGGATCTAAAAAAGGCCATTCAAGAAACAATTAATGCGGCTAATCATTTTAGAGGAATCAGAAACTACAACCTATGCCCCTGTGTATTAAAGAATTGATCTCGGCCTTCGTGGAAGCTTAAAGCCGTTCATATAGATAAATTATTGTTTATTACTTGATTCGGAAATTGGTTAGCTTTATTTGGCATTTGGCTTCACGTACCGCAATGCTTTACCAGTGGTTGCCTTTTGACGGGACTTCTGCCACATGCGACCTGTTTGAAATTTCAGCGCTTCAGGTCTTAGTTTGACAAAATTGAATTAATCTTCCACTTTAAAAAAGTGTGATAAATTACAGGGTTGATCAGGAATTCGATCTACAGTTGGGAAATGTTTATAGAGAAGACCCGGTAATTTAGGATTCATATATGAGGTGCTATTGAATTCAGGTAAGCAGTTCTAAATGATTGCACTTATAATGCCAAACAATTCGGTGTCATCATGGATCGGGAAACCATAGTTTTATGCAATGCCTTTCTGCTTCGGATTGCATATTTTCTATGGCTACCTAATATCTCATTCTTTCTACTTTTCTTGTAGTTGTGAGCTGAAAAAGGAATGGCTAAAATTAGCCATTCTATGCTAACCTGTAACTGTCAATGACTGTATTAATTCATCTTCAATTTTCATGTGATAGGTCAATACAATCGGGCTTCCTTCAAAATTTCCCGAAGTTTCTGCCATCAAAAGGCTTTCCGTTTCTTTTTCTTCAAAGCCGACAGGTTTTATTGTCGCCTTGTATCGCTCGTTAGAATCCGCTATCCAACGCTCTATTTCTTTTTTACCGTTGTGCGTTTTTCCTTCATCGAAAACTACGGCTGTTTCAGAAAAACAATTGGCGTATGCAACGCTATCAAAGTTGTTTTGTGTTTCTACTAATTCGGCTATTACCTTCGGTAAGTTCATTTTTTACGTTTTTAAGGTGATTAAATAGTGGGTATAGTTCCGCCGTCAATGACATATTCTGTTCCTGTGAGATAGCTCGCTCTTGGCGAAACCAAAAAACCGACAAATTCAGCCACTTCTTCTGGTTGGGCAGGTCTTCCGAACGGTATTCCACCTAATGCATCCATTACATTTTGTTGCGCTTCTTGCACCGTACTGTTCGCGTTTCTTGCAAGTTCTCCCAGCCAGGCTTCCGACGCAGTGGTATTGATCCAGCCTGGCGAAACAGCCAGCACGCGAACACCCGAAGAGGCAACCCCGTTGGATAAGCTTTTACTGTAATTTCTCAGTGCTGCTTTTGCAGCTGCGTAAGGCAAAGTTGAATCGTACAAAGGAAGTTTGCCCTGTATGGAAGCAATGTGAATGATAACACCACTTTTTCGATCGATCATTTGTGGTAAAAATCCTCTGTCCAGCCGAACCGGAGCGAGCAAATTGGCCTGTAGCGTTGATACCCAATCTTCATCACTCAATACAGAAAATCCACCGGCAGGCGTTGATGAACCTCCAAGATTATTTACCAGAATATCCAGCCTTCCATAAGCGGATAGCACTTCGCTTACCACCTTTTGTGATCCGTCTGCCTTACTTAAATCAGCTGAAATGAAATGCAACTTCTCGTTTTGCTCTTCCGGCGCGTTCCTTGCGGTAATAATAACGGTTGCGCCAGCTTGCAAAAGCCTTTCTGCAATTGCCCTTCCAGCTCCTTTTGTACCCCCGGTTACCAGGGCAATCTTACCTGATAATTCATTGTTGAAATTAAACTGTTCCATTATATTGTCCTTTGCTTAAAGATGAATGATAGGACAAAATTGGCGTGTAAATGAAATTTAGACAAGTACGGAATTACGATTCATATAGGGATAAATTATTCCCCTATTGCACGAACTGATACATACGCTTAATTTTGAAATATGTATGAGAGAAAGACAACACCAAACCTGAATTGCGGACTTGACCTGATCGGTGAAGTGCTTTATGGCAAATGGAAAATCCGCTTACTCTGGTTTATTGACCAGGGTTATCAACGCCCGAGCGAACTGCAACGTAAAATTCCCGATGCTTCCCGCAGGGTTTTGAATGTTCAGTTAAAAGAATTGGAAGATCATGAGTTGGTTTCTAGAAAAATATATCCCGTCCTACCGCCGAAAGTAGAATATAGCCTGACGGATTTTGGTAAGACGTTAATCCCCGTGATTGCCACATTGGGGCAATGGAGCGATGAACACGAAGAGCGGTTGCGGGAGGTTATTTTGAAACAGGCGGTAAGTTCTGATTTGGACCTAACCCTTGATTAACTAATAACCAAAGTCGCTGGCGTCTAACTATATATAGATTGTACATAGAAGTGTTCTACCGATGTGTATAGACTTGAAAAAACTGATGATGATGCTTTTTTTGAGGTAAAATTGGATACCTTTTTCACGGATTTGGATAATCGTCGCTGTGAAATGCTGCCTAAGTTTGTGCTATAAAACTTTATTTATGATAGCAGCAAAAGGATATGCGGCGCAAACGGCAGAAAGCCCACTGGCGCCCTGGCAATTTGAAAGACGCGAAATAGGCGCGCATGATGTACAAATCGAGATATTGTACTGCGGGGTTTGTCATACCGACATCCATTTGACCCGTAACGAATGGTTTCCCGGTATCTTCCCCATGGTTCCCGGCCACGAGATTGTGGGACGCATCAGCGCAGTTGGCGCTCATGCCAAAAAGTTTGCTGTTGGCGACCTGGGCGGCGTAGGTGTAATCGTTGATTCATGCCGCGAATGCCAGGATTGCAAAAATGGTCAGGAGCAATTTTGCTCGGTGGCTCCGGTCCAAACATACAACAACCTGGGCCATGATGGTTTGCCCGTATACGGAGGATATTCGAACATCATCGTTGTCAACGAGGACTTTGTGCATCACATTTCAGAAAAATTGGATCTGGCCGGTGTGGCACCATTGCTTTGTGCAGGAATAACGACTTACTCGCCGCTGAAAAGATGGAATGTTGGCAAGGGCCACAAGCTGGCTGTGGTCGGGCTGGGTGGATTGGGGCATATGGGGGTTAAATTTGGGAATGCTTTGGGTGCCGAAGTAACGGTGCTGAGTACTTCTCCGGGCAAGCAGGAAGCTGCAAAACAGCTCGGCGCGTCCCACTTTATTATTTCCAGGGATGAAGAGCAAATGAAGGCGGCTTTTAAAACCTTCGATTTTGTGCTGGATACCGTTTCCGGAAATAGTGATGTCAATCCTTATCTTTCCATACTTAAAACCAATGGGATTTATGTAAATGTAGGTATGCCGGCCAAGCCCTGGGAAGTGAGCTCCTTCACACTCGCAACAGGCAATAAGGTCATCGCAGGTTCTGGCGCTGGCGGTCTGCCTGAAACACAGCAGATGCTGGATTTTTGTGCGGAACACGGAATTGTCCCTGACATTGAACTGATTGACATCAAAGATATCCATACCGCCTTCGACCGGATGCAGAAGGGCGATGTCAGATACCGATTTGTCATTGACATGCAAACCTTGTAATTTCAGAAAGTGAACAAGCCATACCTTATCAATTCCATATCCGAGCAGCACAGACTGCTCGGATTGCCCAAGCCCAAACATCCGCTGATCAGCGTCTTTCGCCACGAAGATGCTGCATTCGACGTTTTGACCGAATTGCAGCATTTTACCCTGAATTTTTACTGCATTTCCATAAAAAAGGATTATGATGGCAAGTTGAAATACGGGCACCGGCATTATGACTTTGATGAAGGAATGATGGCCTTTATCTCCCCCAACCAGCTACTGATGAAACTAAACCCCGGCACAAAGCCGCCGGGTGGCATTACCTTGATGTTTCATCCGGATTTTATAGCGAATACGCCATTAGCAGCCGGGATCAAAAATTTCCATTTTTTCTCGTACGAACTCCATGAAGCCCTGCATTTGTCTGAGCAGGAAGAAGCAAAAATCGAAGGCATATTCGCCAGCATAGAAAGTGAATATCAGACCAGTATCGATAATTTCAGCCAGGACGTGATGATCGCTCAGATTGAAGTCCTGCTCCAATACAGCAGCCGGTTTTATGCCCGTCAGTTCATTACCCGCAAAGTGGCTAACGATGAGATACTGACCCGCCTGGAAAATGTACTTGACCAATACTGGAATCTGCAAAAAGGATTGCCAACGGTTCGGCAAATCGCCACAGAGTTAAACTTGTCTCCTGACTATCTGAGCGATATGCTCCGTATTACTTCGGGCCAGACCGCCCAACAACATATACAGGCCAAAGTAATTGAAAAGGCAAAGCAGTTGTTGACTACTACCGACTTACAGATCAGTGAGATCGCGTATCAGATTGGTTTTGAGTATCCCCAGTCATTTCACAAACTTTTCAAGAACAAGACCAAAATGTCGCCAATGGAATACCGGTCCAGCTTCAATTAAAAATTTATGTACGCTACCTGAAAATTACCGGATATGTATGACGTGATACTAATCCAATAATGTTACTCATTTTTCTGGCACCCGAACATATTTAAGATTTCTAATGATTTTGCTCGTTCCGTTTTGGTCTTCATAGAACGTCTCTGTATAATGAGTATCAGCTGCAATTTTGCAAGACTTTTCGTTTTCTGATCTTTAAGCTTGAGCCTTCATTCATTTTTCTACTCGTAGATGAAAATTTTTTTTATTGTATTGTAAGTCAATTATTTAAAATTTCATATGGCAATTTCGGTTGTGAGACATTTAACAAAATGATTGGCTATACTGGATTGATGTTATAATTAAGAACAGGCAAGTCGGAAGCGCCATGCTTGTTAATTAACAGTTTAGATCTTTAAATTTGTCATATGCGTAACATTAGCTTGTCAGAATTTATCGATATCAGATCAATTACTGAATTGCACGATTTTTTTTCATTACGAAAAGCCATTGCATCCGCATATATCCATTGTTGATCTTGGGAAAGTCGATCGTTCGGATAGAAAACCAGGTGTATTATACAAAATCAATTTGTATTCTATGGCCTGTAAAAAAATTGGGTGTAAATTATAACTTATCCTCACTACTGTCTCGTGCAATACTATTTACATGGTCACTGAATATAAAAAATTTGATTTGTTTGGTGAAACCTTCATTCAAAGGTTGAACTTAAAGCCGTCTTTTGAATTCACTTTTCCGGTTGCTGAGCAAGCGTGTTTCTTGTATATGTTGAAAGGGGAAATGGAATATCAATCAGAAGCTGATCACTTGAATATTCCTGCCCACCAATCCCTGCTGCTAAACTGCCTGAAAGCTGGTAACCAGATTAGGGACATCAATTCCAGGGACAATAGCGAAATTGTGATTGTTACATTTCATCCGGATATTTTGAAAAGGATTTATGATAAGGGACTTCCGCTGATATTTACAAAAAGTAACCAAACGACAAATCAGCAGCGAGGAGTAATCAAAAATGACTTTTTGATCCAAAAGTATATTGAAGGCTTGCTGTTCTATTTTGAAAATCCATCGTTAGTCAGTGATGAGATTTTAATATTAAAGCTCAGAGAGATAATTCTTTTACTGTCGCAAACGCAAGAGGCAAATACCATACAAACCATACTCTCCCAACTATTCTCACCAACAACATTTACCTTCAGGCAGATTATAGACGCGAATCTGTTTTCACCGGTCAGTGTAGAAGATCTGGCACAAATGAACAATCTGAGCGCTTCCTCATTCAAAAGAGAGTTTAGGAAACTCTACAACGATTCTCCCGCCAGTTATATCAAATCCAAACGGCTGGAAAGGGCAGCACAGCTGCTTTCGGTTTCTGATGAACGCATTACTGACATCGCTTTTGATTGTGGATTCAATGATCTTGCCAATTTTACCAAAAGTTTTCACGACAGATATGGAGTCGCACCGTCAAATTACCGCTTAAAACGAAACGAAAGCTGAGGGGCAATCATAACCCAATAAACAGATGCGTGGAGATCACATTTGATGATGGCCCAAATTGCCAAATCATTGGCCTATTCTGCAAAGAAATCCTGCTGCTTGCTACGCAACTTTGCATAGTAATCAAACAAGCAAAACATGGGATTGTCGAATTTAGGTATCTTTCATACCGTTATTGGAGTTGTTGCTATTATTGCAGCAGTTGTGTCATTCATAAAGAATGCTAAAATTGATCTGGGAAAATTAACCGGGAAAATCTATTTCTACTGCACCCTTGTCGCTTCGCTTACTGCTTTGGGGTTGTCTAGCATTAAGGGCGTCAATCCTGGCCACATTCTTGCACTACTAATTGTATTACTGATCGTGGTGGCCTACTTCCTCTATCTGAAAAAGCCAGGAAACAATCGGTCGCGCTTTGTCGAAAACTTTTTTCTTTCATTCAGTTTCTTTTTGTCGCTACTTCCAACAGTGAATGAGACATTTACCCGTGTTCCTTTAGGGCATCCTTTGGCAAATGGTCCGCAGGATCCGCTGATTGCTAAGACGCTACTCTCACTTTTTATTCTGTTTATTGCAGGATCTGTTTTACAATTCAGAAAGCAAAGAAGAATAAACAGGTCGAAATCCGCGCAGCCGGGATGAGAAGCTACCAACAGAAATATCGGAGTATGACCTGATGTGTAAACGGACGGTATTTTGCTGCTGAAAACGGTCGTACTCATGACTATATACGCTTTTGAACGGCAGGATTTCTTTTTGTTTCAAAAACAGAAAAAAACCTGTGAAGCGTTGATTTGCTTCGCAGGTGAAATTATTTATTTAGTTTCTGGCAAACTTTTCAAGTTCGGAGTTGAACTTATCCATTTCTTCAATGAAAAACCCGTGGCCGCCTTTTTCAAATTTCACAATGTGAGAACCTTTGATGGCTTTGTTAAGCTGTTCGGCCTGAGCGAAGTCACACAATTTGTCGTTTACACCGTGGAATATCGCAACAGGCATTTTGATTTTTCCAAGCACCGGACGAAGATCCAGGTTACCCAATGCTGTAATAGCCTGTGTAGTAGCATATGGCGATGCATTCAGATTAATGTTTTCCAACCATTTGATCGATTCAGGTGAAAGTCCGCCTTCCTGGCCTTCGAATGCTTTTCCAAAGCCTGCTACCAGTTGCTCCCGGTTCGTTTTAGTTTGTTTAATCAGATCGGTTGCGCCCTGTTCGGTGATGCCGTAAGGATGGCCTTCACGTTGTTTCCATGATGGACCGGTTGCGCCGAATACAGCTAATTTTTTTATGTGTGCACCATTATATTTGGTTACGTAGTGAAGTACCACGGCACTACCCATTGAAAATCCGCCTAATGTTGCGTTCTCGATTTTCAGTTTTTCCAAAACCACTTTAATGTCGTCAGAGAAAGTATCAAAGTCATATTTTCCATAAGGTCTGTCTGATTTTCCGAAACCACGAAGGGAAATACCGATCACCCTGAACCCTTTCTCAACCAGATACTGGTATTGATATTCATACATCTCATTGTTCAGCGGCCATCCGTGGATAAGTACTACTGGCTGGCCTTCTCCAAGGTCGATCACGTGCAGTTTTACATTTTTCTCAACTTCAATGTATTCTTCTCTTCCCAATGATGCGGGCTTGCGTGTTTGTGCGAAAAGGATTTGGCTTTGGATAAAAGTGAATAGAAATGCGATGGTGAAGGCAATGGTTTTCATCTGAGTATTAAGTTTGATTTTTTTAAGTTAATCTGCTAACTGTTAGTAGATTGTCTTTTTGTTTTGACATGACAAAGGTGGCAGTTAAAACAGCCCGGAAAAATGGATAAAAGGCCATGCGCCTTGTACATTTTTCCCGGAAGATGAAATTTTGGCTTATAGAAAAGGAGCAAGTTGGTCTAATTGCTGCCTTACAAGCACATTTTTCATGGGTTCAAGCAGGGTTATCTCAACATTTTTTCTGGTAAGGATTATATGAAATGGCTGATTCAGTTTGCTGGTGAGATGATAAATGGTTGTAAGCTCGGCGATATCCTCAGACATGCCGTCATGGCATATAGATAAGGATTGGAAACCTAAGTAATGATGCTCCGTTCTCAATTAATTTTCAGGGTGGTCATCCGGTAGATGCTGATGCTTATATTTGGGAGATAGAAGGATCAAAGGGGAAAATTGTACTTAAAGCCCAAACCGGGCACACCCAGATGGAAGATTTTACAATTAAACATTATACTCCGTCAAGCCAGCAGCCAGAGCTGATCAACATAGCTGACGCAGATGAACCCTTTGTGCCCCATACGAACGTCTGCCTGATGTATAATAGTAACGATATTGTCCGTTTCACTGGCCTGCAATTTTTGCTTCTTTGGTTGCTACTACCGTTGCTTTTAAAGCAAAGAGCTTTATTCTGATACCTCTCATAAAATTTAATTATTTATGTAAAATACTTTACTTTTTATTATTCCCAGCTTCAAACTTACGCCATCAGAATATCGAGCTACGTTGAACTGATTCAACAGCTAGAAAAGAAAAAACGGCAGTAGCGTGAGCCACTGCCGTTTCTGTTAAATCTGTTTCACTTACAATAACTCACCCATCCCAAACACAGTCAATCCTTTGGCAAATTGTTCGGCCATTGCCTGGTTGGCGGCTTCAATGTATTGGCCGGTGATGGGGTCAACCACGGTGCGTAGTGGCCGGGTGCCCTTTGGCGTGCCGATCAGTTTTACAATGGCATCTGCCACGTCCTGCGGGTTAGGGTTTTTACCCTGCATCTCTCCGCCCAATGCGGCTATCATTTTGTTGGGTATACCTGCTATTGCTCCGTACCCTTCAGATACGCCCTGATCCGATGCGGGGTTGTTCTTTTGCTGCATTTCGGTTGGGAAAGCACCCGGCTCCACAATGGCCACATCGATGCCTAAACGCTTTACCTCATAATGCAGGCCCTCGCTTATTCCTTCCAGCGCAAATTTGGAAGCCGCATAAATGGTAGCAAACGGGAACGATACCCGGCCAAAGCCGCTGGTTACGTTAATGATCAGTCCGTCGGCCTGTTTACGCATAGCGGGGAGCACCTGTTTGATCAGTCTCCACGGCGCATAAACATTGATATCAAAAGTGGTATGCACATCGGCGGTGGTAAAGCTCTCAGCCACACCGGTCATGCTGTAACCGGCGTTATTTACCAGTACATCAATAGTACCTTCTTTGGCCAAAATGGCATCAACGGCCTGCTTTACACTCTGCTCGTCTGTCAGGTTAACGTCCAAAACAGTTACGTTTTCTACGGCCGCCAGAGCTTTCGCTTTATCAGCATTACGGCCCTGGGTATCGCGCATCGTGGCATATACCTGATGCCCTAAGGCTGCTACACTGTGGGCGGTAAGCCAGCCAAAACCACTATTTGTTCCGGTTATCAATACGATCTTTTTGCTCATCTTTTTTAGTTTTAAATGAATAAGCAAAGGTTGAAAAAGGCAACAAGAATATTTTAATCATTTGGTAAAAAGCGCCGCTAACGGATATTACGGCGTATACGGCTTAGCGATTGCTGTGTGACGCCCAGGTACGAGGCCACGTAGGAAAGCGGGATGCGGTTGACCAGGTTGGGGAACGCCTCAATGAACGACAAGTAACGCGTAGTGGCGTCTTCTGAAACCAGCGGACTGCGCCGTTCCATGGCCAGTGTAAGGCATTTTTTTACCATGTTGGCTTTCATCATCTCCCAGCCTACAATGGTGTTGGATATCTCGTCCCAGCTCTTCTTGTTGAAAACCAGTACCTTGCAGTCGGTAACGGCCTGCACATATTCGGAGGCCACAATCTGGGATTCAAACTTTTCACTATCGACTACAAAATTGCCTTCGTCCACAAAATAATTGGTGATCTCTTCGCCCCTGTTGTTATAGTAGCAAAAGCGGAAGACGCCTTCCAACACAAACGCCACATACCGCGGTACCTTGCCGGCTTCCGAGAGGTAGTCGTCTTTTTTTAATTCGAGCATTTCAACCTTGCTCAGCAAAAGCTCGATCTGCTGTTTGTTCAGGTTACCAAATTGCAGAATAAGATTTATCATCGCTTCCATCATATAAAGATAGTACACATCGTAAAGCAGTCATTTACCATATGGTAAAAAAGGTGTATGGTCATCGCTTTTTTTACCAGCTAATAAATTGGTTACATCGCATTTCAGTTGAAGGACTGACGGAAATCCAATGGGCTTTGTTTGGTCTTGCTTTTAAATAATTTATTGAAAGACTGAGGATGCCCGAAACCCAATTGATAAGCGATCTCACTGACGGACAACCTGGTCGTTGATAATTTTTCTTTTGCCTTATCGATCAGTTTCTCGTGGATGATCTGTTGCATCGTCTGGCCGGTCAGTTGTTTCAACAGGCTGCTTAAATACTTGGAGGATATATTCAGAGCATCGGCAAAGTATCCTACGGTTGGCAGGCCTTCGGAAAGCAGGGCTTCGTTGTTTAAATAGGTTGTTATGATCTCTTCCACCTGGTTCAGGATCTGGTGGTTTGTGATCTTTCTGGTGATGAACTGACGCTGGTAAAAACGTTCGGCGTATTTTAGCAAAGTCTCCAGATGCGAAATAATAATGTCTTGGCTGAACTTATCCATATTGGCATAATATTCACTTTTAATATTTTTGATCAGGTCATTGATCACTGTTTCTTCCTTGTCTGAGAGAAATAGCGCCTCACTGGTTGCATAGCTAAAGTATTCGTACCGCTTAATCTTGGTCGCAAGGGATGTGTTCCAAAGAAAGTCAGGGTGTACGAAAAGCATCCAACCATCCAGATCCACAGGTACACCGTTGTCTTCACTGCGCAGGATCTGGCCGGGAGATAAAAAGGCCATAAGCCCTTCATCAAAGTCGTATTTCTGTTGCCCGTAATGTAAGCCGTCACATCCTCTTTTCATTGATATTACATACAAATCAAAAACGACCGCCTCTATACCTGTATCATTTCTCAGGCCTTTCAGGTCAACGATGCTGATCAGTGGGTGATGGGGTTTAGGGAGCCCCATCAAACGGTGTATCTCCGTTATAGAACTGATCCGGTAGGGTTTGCTGTTTGTCATACTGTAAGCTATTTAAATTTGAACGGATACCTGAGCCATATCATAACGAATGGTATGACTAGAAACGGGATCTCTATCAGCGCCATGCGGTAATCTCCCGCTCGTAGCGCCAGCCCTATGATCATAACAATCAGGATCGCATTTAGCATATTGCCCAGGAAAAAGGTGCCAGGGATGAGCAAAAGTACGCCGACCGCTATTGCTACACAACCCAGATAGGGAATGTACGTTTCGCTGATCCCTAAACTTTCCATCATCTTAACGGATTCCGGATTGTTTTTGTAATGTAGGGTATCCCAGGCATGTTTGAAACTGAGCGTTACCGAAATGAGCAGCAGCAGTGCGGAAGCTATGTTTTTAATCATGGTTTATTATTAAGTTTTTTGAATTTTTCAAACTCCCGATGCCCCATATTTATCAATTGATTGGGGATTAAGCGGCTCAGAAATTTTATCACACCCACCAGGAACGGCTTGATCTCAGGCGTGTCGTTTAGAAGTCCTTTGATGGCTACACTGACCAGTTTATCCACATCCATCATTTGGCCAGGATTCGGTGGCAGCACCCAATCATTCTGAAGATTGGTATTGACGCCCGGAGGGACCAGTTCAAATACTTTGACACTGGTTTTGTTTAATTGCAGGCGCAGGGCAATGGAGTAAGCATGAATCCCTGCTTTTGAAGCGCTGTAAACCGGAGCAGTGGAGTAGGGCATAAAAGCAATGGCAGAGGAAACGTTCACAATCGCCGCAGAAGGTCTGCTCATCAGGTGCGACAAAAATTGATGAACCATCCGGATCGTTCCTGTAAGATTGATATCGATCTCACGGGTTATGTTTTCCAGGTCCTTACTGGCATCCTGAACGTCAATCAAGCGCATTTCACCTGCATTGTTAACGATCATATTCAGATCAGGGAATTGTTGTGTCACCTCCTTATAAAGGCGCTCAATATCTTGCGGATCGCTTACATCGCTCTGAAAGACGTGTACTTGCGGGAAACGTCTCTTCGTATCATTCAAGGCCTCTTGTTTACGTCCTGTAACAATGATTGTTGATCCTTGCTGGATAAGTTGCTTGACAAGTTCCAAACCTATACCGCTGGTTCCTCCTGTAATAAGGATGGTGCTATTCTTTAAGTCCATATTTTTCTCGCTGTTGTTGATGCAAAGTTCAGCCAATGTCAATTAGCAGATGTATCCAAAAGTCGCGAGGTTGTAGTGAAAAGGAAGATTAGGAGCTTCTGTGGTAGTGTGTGTGGAGAATTGTGAACCATTGACCACCTGAATCCAGTTCGGACTGATCATACTATTTAGGATACAATTGTCCAGGATATCACCTTTGAGCGGAGAAAGTTAACGGCAAAACCAGGAGACTAAGACGGTGATCATTTTGCCACGGAATTGGTTGGTTAAGCAAACCAAATTATCCATACTAAAACGCTTCAAGATAAGTTGATAGGTTCTGACAGTGATGCCAAAAGAATAAAAAAGGCTATCAAAAAAACGGCTTAAAAACTTGCTGAGACGGTGATTTAGGTTTCAGAAAAGCAAGAAAAAAAGTTGGAAAAAGCAAATGAGGAGCAAGATGTAACCGTCAAACACACATCAATGGCTCCAAAAAGCAGAAGATTGGTAACGGCTTATTAGGGACAAATGAGACTGAAAGAAAGTCCCTTTTGGTCCAAAAAGACAACCCATCCAATTAATATTACTTCAGTGTAGTTAGGTCCAGTGTGCAAAATAGGGCTGGTAGACTACCGGTCCGTTTTTGTTTATTGCTATCATGCCAGATCGCTTCGTGGATGACAATATGCTCACGGCAAAACCTGGCAACTAATATTTAATGTACGCTTTCTAAATCCTGCCATCTTCATGTTGGTAAAGTAGTCATACTTAAAAGGCCGCTGCAAAATTCCATTGCAGCGGCCTTCATAAAAAGCTGGACAATACTGTTTGGTTACTACTGGACGACTATTTGCCGTGTTTGCACGCTATTTTTGTCCGACATTTTAACTACGTATAATCCTTTCGGAAGTCCGGAAATATCAAAATTAAAAGTCTGCTTTTGGCCAGTCTGCTTCATTATTTGTCGCCCAGTCAGGTTATGGATTGTGACTGTTACGATCTCATTTGGTTCATAATGAAGATTGAGTGTTACAAAGCCGGAAGCAGGATTGGGGCTTACGGTAATCTGTGGTTTCAAATCTTCTACAAAGACGGCTTTGCCTACCCTTTCTTTTCCGTTAAGGTCGATTTGTTTGATCCGGTAGAAGAAAGCCTGGTTGCTTGCATGATCCAAATAGCTGTAATTGGCTGTGCTTTTACTTTTATCCGATACGTTCACAGTCTGTATGGCCTCATAGTACTGGCCGTCAACACTTCTTTCAAGCTGGAATGAACCTTCGTTTTCTTCATCAGAAGACCAGCTCAATTGAATATCTTCCTGCGATAATCTTTGGCCTGATAAATTAAGTTGCGGCACAGTGTCAGAATCCGAATCTTCAAGTGCAATAATCTGGGGCATGTTTTCCGGATTTGTATTTTCATTTGAAGAAAAATTTGCGTCAGCGGTGGATCCTGCAAGCGAGGCAGCCACTTTAAAGGTTACAAACCCGGCGCCGCCTGTACCGGTCCCCAGCAAATTGCGCTTGGTGTCAAGCCAGTCGGAAATATCCAGTGTGACGTAATTACCCGAGGGAGTACCTTGAATAGAGCCTATCTTGATGGTGTGTGCTGGTTTGTTGGCCCAGGTAAGCCCTGTTTCCGTCCAGTTTTGGTTGACCACCTCATAGAATTCCCAATCAGTACTTGTTATTGTTGCGCCGGCATACGGCACATGCAGTTTTAAATTCGCTTTTTTAGTGGCCGACGGCAATCCACCCAAATCAAATTTCAAAAAGACTTCCCGAACTGAATTTGCGCTTCCATCATTTTTGATCGTCAAAGCCGATTGCGTACCATAATTGGTTGAGGCATAGGTGCCGTTCCGTATAGAAGCGTCAGAAACAGTTGTAGTCCTGGCCAGTTCGACAGCCGCATTGTCCTGTTTTGGGTAAACCAGGATTGCCGGACGGAATTCGGCGTTGGGAACTTCACGGGAGAAAAAGGATGCATCCCTTTTTTCGCCGCTGGTAGAAGATGCAATCCTTAATGTCAGTATCTTATCTTTTCTAAGCCTTGCTCTGATAGCGTTGGTAATTTTGAGCATTAGTGTGGTGCCAGCTACGGAGCCCGGAAGTGCACCGAGTTTTGCACCAGAGGAGGGCCGGTTTGCCCAGGTAATGCCGGTTTCAGTCCAGGCGTTGCTGCCAACTTCATAAATTTCCCATTGCGTGGTTGTCGCATCGGCACCTGCATAGCTGACACGGATTTTTAAGAAGGCGCTATCCATTTCTGCGGGGATATTGCTCAAATCGAATTTAAGAAATACTTCACGGCCTGAGCTTCCAGTCTCATTTTTAATGACCAATGCAGCGTCCTGACCAAAGTTTTGGTTCTGGTATGTCCCTGTTCTGACGTAAGAATCTGCAACGGGTTCGATCTTAACCGTCGCTTCGGGGTCTGGGGCAACATAGTTGGGTGTTGAACTGTTGATCACAGCGGACACGCTGCTGCCGGCCATTTGTCCGGCAGGAAGTGCAACTGTTAACTCTTTCATTTGTGGGAGTGCAGCCGAGCTAAAACGCACCTTCAATGCAGACTGACGTTGGGACGGATCCGCTGCCGTTACAGTGATTTCCGGCTGGTTAAAGTTTTTCAGTATCAATGCGCACGGTCTGTCTGCCTGCAAAGTAATGCCCTGGACATTGAGGGTTCCCGCTGCATAAAAGATGACCTGTAGTTGGTTTAAAACGCTGTTACTTACGGCCTGCACAGTATCCGTATTGGATAGAATAGATAAGTGGTTTGAAGAATAGGAAGCCATCTGCTGCGCAGTAGATTTTCCCGGAAGTACTATGTAAGCATAGCTGGCATTGCCAGGCGCAGTACCATGATTGACCCACAGCTTGAAAACATCTTTGCTTATCACATCAGCGGAATAGCTGGAATTAATGCTCTTCCAGCTACCAGACTGCACCTGGTTACTTATTCTTACATTTGTCGGTTCCGGAAAATAATATCCCACCTGATTGTGCCATGCCCATTTTAGCGGCATGCTATGGTTACCAGAAGCCAACAATGATGTTTGCAAGCCGTCTGAAATGCTTACAGGTCCTGAGAGCAAACACTGGTTTAAAGTAGTGTTAATCGCTTGGGGTGCAGTTGAAGAAATTCCAGCGCCAAGGCATACGATTTCATCATCGAAGAAAAACCAACCTTTGCGCGCCTTGGTGCTGTATTCATTCATATCCAAAGTGCTCACGCCATAAATTCCATCCGAGGCGCCACCAACAAAGGTTGTTTTGCCTGGGTTGGCGCCCCAGCTTGCTCTGAGTGGATAGCTTGTAATTTCGGGCACTGTTATTCCGGGCAGTTTGTTCCAGTCCCATACCGGGTATATCTCAAAGTACTCATTTCCGTTGACTGCAATGTAGTTGACGCCATCTGTAAGGTAGTAACCTTTCAGGTTTTCGCTATTGCCGTTTTCTGATTTGACAGTCCGGCTGGAAACACTTCGTAAACCGAATGAATATTCAGGCCGGTGATGCATGGTATAGTCGGTTCTCCAGTAATGCAAGTGTTCTGGCTGAACCTGGTAGGAAGCAGGTTGCTGCCCGGTCATGCGTGCTATGGCAGCGTCATACTCAGGTGCATTTTCAGGTATGTCAATTGCTTTCGCTTTCATCACTGTGCTGACGCTTGCCCAGCCGTTGTTCGGGCGGGAAACACCTCTCCCAAAAACATTAAAATCGGTATAAATCCCACGCGATACTTTAATGAAGCCTTTGCGGACGAAGTTGGAAAGGATAGCTATGTTCGCTGCGGAAAAGGCATAAGAGGTACCGGTGACATAGGCGCCAATGCTGCTGACACCCGAAACAAAGACGCTGCCATATCCATAAATGTGTAACTGAGGGCCATGGGCGGTATAAGACTGGTCTGCCTGGATACCTTCGCTTGCGGTGATTGGGATTGTTTTTGCTGTTTCGGTGATGGCCTGGTTTAGCAAAGCCGTGTTTTGGGTCAGACAGGCGCGCATGATATAATGCTGAGCGATGTCAGTCAGATTAGACCCGGTCATACCGGAAATACTCTGTCCTTTGGTCATCCATGCCATCATTTGACTTTCCAACGTGGCTGAGATACCTCCCTGAGGTCCTCTTCGCATGAGAATAAGCGCTTGCCCGATATCACGAGGGACAGTGATGGCGTAGTGGAACCAGTTACTACTTTTCGGGGCAGGGTTTAAGCTGAGCCAATAGTTCATGGTATTGACCACAGTCTGGCGAACTGACTCACTGCCATAATAGCTACTGTTGGAATTTGAAAATGCCCGCGCCAGCGTAATCATCCGTGTGAAATGAAGGCGTGGCGCCCAGGCGGCCGGTGTGGAAGCGTTCTGATAATCTACATCCTGCCATGATCCGTTTGTCTGTACAGTTGCCAAAAGTGACGCTGCCGAACTATCCAGCGAGCTGATGTTTATTCCGGTCTGCATTTCGCTGAAAATACGACCTGAAATCGTTTCGAATTCACTTCCCTGCTGTGCGAACAAGGGAATACCACTAAAAAGCAGTAGGAGAAAAATAAAGATACGTTTCATCTTGATCAGGTTTTTTTGAATTGATAAACAGTAAATGAGAAGCCGACTAAAACCGTAATATTTGATTGCTTTGGCGGGTCAATTCGTGATGAAATAAGGCTACGAGAAATTTTCTATCGGTGTAAGCCGCGTTTGCGCAGATACACCAGAAGTTCTTTCGGCCTGTCTGTTTGGATGATTGTGGCGCCGTGTGAAATCAGCCAGCCCCAACCTGCTTCGGGATTTGATTCTTCCACACTCAGCTCATCATCGTGGCCAGCGTTCAGGGATGGCCATAGGCTATCGAGCCAGATCTTAGACTTTCCCTTGGTAATTGCCTGATACTTCGAATTTAGCAGGTCGTTATCTGAAGGAAAGCTCAGCTCGTAAGCACTGGGCTTGAGGTTTTTGGAAAAAGATTCGATGATCGTATCGGCATCCACATGGTTCATATGAATCACCGGCATATATGCCAGTTTACTCTGAAGCAAATCTCCGTTTTCTTCCTTTACCTGCTCATAGGTTTTATAGGATTTAATCACAGCGTGATCAACGGTGCCGGTTTTGGTTAAAATATCATAAACTTCTTTATAGTAGTCATAGCCCTTATCAACATTGACCATCACGCGCCCTTTGACAGTTATCATACATTCCTCAAAAGTTGGAATGCGCTGTCTGGTCGGGCCGCCATGCTCGTTTCTCAGGGTTAATTTTTGAAGTTCAGCCCAGGTGTAATCCTCCGGCTTTCCGTGACCGGAAGTAGTACGGTCAATGGTTTGGTCGTGCATCAATATCAGCACGCCGTCTTTGGTTCGCTTTAAGTCAATTTCTACCATATCTACACCCATCTCAATGGCATCCTGGATGCTGCGTATTGAATTTTCCGGATTATTGCGCCAGTCTCCCCGATGCGCCACGACAAGCACATGCCTGTCATTGGGGTCATGAAATTGACTGATTATGGTTTTAACATTGGCAGGTTGCGCAGATACATAACCGGTCAGCAAAATCACTGACAGCCATAAAAAAACATGTTTCATTTGCAATCGAATTAAGAGATAGAAATAGGCTCACCTGGCCGGATTGCCAGTTGAGCCGTTTTGAAGTTAGTACCCGGTATTCTGCCTGATGGATGGGTCTGTATTAATTTGCCCCTGAGGAATCGGCATCAGCAGCTTGTCGGTCTTGACTATTATCTGCATGTTATTGTCTTTAAACCATTGGTTCATAACTGTTACAGCCGTGCTGGTTCTTAAAAGATCAAACCATCGGTGGCCTTCCCCGACCAGTTCGAGGCGGCGTTCCAGGTCGATGGCAGCTCTCAGGCTACTTTGTGTTGGATTAGTAACTGCCTGCAGTCCGGCTCGGCTTCTGACCAGGTTCAGGTATTTAACGGCTTCAGTGGTATTTTCAAGCTCGTTGTGCACTTCGGAGAGCATTAATAACACGTCAGCATATCTTAAGACAACAATATCGCTTCCTCCGTCGCTGATAACAGCTGCTGGTGGTGAAAGCTTTTTGGTAAAGGGTGTGCCGGTGGCAGTGACGTCCACGTAGGCGCCTTTACGCTTATCCTGACTGCTGTAAAGGGCATAAAGGTTCTTGGTAGGCAGATTATGGCCTTTGGCTCCTGATACAGTGCCAGACGGACTAAACTGCTGGAACATGTTGCTGCCTTCCGAGCTGCCGTTGACACCAGATGCGAACTGAACAGCAAAGACGATCTCTTTATTATTTTCGTTGGCGATACTAAATACCTTCGACGGCTCATCCATCAGGATGTGTTGTCCGGAGCTTACTACTGCTTCAAGCAGGGGCTTTGCCAGCGCATAGTCTTTTTGCGTCAGGTACACTTTTGCCAGCAGCGTCTGGGCTGCCGTTTTTACAACCTGACCAGGTTTTGAAGCCGTGAGTGGCAATTCCTGTGTAGCTTCGGTCAGATCTTTTTTTATTTGATCATAGATCTGGCCTGCCGCTGTTCGGCCCTGCCCGAAGTAGGCATTGGGGTCGGTTGTTTCCTGGATCACTAGAGGCACATCTCCAAACAGGCGTACCAGATTGAAATACAATAAGGCCCTGAGGAACTTCATTTCACCCATACGCGCCTGCTTTGTTGTTTCATTTGCATAGGTGATCTTGCCAATACGGTTCAGGACAACATTTGCGCGCTGTATCGCCCGGTAAGATTGCGTCCACGTAGCAGCAACGATAAGGTTGCTCGGAATGGTTGCAAATTGATCGAGCTCTCCATATATGCTGCCATCGTTGGATGGGACCTCGTCATAAGTATTATCGGATTGGATTTCGCATAAAGCAGGCAGATAAAGGCCATATAACCCACTTTCCTGTAAATTAGCATATACCGAATTCACATACTCTTCACTTTCGATTTCATTTCGCAGGAAATTACTCAGCACCTTAGACGTCTGAGGGTTCTGGACAAGTTTATCCTCACAGGAACTCATCAACAAGCCCGCTGTAATAATGGTGGCAGTTAGAAATAATTTTTTCATAAGATAATATGGGTTAAAAGCTAACAGAAACACCTGCTGTATAGGACCGGGCTACCGGATAATTGGCGCGTGAATAACCGTTGGTCAGCACATTGCCCGTCGTGGTGGCGTCCGGGTTAAACCCTAAGAAAGAAGTGGCTGTAAACAGGTTATTACCAGATAAATAAACACGGGCGCTGGCCAGTCCTATGCGGGAAATGAGTGCACGGGGTAGGGTGTAGCCGATTTGTAAATTTCTCAGCCTTAAATAATCCGCATTTTTATAGACAATGCTGGATAGTCGCCCCTGTTGACGTGCACTGGATGGATTTCCCAGGTTACCTTGTGCCAGAAAACCGTCGGGATTGTTGATAGGGTGGTAGCGGTTTTTGAAATAATAGATGTTAGGAACACCGAATCCTTCCCCGGATTCTTCATGCAGTGCGAGTTGCTCATCGTATAGTTTCCGGCCCTGAATGCCGTTCAGTGAAAAGCTCAGATCAAAATTGCTGTATGCGAAGTTGCTTGAAAACCCGTAAGTGAGTTTGGGGTTGTAGGTACCGAAAGTTTTGCGGTCACTCAGATTAACACTGCCGTCTCCGTTGATATCAGCCAGTTCATAATCACCGAGCATTGTTCCAGGCAAGTGTGGAGTGTTATCTAGTTGCTGCTGTGTTTTAAATATCCCTGTAACCTGATAACCGTAAAGCTGGGCAATCGGACCGCCAACACGTGTCAGAAACTGGTTGCTGGCAATAATCTCCTGCTGCCCTGGTGCCAAAGCCAAAACCTTATTCTGGTTGGTTGCAATGTTGCCACTAAAACTCCACTGTACCGGTCCCAGCTTAATGCTATTTCCGGTCAGTTCAAGTTCAAATCCACGGTTCTGTATCTTTCCGATATTCTGGATCGATGAGCTGAATCCGGACTGTTCAGGTACGGGCACATTCAGCAGCAAATCTTTGGTCACTGAATGGTAATAGTCTGCTGATATATTAAAGTGTTTATAAAATCCGAAATCCAAACCGACATTGGTGGCGGTTTTGGTTTCCCATGACAGATCCGGATTGGCCACGGTGG